>WNFR01000634.1_pt1 | contig 38032 bp, 34 predicted proteins | sample 5400221 | NCBI WGS metagenome assembly WNFR01 (sample SAMN13153357, study PRJNA577476) | soil metagenome | isolation source: 40 cm soil under Madrone tree | place: USA:California | collected 2016-06-14 | reverse complement strand
CGTTCTTCTGGAGCCAGCACTATGACCTCACCATCAATTATGTGGGTCACGCGGAGCAATGGGAGGATGCCGAATTGGACGGCTCATTTGCCTCCCGCGACTTCAGCATTACGTACAAACGCGCCTCCCGCGTGCTCGCGGTGGCTACTGCGTCGCGCGATGTGCAAAGCCTGCAAACCGAACTCGCGATGGAATCCGGGGGATGGGCGGCGACGGAAGGCTAAGCGCGCGCGCCGCGAAATCGGATCTGACGAGGCTATCCGGTACGGACTCGAGCGGTTCTCGCTTCGCTCCACCACAAATAGGAAATGAAGCTCTACACCTGAGCGGCACAAAACCTAAGGCGCGGGCGATGAGGGGGCGCAGGAGTGGGAGCGGACAGGAAATTTCGCAAAATCAGCGGGGTGCGACCGCTGCCGATAACAAGAATTGAGGCACCGGAAGTGTTGTTCTTGGCTAAAACTCATGAGGGCGGTGATATGTGAGAGCGGAACGATACCGTCTCCGCGAACGCCCGGTTCCACCCCGTGGCGCGTGGAGTGCTCGATACAGTTGGGGTACCTTTCGGGGTATGCGGCTAAACCGCAATGTCGAAAACACTACTAAAGCGCCTCATTTTGCAGGGAATGTTGTGCCCAGCCGTGCGATCGCAAGTCACGAGCTTCGGTCAGGCTTGCCAATCCGTCCCTCCCCGGACTTCGGATTTGTCCGCCGGAGACTCCCCAGCCTCTCCACCGTCGACGTTCGCTGCGGTCCGAAGAGCCGCACCAACAAGTGGAATTACAATAAAACGCTGTCAATTCGGCCGAAACACCCAGTTGGCATTGGCGCGTCAATGACATCCAATGGGGGTCATTTTGACGCAAAGGGAGAAATGGCAGTCGATGACTCGGCTTAACGATACTGCCCTCAAGGCCGAACTGAAAAAGGCGCGCGAGGCGCAGGAAGAGATTGTGGACAGTGCGGTGCCCGGTCTTGTTGTGCGAGTCGGTCGCGGCCTTGCCGCCACCTGGAGCTTAGTCTTGCGGGTCCGCGGCGAGGGCGGGGTGTCGCGGCGCGGCTTTGAGAAAAAAGGCCGTCGCTATCGCTTGAGCTTAGGCACGTATCCCGCGATGAGCCTGGAAGCGGCGCGTGCGCGGGCGAATGAGTTTATTGCGCAAGCGACATGGTGCGGCAGAGACCCGTCCGGGCACGGACCTGCGGGAGCAGTAAGATTTGAATGGCGGCGGACGCCGGGCGGGCGAGAGGAATCATGTCCGACTTCCGCCAACAATCCTGGTGGTAGGTCATGGGCGGGGTGGCTGTTGTGACTCAATCCTCGCCGATGCCGGTGTCTTAGGCGCCTTGCCTATCGCGGCTGAGGGTTTCGCCCTTTGGACCGCAGCGGCTCGCAGTTTAAGAATTCTATTGAGGACCTCCGCATCTCCAGCAGCGTCGACAGGGTCACGGTTGATCGCTTCGACAAGTGCATTTTTCAGCCAATCGGATGAGGCTGGATCCTCGGTGATCTTTAGGGCGTCCCGAAACCAAACGTTGGGGTCTTTGACCTTGGGCATGGACTGTTACCTCAAAAGCGTCCCGATCAAGCGAGTTGATCGTTCACGATCTTTCGCTTGCACCATGCGCCGATTACAAGATTCTTGCTACCAGGCATTTCGAGCAAATTCGCCTACGAATGAAGAACTGGACACGATGGCTCGTGCTTGTGCGGGAACTTGCGGCTGCGGGCGCTCGGCCGGTCGCAGCCTGGTGGCGACCGTGACAAAAAGTCCCCCCTCGTCATGCGAGATTTCAGTGGCCACGAGTTCAGTGCAAGTGCGCTTCGTGAGCGGAGTCGCAATGCGCTGTAAATCGACAGCTCGTTGTTTTCGATCAGATCATCCGACGCCGCACTGACGCGCGCCATTCATGCTGGAATCGGTCATTGCAGCGCGACCGCTACCGGGCGTGCTGCCGGGCTTGGCTCAAAAAATGAATTTCTTTGAATCCAGCGCGAGCGAGTACGTTGCGTATTCCAGTCAACGGAAGTGTACACGCCAAAGAACGCCAATGCGTCGGTCCCCCTTCGATGCAATGTGCGAGGATTTTGCAAGGGTTGTTGGATGTGTTGGACACAGGCGGCGGCTCATCGAATCGAGAATTCGTCGCGCTAACCACCATTACAACACCGGGCGCCCGCATGATCCGCCACCGGTGATGCCACGTGAGGCCGCGTCGACATCACACCCTCACTTGCGCGAAGACTGGATCGTGCGCGCTAGGTCCATTCTCGGTGGGCTACACCACGAGTATTTCTGGGCGCCAGCGGGCGCTCACTGAGGTTTTGCGGACGACAACCGTGGCGGGCCCGCCCCGGTGGACCATCGCCGCAGTCGGGTTCGAGCCCAGTTCTGAAAACGGCACTTTTGACATTCATTGCACGCCCAGGCTTGAACCTGCGTCGTTCAGTGATGCAACCCTGCGAATGCGCGGCGGCGCGACCTCCGGCCTGACCGCCCGATACCATTTGACAACGATGCGAAAGACATTTAGTGTAACGGCGTTACATCTTGTTACAGCTTTATGAGTAAAGCATAGCAAGGGCCGTAAAACACGGTACCTAACGTATTAGAACTGAGGAATTAATGGGCGAAAACAATACAAAGTCGAGGGGAGCCCTGCGGGTCGCCGCCGACATCGGTGGCACGTTCACGGATGTGTCGACGTTCGACGAGAGCAGCGGACACATCCGCTTCGGCAAGACGCTGACGACGCCGCAGTACCTGGTCGAAGGCATCGGGAACGCGGTGGAAATGGCGGGCTCGCGATTCTCCGACGTGGGTCTGTTTCTGCATGGCACCACGGTGGCCATCAATGCAATTCTGGAGCGGACGGGTGCGCGCACGGCCCTCGTCACCACCAAAGGTTTTCGCGACATCTACGAGATCGGGCGCATCAATCGGCCGGATGCCTATAATTTATTCTTCAAGAAACATCGTCCGTTGGTCGAGCGCGCGCTGCGCTTCGAGATCAATGAGCGGATCAGCGGTTCGGGTGAGATCGTCGCCGCGCTCGACGAGAGCGAGTTGGAAGCCGTTGCGGCGAAACTCGAGTCGGAGAAAGTCGAGGCCGTTGCGGTCCTGTTCTTGCATTCCTACCGCGATCCGGCCCACGAACTGTCGGCCAAGCGCTTTTTGCAAAATCGACTGCCGCACTGCTTCGTCACCGCCTCTCACGAACTTTCGCAGGAGTATCGGGAGTTCGAGCGCACCTCGACGGTGGCGGCGAATGCGTACGTGGGACCGCGTGTGAGCCGTTACCTCGGCGAGGTGACCGAATTCCTGGACAAGGAACGCTTCAAAGGTCGCTTCATGGTCGTCCAGTCCACGGGCGGACTGTTCAATGTCGACCAGGCGCGGCGGGAATGCATTCGCATCTTGGAATCCGGACCGGCGGCGGGCGTGGTGGGCACCAAGGCGCTGTGCAGCGCGATCGGTCTGCCGAGCGCCATTGCCTTCGACATGGGCGGGACCACGGCCAAGGCGGGCTTGATCCTGAACGGCGAGCCGATGATGGCCGGCAACGTGATCATCGGCGGCTACAACGATGGACTGCCGATTCAGATCCCGATGATCGAGATCCAGGAAGTCGGTACGGGCGGCGGCAGCATTGCGAGTTTCGGGGAAGGCGGCGCCATCCACGTGGGCCCGCAGAGTGCCGGCGCGTCGCCGGGGCCGGCCTGTTACGGCTTGGGTGGTGCCAGGCCGACGGTCACGGATGCCAATCTGCTTCTAGGCCGCTTGTCCGCAACGAATTTCCTCGGGGGTACGATGCCCCTGCACGTGGAGGCGGCGCGTCAGGCCTTCGCGAATGAAATCGGCGAGCGACTGGACCTCGAGTCCGTGCAGGTAGCCGAAGGGGTATTGCGCATTGCCGTCGCCTCGATGGCAAACGTGGTCAAGCGCGTCACGACGGAGCGCGGACTCGACGCTCGCGACTTCGTCCTGGTCGCCTATGGTGGTGCGGGGCCGTTGCATGCTGCATTGGTCGCGGAAGAGCTACGGATCGGCCGGGTCATCGTGCCGAATGCGCCGGGGCACTTTTCGGCGTTCGGCATGCTGGTGGCGGACTTCCGGCGCGACTACGTGCAGACCTTGTTCACCCTGCTGGATTCGGCACCGTTCGACGACTTCGACCGGATTTTCGCGAGCATGGAACGGGAAGGGACCAAGGACATCCGGGCGGCCAACGGCGACGACACGAAAATCCTGAGTTCGCGCTCCATGGATATGCGCTACGTGGGCCAGGAGCATGCGGTCACCGCCGATATTCCGACCGCGATGTTCGAGTCGCGCGATGCGGCGGGGATCAAGGCGCAGTTCGATGCGATTCATCAGATTCGCTATGGCTATGCGTCTCACGACGAGGCCGTAGAGATCGTCAGCTTGCGCTGTTCGGTGTCCGGCCTGATGCCGAAACCGACACTGGATACGATCGCCGCGGGGACGCCCAAGGCGCCGGTGGAGGCGTTGATCGAGCGCCGGCCGGTGTACTTTTCGCAGAGCAACGGGTTCGTCGAGACGCCGGTCTATGCGCGCGCGAAATTGCTGGCGGGTAACGCGATGATCGGACCCTGCCTGATCGAGGAGCATGCGACGACCACCGTCGTGCCGCCCGGCGCCAAGATGGTCGTGGATCGGTTCGGCGATCTGCTGATCGACACGAAGTCCGCGGCGATCGGTGCGACTCCTGCCGCGCACAAGGCCGATGCCGTAGCGAGCGCCAAATGACAGCCCCAGAACGCGGAGAAGTATCGATGAACGACACGGGTGCCACCGATCGCAGCCTCGGGGCCAGGGAGAAGGTGGACCCGTTCCTGGTGGAGATCATCCGCAACGGCCTGATCGCCGCCACCGAGGAAATGAAAATCGTGTTGATGCGCACCGCGTACAACATGATCATTTACGAAGCCCTGGACTTCACGGTGGGCCTGTTCACGGCCACGGGAGAAACCGTCTCCATCGGACTCGGGCTGCCGATGTTCATCCGTGGGATGAGCGATACGGTCAAGGCGAAGCTGGCGCACTTCGGCGTTGCGGAGCTCGCGCCCGGCGACATCCTGCTCACCAACGATGCGTATACGACGGGCAGTCATCTCAATCATCTGACGTTCACGATGCCGATTTTCGAGGGAGCGGATCTGATCGGCTTCGCGTCGTGCATGGCGCATTGGCCGGACGTGGGCGGCACCTTGGGCGGTGTCACGACAGACATCTATTCGGAGGGCCTGCAGATTCCGTTCGTCAAAGCCTATCGGCGCGGCGAGCCCAATCAAGACGTCATTGCGTTCATCAAGATGAACGTGCGCATTCCCGACCGCGCGATGGGTGATTTCAGCGCGCAAATCGCGGCGGTCAAGACGGGGGAGCGCTGCTACCTCGACCTGGTCCGGAAGTACGGACGCACCAATCTGTTGGGGTCGATCGACGAGATCATGGATCAGAGCGAGGCGGCGTGCCGTGCGCGCATCCGTGAGATTCCCAACGGCAAGTACGAGGCCGGCGCGTTCATGGACAACGACGGCGTCACCTTGAACGTGCCCGTGCCCATCAATCTCAAGGTGGAGGTGTTCGACGAGCACGTCACCATCGACCTGTCGGGCGTGGCGGAGCAGGTCCCGGGCTACTACAACTCGGGCGAAACGGCGGGCAGGTCGTGCTGTCAGGTGGCCTTCAAGTGCTTGACCTCGCCATCGGAGCTGCCGATCAACGAGGGGCAGTTTCGGGCGTTGGACGTCATCATTCCGCCGGGCAAGGTCATCAGCGCGGTCAGGCCCGCGGCGATGCGCATGTGGATGACTTTTCCGATGACGGTGGTGGACACGATCTTCAAGGCGATGTCGGCGGCGATGCCCGATCAGGTCATCGCTGGGCACCATGCGGATCTGGTGTTCGCGACGGTGCACGGTCGCAAGCCTCGCGACAACAAGTTCTATATCTACCTGGGCGGTCTCGTGGGCGGAGGATGGGGCGCCAAGCACAACAGCGACGGCATGTCTGCGACGATTGCCATCAACGACGGCGATACGCACAACGGACCGACCGAGCAGGTCGAATCCAAGTATCCATTGCTGGTGGAGAAGTACGAGCTGCGGCAGGATTCCGGCGGCCCGGGTCGCTGGCGTGGAGGTCTCGGCGCGGAGCAGATCGTGCGGGCGTTGCACGACATCACTTTCACCTCGCTGATCGATCGCACGAAGTGCGCACCGTGGGGTTTGTTCGGCGGACTGTCGGGGGCTCCGAATTCGATGGCGCTGGTGCATGACGGGAAGCCTAAGTTGCTGGCGGGCGGCAAGATTGCGGACGTGGTCATACGCAAGGGCGACGGTTACATGCTGCGCTCGGGGGGCGGCGGTGGCTATGGTTCGCCGCTCGACCGTCCCATCGAGCTGGTGCTCAACGACGTGCGCCATGGTTACGTGTCGCCGGAAAAGGCGGCTGCCAAATACGGCGTGGTCATGGGGCCGGACGGGCGATCGGCCGACGCGGAGCGCTCGGCACGGCTGCGCACTCACCTGGCAAACAACCCGCCGGTCGACGATGCGCGGCCGGAAGGTGCCGCCGACGTCGCGGTGGAGCACGACCACCGGCATCTGGAGCATCTCACCGCCAGTGAACGCGAGATGGTGATTCTCTCCGGACGATGCTGCGGCTAGCGCACTTGCCCAAGTTCGTGACTCAACTATGAAATCGACGTGCTGCAACGTCGTGGAAATCAAAACGATGAGTTCTGTCAGGGCGAATCGAGATGACCACCGATAACGTCTATGCGGCGTATACGAGATTGAAGTTCGACCGGCCGCATCCGGCGGTGCTCCGGATCACGCTCGACAACGGAAAAATGAATTCGGCGGACAAGAGCATGCACGCCGAACTCGCCAGCGTCTGGCAGGACGTGGACCGCGATCCGAGCGTCAATTCCGTGATCATCACGGGAGCCGGCAGCGTGTTTTCCGCCGGGGGCGACTTCCAGCTGATCGAGGAATTGCACGCCGACCACGACGCCCGCCTGCGCGGCTGGCGGGAATCGCGGGACATGGTCTATGGGGTGATCAACTGTTCGAAGCCAATCGTCAGTGCGATGCGCGGCGTGGCGGTGGGTGCGGGCTTGGTTTGCGGTCTGCTGGCGGATATATCCATCGCGACCAAGGATTGCCGAATCATCGACGGCCACATGCGCTTGGGCGTCGCGGCGGGAGACCATGCCGCGATCATTTGGCCGCTACTGTGCGGCATGGCGAAATCCAAGTTGTACCTGCTCCTCTGTGATTCGGTGTACGGCGCGGAGGCGGAGCGCATTGGGTTGATTAGCTTGCTGGCCGAGGATGCCGAGTTGGACGCCAAGGCGGTCGAGATTGCCACGCGGCTCGCGACGGGCGCGCAGAGCGCCATTCGCTTTACCAAGTATTCGCTGAACAACTGGCTGCGGCAGGCCGGCCCGACGTTCGACGCCTCGTTGGCGCTCGAATACCTGGGCTTCGACGGCCCCGACCTTCGCGAGGGACTGGATGCGCATTTGCAAAAGCGCCGTCCTGCCTTCCGTTCGACTCCACCGTTCTGAAGAGGAGTTGGCCGATGCCTACGAGCAACTTGCACGGTGCCCTCACCGGAACCTCCGCTACCCGGATCAACCCGATCGAGGTGGCTGCTCCCGAGCGCGTCAGGGCGGCGCAAGCGGATCTGCTAACCGTGCAGCTGGCGTACCTGCAGTCTCGCTCGGTGTTCTATCAGCGCAAGCTGGCGCGGGCGCGCGTCGAGTGGTCGAGCCTGCGGCGCATCGAGGACTTGGCGCGTGTTCCCTTCACCGTCAAGCAGGAATTACGCGACAGTCTCGCCGCGGCGCCACCCTTCGGCGAGCATCTGGCGGCGGATCCGCTGGGTCTCGCGCAGATGCAGGCGTCGTCGGGAACGACCGGCAGTCCGGCGTATGTCGGGCTCACCGCGAAAGATGTGTTGCAGTGGACCGAGGGCAGTGCGCGCAGTCTCCATGCGTGCGGGATCCGCCACGGCGATCGCATGCTCCATGCGTTCCATTCGCTGCGTCGGCCGGACCGGTGACATGTTGATCGTGCGCGGGGTCAACTTGTTTCCGTCGGCAGTGCAGGAGGTCGTGGGCGAACTGGGTCCGGCCATCAGCGGTGTTTTGCGCATTCTCGCGGATTTTCCCGGCCACTCGACGCAGAGCAATCTGAAGGTGCTGGTCGAACGGGGTGCTAGTGCGGACCCGTCAGCAGACAGTCGGACCAAGACGGAGCTCGAGAGCCGGATTCGCAATCGTCTGTCGGTCAAGGCGGAAGTGGAGATGCTGCCGTACGAGGCGTTCGAGCGGCCGGGAGCGCGCAAGATTTCCCTGACGATTCGCGAGCGGCCGGTTCTCTGACATACGGGCTTGCTGCTGCGGCAGGCAGCACGTCGGCTGTTCGACTTCGCGCTTGGTAGACATGAAGGAGTGACTTTTGGACAGCGAGACGTTTGCCCTGCTGCGCGACGCCGTGCGGCGATTTGTCGATGAGCAACTCATACCGAACGAGGACCGCGTCGAGAACGAAGAGGCGGTCCCGGCGGAGATCATCCACGAGATGCGCGAATTGGGGTTGTTCGGCTTGTCGATTCCCGATCAGTATGGCGGCCTTGGCCTCACCATGGCCGAAGAGGCGGCGGTGGTATTCGAGTTGGGGCACACCTCGTTTGCCTATCGCTCGGTGATCGGCACCACCGTGGGGATCGGCAGCCAGAGCATCGTCATCGACGGGACGGAGGCGCAGAAACAGGAGTGGCTGCCGAAGCTGGCCTCGGGCGAGATCATCTCGTCGTTCGCCTTGACCGAGCCGGGTGCGGGATCGGACGCGGCTTCGCTCAAGACCACCGCGATCAGGGAGGGCGACTCCTACCGGCTCAACGGGACCAAGCGGTACGTCACGAACGCACTGCGCGCGGGATTGTTCACCGTGATGGCGCGTAGCGAGTCGGGCGTGTCGGGGGCGGCGGGAATCAGTGCGTTCATCGTCGCGGCAGGATCTCGGGGCCTGACGTTGGGCAAGAACGACAAGAAGATGGGCCAGAAGGGTACGGTGACGTGCGACGTTATGTTCGACGATTGCATCGTGCCCGCGACGAACGTCATCGGCGGAGTGGCCGGGCGCGGCTTCAAGACGGCGATGAAGGTGCTGGATCGCGGGCGCATTCATATTTCGGCGCTGGCCGCGGGCATGGCGGAACGGTTGGTGAACGAATCCGTGGGCTATGCCGCGGATCGCGAGCAGTTCGGCCAGGCGATCGGGAAATTTCAGCTGGTGCAGGGAATGATTGCCGATAGTCGGGTCGATGCCTACGCCTCGAAGGTGATGGTGGATGATGTGGCGCGTCGCTACGATGCGGGCGAGAAGGTATCGGCCGACGTGGCTTGCACCAAGTATTTCACGACGGAGGCGGTGGGTCGGGTGGCGGACCGTGCGGTGCAGATCCATGGCGGCGCGGGGTATATGGCCGAGTACAAGGTCGAGCGGTTTTATCGCGATGTGCGCCTGCTGCGAATCTACGAGGGGACGAGCCAGATTCAGCAGACGATCATTGCGAAGGCGCTGCTGCGAGACGCGGGACTCGCGGTGTAGAGGATAAGTGTGGCGAAGTCCGTTAGGAGGACACGTCGATGAAGCTGGCACTGGTGATGTACAAAGGTGAGAAACGTCTCGCCATCAGTTCTCAGGACCGATTGTTGTCACCCGCCTCGGGCGAAGCGACCGGCATACCGCTCGACGTCGTCAGTGTGTGCTCGGCAGCGACCGGCATGCGTTCCGGCTTGCCGAATTGCAACAGGCGGGTCAGTTGGAGGAATTGCCGGCTCACGGGGTGACCTTTCTGCCGCCGGTTCTGAATCCGGGCAAGATCCTTTGCGTCGGTCTCAACTACATGAAGCACTTGACCGAGGCGGCGTTTGCGCGCCCCACGTATCCGCTCTTCTTTGCGCGCTTCGCTTCCGGCCTGGGCGGGCACCGCGAACCTCTGGTGCGACCCGTGTGTTCCGTGAAATTGGATTTCGAGGGTGAGCTGGTCGCGGTCATTGGCAAGCCGGTGCGCCACGCGTCGGTGCACGAAGCACTGGGTGCGGTGGTGGGTTATTCGATCTTCAACGATGCGACGATCCGCGAGTACCAACTGGACCGCGGCTCTCAATGGACGCTGGGCAAGAACTTCGACGGGACGGGCGGGTTCGGGCCGTTCGTCGTGAGTGCCAATGATCTGCCCACCGGGGGGTCGGGCCTCGCAATCAAGACCGTGTAACCGGTCTTTGAGCTGTTCCTCCAAGTCTCGAATTGTCATGCTAGCCACGATGCGGTCCTATTCGGCATTGATGGCAAATGTTATCAATACGGAAAAAAACCATATAAATTAAATTACTACCAATACTGGAGTTTCCGGTGGCTCAGAGCCCGAGTTGAACGCCGGCGCACCCGGCTGGACCGGCAGGGGGTGAGCCCGCCGACAGTCACGGTAACGCGAGATGGCTCACGACCTTGCGTGATGAGGGCGCTGCAGGTCGTAGGGTGACCGAGGCGATCGGGAACTCCCCGGTGCGCAGACCCCGGAAGAAGTCTTCGGGCATGTCGTGCAGCATTTCCCGAAATGCCAACTGCTCGACCGGAAACTCTTTCTCGGACCAGAACCGCGCCTCGGTGGCTTCTGTGCCCAGCACCAGGCGCGGCTCGGTCGGCAGCGCCGCGCGAAAGCCCACGTGGATCTCGTTGATGTGGGGGATGCTGGTCACCCGATACAGGATCATCGAGGAAGGCGGTACGTGAACGCCCACTTCTTCCATCGTTTCCCGAGCGGCGGCCTCTTCCAGCGACTCGCCCATTTCGACGAACCCGGACGGCAGATTCCAAAGCCCTTGCGCAGGTTCATGTGCCCGCCGGCACAAGAGGAGCCGGTCCTTCCAGGAGGCGAAACAGGACACGAGCACCTTGGGGTTTTCGTAGTGCACCCGTCCACAGAAACTGCAGACATACCGCTCCACGCGGTCGTCGTCCATCCGGCGTCGAGTCAGCGGATGCGCGCAGTCCGTGCAGTACTGCATCTTTGGGCCTACCGGACCCGCCGACGATCAGGGGTAGCGGTGGTGGCGTTGCGCGCGTTCATTCGAATCGGCAGATCTCGTCGAACGCGAGGCGCGGTCCCCGCGGGAAGAGTTGCTCAGTCGTGCCGTGTCCCAGCGCGCAGATAAAATTCGTCGTGACGCTCGTGGTGGCGAAAAAAGCCGAGTCTACCTTGCCTTGGTCGAACCCTGACATCGGTCCGCAATCGAGACCCATCATGCGTGCGGCGATCATGAAGTACCCCCCTTGCAGGCTGGAATTTCGCAGGGCGGTTGTGCGGGCGACCTCAGGATCCGCGAACCAGCGCCGGGCGTCGGGGGCGTGGGGAAAGAGGTAGGGCAGCTTGTCCGCGAACGCCGCGTCCATGCCGATGAGGACAGTCATTGCGGACTGTTCTACTTTGACGCGATTATTCTTCGAGACGCAATTCGAGAGCCTCGTTTTGGCGGCCTTGCTCCGCACGAACACAAACCGGGCGGGGGAGCAGTTGGCGGAGGTCGGACCCAGCTTCATCAAATCGAAGACTGATCGAATCGTATCCACGCCGATCGGCGCCGGGTCCCAGCGATTGTACGAACGCGCGTTCCGAAAGGCGAGGTCCAAGGACTCATCGCTGGCGATACTCTTCAAAGCCACTCAGTTCCTCACTTGGGCTTTTTCATGTTGTATTGAACCGAGACGCCCCACCAGCGCGGCGCGCCGAAGCCGAGCAGCGACGAACCAGTGGTACCGCTGAAGTCGAAGCCGACCACCTTGTAGCTCCTATCCGTGAAATTGTTGACGTAGGCAGAGAACTCCAGTCGATCTTCCGCCGTGGTGTAGGCGATACGGGCGTTGCCGACGGTGTAGGCGGGGATCTTGCTGGAGTCGAAGTTGCAGATGCAGTAGTACTGCGGGCCCGAATACTTGGCGTCCGCCTGGACGGCCAGCGTTCCCTGGGGCAGCGGCCATTCGTATCTCGCCAGTGCCGAGATGGTCAGCGGGGGAGTCTTGACGTTGTGGCGATCGTTGACGATACCCAGGAAATTGACGTCTTTGACGACCATGTCGATGTAAGCCGCGGACAGGGAGAGATTCAGACCTTGCATGGGTCGGATGGAGAATTCCTCTTCGGCTCCCTTGGTCGTGCTTTGATAGTTTTCGACTTCTTCGGCGGTGCCGATCGCCTTGAAACCCTGATAGTTGTGGTAGTCGTAATAGAAAACGGTGCCGTTGAGACGAGCGGCGCCGTCGAAGAAGTCGGATTTGAATCCCCCTTCATAGGCGTTCAATTCCTCGGGCTTGTAGGCGATTTCGCTGTTGGGGATGGAGGCCGAGCCGCCCAACGGCGCATTGAAGCCACCGCCCTTGGTGCCGCGGTTGTACCCTGCATACCACATCAAGTGATCCGTCTGCCGATAGCTCACTTCCAGTCGTCCACCCCACAACGTTTCGTTGGAGTTCCCGTCGTAGAGGCGCGCGTTGGCAATGAAGGGCGCGGAACCGGGATTCGAAAAGACCGACGAACGCGCGTAGAGATTGTCTTCGTAGTGGTACTTTTTCTCTTCGCGCGAGGCGCGCACTCCGGCGGTCAGGGTGAGCTTGTCGAGCAGGTCGAACTCGCTCTGCCCGTACAGGGATTCGGAGTCGGAATATTGGCGGTACGTGTCGCGAAGCTCGAGGTCGAGCGCCGGCAGGACGAATCCGGAGATCGGCGTGTGTTCATCAACGTCGAGATAGTAGGCGCCGACCACCCATCGCGCTCGTGCCGTGGACCCATTGAGACGGACTTCCTGGGACAATTGATTGAGTCTGGCGATATTTTCGGATTCGAAGATATCGGCCGGGCTGTCGTCGAACGATAGTCCGAGCTCCACGTCATTTTGCTTGTAATCGGATACCGACGTCAGTGTTGCCCGACCGAGGTCCCAGCTGAACTTCACGGTGCCGCCGCTGGTGTTCGAATGATTGAAATTCTCGCTGGAGAACGCTTTGTCTTCCACGAAGCGAGGGTCGCCGGGCACGCGATAGCCGGTGAAATCGCCGCCGGGGGTCGGGCGCGTCAAGGCAGGGCCCGCTCCGCACGAGGAATTGACGCCATTCGGCCCGATGGCTTGGCGGGTTTCCGTCGGCGACGACAGGATGGAATTGGTGACCTGGCCGGCCGCATTGCAGAGATTGATGGACGATACGACGTTGTAGGGAGACGTCGCAAAGGTGCTGCGAGAAGCGAAGACGCTCACGTCGAGCCGGATCGCGTCGTTGGCCTGGTAACGGACTTGGACCCGTCCAGCCTGGGTGTCCATGTTGTTTTCGCCGTCCCCCGGGAAGACGTTCTTCGTGTACGGGCCATATTTGTCCGAGTACAGCGACACACGGGCCGAGAGCGCATCGGTGATGGGTCCACCGTAGGCTCCTTCGAATTTGACCTGGTCGAACCGGCCGTAGGTGAGCTTGGCGTAGCCCTCGTTCGTATCAGTGGGTTTGCGTGTGGTGACGGCGATGGCTCCGCCGGTGGCGTTGTGACCGAAGAGTGTGCCTTGCGGACCTTTCAGCACCTCGACTCGGTCGACGTCGAAGAACGAGAAGTTCTGCATCTCTTGGGACGCCAGATAGCCCTCGTCCACATACATGGCGATGGGCGCCTCGGTGTGAAGCGAGAAATCGTATTGGGTGACACCGCGGATGCTGAAGGTCAGCAACTGACCGCCGTAGCTGCCGGCGACGTTGAGGCCGGGTATCACGCGCGTGATGTCGGTACTGCTTTGCAGCTCCAACTGCTCCAGTTGTTTCCCGGAAACCGCGACGATGGCGATCGGCACGTCTTGTGCCGACTGTTCGCGCTTTTGCGCGGTCACCACAATTTCCTCCAATGCTTCAGAAAATACCTTGGCATTCAACATCATAAAAACGGCGAAGCCGACCGCCTTGCTGCACTTTTTGTCCCATTTCATGCGTCCAAATCCCCTCCAGTTTCATCTTAAGGTAACATTGTTACCTATACTAATCCCGATCGTCGTTATATCCAATTTGTGGAGGTTCCGCAAGGGCTGCGGACACAGGGCATTTTTAGGACTGGCCGTGGAAGAAGCCGGATTTTTTGGATTCGGGCGACGACGGCGATCAAATCAGGAGAGGGGCGCGCGAATGTCCGGCGTCACGTGAGAGCGATCGTTTGCCTGTGAGGCGATGACCGGAGCGGGCCTGCGGCCCTCGGTTCTGCGGGGCTATTGCTGCTTTTGCAGTTCGTCTCGCTGCCGGCGTCGATCGAGCGCGGCCGAGTATCTACGCTTCTCTTCGGTGGATTGAGGCTCCAGCTTGGCAATGGCGGCGGGCTTGCCCGCGGCATCGACGGCGACCATGGTAAAGAAGCAGCTGTTGGCATGCCGAATATTCCGGGTGTGAATATTCTCGGCCATGACCTTGATGCCGATTTCCATGGAGGTACGGCCGGTATAGTTTACCGAGACGAGGAACGTCACCAACTCGCCGACATGAATGGGTTCCCTGAAGACTACCCTGTCGACCGACAGGGTGACGACGTATCGACCGGCGTAACGACTGGCACAGGCGTATACCACTTCATCCAAGAGCTTCAAGATCGTGCCGCCATGGACCTTGCCGCCAAAATTGACCATATCGGGCGTCATCAGAACCGACATCGTCAGTGTCTTTTCCATAGTCCTTGGGATTGTCCTGGCAGCGATGCGGGGGATGTTACGGTACTCGCGATGAATAAGCGCGGTGCCGTTCGGGCTTGCCGTTTCGGCGTTACGATAGGGTGTTGAACGGATGGCTCGTCGATCGCAAAGGCGCCCGTATGGATAGATTGACCGAGATGACCTGTTTCGTGCCCAGCGTCGAGACGGGTTCCTTTGCTGCGGCCGGCAAGGAACTGCTCATGTCCGCGCAATTGGTCGGCAAGCAGGTTGCCAGCCTCGAATCGCGTCTCGGGGTGCAGCTTCTGGTCCGCGAGCGCGCGGCGCGTGAGCGACATGATTTCTTGGCGAATTTCGGTTCCCCGGATTTTGAGCATCGAGCTCTCGGCACCTGGCGCCCCTCCGCCGGCCGCCGCCGCAATTACGCGCAGATTGGTGGTTTTCATATTCTCGAGTTCTATTTCGACACGAGCAATGCGCGCAGCAAATAGTGGATCTTCATCCAGCGGCCTGCGACGTTTCCGCTGCACAGACGCAATTTGCTTCAGACGTGCAAGTGCCGCCACGGAAAAACCAACGCCGGCAATATTGGTTCTTTCAAGGTCAAAAGGTATTTTGCATAGGTCCAGCCCTTGTTCTCCTCGCCCACCAGATTTTCGAGGGGCACGCGTACGTTGGAGAAGAAGACTTCGTTGATTTCGTGTCCACCATCGAGCGTGATGATGGGACGTACTTCGACGCCTGGCGTCGCCATGTCGACGAGCAACAAGCTGATTCCGACCTGCCTCTGCGCTTCCGGTGACGTTCGAGCGAGGCAGAAAATCATGTTGGCGTACTGCGCTTGGGTCGTCCACGTCTTCTGCCCATTGACCAGGTAGTATTCTCCCGAGCCGTCACGCACCCGCTTGGCGCTCATTTTGAGGGCAGCGAGATCCGAGCCCGCCCCCGGCTCCGAAAATCCCTGGCACCACCAATCCGAGCCGTCCAAGATCCGTGGCAACCAGCGACGCCGTTGATCCTCATTGCCGAACTTGATGAGCACCGGACCCAGCATGTTCACCCCGAACGGTACGATGCGGGGTGCGTAGGCTATCGCGCATTCGAGCTCAAAAATGAACCTCCGCGCGGGTCCCCACCCAGTGCCGCCAAAGCTTTCTGGCCAATGGCTTGCGAGCCACCCTCGACGATGAAGAATCGCATGCCATTCCTCCTGATCATTCTTCGTCAGGGGCTGGCCGTCTCTTACCTTTGCGGCCAAACGAGCGGGCAGGTTTTCCTTGAGAAAGACCCGTACGGAGCTGCGGAAGGATTCGTCCTCGACGCTGAAATTAGTGTCCATGTGCGGGTATCAGTAAACCTCAAACAATCCAGCGGCGCCCATTCCCCCGGCGATGCACATCGTTACGACAGCGTATTTTACGCCTCGTCGTTTTCCTTCGATGAGGACATGCCCTACCAGCCGTGCGCCCGTCATACCAAAGGGATGCCCGATGGAGATCGCACCACCGTCGACATTTAGCAACTCGTCGGGGATACGCAGCGTGTCCTTGCAATAAATCGCCTGAGACGCAAATGCCTCATTCAGTTCCCAGAGGCCAATGTCGCCGACTTTGAGGCCGTGGCGCTCCAGGAGCCTGGGAACGGCCAACACCGGCCCGATGCCCATCACATCCGGCTCACATGCGGCGACCGTGAAACCGCGGAATGCTCCCAGCGGCTCGAGCCCGTTTCGCTCAGCCATGCGCGCCTCCATCAATACGCAAGCGGAGGCGCCGTCGGAAAGTTGCGACGCGTTGCCGGCCGTAACGAATTTGTCGCTGCCCTTCATCACCGGAGCCAGCGTGGCGAGTGACTCGTACGTGGTGCCGCGCCGATTGCAGGTGTCCATCGACACCGTCACTTCGCTTTGCGTGACGACTCCCGTCTCCTTGTCAGTCGCTGTCATCACCGTCGTGATTGGGACAATCTCCTTATCGTAGCGGCCGCCGACCTGCGCCGCCTCGGTACGGCGCTGGCTTTCCGCCGCGAACCGATCTTGCGCCTCGCGACTGATGCCGTACCGCGCGGCGACGATATCCGCCGTATCGATCATGGCGAGATAAAGTTCGGGCTTGTGCTCGACAATCCAGGGATCAACCCCCGCAGAGCCATCTTCGCGCGTTCGGATGTGGGAAATGCTTTCGACGCCTCCCGCGATCATCGCCGGCGCCTGATCGACGATGATCCTCCCTGCTGCCATGGCAATCGCTTGCAATCCGGACGCGCAAAATCTGTTGACCGTGGTACCGGCAATTGTAATCGGCAAACCGGAACGCACGACAGTCTGACGCGCAATATTGCGTCCCGTCGTTCCCTCGGGATAGCCGCAACCGAGGATCGCGTCTTCTATGAGATCCGGCTCGACATTCGCCCGTCTGACTGCCTCGCCTACCGCAAACGCGGCGAGTGTGGGACCCGGCGTCGCGTTCAATTCACCCCGGTGGGCCTTGGTCAACGGGGTGCGTGCTGTGGAGATGATGACAGCTTCACGCATGACGTGTTTCAGCGAATTGGTTGAGGCTGTCGAAATCGGCACCGCGCGCCGCGAGATCGACCAACAAAGGTGAAGGCTTCCAGAAGAGCGCATCGCTCATTGCGAATTCCTCGATATCGACAAGTATGTTGCGCAGGCCCGTCATGTCGGCAAATTTCATCGGGCCGCCGCGATAGCGTGGAAAGCCGTAACCGAACATCAGGACTACATCGACGTCAAGCGGCCGCGGCGCAATTCGCTCAAGCACGACATTGGCGCCTTCATTGATCATGGCCGCCAGATAGCGGCGGACGATTTCTTCATTGCTGAATTTCCGGGGAGTGACGCCGGCTCGTATACGCTCGGCATCGATGATGCTTTCCACGTCCGGGTCCGGCGAGCCAATTCGTGCGCCTTGTTGGTAGATGTAATAGCCGCGGCCGGATTTCTGACCGAACCATCCACGCTCGCAGAGGCGGTCGGCTATCTGCACATACCGAGAATCGGGGTTTCGGGTTGCAGCACGGCGCTGGCGGGTTGCCCAACCGATGTCGCCCCCCGCCAGATCGGCCATCTGATAGGGGCCCATCGGGAACCCAAATTCGCGAATCGCCTGATCGATTTGATAGGGAGAGGCACCGTCTTCCATCATGGCGTCGGCGCACTGTCGATAGACCGAAAGCAGGCGATTACCGATGAAGCCGTCGCAGACACCGGCCCGCACCGGTATCTTGCGCAGCTTCTTGGCGACTTCGAAGCCTGTAGCGACGACGTCGGCTGACGCACTGGCTGGTACGACGATCTCGAGTAGCTTCATCACGTGGGCTGGCGAGAAGAAATGCAGGCCGAGCACATCCGTCGCACGTGAGGTGCTTGCAGCAATGGCGTTGACGTCCAGATACGACGTATTCGTCGCCAGGACCGCACCTTGCTTGCATACGCGTTCAAGCTCGGCGAATACGGCCTTTTTGGTGGCCATATCCTCGAACACGGCTTCGATGACGAGATCAACCTTGGCGAGGGACTCATAAGACGTCGTACCCGCCAGGCGAGCGAGTACCGACCGCTTGTGCTCAAGACTCGTCCGATTCTTGACGATGAGGCCGTCGTACACCTTTTCGATCTGCCCGGTGCCGCGCGCCAAGGCGTCCGAATCGCGCTCGACCAGCGTCACGGGAAAACCGGCGTCAAGCACCGCAACGGCAATGCCGGCTCCCATAGTGCCTGCGCCCACGATGCCGACGCTGGTGACCGGGCGCGGCGTCGCAGATCCGGTCTCCGGTGCCTTGGACGCCTCGCGTTCAGCAAAAAAGGCATGCTTTAGTCCGGCGTGTTGTGGGCTGGCGATGCATTGCAAAAAAAGTTCGCGTTCGTGCAAAAGACCGTCGTCGAAGGACTTATCCAACGAGCCTTCGACAGCTTCGAGGATGCGCTGCGCCGCGAATAACCCTCCCGTATCGCGGGAAAGTTTCATGCGCGCAGCGCTCAGCGCGAGGCGATTCGCCGCATCGTCGATGAAGAAGCCGGTCGCGTCCCGTGTTCGGCGAGACGCTCGACAGGCGAGGACCTCGTCAACTGCGGTCAGAGCTGCGGACAAGGGATCCTCTCCCATAACCAGTCGGTCGATCAAGCCAAGCGCCAGCGCGGTGTCTGCGTCGATGCGGTCACCGCCCATCATGATCTCGAGCGCGGGGCCGACCCCTATTAAGCGCGGCAATCGCTGTGTGCCGCCCGCACCGGGGATGAGCCCTAAGAGAACCTCTGGAAAACCGAGCGTCGTGTTGCGCAACGCGACCCGATAATGCGCGGAAAGCGCAATCTCGAGGGCCCCGCCGAGCGCAGAGCCATGAAGCATTGCAATGACGGGTTTTCGGCATGCTTCGATTTGATTGCACAACTCAGTGAGCGCAGCTAGCTGAGATGGGCGACCGAATTCGCGAATATCGGCGCCGGCGGAGAACAAACGCCCGGTGCCGTAGATCAACACGACGTCAGCTGTAGAATCCTGCTCGGCATGTTCGATTGCCGCCGCGATGCCACGCCGGACCTGGGCCCCAAGTGCGTTAACCGGTGGGTTGTCGATAGCCACGACGGAGACATTGTCTATTCGATTTATATGAACTGCCTCGCTTGCCATGTAACTGTGCCCAACTCCTGAGGACGGCTTTCGACATCGTCATTGACTATTGAGCACCTTGGTGCGCTCAGTACGTACGTTTCCCATCTCAATCATCCACTGGCGTCTGTAAGCCTATATGAGGGGTCGTTGGCGGATTGTGAGTGACACCTTTCGACTGTCTGGTCGTTCAAATGTCCCGTAAGGAACGATTTCCACGTCGATTTTTGCAGAGAGCCGATTTCTTACGCGGCGCTCGATTTCCGTCTTTAGAATCGCATCGTCCTGCGGAGCTGAATTCTCTCCTCGTTCCACCAGCACAGATAGGTTGCGCTGTGTTGAATGCCCCGGAAAATCTGCCAGTACACGTAGAACCCCGCTGGTCCGTGGTCCTAGTTCTCCCACGACATCCTGTATGGCAGAAGGAAAGAGATTTACGCCCCGTACGATAAGCATGTCGTCGGTTCGTCCCACACAACGGATCATTGGGCCTGTGCGTCCGCAGCCGCATTCCGTATCTATTACCTCGACATGATCGCCGCTTCGAAAGCGCAGCAGTGGTGAGGCCTGTCGCAGTAAGGAAGTGTAAACGAGTTCGCCGCTTATCCCCTTTTTAAAAGGAACCACAGTGCCTGTCGCGGGGTCGATCAACTCGCACAATACATGATCCGGCGATACCATGTGCATTCCACGCTGGTGATCGCATTCCGCCCAGAACATTACACCGATGTCCGTGCCGCCCATCATCTCGGTAACTTTGGCCCGCCAAAGTTGCTCGAGCTGCTTTCGTACAGCGGGGATGCCGCCCCCCGGTTCCCCGCCAACAACTAACCGCTCGACACCCAGTTCGCGTGCGGTGATGCCTAGGGTATTGGGCGCAAGCTGCGCGAGATAGAGCAGATAGTTTGGCGTGCCCACAATGACCCGCGGCCGTAGATCTCGGCATGCAACGAGTAACCGATCCGGTCCCCCATCAGCACCGATTGGTACGTCGAGGGCGTGCATGTACTGCACGGCTTGAAAAACTGGCAATCCACCTACAAAGCCTTTGCTCAATGAGAAAGCGTGCAGAACGCGATCTCCCGGACGGACACCGCAGGCGAATAGACTGCGAGCGCTACTTTCCTGCCACCTCAGCGAGTCACTCTCAGTTAGTGCAACATAGGACGGACTACCGGTAGTGCCGGAAGAAGCCTGCATTTGCCTGATCTCGGCGGGATCGGCGGCCAAATGCTCTCCGAAAGGTGGCGCCGCCTTTAGGCTATCACGCAGGTCCTGCTTTATAGTAAAGGGTACTCTTGCGAGATCCGCAATGCCGTCAAGCGTGTCCCACTCGATCCGCGCGTCTTCAAAGCGCCTCTGATAGAACTTCGAATGAACACGCAGATACGCCAGTTGCTCACGCAACATGCTCTGCTGTGTCTGATGGATAACTTCGTTTGAGGCAGTCTCGATTTCGCTAAAAGCGGCAGCGCGCATCAGAGCGCCAACTCCGTTTTTTATGACCATGACAGTTCTCGCGTAAGTGGCGTCAAGGTACTAAATGCGGGACTGCGTTTCTCCTTGAGAGACTGCAGGCCCTCCTGAAAATCTGGTCCGGACATACCAAGGAACTCGAGCGCGAGCGAGGCGTCGAAGATCGGACCGGCCTGGCGCAGCCAGTTATTGAGAGCATATTTTGTCAAGCGAATCGCACTCTGCGCTCCTGTGGCGAGGCGTGCGGCGATCGCAACAGCGCGGGCATCAAGTTCTGCGTCGTGCGCTACCAAGCTGATGAGGCCGATCCTCTCTGCCGCAACACCATCTACTGGATCACATAACAACAGATAGAGCTTTGACTTGGCCATACCGCAGAGCAATGGCCAAACAATCGCCGCGTGGTCGCCGGCGGCGACCCCTAAGCGCGTATGACCGTCAATGATCCTGCAATCGGGTGTAGCGATCGAAATATCCGCCAATAAACCGCACACCAATCCGGCGCCGACGGCAACTCCTCGCATGGCGCTTACGATCGGCTTGGAACAGTTTATGATCCCGTACACGATATCCCGAGCCTCCTTCCAGGCCCGGATACGCGCATTGAAGTCCGCGGCGAGGTCATCAATCAACTTGAAGTCGCCGCCGGCGGAAAACGTCTTCCCCGCGCCGGTGATGACAACAGAGTTGACCGAAGGGTCGCCATCTATCTCGGCCCAGATTTTGGCCAACTCCGCATGCATGATCGCATCCGCCGAATTCATATTGCCGTTGCTGAGGGTGACTCGAAGCACTTGAGGGTGCGGCCGATCACACTTCATTCGCTCGTAGCCCTTGTAAGGGTCGTCACTCATGATTTCTCTCCGGGAAGGTCAGCGGCCGGCAACGAAACAATTTCCGATCAATCCACTCGAAGGACGCATCTACGTTAATCTGATCCGACGAGGTTCCCAATAACCCATTCAGCGTCTCCTCCGATGCTCGTTCCGGCGGTTTCGTCAATATGACCCCAAGGCTCTCGGGCGTCATCGAGTGTCTAGCGACCATCAGCACTTGGTTTGGTCACCTGCTCAGGCCGTAGATTGAGACGAGAACATTGACGCACAAAACACTTCCGTGCGACTTCACTGCCTCATTTGAACGATGCACTGGCTACAACGCGCCCCTATTTCCTCAACCCCATCTTTTTCAGAATCGGGATAATGTCGTCTTGCATTTGATGGAGGCCCTTTTGAGGATCGAAGAAGCACAGCAGCGTGCTCTCGAGGCCGGCTTCGTTGATCTCTCGTAGCTTCTCAGCGCAAGTTTCGTAGCTTCCCACGATTTGTGGCGACGTGAATCCCAGCGCTAGGCGCTCGATGGCATTTTTTATAAATTCCTCTGTCGATGTGCCTTTGATCGAATTCGCGAAGGCCTCCACGGCTCCTGCATCGATCTGCGATGCGATCCACTCGTACTTTTCCTTGGCCAAAGCATCGGTCGCTTCGGGCAATACCCAACACATGGTCGCTACGCGCACGTTGCGCTTGTACCCGGCTGCGATTTTATGTATTTGCGATGCCCGCTCTCGATAACCGGCCGCGTCCTTCGCCAGACAGAATACCCAATCGCAATGTTGCGCGGCAAAGTCTAGTCCGACGTCGGAACTGCCCGCGTTCATCAACACCGGTCTCGGCCGCCGCGTTGGTTTTGGCGAAAGAAAGCCGCCGTAGGATTGATAGTACTTTCCGCGAAAATCGAAGGGCTCGTTTTCGCTCCAGTAGTACTTCATCAAGCAGACGAATTCGTCAGCCATCGCATAGGCTTCATCGTGGCTGATGGGTTCCGAAAAACCGAAGGCTTCCATCTCCCGCTTCGAATAGCCAGATACGACATTGAGACCCCACCTTCCGTTGGAAATATGATCAATCGTCGCGCCAAACTTGGCGATATGGAGCGGGTGAAAACGGAAAGTGACATGTGCTGTGGAGAACAGACCCATCGTCGATGTGATGGGCGCAGTGGCGGCAGCGCTGGCCAGGAAATCCAGTGCTGCTCCGTTGAGATCTGTTTCGCCGCCCTGGCCAATCCAGCGCCCAAACGGGACTTGATAATCAAATCCCACATGTTCCGCGAAGGTCACTAGATGACTGGCAGTCGGCCACTGCCAGTAGTTCTGCAGGCGGTCGGGGTCGCTCAACACAGCTTTCGACGCCGTCATGCCGCCCTTGATGTTCCAAGCAAAGAAACCGAGCTCAAGCTTGTGGCCAGTGCGCGTTTCGGGCTGGCCGCCGGGATCGAACGGCCCGCGAAGCTGATCGACTTGTTTATATCTGCTTTTATTTTGAGTCACGGTCGGTCTCCTTGAATGAATCGGGTCAGCCGGGCAGGTGTGGTCCGCAAGTGAAGCTGAACGGGCGCATCGGTGTCTGGGCCCACTTGGCGGGAGCCGACTGGATCCAATTCATCGACGTATTCGCTCGGTTGAGAGTCGCTAAGCGGGCATCATTGCGAGGGCCTAGACTTGTGGGAAGCGCTTCAGAAGACTTGTCTGCGAATGAATGGATGCGGGATACATCGAGTAGAAATCTCACGCCGGCAGTCGGAACGTTGACGTTATCTGGGTGGCGCAGCCAATTTGGAATGATGATCGGCGCCGCTACTACGATATAGCCACAATTCATCGTTGCCCTCACCCGGATCGGCGGTCAGAATCGCCTCAAATAGTATAGATGTAACGGTGTTACTATAAGTCCCAACATAGGATCTGTCAATGCCCGGCGCGACGTACATTCGGTTGCTGCCCAAGTCCCAAATTGCTGCGACGAAACGACGGTCGGCAAGATTGATTTTCGAAAGGAGATCTGGTCCGCGGACGGCAGCAGGCTGAACAGTTTCTCGACACGGCACTCGCCACCGCAGAGCGCACGTGGCAGGGGCTTGCCTGGGAAGCCAATGCCCGTATTGCCGTGAAACGCCTCGACCGCGACCGCGCACGAGATTGCATCGCAATGGCTTTATCCACGGTGCAGGGCTTCGAGGTGCCCTTGGCCGCCTGGCGGGTTCACTCGAGGCGGCCGAGATCGATGAAGATGCGGGGAATCTGCAATCGGCCCGTTCGCACCGCGACGTCAGCCGCGCCACGATTCTGCGGTTGGCGAATTCATTGCCCGCAGAAGAACCGCTTCGACAGATATTTCTGTCTGCGCCGGCAGTAGCGAGGATTCTCAACAGGGGTTCGTAGAGACAAGGCGAGCAGGAGGCAGGCGGATTTGTTCCAGCGGGCCGAGCACCTGCGCGACGAGGCGGATCATCGCCTGCAGCGCGCGCGCGGGACCCGCCAGCCACGCTTCTACCTGGTAGCTGCGCCGCTCACCCCGCAGACACCACTCGCAGAAGTGCTCACAGTTGTTGGTCAACAGTCGGTAGGAGTCTTCGCCCAGTCGGGAGCGCGCTCGGCGGATCACCTCCCGACGATCGAAGTTCGGTGTCGCATCGGATCTGACCCAGCCAGGGTGGCCGCCCACCGACGTAGATTCCGTGATGCTGGTAACCACAGCGCGATGTGACAACGTGTGAACCCAATGGCGGTTCCTGTTCTGCGACCAAAAGCCACTCGGCCCTGCGTAGCCCCCCGTACGGCCGATCTTCGTGCTTTGAGAACTGAGGTTCACCGTTGCCTCCCCGCTTGGACCGTGTGCGAGTCCCGCGTAATGCACGACCCTGCCTTCACAGAGGGCCGGGGGAAGAAATTTCTCTCGAACAAGCGCGTCAAAGAAAATGTTCATGCGGAAACCTACAGCGCCCGGCAGTCGGAACGTTGACGTTATCTGGGTGGCGCAGCCAATTTGGAATGATGATCGGCGCCGCTACTACGATGTAGCCACAATTCATCGTTGCCCTCACCCGGATCGGTGATCAGAATCGCCCCAAATAGTAAATAGATAACGATGTTACTATAAGTCTTAATATGGGATCTTGTCAATACTCGGCGCGACGCACATTCGCTTGCTGCCCAAGTCCCAAATTGCTGCGACGAAACGATAGTCGGCAAGATTGATTTTCGATATATCTTGAAACAAAAAGACGGAGGACCGCAACGCAGCGACGGTCCGGAAACCGATACTCAAAACTCAGATTGGACGTCATTTGCTCGAAGGATTGTCGCCGCGAGCGGCCCAGCGCCCTTGGCCACGTCGACGCTAACAGCCTTTCCAGATAGCGTGCTGGCGGCGCTGGACTTCCGGCGCCGCTTTTGTGCGCGCGCCCGGCAGGGCGCACGTACTCGGAGGTGAAAGTCCTCTACACAGCCGACATAGGCAAGTGTTAGCGGAAGGCAACGGTCACAAACTTGCGCAAATAGTCAAAGGGCTATCGGAAGCTCAGGGTCGCTCAGTCTCTCTTTTTCATGTTGTATTGTATGCCTATTCCCCACCAACGCGGCGCACCATACCCCGTCAGAGACGAGCCGGTCGCGCCGCTGAAGTCGAATCCAACCGTTTTGTAAATCTTGTCGGTGAAGTTATTTACGTATGCCGAAAATTCGACTCGATCCCGCGCGGTCGTATACGCCAGGCGTGCGTTTCCAACCGTGCACGCGGGAATCTTGCTGGAGGAGAAATCGCAAATACAGTAATACTGAGCACCCGAGTATTTGGCGTCGGCCCCGACCGCAAGTGTCCCTTGTGCCAACGGCCATTCGTATCGAACCAGCGCCGCGGCGGTCTCGGGGGGAGTTTTGACATTACGACGATCTGCGATTATTCCCAAGAAGTTGACGTCCTTAATTCTACTTAGTGTGCGCCGTGAAAAGGCGCGATTTCCCGGTGGGAGGTAGACCCACCCGGCAAACTGTCGCTCCGCCGGTAGTAATCGGAGCAGTCGTGGAGGTGACAAGACGGTGAGGCCATCTATTGCCGTCGATCGCGGATTCACGGCAGGCTGATCGACTGGCTGATTGCGGCGCGCGGTATCGCCGCTGTTAAGCCGTCAAATGGACAGCAGTGCCGCGATGAGTTGCGAAATCCACGACCTCGCGCGCCAAGATTGCGAGCTGCTCGTTCAGTTTTGGCGCTAAGCAGCGGCCGTCCGCATCGAAAATCTGCTCCAGTGTGTTAACGGGCACACCCAGTGGCGTCGGCCAGCCGCGCAGCGCATGAACGACGCTGCGCAGCGCTAAAAGTGTGGCGATCGCGCCCTGCCATCCCGCACCGGTTGCGATGAGCCCGATCGCCCGGCCTTGAAGGTAAGGCGAAGTGTCCTTGCTCAGATCCTCGACATAATCGATGGCATTCTTCACCAATCCCGATATGCCGCCGTGATAGCCCGGCGATCCCAAAATGACTCCGTCCGCGCGGCGCACTTCTCCAACGAAACGTTTGGCCGCCGCTGAGCGCTCCACTCTTTCCGGCGCATACATCGGAAGATCGAGTGCCTCCGCCCCCAACAGTACGGTTTCGGCGCCCAGGGCCTCGGCCGCCCGCAACGCGACCTTTAACGCTTTTTCGGTCGAGGAATTGGCCCGTGTGGTGCCGCCGATGCCCACAATATAGGGTCTTTTGACTACAGCCGTTGGATTGTTGAGCATCGATGTCACCTCTAACAGACGCTACAGAAATAATCGCTGCAAACTGTCCCGAGCGGATATAAAACGTCACGGCAGGCAAATGTTCAGCCGGCATTCCTTGCCGGTTTGGCCAATTCCCTGGCCGCCGCCGAAAATTGCGACGATTGCGATTGGCACGTCTTGCGCTGATTGCTCCCGCTTTTGAGCAGTCACGATGATTTCCTCCAAGCTGTCGGCGGGAAATGCGCTGGTTGTGACAATTGCCGTGAATGCGAAGGCTGGAGCGATGATGCGTGCCGTACAGCGTTTCATTTCTAGATTCCTCCCCCCAATGTAGAGACAGGTAACGTCGTTACTGTTTGTCCTTATAATTGACTAGCCGGGGTCTCGCAAGTGCAAATGGGCCGCACACATGTTTCGCCGCACTGCGATTGCGGCGCCGGGCCATAAAATATGTATGCCGCGATGTGAATGGGGAGAGAACTTCCGTTCGTCTACGGGGGAGAGGCTTCGGGTCCTCCGACCTGAAGCAGCCGGGGCTCAGGATTCCAGCTTAAAACTCGATTGACGGGGGACGCCCGACTGGACATTCGTCGAACGTTGAATGACACCCCACCGAACGTATATCTGTCTAGCGATCGCGCCGGAACTCGGCCGCCGATATGCGACGCAGCTACAGACAGCTGTCAAGACGCGCCTTCGCTCCCGCGCTGCGGTACGTTGGGGGTGACAGGCGCTCGCTCGGGGTCATTGACAAGACACGCAGATTATAGATAACGTGGTTACTGTGTGCCCATTTCGTGACATTCCGTGCGCCGCAAAAAATTCGTTAAATGCGGACTGAGCCAACAACGCCAGCGACTCGTCGGCATGACCTTGTCTGAAATCCTAAAGGACGCGCAAGCCACGCGAACGGTGCAGACAGTCCGGGATTGGATCGTGCAACTACTATGGAGCCCATGTCATGCCCCCCAACCAACCTCTGAGAGCAATAAAGCGATCGAATAATGGCGGCAAATGACCCGAGAGTTTTGGCAGCGTCGATCGTCGCGCGAATCGAATCTCTTCCGTTCTCCACGTGGGATTTACGCATCGCCGCGTCGGTTGGCGCCGCCACTTTTTTTGACGCGTTTGATGCGCTAACCATCGCATTCGTTCTGCCATCGATCATCCATGAATGGCATCTGTCGACGTTCAACGCGGCGGAGCTGGTCTCTGCCGGTTATGCCGGCCAGGCGGTCGGGGCCGTAATCGTCGCGGCGTTGGCCGAGCGCTACGGTCGCGTACCCGCTCTGGTGGCGGCTGTCGCGGCCCTGGGAATTTGTAGTTTGATTTGTGCATCAACTCATAATTTCGCGCAGCTGTTAGTAGCGCGCTTCGCTCAAGGGATCGGGCTTGGTGGTGAAGTCCCCGTCGCGGCGGCCTACCTCAGCGAAATGATTCGATTCGATCGTCGTGGCAAGATATTCATGTTCTATCAATCGACTTTCGGAATCGGGATCACAGCCGCCTCGATAGTCGGTTCGTTGATTGTTCCCCGTTTTGGGTGGCGAGCAATGTTCCTTATCGGATGTATTCCTACCGCCCTCGCGGTTGTGATTGCGCGGATCTGCCCGGAATCCCCACGATGGCTTGCTGACAAAGGGAATCTCCTCGAGGCAGATCGCGTGATGCAGAGGATCGAGAGTCAGGTGTTTAAAGGACGTCCCCGTCCGGTTAGTCCGATTCAGGTTTCGATCGACACGTCTTCGGGCGCCCGTAGAAAAGGTTGGGCCACGCTTTTCTCGGATGTGTATTTGGGTCGTACTGTCGCCGTCTGCTCGCTGTGGATCACAGCTTACGCGTGCACTTATGCGATCACGATCTGGGTTCCCACGCTTTTGACTCATGTATACGGCCTGGGTGTACAGAGCGCCCTCAAACTCAGCATAATTACGACTACAGCAGGGTCATTAGGCATAGGCGCGCTCGCGCTGGTCGTCGATCGAGTGAAGCGACGGGTGGTATTCTTCGGCGGATTTTCTGCAACCGTAGTGGTGTTGTTGACGCTTGCGGCGTTAGTCGAACCTAATATAGCAACAACCATCGCAGGTGTGGCGCTGGCGATGTTTTTTCTCTTTATTCTCACGAGCGCGCTTTATCTCTACACACCTGAGCTCTACCCGACCCGTGTGCGAGCCCTAGGAACGGGCTTCGCATCGTTCTGTCTACGCGTCACAGCAATTGGAACGCCTTTCGGTATGGGCGTTCTGGTGCAGCACGGCCAACCATTCTTGATTTATTTCATATTGGGCTCCGTCGCCGGTGTCGGCGCCCTGGTCAGTCTCTTTTGGGTTGTCGACACTCGCGGACGAAGGCTTGAGGAAACATCGCGATGATCGCACCGCAGATGCTCCCTTCGGATCTGGTGGTGCCGACGAAACCTGGCTGGCGCATCGATATCGGCGATGCGGGCTCGGCCGCCTCGCCGAAGCCATGGCACTGCGCCTCATCAAGGCGCTCGGCATGCGTACGGCCGGTATCTCCGCGGGGTAAGTCGCTCGTCAGAATCAGTGCGCGCTGTGTTTTGTCACCGGTGGCTCCTCTTCCCGGGCAATTGCTCTCTGTCATTGGCCCCCTGGCCAATACAACGGTGCCGGCGATCGACACATTGGACGCGCTGGTCGAGGGGACTATCAGGAGTGCCCGGAATTTTTTGAATACGACTTCACCTCGCCGACTCTGAGGTGGAGACCGGCACCGGTGCGTGTCCTCAACGGTGCGCCGGCAGACGTGGATATGCCCGAAGGCGCTTACGCCAACCTCACCGATTTTCCCTTGCCGGTGTTGCGAGCGGCCAGCCGACCGCGAGCTGTCTGCAGATTTCCAGTAAACGCGGACCACGGGTCGCGAGCTCGGTGCAGGAAATTCTCGATGTAGGTGCTGCAATGCTGACAACGCCGACGCATCGCCTGACTTCGCGCAGGTGCGTGAATAGCGGAGCAGCAATCGCGCCGACGCCGACTTCCGCCTCTTCGCAACTCATTGCGAATCCCTGCTTCCTCGCCTCGGCGATGCTTTCCAGGAAACTCTTCAGGTCGGTAATGGAATGAGGCGTGTGTCGCTCGAAAGGTCCGTTACCGAGACGCGCGGCGATTTCCTCATCGCTGAGGGTCGACAGGTAGGCCTTTCCCGCCGCGTGAATATGATATACGAGCTCTGTCGACCAAGTAGGATCTATCCGCAGAAGACGCGCGGAACCCACAGCGGCATGAATCCATACCGGCTTGTCATTCTCGACAACGGCGAGGCGCACCAACTCACCGGTTTCCTCGGCCAGGGCTCTCAGTACCGGATAGCACAGATCGGTCAGCCGGGTCGCTGTCTGTTGCCGCAACGCGACGTTGCTGATGCGAAACGTCAGCTTGAAACTTTCGGTATCCTGGTCCTGGAACAAATATCCCATCCCCCGCAACGTATGCAGGATCCTGAATGCGATCGACCGATTTACGCCGAGCGCGCGGGCGATTGCCGACAGCGACAGGCCTTCGACTTTATCTCCCAGCATTTCGATCACTTCCATCGTTCGGCTGACTGTTACCAGCGCCTCCGGCTCGGGCGCCGCGATCGAACGACTGGATTGCTTCGCTCTGCGCGCGCGTTCTGGCTTCTGCGTCCTCGTGTCCCGCAATTTCGCACTCCCTGCTTGCAGCCTTGGCATTGAAGGCCCCCCAATTAGCATACCAGTGGCTGACGGTAACCTCGTTTCAAAATACTGTCAAACCAGTTGTTCGGGGTCTGTTGATCTGGTGATTGACTCGCTCGTGTAGATCCAGTAAGGTAACATCGTTACCTATTACACAATTCCTCTCATGAAACTCGCACTCGTCAAACATAGAAACAAAGTTCGGCTCGCACTGCAGGAGAGTGATGGACTCTATTCCCCGGTGGCGTCGGACATGATCGGAACCACGCTAGATGTCGTCCGGGTTCTGCAGGACGAAAAAATCAAGTCGCAGCTGCGTGAGGCCAAGAAGGCTGGGCGCCTGGAGAGGTTGGCCGAGGACGCTGTGACCTTCCTTCCGCCTGTGCCCTCGCCTGCGAAAATCGTTTGCCTCGGGCTCAATTATCCGAGCCACGCGGCAGAAGCGTCGTTCACGCTGCCCCGATATCCGGTCTTCTTTGTACGTTTTGCATCCGGGCTGGTCGGTCATGACGAGGCTCTCATCAGACCTGAGTGCTCGGTGCAGCTGGATTTCGAAGGAGAGCTCGTCGCCGTCATCGGCAAGAAGATCCGTAATGCGACGGTTGCCGACGCGCTCGACGCCGTGGTGGGCTATTCGATCTTCAACGATGGGACCATTCGTGACTATCAGCTCGAGAGGGGTCCGCAATGGACGTTGGGCAAGAATTTTGACGGTACCGGAGGCTTCGGCCCGGTCGTCGTCAGCGCGGACGAATTGCCAAAGGGCGGAGCAGGTCTGGTGATCACGACCAGGCTGAACGGCGACATCGTCCAGCGTGCATCCACCGCGGAGATGATCTTTCCAGTCCCGCATATTATCGCCGCGGCGACCGAAGCCTTCTCGCTCGAACCGGGCGATCTGCTGGTCACCGGGACGCCGTCCGGTGTGGGCGTCATGCGCAAGCCGCCTCTTTTCATGAAGGCAGGCGACTCTGTGGAAGTCAGCATAGAAGGGATCGGTGTGCTCAAGAATCACGTCGTCGATGCCGCAAGCGTGAGGGTGTCATGACCGACATTCCCGTAGAAGGCAACCGGGCACGGCTGCGTATCGCCGCGGACGTCGGAGGTACGTTCACGGACATCGCCACGTTCGACGCCGCAACGGGCGCGCTCGGCCTCGGCAAGACGCTGACGACGCCTACGCGGCTGGTCGAGGGAATCAGCCACGGCGTCGACAGGGCGGGCGGCACCTTCGCCGAAGCGGGCCTTTTCCTTCATGGGACGACCGTTGCAATCAATGCGCTGCTTGAAAGGAAGGGTGCCCGCACCGCGCTCCTGACCACCAAAGGCTTTCGCGACATCTACGAGATTGGCAGGATCAACCGCCCGGACTCCTACAATCTCTTCTTCAAAAAGCATCGCCCGCTGGTCGATCGCTCGCTGCCGAGCGATACGCTACCGGTAAGGTACTGTCGAAGCTGCTGCGCACCGGAGACGCCTACGTCATTCGCTCCGGTGGATGGGGCGGATTTGGCAATCCTCTCGATCGAGACCCGTCGCTCGTTGCAAACGATGTGCGCCAGCGCTATATCAGCCGGCGTGCCGCCCACATGTGGTACGGCATCCTGTTCGACGCGGAAGGGGTGGACGTGGACGAGGAAGCCACCAACGTGCTGCGGATACGCATGCGCGCGCTCGGGCTACCGGGTGGCGGTGGCGATCCAGGGTTCGAGGAGGTTCCGTCCGCTTCGCGGGAATCGAATTTCGGAACCTGGTCAGCCGAAGCGAAACACAGCACTGACAACCGACGCATTGTCATTGAGCCCGACGACGCCGATGACGGCCGACTCGACATCGAGAAGTGGAAATCGGAAATTCGATGGGCGGGTTTACTGCGAGTTCGCTGTGGCTGTTGTTAATGGCGCCATGGGCTGCATATCGCAAAGTTTGGCGAAGGTCAATCTCACGTTCCGTCGGGCGCGTAATGCAGTGACCGGCGGTGGGTAGGACTGCGTTGTGCGCGACCAAACTATGAAATACGACTATATCGTCGTCGGCGGAGGCAGCGCCGGCTGCGTCACCGCAGCGCGATTGGTCGCCGATTTCGGGGCGAATGTACTCCTTCTCGAATCAGGCTCGCGAGATTGGCACCCCCTCATCCATATGCCGACCGGGTTTGTGAAAATGCTTCTCGACTCCGACCGGTTCATGGTCGGCTACGAGTCGCTTCCGCAGTCTGCCCTCGGGGGTCGAACGGTCAACGTGCTGCAGGCCAACGTGCTGGGCGGCGGCAGTTCGGTCAACGCCATGACCTACACGCGCGGCACGCGCGGCGACTACGACCGCTGGGACAAGGCGATCGGTGACCTCGGCTGGGGATGGGCGGACATCCTGCCCCATTTCATCCGTCAGGAGGGAAATCAGCGCCTAGGCACTCCTCTGCACGGTGTCCACGGGCCACTCAAAGTATCGGATGCGCACCATCCACCCGCCGATATCTCGCGCGCGTTCCTGCTCGCCCTGCAGGAAATGGGCCTCCCGTTCACGCCCGATGTGAATTGCGGGGACGAACGCGGCGCGACCTATATCCAGTCAACGACCTTCCGGGGGCGGCGATGCAGTTCGGCGAAGGCATTCATCGAGCCTCTCGCGCACGACGAGCGTCTGACGGTCAAGTTTAACTCGCCCGCGTTGCGCATAGTCATCGAGGGCGGCCGCGCGATCGGTGTCGAGTACGCTGACGTCGGGCGTGGCAGAATCACGGCCTCTGCTCGTTGCGAGATCGTCCTGACCGCCGGCGCTTTCATTTCTCCGAAGCTGCTGATGTTGTCCGGAATCGGCCCTGCCCCGGAACTTCGCAAGCACGGCATCCGCGTGTTAGTCGATCTTCCGGGCGTGGGCCAGAACATGCAGGATCACAATGATGCGAGCCTCGTCGTTGAAACCAAAGGCAACCACGGCTATTCGGGCGAGGATCGCGGCCTGCGGATGCTCAGGAACGGGCTGCAATACCTGTTGTTCAATTCAGGTCCAGTGACTTCCACCGGTTCTGAGGTGACAGCCTTCCTCAATCCCCAGTCCCTCGGCAGCGATCCGACCATCCAATTCTATTGTGTGCCGAAGATCCTTCCGATACCGGGCGGCAGCGCGCCCCCACCCGGGGCAACGCTGCTCGCCAACCTCATCGCGCCGAAATCGCGCGGAAGCATGCGGCTACGCTCTGCCGATCCGCGAGACCGGCCGATCGTGGATCCTGGCTGGCTTACGCGCCAGGAGGACGTCAGTACGCTGATTGCCGGGGTCCGGTTCCTGCTCGAGCTCACGCGAACTTCGCCGTTCGCGGAAAAGGTAGCGCGTGTGGCCGCGCCCCATCCCGAGTGTCATACCGACGAGCAATTGGAACAATATATCCGTCGGGTTACCGGCACCAACTGGCACCCTGTCGGTAGCTGTCGGATGGGTACGGATGAGGATCCGACTGCGGTTCTGGACCCGGAACTTCGCGTACGGGGTGTCGAAGGACTTCGCGTCTTCGACGGTTCGATGATGCCCGGCATTATCAGCGCGAACACCAATGCGCCGATCATGGCGATCGCGGATCGCGGTGTTTCCCTCATGATGGGAACCTCCTCGCTGCGCAAACCAAAAAATGCGGTTTTGGGACTAACACCCGCCCCGAGTGTTGGCTGACGTCGTCCGCACGGCATCAAAGCAACCATCGGAGCGGCTAAAATGGGAGACGTGCTATGTCGGAATTCAGATACGAAGCGCCCTACTTGCTCATCAACGGCAAGAAATTGGGGTCTAGCGGGCGCATTGCCCGGCCGGTCAGGAATCCGGCGAATGGAAATGTAATCGCCGAACTGCCCTGCGCGACGCGTGCCGACCTTGATGTCGCGCTCGAATCGGCAGCCTCCGGTTTCCTGCGTTGGAAGGCTGTCTCACCGCTCGAGCGCGGGAAAATCCTGAGGAAGGCGGCTTCCCTGCTGCGCGAGCGCAGTGAATCCATCGCGCAGATCATGACTATGGAACAAGGCAAGCCTGGCGAGGAAGCCCGCTGGGAGCTCGCCTGGACCGCCGACGTCATCGATTGGCAGGCCGAGGAAGGACGGCGCACTTATGGCCGAGTGATACCCACATCAAGTGGTGGCGGACTTGGCATGGTCATCAAAGAGCCGGTCGGCCCCGTGGCGGCCTTTGCGCCATGGAACCTTCCGGCCTTCATACCCGGCCGCAAGATCGCAACTGCTCTGGCCGCCGGCTGCTCATGTGTCATCAAACCCGACGAGGAAGTGCCCTTGACGGCCTTAAGATTGGCTGATGCATTCCTCGATGCAGGAGTTCCCGCCGATACGCTGTCCGTCGTCTTCGGGGAACCCTCGGAGATATCGAGCCGCCTCATCGCGTCGCCCGTCATCCGGAAGGTGTCTTTCACCGGGTCGACCAAGGTCGGCAGGCAATTGGCCGCTTTGTCGGCCGTCGGCATCAAAAAGCTAACGATGGAACTCGGCGGGCATGCGCCGACCATCATCTTCGATGATGCCGATCTCGACCACGTCGTTGCTCAATCCACTGCTTATAAATTCATGAACGCCGGTCAGATTTGCTCTGCGCCGACTCGCTTCTATGTTCACGCCAGCGTACACGACCTTTTCGTCGACAAGATCACCCGAGCTGCGCGCAACTTGAAGGTGGGTGACGGCCGTGACCCGCAGACTCAGATGGGTCCCATGTCGAATCCACGTCGGATCGAGGCGATGGAGCGGCTCGTCGCCGATGCGGTAAAAGCGGGCGCGAGGCTTACTACCGGGGGAAACCGGATCGGCGACCGGGGTTACTACTGGCAGCCAACGGTTTTGGCCGACGTCCCGGAGTCGGCCGCCGTCATGAACGAAGAGCCCTTCGGACCCATCGTGGTAACCGCCCCTTTCGAAGACGAGGACGAAGTCCTAGCGCGATCCAACAGGTTGCCGCTCGGCCTAGCTGGCTACGTGTTCACGAACGTAGGAGACAAGGCGAGCCGCATTGCCAATTCACTCGAGGCCGGACTTGTCGGCATCAACAATTTCGGAGTCTTCATGCCCGAAGCTCCGTTCGGTGGCATTAAGGAGAGCGGCTACGGCAGCGAGGGCGGCACGGAAGGGATCGAGGCCTATCTCACAACCAAATTCATTCATCGGACGTGAACGCTAAAGCGTCTGGGACTGCGACCATGCCGGGCTTGGGGGGCCTCTTCGTGTCAAAACCAGTGTTTTCTCTGCGTCCAGCGCGGCTGTCAGGGACTGGCTCGGAATTGGAGTTCGTTAATATGAGCGTCCTCGTCCACGGAGCATTCGCAGACGGCTCAAGCTGGTCAAAGGTCATTCCTTTGCTTCAATCCAAAGGCTTCCATGTGAGGTCCGTTGGAATCCCGTTAACCTCCTTCGCAGACGACGTGGCAGCGACAAAGCGTGTCATCGCCGCCGAAGAAGGGTCGGTGATCCTTGTGGGGCACTCCTATGGTGGTCCGGTCATCACCGAAGCGGGCAATGATCCGAAGGTTGTTGGCTTGGTCTACGTTGCCGCGATCGCTCCGGATGCGAACCAGACCAGCTCCTGGGTCAACGCGGATGGTCCGTTGCTGCTCGAATATCACGATCGCGAGTGGGGTGTCCCCGTTCATAGTGACCGCAAACACTTCGAGGTCCTCGTGCTCTCAGGGGCACAGACAGGATTGAACTGGTCGCTCGTGCTGAAAAAGCGGGAAGGTTATCGTCGTGCGTTCGACAAATTCGATCCCGAGAAAGTCGCGCGCTATTCCGAGAGAGAAATCCAGACACTTGTATCTGATCCAAAGATCATCCGCAATCGGATGAAGATCGAAGCCGCGGTGCGCAACGCACGCGCATTTCTCAAGGTCAAGGAGGAGTTCGGGGACTTTGACTCCTACTGTTGGCATTTCGTCGGCGGACGGCCCAAGCTCAACCGCTGGAAAGCTACGCGCCAGATTCCCGCGACTTCGCCCGAATCCGAGACATTCAGCAAGGATCTCAAGCACCGTGGATTCAGCTTCGTCGGCCCGACGGTCGCTTATGCGTACATGCAGGCGGTCGGAATGGTGAACGATCACCTCGTCGATTGTTACCGTTATCGGGAGATCCTGAAGGAGGTCGCCAATGCGAGCTGAATTCAGAGCAATTGTTCAAAGCGAGTATGGTGCTCCGGAGAAAGTATTAAGAATAGCGAAGCGTCAATTCAAGAGCGAAGAGTTCGAAACTGACGATGTCCTGGTACGGGTCATCGCTCGGCCAGTCCATCCCGGTGATATCCAAATTCTTTCCGCTCTTCCTCAAGCAGGGCCGGTTGAGCCCATTCCGGAAGGAACTCTAAGAGTTCCTGGGTTTGAAGGCGTCGGGACGATCCTCCGGCTCGGAACAAACCCCGAGGTGGCGAAGACGTTTAGCGAAGGCCAGCGGGTCGCGTTCTTTCCGGCTATGGGCTCTTGGGCAGAATACGTGGTCGTTCGATACAACTCTCTCTTGCCGGTTCCGGACGAAATTCCCGATCAGGTTGCGGCGCAGATGCTCATAAATACGATCACCGCATCCGTACTCATCAAAGCTGGTCACAATTCACTCAAAGCTCCAATTACGCTTCCCGTTTACATCCTTCAGAATGCGGCAGCATCCGGCGTTGGGCGTTTGCTGACTCAAGTTGCTTTAGATCGCGGTGTCCGCCCCATTCGTCTGGTGAGATCGAATCAGTCTGCTGAGAGGCTCCGATCGGCTCTTCCAGGCCCGCCTGTTGTGTCGACGAGCGATAGGAATTGGAAAAAAGAGGTTCGCGAAGCCCTGGGAGGACACAAGCTCGAAGTGGCCTTCGATGCCGTCGGCGGAAAAGCGATCGACGATCTAGCGGAGCTGGTTGACGACGGTGGAACCATCATCAACTTCGGTTCACTGGAGAGCAACATGGGCACGAACATCTATTCGCTCGTTCCCAATAATCTCGCGCTTAAGAGCGTTTCGATCATGAGTTGGTTTCGTCTGGCAGAGGATGAGAAGCGGGAAGACTTCGAGCTCGCTCTGAGTCTCGCAACTAATCACCCGGAGCTTTTCGAGGTCGCGCATGAGTATGAGTTTGGCGATTTTCAAAGAGCCATTCAGCACGTCTCTCGTCCGGGAAAGACCGGGATTGTATTACTGAAAAGCCCAGCTTAGGAAGGATCGCGTATGGAAATCGGAACCATTGGAGCGGGAGCTTTCGCACAAGCGTTCGCAAAACACGCATTGAAGGCGGGCCACAAGGTTATCCTTAGCAACAGCCGCGGTCCCGACAGCCTCCGAGAAATTGTCAATCAACTTGGACCAGGAGCGACGGCAGCCACCAAGGAAGAGGCGGCGGCTTGCGAAATGGTACTTCTTGCTGTTCCTTGGGACAACGTGTCCGAAACACTTGCAAGTCTTCCCGAGTGGACAAATCAGATTCTGATCGATGGGACCAATCCTTTTCACGGTAAAGCTGGAGAATTCACACTCGCCGATGTTGGAAACCTGTCCACTAGCCAGCTCATTGCGGCGCTTGCCCCGGGTGCCCGAGTGGTTAAGGCACTGAACACCATGATCGTTTCCAACTTGGAAGCGGACCCTATCGTCAACGGGGCGAGAAGAGTCGCGTTCATTTCAGCAGACGACGACGGCGCGAAGAAACAGGTTGGAAGCTTACTCGCAGGTTTCGGCTATTCAGTCATTGATCTTGGAAACCTTCGCGATGGTGGGTTGATCCAGCAAGCAGGCGGCCCTCTCGCTGGGCGAGATTTGTTGGAAGAGGGAGAACGTCATATATGAAAGCCATTCATCTCACGGCCTACGGCAATCCAGCTCAGAACCTTCAGATGGTCGCAGTTCCTGAACCAAACAAGCCCTCAGCAGGCGAAGCTCTCGTGCGGATGGAGTTTGCGCCTGTTGACTA
>WNFR01000553.1_pt1 | contig 38049 bp, 45 predicted proteins | sample 5400221 | NCBI WGS metagenome assembly WNFR01 (sample SAMN13153357, study PRJNA577476) | soil metagenome | isolation source: 40 cm soil under Madrone tree | place: USA:California | collected 2016-06-14 | reverse complement strand
CGAGGCTCGTCATCGATCTGATTCGCGGACGCGGCGTCAACGAAGCACTGGCGATGCTGAAGACGTCCAACAAGCGGGCGGCTAAGCCAATCGAGATCACGTTGCGATCGGCAATCGCTAATGCGGAGCAAAAGGCTGATCAGCTAAACGTGGCGATCGATGTCGACCGGCTTAAGGTTTCGACTGCGGTCGTTGATCTCGGGCCGACCAAGTTTCGGCGGCGCGTTCGCCCTGCGCCGATGGGCCGCGCCTATCGCGAACGGCGATGGCAGAGCCACATAACGATAGAGGTGGAGTCAGAAAAGGAATGATGAACGATGAACGATGAACGATGAATAGCATCCGCCGTTCATCATTCATTGTTACGCGTTCATCGTTGAGCTAGGAGGAAACGTGGGTCAGAAAGTTCATCCGTATGGATTCAGATTAGGCTTCAATCGCGGCTGGCATTCCAACTGGATCGCCAAGCGGGATTACGCCGAGCTGCTGCACGAAGACTTGAAACTCAAGAAAGAGCTGAAAGGCCGATTTGCGGGCGCCGGAGTCTCGCACATTGACGTTGAGCGCGCAGCTAACAGGCTGAAGATCATCATCCACACCTCGCGGCCCGGCATCATTATCGGGCGCAAAGGATCTGAGATCGACAAGCTCAAACAGGAAATCAAGGATCGCACCGGGCGCGAGGTCTTCGTCAACATTCAGGAGATTCATAAGCCTGAGTTGAATGCGCAACTGCAGGCGGAACAGGTAGCGCAGCAGCTCGAAAAGCGAATCGCTTTTCGTCGCGCGATGCGGCGGGCGGTAGAAAACGCTCAAAGATTCGGCGCACAGGGAATCAAAGTGCGAGTGTCGGGCCGGCTGAACGGGGCCGAGATCGCGCGCTCCGAATGGTACTTGCAGGGCCGGCTTCCGCTGCACACTCTGCGCGCGGACATCGACTACGGGTTTGCCGAAGCGCACACCACTTTCGGAGTGATCGGGGTCAAGGTTTGGATATACCGCGGGGACGAGATGACCGTCAGACGCGCGGTTCAGGCAAGAAAGCAATGACGGGATTGCCGATTGCCGATTTGCGATTGCCGATTTCCGGCCACTGCGGAACTCACAATCGGAAATCGGCAATTGGAAATCGGCAATGGTAAGAATATGGCTGAATACAAAATTCCAAAACGGATGAAATACCGCAAACAGCAGCGGGGCCGGATGAGCGGGGCTGCTACGCGAGGCGCTAAGATCTCTTTTGGCGAATACGGGCTGAAGGCGTTGGAACCGGCCTGGATAACCGGAAAACAGATCGAAGCCTCGCGCGTTGCGATGACTCGCTTTGTAAAGCGCGGCGGAAAGATATGGATTCGCGTTTTTCCCGACAAGCCGATAACTAAGAAGCCTGCGGAAACCCGTATGGGAAAAGGGAAGGGCGCGCCGGAAGGTTGGGTTGCGGTAGTCAAGCCGGGCCGAGTGCTCTTCGAGATGGAAGGCGTAGATGAGAAGACCGCGATTGAAGCGATGAGGCTCGCCGCCCAAAAGCTTCCGATCAAAACAAAATTCATCTCGCGTAAAGATCAGGAAGGAGGCGCGCTGGTATGAAGGCCGAAGAGTTAAGAGATCTGTCTGATGAAGACCTGCTCGCCCGGGTGAACGAGCTCAAGGAGTCGCTCTTCAGAATGCGATTCAAATTGTCGCTCGGCAACACAGACGTAGTGAACCAGCTTCGCGAGTCGCGCAAGGACCTGGCACGAGTCAAAACTCTGTTGCGCCAGCGCGAGCTTGCGACTCAGAAATAGAAACCGAGAAGGACGGGTATGGAAGAGAACATTGAAGAAGGCGCGATCGAATCGACAAGCGGTTCCGCAGTCAATCCGGAAGTCGCCGATGCGGTGACGGAGCCTAACGTGAAGGTCCTCGGTGATGCGCCGGCGGAGTTGGAGAGTCAGGCGCCCGGCGCACCGCCAAAGCATCGCCGGCAGGAGAAGGTCGGGTTGGTCACCAGCGATAAGATGACGAAGACCGTAGTGGTGCGAGTCGAGCGCCAGGTGCAACATCGCAAATACAGACGCTACATAAGACGCCGGACCAAGTTCATGGCACACGACGAAATGGGCGCGCACACGGGCGACATCGTCCGAATAGTCGAGACGCGCCCGCTGTCCGCGCGAAAGCGCTGGCGAGTTGTTGAAATAGTTCAGAAGGCGAGGTAGTGGATTGCGGAATGCGGATTTCAATCAAGATTCTTAAATCCGCAATTCGAAATCCGCAATCGTAAGGAGTCGGCTATGGTTCAGATGAGATCAATCCTCGAGGTCGCGGACAACTCCGGGGCCAAGCGCATTGCGATGATACTGCCAGTCGGCGGCCACACCGGCTCGCGCGCCGGTCTTGGCGATGTCATCACAGCGTCTGTCAAAGAGGCATCACCCGATGGCGCGGTCAAGAAGGGACAGGTAGTTCGAGCAGTCGTCGTGCGGACGCGAAAAGAGACTCGTCGTAAGGACGGAACGTATATTCGGTTTGATCAGAACGCCGCGGTGATAATAAAGCCCGACAATGAACCCGTCGGAACGCGCGTATTTGGACCAATCGCTCGCGAATTGAGAGACAGACGCTTTATGAAAATTGTGAGTCTCGCACCGGAAGTTATTTGAATCGGTGCAGGGTGACCGGTGGCCGGTCGTCGGTAGGCAAACACATTAGCCATTACTGACCAGCGACCAGCGACCACCGACCACCGACCACCGACCACCGAGGAGTTATGAACATCGAAATCAATGTTAGAAAGAACGATCGCGTGATAGTGATTGCGGGGAAGGATAAGGGCAAGAAAGGGCGCGTTATCGAAGTGCAGCCCTCCAAGCACAGGGTCATTGTCGAGGGCGTGAATATGGTAAAGCGCCACAACAAGGCAAACACTCGACGAGGTATTCAGGGCGGAATACTCGAGCGCGAGTCGCCGGTCGACGTTTCGAATGTGATGGTGCTCTGCCCGCATTGCGGAGAGCCGACGCGTTCGGGCCATCAACTGCTGGAGGACGGCAAGCGCCACCGGGCCTGTAAGAAATGCGGCGCCGCGATTGAAAAGCAGTAGAAAGACTGTGGGACGCTCGAATCGAGCGCATGCGTGATTGAGCATACTGAAGGCGATCTCCCACATCGCATCAGTTAGCGAGGTGAATAAATGGCAGCCAGACTGAAGGATCGGTACAAGGAACAGATCGTGCCCGCGCTGACCAAGGAGTTCGACTACAAGAACACGATGGCAGTGCCCAAACTGGAGAAGATAGTTCTCAACATGGGCGTCGGGCGCGAAGCGCAGACCAATTCCAAGGTGTTTGATCAGGCGGCTATGGAACTTTCAACCGTCAGCGGACAAAAGACGGTAGTGACAAAGGCCAAGAAGTCTATCGCCGCCTTTAAGCTCCGCACGGGAATGCCGGTTGGCGTTTCGGTGACGTTGCGCGGGGACAGGATGTTCGAGTTCCTGGACCGCTTTATCAACGCCGTTCTCCCGCGCGTGCGTGACTTTCGTGGCGTCAGTCCGCGGTCGTTTGACGGGCGTGGGAACTACACAATTGGAATCAAGGATCAGTTGATCTTTCCGGAGATCGATTTCAACAAGGTTGATAGACAGCGAGGCATGAACATCTCGATCGTGACGACGGCCCGAACCGACGAGGAGGGACGGGCTCTGCTGAAAGAGTTCGGCATGCCGTTTACTAAATAGTCAATAGTCCGTAGTCAGTAGTCCGTAGTTTTTGAAACGGACTTTAGATGCTACGGACTACGGACAACAGACTACGGACCTAAACTATGGCAAGAATCTCTTCAACGTTTAAGGCAAATGAGCTGAAGCGAGCTCTCGAGAACGCCAAGCGGCGAGTAAAAGAGCAGCAGGGCAAGTCAAACAAGAAGGCAATCAAGCGCGCTAAGGCGACGGGAATGAACCTCAATGTGTTTACGTCGCGTGTACATAACCGCTGCAAACGCTGCGGTCGCGGGCGAGGCTATCTTCGCAAGTTTGCGCTGTGCCGTTTGTGTTTCCGTGGACTAGCGCTGGAAGGGCACATACCAGGCGTCACGAAGTCGAGCTGGTAAAGGAAGAAACGATGAACGATGAATGCTGAACGATGAACACCGGATCCCAATTCATCATTCCGCGTTTATCATTCATCATTTGGTTTCAGGAGACGTATGACAGATCCAATTGCAGATATGCTGACTCGCGTGCGAAACGCGTATGGGGCCAAGCATCAGAAGGTTGATGTGCCGCTTTCGAAAGTAAAAGTCGAGATCGCGCGAATACTGAAAGAAGAAGGCTTCATAAACAACTACAAGATCATCGGTGACGGAGCGCGGCGGAACATTCGCGTTTACCTGCGCTACGGACCGCGGGGCGAGCAAGTCGTTTCCAAGATCGAACGCGTATCCAAGCCCGGTTGCCGGGTCTACGTTAACAGCACGTCAGTGCCGAAAGTGCTCGGGGGAATGGGCATCAATATTCTCTCGACCTCGCGGGGCTTGATGACCGACCGGCGGGCGCGCCGAGAGAAAGTCGGAGGCGAGCTGCTTTGCCGAGTTTATTAGTTTGAAGCCTCGTGCCGGCGTCCCTCCCAGGGCGCGTCAGGGCAGGGTGGAGTTGGTCTTATGTCGAGAATAGGTAGAAAACCGATAGCAATTCCAAAAGGCGTGAAGTTCAAGTTCGAGGAGGGCGCGGTTGAAGTCTCCGGCCCGAAGGGGACCCTCGCGGTGCCCATGCCTTCCGGTATTAAGTGCAGAGTGGAGGGCGAACAGCTTATTGCCGAGCGTGAATCTGATGATCACGCGGCGGTGCACGGGCTGGCCCGGGCGCTTGTGCAGAACGCGGTGACCGGCGTTACCGACGGCTTCACCCGGCAGCTTGATATTGTCGGAGTGGGTTACAAGGCCGAGCGTCAGAAGGACCGAGTGATGTTCAATCTTGGTTACTCGCATCCGATAGAGTTTCCACTGCCGGTGGGAATCGACGTCAAGGTCGAACGTGTGAACAAACCGATTCAACAGTATCAAACCACGCTCACGATAACCGGCATTGACCGGCAACAGGTTGGCCAGGTTGCCGCGGACATGCGCGGGCTCAGGCGCCCCGATCCTTACAAGGGAAAGGGTGTGCGCTACGCGAACGAGGTCTTGAAGCTCAAGCCGGGCAAGACCGGTAAGTAACGCAGGCGTCTGCCTGAAGCGCTGAAGTGATGACGGCCGGTGCTGTCACAATCAGCGATCGAGGTGAATGGGAAATGGCAAGAAAAACGAGCCAGGAAATAAGACAAGCAGTTCACGGGAGGATTCGCGACAAGATCGCAGGATCCGCCGAGCGGCCGCGGCTAGCGGTGTTTCGCAGCTTACATCACATCTATGCCCAATTGATCGACGATACGAAGGGCGTTACGCTGGCATCGGCTTCGACGGCCGAACCCGCCTGGAAAGGACGATCCGGCGGCAATATCGCGGCAGCCACGGAAATTGGCAAACTGATCGCCGATCGCGCAAAAGAAAAAGGCATCAAGCGAGTAGTCTTCGATCGCGGCGGATACATTTATCACGGCCGAGTCAAAAGCCTTGCTGAAGCCGCACGCGAAGCGGGCCTTGAATTTTAGATTGCGTAGTAGCACAGACTTTAGTCTGTAAGCAGTGGTTTCAAAGAGGCCGCGAGAAGAGACTAAAGTCTGTGCTACCACGACTGGGGAGATAATGGAACGAATAGAAGCATCGGGCCTCGATCTTAAGGATCAGGTGATTTCAATCAACCGCGTGACTAAGGTAGTCAAGGGCGGCAAGAACCTGTCGTTTGCGGCGCTGGTCGTTGTCGGTAACGAAAATGGCGTTGTGGGATTCGGTTCGGGCAAGGCCCGCGAAGTCCCGCTGGCAATCAAGAAGGGCATAGAAGCCGCCAAAAAGAACCTGGTGCGCGTGCCGCTTGCCGGTTCGACGATTCCGCATCAGACCCTTGGCGTTTTCGGCGCAGGCCGGGTACTGCTCAAGCCTGCGCCCGAGGGCAAGGGCGTGATCGCAGGAGGGCCGGTTCGCGCCGTGATGCAGTTGGTCGGCGTTCGCGACGTGGTCACCAAGTCTATAGGCACTTCCAATCCGCATAACGTAGTGCGCGCTACATTTGAAGGTCTCAAGAGTTTAAAGGATCCCGCTGCGGTAGCGCGGTTGCGAAGACAAATGTCTGAAGATGCGCAGATTGCCTGAGGTCTGTTTTAGAATTGGATGAAACGGCTAAAGCAAGAAGCAGAGCCGAGAGGAGATCGAGATGGCGAGGGGCAAAAGCAAAGCGGCCGAGGCAAAATCCACGATAAAGATTCAGTGGTACCGGTCAACGATCGCTACGCCGAAGGCGCACAAGGAGATTGTACGCAGCCTCGGGCTGACGAAACTGAATCAGATTGTCGAGCGGCCAGATTCGGCATCGACGCGCGGAATGGTTGAGAAGGTTCCGCACCTGCTCAGGATTATTGAGTAAATTCGAATACACTTCGGAAGTTTGTTTTACCGAAGGCGGAGTTAGCGATGGCATTAGGCATACACAACATAGGAGCGCCGGAAGGCGCAAACAAGAACAAGAAGCGAGTCGGGCGCGGCCCCGGCTCGGGACACGGCAAGACTTCGACGCGAGGGCATAAGGGACAGAAGTCACGTTCTGGTTATTCCGGTCGCCCGGGTTTTGAGGGCGGACAGATGCCGCTTCAGCGGAGGTTGCCAAAGCGCGGCTTCACCAACATCTTCAAGAAGGAATGGATCGAGGTGAATCTGCCCGATTTGGAGCTGAGATTTGAACCGGGCGACAACATCACTCCCGAGCTTATGGCCGAGCGCGGGATGATCAGCAAGGGAAAGCTCGCGCGATATCACGGAGTAGTCGTGCTTGGAAAAGGCAGCGTGACAAAGGCGCTCAATATTACCGCCCATCGCTTCAGCAAGAGCGCTCGGGAAAAGATCGAGGCTGCCGGCGGCGCGGCGACGCTGGTCGCAGCTCCGGAACCAAAGGCTGAATAGATCCAGGTTCAGTTAGCTGAAGACAGGTAAGCACTATGATCGAGAACTTCATCAACAGCGTTCGCAATATCTTCGCCGTTCCTGATCTGCGCAGACGGGTTTTCTTCACGCTTGCGATGCTTGCGGTCTACCGTTTCGGCTCGCACGTCCGCACGCCGGGTATCGATCCGGACGCCCTAGCCGCTCTGTGGGAGCGCGGCGACCTGCAGCGCAGTCTTGCCGGAGTGATGGATCTGTTTTCGGGTGGAAACTTCAAAGTCGTCTCGATTTTTGCTCTTGGGATCACACCTTACATCACGGCCTCGATCATTCTTCAGTTGATGACGGTGGTGAGTCCTCGGCTCAAAGCGCTTCAGGAAGAAGGCGAATTAGGACGAAGAAAGATCACTCAGTACACGCGATATCTGACCGTTGTCCTATGTTCGGTACAGTCGTTCGGTATTGCGTACTGGCTTCAGAATCAGGTGACGCAGACGGGTTCATTGGTTCGGAGCCCGGGGATCGGGTTCATCGCGATGACGATGTTGACCCTCGCGACCGGGACTACATTCATAATGTGGCTTGGTGAGCAGATCACCGAACGCGGAGTCGGCAACGGAATAAGCTTGATAATTTTCGCAGGCATCGTTCTGAGGTTGCCGTCGGGCGTTCAAATAATCTACGAGAAGCTGACCAGCGGCGGCACCGGTACCGCGCTCGGCGTTATCGCATTGCTGGTTGCGATGGTTTTTGTCATTGCCGCGATCGTGTTTGTGGAACGAGGTTTTCGAAAGGTTCCCATCAATCACGCTCGCCGAATGGTTGGCCGGCAATCGATACCGCAGCAGCAAACTCACATGCCTTTGAAAGTCAACATGGGTGGGGTCATTCCGGTGATCTTCGCATCTTCAATCCTTGCTTTCCCGCAGACTATCCTGGGTTTTGTCGGGGCCGACCCGACGCAGACCGGATGGCGAGCGTGGCTTGGAAGGCTTGCGGTTGAGATGGGAGGACAGGGTCACCCGATCCACTATCTTATATATTCTGCCGCGATAATCTTCTTTACGTTCTTTTATGTATCGATAATCTTCAACACTGATGAGGTAGCGAACAACCTGCGCAAGAACGGCGCGTTCATTCCGGGTATTCGGCCGGGCAAGCGAACGGCAGATCATCTGAACGAGATACTGACGCGACTGACGACGGTCGGTGCGATCTACCTGGCGTTGGTTGCGCTGTTGCCGCAGTTCCTGCTTCAGGGTTTTCAGTTCCAGTACCTCCCGCTTATTGGTCCGTCCATCGACAGCGTGCTGCGGTCAAATCCCCTGACCTCCTGGCTAACGACCGGTGTCGGCGTGAACTTCTTTTTTGGAGGCACGAGTTTGCTGATTGTGGTTGGCGTGGCGATGGACACTATGAACCAGGTCGAGTCTCAGCTCATCATGAGACACTACGATGGATTCCTCGGACCGAGAGGGCGCCGGATGCGCGGGCGTCGCGGTTACTAAACTGGTATGCCTGAAATCATCGTCTTGATGGGACCGCAGGGCGCGGGTAAGGGCACTCAGGCGCATTTGCTAGCCGAGAGATTTAACTTACCCCTTGTCGCCACCGGAGATATTCTACGCGAGATGGCGCTGAGCGATGCCCCGCTGGGCTTGCAGATACGCTCAGTGCAAGCGGCGGGACAGCTTGTGTCCGATGACGTGCTGGCGGAAGTTGTGAAGACACGGTTGAGCCGCTCGGACTGCGAGGCCGGCTGCATTCTGGATGGCTTTCCGCGGACTCTTCCACAGGCAAAGCTGCTCGAATCGATCGCCGCGGAACTAGGACATCGAATTACCGTGATGAGTATTGAACTGCCGCGTGAATTTCTGTTCAAGCGACTGGCCGGACGCCAAACGTGCGGCTCCTGCGGTGCGATTTACAACGTATATTTTCACCCGGCTAAGAAAGAGGGTGTTTGCGATCTTGACGGGCAGCCGCTCTTCACGAGATCGGATGATAACGAAGAATCCATCGCCCAACGGCTGGCGCTGTATGATGAGAAGACTCGGCCCTTGCTCGACTACTTTGCCGGGTCGGGGCGCTTACATCACGTGGATGGCGCCGGAACACCCGACGAGGTATTTGGCCGAATCGTCAAGATAATGGGAAAGCAAACAGCGTCGGACGCATATTGATTTGGATTATGATCATTCGCAAATCGAGACTCGAAATTGAAAGAATGCGAGTGGCGGGACAGATCGTCGCCCGGGTGCTCAAGCGTTTGTCGGAAATAGTGCAGCCCGGCATCACGACACTGGAGTTGGATCAGGAAGCTGAGCGAATGATCGTGAGCGCCGGAGCTTATCCGACGTTCAAAGGATACAATGGATACCCTCGCTCGATTTGTGCTTCGATCAACGACGAAGTAGTCCACGGAATTCCGAGCAAGCGCAGGCTGAGTGAGGGTGACATCGTCGGCATCGACTGCGGCGCCACCTATATGGGATATGTCGGCGATGCGGCGGTTACTCTTCCGGTTGGTAATGTGAGTGACGCGGTTGTGCGGCTGCTTGATAACACGCGACAGTCGCTCTATCGGGCCATTGACAAGTGCCAGGTGGGCAACCGGCTTGGCGATGTGTGTTACGCAGTGCAGTCATACGTCGAGCCGCTCGGATACTCGGTAGTCAAGAACTACTGCGGTCATGGCGTGGGACGCGCTATGCATGAAGAGCCGCAGGTGCCTAACTACGGCAAGCCGGGAACCGGTCCGGTTCTTCGCGAAGGATTAGTGATCGCGATCGAGCCGATGATCAATCTCGGAAATGAAGATGTGAAGGTGCTTTCTGATGGCTGGACGGTTATCACGATGGATGGACAACCGTCCGCTCATTTTGAACACACGGTAGCTATTACGCGAGACGGACCTCAAATTTTAACAATGCTCGACAATGGAGCGGCGGCAGAGGAAGTCGCATAGGCTCCGGGTAATCGGCCAGAGAAGCTCCGAATGAGTAGCTCATAGGTCGTCCCGCGAGAGGCGGGTTGCCGGTTGTGCCCACCAATGCTAGAATAACCGTTTGTCATCCAAGGCAATTTTCCGGCAGAGCGCGATAGTGTGACGGCAAGGAAGAAATAGAAATGAAAGTCAGGGCATCGGTTAAGAAAATGTGCGACAACTGCAAGGTCATTCATCGCAGGGGTGTCGTCAGAGTAATCTGTACCAACCCGAAGCACAAACAGCGGCAAGGGTAGTAGCGCGGGTTTAGGCCGGCGCCAGCGGAGGAAGAATGGCACGTATCGCAGGGGTGGACCTGCCAGCTAACAAAAGAGCTGAGATCGGTCTCACATACATTTACGGCATCGGGCGCTCCCGCGCGAATAAGATCCTGGGAGAAGCCGGGGTCGGCATTGATAAACGCATTCGCGAGTTGTCGGAAGAGGAAGTAAACCGCATTCGCACAGTCATCGATCAGCAAGGCGGTGTTGAAGGGGATTTGCGCAAGCAGATTCAAATGGACATCAAACGGTTGATGGACATCGGCTGCTACCGCGGACTGCGTCATCGCAGAGGACTTCCCGTTCGGGGACAGCGCACGCACACCAACGCGCGTACGCGCAAGGGTCCTCGTCGCATGACAGTCGCGAAGAAAAAGGTCGCAGGTAAGAAGTAGGAAGTGATCCGTGAAATGTGATTAAGTGACTTTTTCGTCGCGCATCGCATCACGCATAACGAATCGCGAGGATTATGGCAAAAGCTCAAGCAAAGGCCGGCAAGAAGAAGACATTCAAGCGCAAAGAGCGGCGGATGGTGCCGCAGGGCATCGTCCACATTCAGGCGAGCTTTAACAACACTCTGGTGTCCATAACGGATCTCCAGGGCAATCTAATCAGCCAGTCGTCGGCGGGTGCGCTTGGGTTTCATGGTTCTCGGAAAGGCACTCCCTTTGCGGCGCAACAAGCCGGGATTCGAGCTGCGCAGGCTGCGCGCGAACTCGGCATGTCCAGTTGCGAAGTCCGCGTTAAGGGTCCGGGTTCGGGCCGAGAGTCGGCGGTGCGAGCGATTCAGTCGGCGGGAATTGAAGTCCGTCTCATCCGAGATGTCACTCCAATACCACACAATGGCTGCCGGCCGCCAAAGCGCCGCAGGGTCTAGTTTTGTGTGAAATATATCGGGCTGCTCGTAACCCGGTGCAATGGTTTCGGACGCGGGGCAGGTTGAATCTGCCGACGGCGACTTGATAGCCACCGCGTTTTAAAGGAAGAAGGGCGAAGCGAGTGATTCGTAATACAGAAGTATCGAAGCACTCTCGCCTGTAAACTTTTGCTGGTCTCACTGCGAATGTCAGTTCTCGACCTTGAGATTGAACCTTCGAGTTTTGAGACGGTAGACGGAGGAGTTGAACTTGGCAAGATATCGAGGTCCGGTGTGCAGATTGTGCCGCCGGGAAGGCATGAAACTCTTTTTGAAGGGCGAGCGGTGTTACAAGCCTACTTGCCCAATCGAGAAGCGGGGCACTCAACCGCCTGGCCAGCACGGACGCAACGTCCGCCGCGCCAAGCTTATCGGCTACGGCGAGCAGTTACGCGAAAAACAAAAAGTCAAACGCATCTACGGAATGTTGGAGCGCCAGTTCCGTCTCTATTTTCAAAGAGCGATGCGAATGAAAGGCGTAACCGGCGAGAACCTGCTCTCATTGCTCGAGCGGCGGTTGGACAATGTGGTCTACCGATTGGGATACGCAACATCGCGGGCGCAGGCGCGCCAGTTCGTTACTCACGGACATGTTCTTGTAAACGGACGCAAGGTCGATATCCCAAGCTTTCAAGTGAAGATTGGCGACGAGGTTTCGGTTCGCGAAGGAAGCCGCTCGAACATTCATATCCAGAGCGCGTTTCAAACCGCATCGGGCCGTGGGCGCCCGACCTGGCTCGAAGTGCTTTCCCAGGACGAAATGCGCGGGCGAGTCATGGCACTGCCGCGCCGCGAAGACATAGGTCAGAATATTAACGAACAACTTATCGTCGAACTCTATTCGAAGTAAGAATAGCCATTGGTCATTTGTGCCGGATCGTTCGTGCGAAAAGAACGACAGGTCAAACGACTCTCTCTGAGAGGAAGCGATGAACGGAACAGAAACGCAATTCATGATTGGCTTCCAGAGGCCAAAACGCCTCGCGTGCGAAAGTGAAACGGCCACCAACCGTTATGCCAAGTTCTATGCTCAACCGTTTGAGCGTGGGTTTGGTACTACCATCGGAAATTGTTTGCGACGCGCTCTTCTTTCGTCTATTGAAGGCGCAGCCATAACGGCTGTGAAGATTGAGGGCGTGTTGCATGAGTTCTCTTCGATACCGGGCGTCGTTGAAGACGCTACGGATATCATCCTCAACCTAAAGCGAATCCCGTTTAAGTTGCACGGACTTGGACCGAAGACTCTCCGGGTCGAACGCAGCGTGCCGGGCGAGATGCTGTCGGGCGAGATCGAGACCGACGCTGAAGTCGAGATCCTGGATCCGAATGTCCATATCGCGACGATCTCTGAAGGCGGATCGCTTGTTATCGAGATGCGTTTGAAACGCGGACGCGGTTACATCTCCGCCGAGCGGAACTACGACGAAGACTTGGCGGTCGGGTACATCCCGATCGACTCGGTTCATTCGCCCGTCAAGAAGGTCAACTACAACGTCGAATCCGCTCGCCTGGGTCAGGATACCGATTATGACAAGCTGACGTTGGAGGTTTGGACAAACGGATCGGTCAAGCCGGAGAACGCCATCGGGCTTGCTTCGAAATTGATCAAGGATCACATGCAGATCTTTATCAGCTTCGAAGAAGAGCCTGAGCTTGCGGAAGCTGACAGCGAAGAAGCTGCTCGGATAACCTTCAACGAGAACCTCGACCGATCGGTGGATGAGCTCGAATTGTCAGTGCGCTCCTACAACTGTCTCAAGAACGCCGACATCCGAACGATCCGCGAATTGGTCCAGAAATCCGAGCCCGACATGTTGAGGACCAAGAACTTCGGCCGTAAGTCGCTCAACGAAATCAAAGAGATTCTCTCTTCGATGGGCTTGCATCTCGGGATGAAGTTCGATGACCAGGGAAGGCTCGTTGACGAGGCGAGCGCGTAGGTGAACGAGCCAGATGAATCAGTAAGATCGTTCGATTAAGGATTCGGTATGCGACACAGAGTAGCTCATAGAAAACTAGGGCGGAAAACGGAGCATCGGTTGGCGTTGCTGCGTAACCTTTGCACTTCGCTGATAACCCACGAGCGGATCATCACTACCTTGCCGAAGGCGAAAGAGTTGAGGCCGTTCGCCGAGCACGCCATCACCCTTGGTAAACGTGCTCTGGTAGCGGAGGCGCCCGAGAAAGCGCTTCATAACCGCAGATTGGCCGCCGCTTATTTCTTTAGCGGAAACAACAATCGAGTACCTGACGGCGGCTACAAACGGCCCCACGCGCCTCGCACTGCCGGCGTGGCAGCTCTCGACAAACTGTTCGGTGAAGTTGCGTCCCGGTTTGCGACGAGGCCCGGCGGCTACACACGAATATTGAAGCTCGGAGCCCGCAAAGGCGACGGTGCGGAGATGGCTCTTATTGAGCTATTGGGAAGCGAGGCCAAGGAAGCTCATCCGGAAGAGAAGAAGGAAGAAAAGAGCAAAGGGCGACGCTTCTTTGGACGCCGCAAGAAAGCAGAGTTGAAGGAAGGAGTGCCGCAAGAACAGCCCATCAAGAAAAAGGGAGCTTCAGGCAAATCGTCAAAGAAGAAAGAGGATGTTGCTGAAGAGCAGCCTGCAAAGAAAAAACCGCCTTCTACTAAAGCTCCTAAAAGGAAAGACTCGAGCGAGTAACCTGATAGGACTGCCGGTACCTGATGAGAGCCTCAGCCGCCAGCGGTTGGGGCTTTCGCGCATATTGATAGGGCCAAATATTGCTCTTGATCTCTCTTCTCTTGTTACAATGGATTCGCTAAGCATGTGAGAGCACGAGACCGGTATCAGATTTGGGAGCCCACATTGAGGAGGCCCACTTGAGGAGGCAAGATGAATCTTAAGGAGATCAAGGACCTGATCGAACTTATCAGCGAAAAGGGATTCGCTGAGTTCGAGATCGAGCGGCAGGGTTTTCGCTTGCGTATCAGTCGCTTCAAAGAATCTCAGCCGCAGATCGTGCATCCGGCATCGGCCCCTATTATTATTTCTTCCGGAATCCCATCCTCCTCAGAACTCCTTTCTACCGGTGCACAGCGTGCCCTAAACCCCGCTGACGAGTCACCGGCTGCAACCAACTTGAGCGGTACGCCGAAGAGTGCAGTCGTTGAACAGCCGGATTCGGACAGTGGAACTAAAGTCATAAAATCACCGATCGTCGGAACCTTCTACCGGGCTTCCTCACCTACCTCAGAGCCATTCGTCAAAATCGGAGACCATGTCGAACCGGATTCCGTAGTCTGTATAATCGAAGCAATGAAGTTAATGAACGAGATTCAGGCCGAGATGAGCGGCGAGATCGTCAGGGTCTTTGTCGAGAACGGTCAGCCGGTTGAGTACGGTCAGTCGCTTTTTGGCATCAAGACCTAGGAAGTCCGTAGTCCGTCGTCAGTAGCCCGTAGCGCTTCTTGTGATTCCGACTACGGACTATTGATCACGAACTACGGGCTGCGGAACATGTTCAAAAAAATCCTGATAGCTAACCGGGGCGAAATTGCGACGCGGATCATATGGGCGTGCAAGGAACTCGGTGTTCGCACCGTCGCGGTGCACTCGGAGTCTGATCGCGATTCGCTTCACGTTCGTTTTGCCGATGAAGCCATTTGCATCGGGCCGGCGCCTTCTGCGAAGAGCTACCTGAACATCCCAGCCGTCATATCCGCCGCCGAAATAGCCAATGTTGATGCGATCCATCCGGGCTACGGGTTCCTTGCTGAGAACGCTTATTTCGCTGAAGTCTGCGAAGCTTGCAACATCAAGTTCATCGGTCCGAGCGCCGCGACTATCCAGTTGATGGGAGACAAGGCCGAGGCGCGCGCGGCGATGAAGTCGATCGGCGTTCCGATCACCCCGGGGTTCGACGGCGTGATCGAGGATGAGGACGAAGGCGCACAAGTAGCCGAGGCGATTGGTTATCCGGTAATAATCAAAGCCGCCGCCGGTGGCGGTGGTCGTGGCATGCGCATCGTCCGGAATCGCGAGGAGTTCATTACCGCTCTCCCCGCCGCCCAACATGAAGCTCAGCAGTCGTTCGGCAATTCCGCGGTTTACGTAGAGAAGTACATAGAAACCGCGCGACACATCGAGATTCAGGTTCTCGGTGATCAGCATGGCAATGTCGTTCATCTGGGTGAGCGGGAGTGCTCGGTTCAACGGAGGCATCAAAAACTCATTGAAGAATCACCCTCGCCTGCGCTGAGTCCCGACTTGCGCCGAAGCATGGGTGAGTTGGCCGTGCGCGCGTGCAGAGAGATTGGCTACGTAAACGCGGGCACGATGGAATTCCTCCTGGATGAGGACAGGAACTTCTACTTCATGGAGATGAACACGCGCATACAGGTCGAGCACCCCGTCACGGAGTTTGTGACGAACACCGATTTGGTTCGAGAGCAAATCCTGGTCGCCGCCGGTGAGCGGCTCGAGTTCGATCAGGATGACATCATCTTCAACGGCCATGCGATCGAGTGTCGCATCAACGCTGAATCTCCGGTGACGCACGCTCCCTCACCCGGCCTTATCACGGCGTTGAATCTTCCCGGTGGGCCCGGGGTTCGCGTGGACACTGCGGCGTATCCTGGTTGGTTCGTTCCGCCGCACTACGACTCTCTGATCGCCAAGCTCATCGTTCATCATCGCACACGCGACATGGCCATCGCGCGAATGCGCCGCGCGCTCGAAGCCTTCATAGTCGAAGGAATAGAAACATCCGTATCGCTGCACCAGCGCATTCTGGCCGAACCCGACTTCGAGGCCGGAAATCTGTCTACCAGATTCATGGAGCGTTTCAACAAGTCTCAAGGTCGAGCAAAACGGAATCCGCAGCATGCAGCACAAGGCGCAGGCGAATAGGTTATCGCGCTGGTGTTTCTTTCGGCCGCCTAAACCTCGGTTGAGCACAACCTCTAACAGGACGCCGAAATGTCCTTTCACCTTCCAGGACTCTATCCGATTACCGATACTCTCATCAGCAGGCTTTCGCATGCTGAACAGGTTGAGCGGTTCGCCGCCGGCGGCGCTACGTTGGTTCAGTTGCGCGAGAAGCGAGCCTCGCCGCGGGAGTTCTATGAAGCTGCGAGCCAGGCGATTTCTTTAGCGCGAGCGCTTGAAGTACGGATCGTGATCAACGACCGTGTTGACATCGCCATCGCCGTAAAAGCGGACGGAGTTCATCTCGGACAGAACGATCTTCCCCCCGACCGGGCGAGGCTGTTGCTCGGGATAGACCGGATTGTAGGCTATTCTACCCACAACCTGGAACAGGCTCTGGCAGCCACTTCCACCCCTGTCGACTACATAGCGATTGGCCCAGTCTTTCAAACGCGAACCAAAGACAGACCTGACGAAGTAGTCGGACTGGAAATTGTAAGGAAGGTCAAACAGCAAATAACCAAGCCGCTCGTCGCGATTGGCGGCATCACGTTGGAATCCGCTCCCCTGGTCATCGCGGCCGGAGCGGACAGCCTAGCCGTGATATCTGATCTGTTCTCGTCGGACGACATCGTGGAGCGTACGCGACGCTTTCTGGATTTGTCAGGTTGAAGGGTGGTCGACGAAGCCGCGCTGACTGGCGCGGCTTCGTCTTGAAGAAGAGATGCTATTTGAAGGTAACCTGGATAGGCACTTCTAGTAGCGGAACGTCGGGATCATTAGTTTCGACTCGGACCTTTCCATTGAACTCACCGGGTTTGATCTTGGTGGGGTCCAGAACGAGCCGGATCTTGTAGACCTGGCCTTCCGTTTCGGTCGTCATTTCAAGCTTGAGGAACGGAAGCGTAGTGCTATAGCTCTTGACCTTCAACCCCTGTTCCCTGACTTTCCGGATGTAGATCGTTGGCCAGGTGATTTCCGCAACGTCAGGAGAAATCGGCAACGGCGGCATGAGGATGGAGTTTGGTGAGGCGAATACTTTCGGGTACACCGTCAGGTCCATCTCGATCGCAACCTCGGGCTGAATCGCGCTGTCGGTGAGGACCTTCAATGTCTGCAGGTAATGGCCGGGTTTTAGCGCCGGGTTGCTGGTGACAGTCAACTGATAACGCTTGCCGTCCTGAACCGGTTGAATCGTTGCGGTGAAATTATTGCCACCGGGGACTACGTTCTTGACGTGAATCGGCGCAGCCTGCGGATTGTACAGGTACAGAGTGTTCGCGCTACTGCTTCCAGTCAGAGTGCTGGTGACCCATCGCTCGCCGGGTTCTACTTTAAACACCGGATTGGGGTTCAGCGGCGCAGCGACGACTGCGGTTGGCGGCGCTTCTAATTTGAACCGCGCGCGAAGCGTCAGGCTGAAATTCGCGTTCTTGGGATCATTAGTAGATACGGAAGCTGCTTTCGCTACTTCTCCGGAATAGCCGTCGGTATGCTCCACCGCCAGCTCAATTCTTCCCTCCTTACCAGGAGGCACGACTTTATCGTAGTCGCCTTTGGTGCACCCTCAGCCAGGCGAAACGTTATTGATCAAGAGGTCTGCCTTGCCTTCATTCTTGATCTTGAACGCATATCGTAAGGGTGTTCCCGCCTTGACTTCTCCGAAATCGTGAGTCAGCGACTCGATCACAAGTATAGGCGCGGGTCCGACGGACGCGTCGGCACCGCTCGGCGGATTCGGCTGCTGCGGCTTTTGCTCCGCGGCGGCAACGCCCGCCAGTACGGTCAATAGGGCAACAGCCAGGAATATTTTGAAAAGCTTCATAATGAAAAATCTCCAACAACTTGAGGTTAATCTACGCGGAGAGTCTATCAAATGAATTAGCGACTGTCATGACGTTTTGCTAGGAGCATTTCCGCAGCGACGATCGTCGGAGCGAAACTCGAACAGAGAGGGACGATCTGAACATTCCCGATTGGTATGTTATTGTAAACCCCGATGAGAGTAATTCCGCTTGGCACAAGCTCGGGAAGGCCCACGCTGAAGAGAAACGTCAGCGCGCTTGCCGTCGCCCGCGACGCTGAGTGGCTTCTTTTTGATTGTGGCGAGGGTACGCAGACACAAATCTCGCGAGCCGGGCTCAGTCCAAGCCGTTTGACCGCGGTGTTCATTACTCATCTCCACGGCGACCATTTCAATGGATTGCCTGGTCTTCTTTCCACGATGGGACTGGACCAGCGAACTCGGGAATTGACCCTGAGAGGACCGCGCGGTATTCGCGAGTATATGGATACGCTCGAACGCTTGAGAGTCTCGTTTGTGACCTATCCGGTTGCTTCGAAGGAATTCGCTTCGCTTCCCGAGATGACACTCGTGCATGAAGCAAAGGACTACAAGGTGAGTGCATGTGAATTGGATCACCGGATCTTCGCGCTTGGCTATCGCGTCGATGAGTTCCCCAGGCCCGGTAGATTCAACGTCGAGCGCGCGCGAAGCCTGGGCGTTCCCGAAGGCCCATTGTGGGGACGCTTGCAAGCCGGTGAAGACGTCCATCTGGAAGGTGGTCGCGTCATTCGGCCCGCGGAAGTGCTTGGACCCGAGCGCCCAGGGAAGTCCGTGGCTTACTGTCTTGACACTCGTCCTTGCGCGACATCGATTGAGCTGGCCCGCGGCGTCGATCTGCTGATTCACGAAGCGACTTATACGGAGGAGTTTGCGCAGGAGGCAAGGGATTATGGACACTCGACAGCGGCCCAGGCTGCGCGGACTGCTCGCGACGCCGGCGCCCAACAACTGTTGCTGACGCACTTCAGCACGCGCTTTCCGGACACGACGCCGCTCCTGGCGGAAGCGCGCGCGATTTTCCCGAACACGGTTCTTGCCGAGGACCTGGTCGAGATCGAAGTCTGAGCCGATGATAGTTGCGATAGGAATCGATCTGGTTGAAGTCTCCCGTCTCGAAGAAGTCTTTGCGCGGCGAGGCGACCGCTTTCGCGCGCGGGTGTTCACTGAAAGTGAGATCAACTACTGCGAGTCAATCGGGTCGAAGTTCGCGAGCTATGCTGCGCGCTTCGCGGCGAAAGAAGCTGTGATGAAAGCACTGGGCACCGGATGGTCGGATTGCGTGGGTTGGAAGGACATCGAAGTCGTGAGCAGGCCAGGCATTGCTCCCGCGATTATTCTTCACAAACGGGCACTGGACAGAATGGGCGAGGTCGGAGCATCCAGAGTTCACGTCTCGCTTACTCATTCGGGAGACTTGGCGATCGCTCAGGTTGTTCTGGAAAGCTGAAAACACTTGCACACATGTAGGGGCGGCATTCCGTGGCCGCCCCAGTTCGTTTGCAGATGCATCGCAAAATGGCAAACAGGGGCGGCCACGGAGGGCCGCCCCTACATCTGTCCGTCAAGCAACTGTCAGGAATTCTCGCAGCGTGTTGCCCATCTCGTGCTCGCGCAGCTTCGCAAGCGCGCCGGCCTCTATTTGCCGAACCCTCTCACGAGTGACTGACAGATCCTGGCCAATCTCCTCGAGCGTCCACGGAGTAGAGCCGGTTTCCAGACCATAATGTAACTTCAATATCTTTGCTTCTCGCGGCGTCAGATGGGTAAGAGCCCGCTGAATCGTAGTTCGCCTCGACCAGTCGAGAGCTGCGTTGAAGGGATTCCCGTATGTGCCGTCGTCGATGAAATTCACCGCCGTTTCACCGTTGTCGTTCGCCGGCGCGTCCAGGGTCACGGTGTGTTGGGCAAAGCCGAGAGCTTCGTGAACCCGTTCTGAATCGACTGACAACTTCTCAGCAATCTGATCACTTGTAGCTTCCGCGCTTGTCTCTTCGCGAATTGTGCGCGATGCGCGAGATGCCTTGTTTATCAACGTGAGTTCAGATGCCGGCAGGCGAACGACGCGGCTCTGCGTGTCGATAGCGCGCGACATCGACTGACGGATCCACCACATCGCATACGTCGAAAACCTGAACCCGCGCCGCCAATCGAACTTCTCCACTGCTCGCATCAATCCGACATTGCCCTCCTGAATGAGGTCGAGGAAGGGCAATCCGCGGCGCGAATATTGGCGCGCGACAGAAATCACCAGCCTCAGGTTAGCCTCAGTCATCGCCTGCTTTGCCACGTTCAACTCGTTGAGCGCAGCAGTCGCATTCCTAGCAAGAGCGCTCAGCTCGTTGGGCGACGCCAGGCCCTTCGCGGTCATTCCTGCTGCCAGCTGCTCGGTGTCGAAAGCAGCCGAGTCTTCTGCAATCTCGGTGTAGTGCCCCTTATTCAGAAGTGGCCGCGACCTCTTCACACCGCTACACGAACCCGCTTTTTCCAGCAACGCAACCATATTGCGCTCGGCCGCGGGAGTGAAAACAATTGTCCGTATTGAGCGTGACAAACGTACGCGAGAGCGAGATTCACAGGCTTTTTGGGCGCGCCGGGCTCGAGCACTCCGAGGGCGAGCGGACCGCACGCTGACCACACAAAAATCCGTCCAGGCGCGTTCGATCTCGGCCAGAGCCGGATCGGCGCTCTCGGAGACTGGAGACGACTCAGATGAAAGATGCTTCGATCGCGTTCGCTCAATTACATCTGCTGGAGTCTCAAGCCCAAGGCGAAACACTTGTCTGAGATGAACGCAATACTCGGCCACAATGAGCGATCGTGACAGCAACTTCATCAGCCGATTTCTTGCTTTCTCGATTCTCCTGGCTGAGGCGATCTCTCCTGCAGCCGTCAGCATTGAGCCCTGGCTCGCGTCTCGTATGTAGAGCTTGAGAAGATCTGTGCGGTCGATATCGCCCGCATCTTCGACGTGTTCGCGATCCTCTTTTTCGCATTCTTCTCGTTCTTCTTGCGCGATACCCGATTCTTCATCAGTTGTGTCGCTGTCGCCGTATTCGAAAGCCTGATCCGTGTTCATTGCCGTTCTCCATCCGCATAGAATACAAAGATCAATGCACCGTTGTTGACTCGGACCTTTACGTTTCTGATTGTAGTCGCGTTGTTAAATGAAGAAAAATTAATAAAAATGAAATAGAAATCCGGTCCTGCTAATACCGGGCGAATGTCAGGGCTGAGTTAGAGTATTGTGTTGAGAGGAATCGGCCTGGCGGGTAGTCGCAGCAGGTTCAGATCATCCAATCACTGACAGGAGAGTTGTCACGAATGATTGTTTCGGTGCGTTCGGGTCCGGTTGAGATCAACGCGGCCGGGGCTCCGCATAGCTCCTCGATCCGGCGTACATAGTCTTTTGCAGCCGTCGGCAAATCGTCAAAGGTCGTCGTGCCGTTCGTAGCCACTTTCCAACCCGGCATTGTTTCGTAGACCGGTTCACACTCGGCGAGCACATGAGCGCCGTAAGGCATATCTGTAATAATTTCGCCGTTGCAACGGTAAGCCGTAGAGATGCGGATTTCATCAAACTCGTCGAGCACATCCAACTTGGTTAGAGCAAGCGCATCGCAGCCGCTGAGCATCACCGCGTAGCGAACGACTGCGGCGTCGAACCAGCCAGTCCTCCGCGGGCGGCCCGTAACTGCGCCGTATTCATTTCCCCGCTTTTGCAGATAAACGCCGTGCTCATCATTCAATTCGGTTGGAAAGGGTCCGCCGCCCACGCGAGTAGTGTAGGCCTTCGCGATCCCCAGCACTCCGGTTATCTTTTTGGGCGCCAGGCCGAGACCGGGTCCGGCTCCACCGGCGGTTGCGTTCGATGAGGTGACAAAGGGGTAAGTGCCATGATCAACGTCGAGCATCGCTCCTTGCGCGCCTTCTATCAGCACTGACTTCCCGTCGTTCACCGCGGTATTGATCATCGAGGCGGTGTCGCGGATAAACGGTTTGAGACGCAGCGCCTCGCTCAAGAATTCGTCGAGCACCGATTCTGGATCCAGCGGTTCTGCTTTCATCGATACGATCTCGAGGTTCTTCCGCGCAATATTCACTCTCAGTTTTTCGCGCAGCAAATCCGGATAGAGAAGATCGCCTGCGCGAATGCCGCATCGGGACGCCTTATCTTCATAGGCCGGTCCGATTCCTCGCATTGTCGTCCCTACGCTGTTTGCACCCAGCGCCTCCTCGCGCGCCCGGTCTAGCGCAGTATGGTAAGGCAATATCAGATGCGCACGGCTTGAAATAAACAGACGGCCCTCGCATTCGACGCCGGTTTCGCGAAGCTCCTGGATCTCGGTGTTGAATGCGCGCGGATCAACGACGACGCCGTTGCCGATCAGGCAGCAGCATTCTTCGTGAAGGATTCCGGATGGAATAAGACGCAAGATGAATTTGCGTTCGCCTATTCGGACAGTGTGCCCGGCATTGTGGCCTCCCTGATAGCGAGCGACGAGGTCGAAGTGCGGCGCCAGAATATCGACGACCTTCCCCTTTCCTTCATCGCCCCATTGGGCGCCAGTAACAACGACGTTCTTCATATCAAAAACACGCAGACTCGACGAAGCCGTGGAACTGGCTCCAGAAGCCTGTGCCGCGCACTGTGCTTGTCTCAAGCAGGCGCACACGTCCAGAGCATAAGAATGCGCCTGCGGTTTAGGGTGTGATTGCAGTCCCGCTCCTACGAAGCGTCGGCGAGAGCGCGATCGATCATTCGAGAGATGTTGTCTTTGGACGTGGCGCCGACGACGCGCTCCGCTTCGGCGCCGCCCTTAAACACAATCAGCGTCGGAATCCCTTTTATCCCAAAGCGCTGAGGGGTCTCGCCGCTGTCGTCGATATTGAGCTTCACCACTTTTGCCTTGCCTTCATACTCCTTGGCCACCTGCTCGACAGCCGGCGTAAGCATTTTGCACGGGTGGCACCACTCTGCCCAAAAATCCACGAGCACGGGCTGCTCTGATTTCAGAACTTCCTGTTCGAAGCTTTGATCGGTTACTTCACTTACAAACTCGCTCATCGCTACCTCCGCAGTTGATTGCTATCGCCAGCAAACAGGTTAAACCGTCGCCGAAGCTCCAACCCCCACCAGTTTTTGGTAGAGTTCGACATAATGCCGAGCCGACGCGTCCCAAGAAAAATCGGCGCGCATGCCGTTCAGCATCAACGCGCGCCATTGTTCGGGATCGTTGTATACCGTCAGCGCCTCCTGGATTTTTGACAGAAGCCGCGCCGGATCGTACTGCATAAACTTGAATCCCGTGCCGCGAAGCGTTGCCCGGTCGAAGTTTTCGATCGTGTCGTCAAGGCCACCCGCGGCGCGCACGACCGGCACTGTGCCGTACTTCAGCGAATACATCTGATTCAGCCCGCACGGTTCGAAGCGCGACGGCATCAGGAACATATCGGCGCCTGCTTCAATCTTGTGAGCCAGCTCGTTTGAGAATCCCAGATAGACTCCCACCTGCGAGCGTCGCGAATCGCGCAGCGCTTGAAAGGCCCGCTCATAAGTCTCTTCACCGGAGCCAAGCAACACGAAATTGATTCCCTGGTCCAGCATCTGGCTGGCGATAGGAAGAATTAAGTCGAACCCCTTTTGATTTGAAAGCCTGGAAATGCAGCCGATCAACGGCCGATCCATCTCCTCGGGCAAGCCGAAGGCACTAAGCAAGTCGCGTTTGCATTCCTGCTTGCCAGTCAGATCGCTGATGGAATAAGGCGCAGCGATGAAGCGATCCGTCGCCGGATTCCACTCGTCGTAGTCAACGCCGTTGAGTATTCCAAACAAATCGTTTTGTCTGGCGCGAAGAAGCCCATCGAATTTTTCGCCGAATTCAGGCGTTTGAATCTCCGCGGCGTACCGGGGACTCACCGTTGAGATCGCGTCCGAGAAAACCAATCCCGATTTCAGCGCGCTCGCCAGATTGTAGAACTCTATGCCGCCCTCGGCCCGATAGATCCAGCCTGGGAGCCCGAGAGCAGGTAACTTATCAGGACTAAACAACCCGTGAAACGCAAGATTGTGGACGGTGAACAGAGTGCGCGTTGTCGAGAATGCGGGATCGCCGGCATATACGGTTTTCAGATAGCTCGGCACCAGACCCGTCATCCAGTCATTCAAATGGATTATGTCAATACGTTCGCCGAGTGCTTTTGCGAGTTCGAGAACTGCACGACTGAAGAAACCAAAACGCTCGATATCATCGGACTCGCCGTAGAGTTTCGCTCGGGAGAAATACTCCGGAGCATCGATGAAGTAAACGGGCACCTCGCCGGAACGATCGACATACACCGCAACGCGCCGTTCGCCGAAATTGAATGGCACCGCGAGATCTTCAGGCATACGCTCGCCACTCGCGTCGATTTTCTCGAGCTTGTAACGCGGCATAACGACCCGAACACTATGTCCGAGCCGGGCAAGCGCTTTGGGAAGGGCCCCCGCCACGTCCGCGAGCCCTCCGGTTTTTGCGTACGGCACTACTTCCGACGCCGCCAGTAGAATATTCAAAAGTGCACTCCCATTGTCAGGAATCTGTGCTTCATACGAATAAAAAACAGTAGCCGACGCTCATTGAAGTTGTCAAGAAAACGCGATTCACGGTTCAGCCATTCGCGTCGGCGGGACCCTTCAGTCTTAGGGCGAAACGCTTAGGGCGGAACGAGACTTGGGTCTGCATTCAATCGTTTCGCGCAAAGACGCAAAGGTCCACAAAGACGCAAAGGTCCACGAAGACGCAAAGTTCTTAGGGGTGTACGGTCTCGCTAACGACGGGAGAGCGTTCGCTCTCGTTGTCGAAGCGATCGACGGCGGTCACTCGGTAAAAGTAGGTCTGGTCGATGGCTACATGCTCATCTCTGAAAGTTACGGGCGTTATCGGCTGCTCGTTAAGCTTTACCCATGCACTCGCGGGGGCATCAGCGGAACCGGCTCGGTAGATGTTGTACCCAATGACGTCGCGTTCAGAGCTGCTGGGCCAGAACAGACTGATCGTTCCATTCGACGACGCAATCGATACCGGGTTGGGAGCAGAGGGCGCGAACCTGTCGACCGGCGTAAATGGAAAAGGTTCGCTATCCGCGCTTTCGATCAGACCGTTTGCACCTTGTGATAAAGCTCTCACGAAATAGACATAGTCGACATCATACTGAAACTTGGAATCGGTGAAACTCGCGACCGATACCGGCTCGGAATTAAGAAGCTCGCCGCCGAAGTCACGTTTTTGCGACCGACGATAAACGTTATAGCCAACTACCTCGGCAGGAGTTATGCCGTCGACGTTCGCGACGGGCGCGAGCCACGTGACGGTTACAACATCCTGGGCGTTCGCTATGGCATTGACGTTTGTAGGCGCTGTTGAGATTCCCGGAGCGGGTTCTATCGCGACGGTGTTCGAGAAGGCCGCCGCCTGATCGCGCTTATTGACGTAACGCACCGCGTAGCGGAGGCGCGTGTTTGCCAGTTGCTTCGACTGCGTAAGCCTGACCATGTCCGGGAACTGCATATGCCCAAGCGCATCCACCTGTTTTTCGATCATAGCTCGATCGAGAAAGCCGATTAACTCGGCGGTCGCCTCGAAGTCATCCGGGTCAAGTACTGGTTCCTGATCGCTGCGCTCGGTCAGCCGAAAGATGTCGACCCGCGAAACGTAAAACCGGCTCTGCTCGTCCTTAACAAGCGAGGGCGACGGCCACGTCAACATTATCGTCGAGCCTCGCTGGATTGCGGCCAGATCGGAAGTGCGTTCAGAGAGGCGAGAAGGGGGAACCGGAGGGCCGATCTTTCCACAAGCGCTGAAGATCAACGCCAGGCTGCCGAAGAAGAGAACTGCGTGGAGTATCGTGTAGCGTTGAAACCGGTCCGGCGGAAATTCCAGAGACGGTCGTGCTTCGGGAGAACCAGTCCCGACAGGCTGCGGCCTGGGGGGCTGAGAGCGAAACGCTTGCAGGAGATGGTTCACAGTATGTACCGGCTGAGGTCTTCGTTCTTCACGATCTCGGCCAGTTGTTTGTGAACGTAGCCGGCATCAATATTAACGTTCTTGTCTTCCAGGTCGGGTCCTTCAAAGGAGTATTCGTCCAGCAGCGTTTCCATAATCGTGTGAAGCCGGCGCGCGCCGATGTCTTCAGTTTGCTCATTGACTGAGAATGCAAATCGCGCGATGGAGTCGATTGCTTCGTCGGCGAACTTTATGTCGATGCCTTCGGTTCCGAGTAGAGCGGTGTATTGACGCACCAGCGAGTTCTTGGGCTCGACGAGGATTCGCTTGAAGTCTTCGATCGTGAGCGGTTTCAATTCGACTCGAATAGGGAACCGTCCCTGGAGTTCCGGTATCAAGTCTGATGGCTTCGAGACGTGAAAAGCACCGGCCGCAATGAAAAGGATATGGTCGGTCTTGACCATGCCGTACCGTGTGTTGACAGTAGTTCCTTCAACGATCGGGAGGATGTCGCGCTGAACGCCCTCGCGCGAAACATCGGGCCCCTGACCACCTTCGCGTCCCGCTATTTTATCTATTTCATCCAGGAATATTATGCCGGTTGATTCGACGCGTTCGATTGCGAGCCGGGCGACCTGATCCATGTCGATCAGTTTTTGCTCCTCTTCCTGGATGAGATATTCCATTGCCTCGTCGACGCGCATCTTCCTGGACTTCGGGCGTCCCCCGAACATGTTCGGAAACATATTCTGGAGGTTAATGTCCATTTCCTCGATGCCTTGAGGAGTGTAGATTTCAAAGTGCCCCGGATTTGTACGTTCCTGAACTTCAAGCTCAACGATTCGCGCGTTCAGGCGACCCTCGCGCAGTTGTTGCCTTAGCTTTTCGCGTGTGCGTTCGAACTGTTCGTACGAGTTGTCGGTTTCCGATTCTTCAACTTGTTTCGTTCGCGGCAAAAGCAGGTCGAGCATGCGTTCCTCAGCGTTTTGCTCGGCCTTCTCGGCGACCTCGGCAATCTTTTCTTCGCGCACCAGGTCAACCCCGATCTCAACGAGGTCGCGGATCATGGATTCGACATCGCGGCCTACGTAGCCCACTTCCGTGAACTTCGAAGCCTCAACCTTCAAGAAGGGGGAATTGGAGAGTCGTGCGAGCCGGCGCGCGATTTCGGTCTTACCGATACCAGTCGAGCCGATCATGATTATGTTTTTCGGTATCACATCCTGAGCGAGATCCGCGGGCAGCTTCTGACGGCGAATACGGTTTCTAAGCGCAATCGCAACCGCGCGCTTGGCAGCGTGCTGGCCGACCACGTACTTGTCCAACTCGACCACGATCTGACGCGGAGTCATTTCGTCGAGCCTGAGTTGGTTTTGTACTTCTCCCGATAAATAAATGACCATAGTAATTTTTAAGAACGTGGCTTATCGCTACTAGCCACCGTGCCTTAGGTGATTATAACTCCTCAATGACAAGCTCGGAATTGGTATAGATGCAGATTTCGCTCGCAATCTTCATCGCTTCAAGGACGATTTCCCGGGCTGAGAGTTCGGTGTGGCGCAGCAACGCGCGCGCGGCGGCGATGGCGTAGGGACCTCCCGATCCGATTGCCACGACTCCGTCGTCCGGCTCGATCACGTCGCCCCCGCCGGAAAGGATCAACGATGTGTTGTCGTCGGCGACGATCAGCAAGGCTTCGAGGTGGCGCAGGTACTTGTCCGTTCGCCACTCTTTACCCAACTCGACCGCCGAGCGCTGTAGCTGTCCGTGATACTGTTCGAGCTTGGCTTCGAACCTCGTGAACAGGGTAAAGGCGTCAGCTGTCGAGCCTGCGAACCCCGCAATGATCTTGTCGTTGTAGAGGCGCCGCACCTTCCGAGCGCCCGATTTCATGATAGTTTTGTCGAAGGTTACCTGCCCATCACCCGCAACTGCCACTCGATTGTTACGGCGCACTGAAAGTATCGTTGTGCTGTGAACTCTAGGGCGTAGTTCCCCGTAGGAAGGCTTCACCGGCATAGATGGCGAATATAGACCGGGCTCATGCTGTTGTCAAGAAACGAGCTTCTTACGCAGGTGATGCTTCAACTAAGCAGAACTTTGTCTCATCATCGATGCCCAACCGGCCCATCTCCAGAAGAAACGAACCGCTGTTCGCCAGAACTATAGTAGACGTGGAAGTGAGCAAATTCGTAAGCCGCATCTGGCTTGAAGCGCCAATCTCGAACGCTATGGCAGAAACATTCATCGGCGGCGCGTTGAACCGGTGCCACGCGTCGGAGATTTGAGCGAGATAAGCAACCACTCGATGGGCATTGCTTCTTGTGAAGCCGACCGCACCATACACTCCGGGTTCGAAGAGGCGAAAGTCACCGTTCTCGAAGACTTCGTTATCGGTAACGCTCAAGAGCTGGGCATACGATTCTTTCAAAGCCAAATCAGCCTGCTCATCCGAAAGCGGCTTTATTCTCTGAACCGGGAGTCGCTCCAGCATTCCTTCCATTTGACCTTCGTGTATGAGCACCGAGCCTGGAATTGAAAGTATCATCGCGAGCGCGGCGAGGTTCGTAGGTTTGTCAAAAACAGAAGCTGCGCGCGGCTCATCGTGGTTCTCGATAAAATAGAGAGAGGCGAGCAATGCGTCGGGGCTCCTTTGCAGGCGCTCGAGCACTCGCGCAAGGTCTCGCGCGACAAGAGCGTCATACAGTTTCTTTTCGTAGCACAGATCAAAGCCGAGTTGGTGAAGTTGAGCCTCCTTGTCCCAATAAGCTTCGGCTATGAACTTGAAATTTGGATTTACCTTCTTGACGTTGCTGATTGCCTCATCCCAAAACTCGCCAGGCATTCTCTGATCAAAAAGCAAATCTGGCTCGAGCGGATACCAAAGCTGTCGGAAGCAATCCCTCAGCAGGAGCATTGCCATGTCGCATCGCACGCCGTCGGCATACCGGCTGATTCGCTTCAGCACGTCGATCATCTGAGATCTCAAGGCCGCATTCGAGTAATCGAGCTGTGCAGTGTCATTCCAGGGCGGAAAGTATGGATCACGTCCAAAGGCAATCACTTCCCCGGATTTGTGCAGGAAGAACTCACTGATCAACTGTCTGCGCGCATCCGTATTGCTAGTTACGAAGAAGCCCGGATGCTGGAAAATCCACGGCGAGTCGAGGGCCATGTGATTGGATACAAAGTCGACCAGGACTGAGAGGCCTGTGCGGTGCGCTCGATCGATCAGTCGATTGAACTGGGAACGTCCGCCAAGGTCTCGGTTGATTTCATAGACAGGTACGGCGTAGGGAGATCCTTCGAAGTCAGCGCAGGTGATCTTCGACATTTTCTTTGCGCCCTCGCTGATCCGCCAAACTCCCATCATCCATAGAGCATCGAATCCGAGCTGAATCAGCCCGTTTAGCTCGGCTTCCGTGAATTGATCAAAGCTTTCGCAGTGTAGCCGGGAGTTGATTTCGTATATTCGCATTGTGAACTCTTGTCGAGATTTAAGCTCCAACACTCTTTGGCTGGGTTGGAGTGCCAGGTTGACGCCATCTGCGATTTTTGTAACGCCGAAACGTTGTATCGCGTCTAACGTACGAGTCGACAGAGCGAACCCGTGCCGGTCGACGTTAGGTCGGCTGAGGATAGATATCAGTAAACTGCTGTTACGATTTGGCTTACGCGGATGCTTGAGGACATCCTGGTTGCCGATTATTGCATCTAGATAATTTGCCGATTATCGTGTATCATATCAGTTTGGAAAAAACCTAATGCTATGTACCGCATCGCATCATGTCAACCACCAGTTGGTTACTGCGTCGAAGCGCCGCTGACAAAGGGGCGCTTTTAATTTCGGTCTCATAAACGGGCGGACCACGGAAGACAAAATGAAAACCAGAATGGATAAAGATATTCTCATTACCTCCCCGGAGGAAGCGCAGGAAGACTTTGCTCCTGCGGGGGGTATTGAACGCATCGTTGCTGAGATCGACGAGGATGAGGCTGAGTCGCTCTGGGAGTCGGTGAGCGTTGAGGAAGAAGAAACACCAGAGGTGACGGAGGAGCCAGCCGAGGAGGTGGATGTCGATCTCGAGCCCGGCAAGGATGAGTCTCTCGACCCGATGCGGCTATACCTGCGTGAGATGAGCTCGGTTCCCCTGCTCACTCGCGAGGATGAGATTCGAATAGCTAAACGAATCGAGCGCGGCAACAAGCGCATCTATAAAGCCCTATCCAGATCGTTCATTACGATCGAAGAGATCAGCTTGCTTCGCGATCAGCTAATTGAAGGCGATATCAATCCGCAGGACATCGTTGACGTCGCGACCGATCCTGAGGCTGAAGAGGCCCTCGAAGCGCAGCGCGAAGAAATCCGGCTCCACGTGATGGCCGAGTTCGAAGAGATAGTGAAGGCTCACGATAAGCTTGTGAAGCTTTCTGCAAAGATTGAGGTGGAGCCCAAGACATCCAAGAAGCGTAAGAGATTGCGTCGCCAGTATGCGCATCTGCTGATCGACATGTCGAAGCGTGTGCGAAGCTTTGCATTTGCTGCCGAGACGCGCAGAAGGTTCATGGAAGCGATTGACGCCGTAGTTAAGACGATCCGCGGAACAGAGGCGGAACTCAATCGCATAGATCGAGCACTGGAGAACAAGCGCCGGAAAGACATCGACGACCTAAAGCGGCAGCAGCGCGCGCTTCGAAAAACCATGCGGGAAACAGAGCGGCGATATGCGGCTTCTGCTGTTGACATAAAGCGCAGTCAGCAGACCATCATCGCGGCCGAAGCCGAAGTCGAACAGGCGAAACGCGAAATGATCGAGGCCAATCTCCGTCTGGTAATCTCGATCGCTAAGAACTACATAAACCGCGGATTGCACTTTCTCGATCTGATCCAGGAAGGCAACATCGGTTTGATGCGCGCGGTTGAGAAGTTTGACTGGAGACGCGGTTACAAATTCTCGACCTACGCAACCTGGTGGATTCGCCAGGCGGTTACGCGAGCGATCGCCGATCAGGGCCGGACGATTCGCGTCCCGGTTCACATGGTCGAGGTGATCAACAAGATTCTGCGCACGCAGCGATTGATGGTGCAGGAACTCGGTCGCGAGCCTACGCACGAGGAGCTGGCCCGTCGGGTCGATATGCCTGCCTGGAAGGTTCGCAAGGCGTTGAAGATCGCTCAGCAGCCAATCTCGCTCGAGACGCCGATCGGCGATGACGGCGAGACCACGATTGCGAGTTTCATCGAAGACCGTCGTTCGGCCAATCCGGCGGAGACTGCAATCACCAACAACCTGCGCGAGCTGACTGAAGACGTGCTCTCGACGCTGACGCCTCGAGAGAAAGAGATCATCAAGATGCGCTTTGGCCTTGATCAATCGGGCGAAGAGCGGACGCTTGAAGAGGTCGGCAAGCACTTCAACGTGACGCGTGAACGCATTCGTCAGATCGAAGCAAAAGCGCTCGCAAAGCTTCGTCACCCATCTCGCTCGCGACGTCTGCGCGCGTTTCTCGATGGAACGGCGATGGCGACTTGATATCACGAACAGCGTCGTCAAGCTCAGTCTGAATGCATCGACCGGGGCCGCAAGTCGGCCCCGTTCTTTTTGTTCTCAAGGACTACCAAACCTGTCACCCAAACGGGAAATAATCGAACTCGGAGTATGGGCAGAACTCTAACAGGAGGAATCGTGAACGGACGACTCAAGCCCGCAGGAGTAGGGCTCTTTATCTTCCTCGCAACAGCTGTGTCAGCGCATGCTATCGAGCCGGAAGCCTCGCCCGACGGTGATGTCTTCACGTTGACCCAAGTCGAGGCCTCGCACTTTGCAAGCCTCGCGCTCAAATGCGTTTCCAGGGAATACCCAAACAAACTCGACCATACGATGAATGATGCGTCCGAGGTGCAGCATCCGCGTGCGCTGCATCCGGCTTTCTACGGGTGTCTCGACTGGCATTCATCCGTTCACGGGCACTGGATGCTTGCAAGATTGCTGCGGTTATTCCCGAACCTTCCGGAGGCAAGCCGGATCAGGATCGCGCTGAATGAGAACCTGACTTCAGCTAACGTTCAGGCTGAAGTGGCTTACCTTACTAAAGCGAATCGGCAGACTTTCGAGCGGACTTATGGTTGGGCGTGGCTGTTGAAGCTGGCTGAAGAGTTGCGAGGATGGGATGACCATGACGCGAGGGTCTGGTCCAAAAACCTGCAGCCGCTTGCCGACGTGTTGGTTGAGCGATACAAGAAATTCCTGCCGAGACAGACCTATCCGATTCGCACGGGCGTTCATCCCAATACGGCCTTTGGCCTGGCGTTCGCGCTGGATTACGCAAGAGCGGCAAGGGAGCATGAGCTGGAGGCTTTGATTGTCGAACGCAGCAAGATTTATTTTCTGGCTGACGCGTCGTATCCAATAGCGTGGGAACCGGGCGGCGAAGATTTCCTGTCGCCGGGTCTGGTGGAGGCTGACCTGATGTTGCGAGTGCTCAAGCCGGTCGAGTTTCGGCAATGGTTCCATCGTTTCCTGCCCGGACTCGCCGCGGGGCAGCCAAAGTCACTGCTTGCTCCAGCAACGGTTGCCGATCGAAGCGACCCCAAGATCGTCCACCTGGACGGATTGAATTTGAGCCGGGCATGGTGCATGCGGCATATCGCTTCAGAGCTGCCTCCGCAGGACCCGGCACGCAAGGTCCTTGAACGGGCGGCGGCGGGGCATGCCAAAGACGCGCTTGCTCATGTTGCAAGCGGTGAGTACGGCGGAGAGCACTGGCTGGCGTCGTTCGCGGTTTATGTACTTACTACACCGTCGGTACGCTAGGCGAGGGCGATGGGTGCTGGCGCATCGACGGCAGCCAAACTCACTGGGCTGTTCTCGCCGAACGTCGCCGCGAAGTCATTTCTTGATAATATCGACAGCTCTCTTTTAACGGGCACGACGTGCACAGAGGCGTTGTGGTCTTGCACAGTTGCCGGCCGTGAAGGCGCAGCAACTGGTGAGCGGCAATCAACCAGTCGAGGTCCTTCTTCAGTTCTTTTTTCAAATCTTCCTGTGCGGCCGCCTGGGCCGAACGATAAGTCGCAGAGTAGCTCTTCTGCTCTTCGCCAAATCCCAACCGGCCCAGCACGCGAAGTCCGTTTGAATCCAGCGCAAGGATCGGACGCGTCTTCGAGAACAGCAGGATTTTCTCCGCGCCGGGATCGCCGATCCCCGGAAACCTCTTCAATGATTTCTTCGCCTGAGTCAGCGGCTGCTTCAAGATTCTGTCCAGATCACCGTCAAATTCCTGCAATGCAATCTGCGCTATGCGACGAAGCTTTTCGACGCGCGCTGCTGGAAGCATTCCGCCCAGCCGGGCAACCTCGAGCAGGGTTTCTTCGTGAGCGGTAAGAATTTCCCGGAGGTGTAAGTCCCACTTTTTCACGGAGTGCTTCGAAAGCGCGTTCTCGCCGCTCATCGCCGACAAGGTAAGCAACGTTCTCGAATAAGATCATTCCCAGCGGGTCATTGACCTTTGGCGGCTCGGGCTGGCCGTAGAAGTTCTGCAACTCATCGATGATGTGTTGGAAGGAGTTTCGCGCTTTCGGCATGTTCAACCGCTTACCCGAACATCCTATAGCTAACACAACAAAGCCTCAGGATTCTTTCTGGCGATAGCCAGGAGTTTCAAAGCGGCATCTCCAGGTTCGCGAACGCCTTGCTCCCAAGCCTGCACAGTCTTGAGACTCACGTTGAGCAAGCGCGCGAAGACCGCTTGAGAGCAATTGAGGTTCTGTCGCAGTTCCACGATTTCAGTCTGCGACATCGGTGATGGTGGGGCTGGCAGCAGGGTGACCCGAAGGTCGGCGCGCTTACCACGCGCATGTTGTAAAGCTTGCCCTAGCGATTCCTTTAACTCGCCAAACAGTGCATTGCTCATATGCTCGCTTTTGGATTTCTTCTTATCGCCTATGATCAATCAATTATCCGACACAGTGGGACAGCGATCAAGCTACCCACCTTCCTGATCCGATGAAACGAGAGGTTGAGCGGTGTCTTAGTTTGATTTGGAGTGCGGCGGCAAGGTACTCCGCGACGCCGCTTTCATTCCCCAATCGATTCAATCACCAGCCAAAGCGGCGTCGCGGAGTACCTTGCCGCCGCACTCCAAATTAAGACACCACCGAGGTTTGACTGTTACCGAGAATTTTCGTATATATTCGATAGATTTTCGAGTACGAGTGAAATGGATTATGTTTGCGTGCATTCATAGCAGCCGGAAAGATTGCAAAGCCTTGCTGGTGGATTGTGCTTATGCGTTCTCGCCGCTGGTGGAAGAGACGACTGACGACACGGTGGTGCTGGACATCGAAGGCTGTGAGTTGTTGTTTGGCTCGCACCGCGAGATAGCAAAAGAGATTGCCCGGTACGCCGCTAAGCTGGGGCTCAAGATCAATGTAGCCGTAGCGCAAAATCCCGATGCCGCGATTCATGCGGCGAAATGTTTTTCTGGTGTGAGCGTTATCGCTCCCGGCAAGGAAGCAACCCGCCTCGGGGATTTACCGCTTGAAGCTCTGGATTTCACTCTGGCTCGCGTCGAAGCCGGCCAGGTGTCGGAGATCCTGGAGACGCTCGACCTTTGGGGCATTCGAAACTTTCGCGATTTTGCAGCGCTTCCCGAAGCGGGAGTTTCTGAACGGCTCGGACCCGAAGGTGCGCGGCTCCAGAAGCTTGCCCGCGGTGAAAGCGATCGCCCGTTGTCGCTCACGAAGGCTGCGCCCGAATTCGAGCAGTATATTGAACTGGACGATCCGATTGATTTGCTCGAGCCGCTTTCATTTATTTTAGCGCGGCTCTTGAATCAGCTCTGCGCAAGTCTGCAAGCGCACGGATTGGCGGTGAACGAATTGAGAGTCCGGCTGATGCTTGAAGACCGGACCGAACACGAGCGCGCGATTCGGCTGCCGTTTCCGATGCGCGACGGCAGGATCTTTTTGAAGCTGCTGCTGCTGGACATCGAATCCCATCCGCCGAAGTGTGCGATCGTTGCAATGTCGATCACCTGCGATCCGACGAAGTCGCGGGCGATACAGAACGGACTTTTTCAACCGCTCGCTCCTGAACCTGAAAAACTGGAGCTGACATTAGCGCGACTCGCGAGACTCGTCGGAGAAATCAATGTGGGGTCGGTGGAGTTGATTGATACGCATCGACCTGACGCTTTTCGCATCAAGCGCTTCAGCGTGAAGCGAGAGCCTGTACGAAAAAGACCGACGGGGAGACGGGGCGACAAGACGACGGGGCGAAACGATTCTCGTTCCTCAAACTTCGATCCTCAATCTCTCCTCGCTCCTTCGCCCCGTCACCCAATCGCCCCGTCTCCCCGTCGTTTTGTTTCCTCGCCCCCTCGTCCCTTCGCCCCGTCTCTCCTGGGCTTTCGAGTCTTCCGGCCTCCGCTGCGCGCTGAAGTCGAAGCGCCAGGCGGCTGGCCGGCTCGAATCAAATCTCAGACGGCGGCGGGTCGAAGCATCCGCGGCAAAATTATTCGACTGGCTGGTCCGTGGCGCACGTCTGGTGATTGGTGGAGCCAGGACGGCTGGGCTCGCGACGAGTGGGATGTAGCGGTTGCCGTTTCCGAATCGTCGCCGGAGAAGGGAACTCTCTATCGCATCTACCGCGATTTGAGGAGCAACAGTTGGGTTGTTGAAGGGATTTATGACTGAGATCTAAAATGGACTTCCATCTGGTCGATCTTGACTCTATCTCGCCGGGTATGTACCTTAGCGGGGTCATCATCTCAGGTTTAGGCACCAACAGCGCGGTAAGTAATATCGGATCCTAAAAGAGGTACGCCCTGATCGAACAGTGACCTCACAAGCTCGTCCCTCGCTATTCCGGAAGAGAGCGGGCAGACGATCGCGGTCGTTTCGACTTTCAATTGGACAAGGAGACACCATGGCAAAGACCGTTGCAACTCTCGTCGGTGTTGTATTCATTCTTGTGGGAATTGTGGGCTTCTTTATCCCCAACCTTCTCGGCGCGCACCTTGGCAAGGCGCACAACCTGGTGCATCTGGTATCAGGTGGGGTTTCGCTTTATTTGGGAATGAAGGGTTCGTTGTCCGCGGCGAAGCAATTCTGCATTATCTTCGGAATTGTTTACGGCCTGCTCGGCGTAGGCGGTTACTTCCTGGGAACCGGCCCGGAGCATATGCTCAATCTCACAAAGTACTTAATGTTAGGAACGAGGGATCACATCATTCACATTTTGATCGGCGTGATCTACCTGATCGGTGGATTTGGGACCAAATCCGGCGCTTCCTAATCGGCCTGGCAGTACACGGCGAACGGCACCTCAGCACGCCGCTCGCCGTTTCCATCTTATCTTTTCAAAATATCGTCCAGCTCTTCAAGATTGCGCACCAGTATCCAGTTGGCGCGTTCTATGACCGCTCTATGCTTCGTCGCTTCCTCTCCGCCGATCCACACGCGTGTTGAGATCGGCAGCACCTTCGAAATCGTCCTAAGCTCGTCATCAATTACCGAGTTCGCGACCGAGACGCTTAGCATTAGAACTCGCGCGTTGGTCAGGCGAACAGCCTGCGCAATCTCAGGCGCCGGCAAATCGGCGCCCAGATATACAATCCGCCAGCCTTGCATTGCCGCAAGCAAAGCCGCAAGCAAAAGATCAAACTCGTGTCGTTGCTGGGCTGGCGTCGCCAGCACGATCGCCTCTCCATTCGCCGAAGCCGGATAGAGTCGAAGAAGTGAGCTAACAAGATTCCGCAATAAACCCGAGGCCAGGTGCTCGTGAGCTGCGCCAAACTCTCCCCGACTGCACCGCTCGCCGGCTTCCTTCAGTGTGGGCGCAACAATGTTTTTCACCAGCTCGCGGGTCGAAAAGAGAGTGGCCGCGCGCGCCAATTCCTGTTCCGCCGCGACCACGTCCATGATTTGAACAGCGTCAATGAAGCGCTTGCGCAGGCCTCCAAAGGGATCAGCCGCCTTCACCGATTGACGAGGTTCTCCAATCACTTCGTCGAGCTCAGTCTCGGAAAATTTGGCAACCTGACTGATGCCGAACCCCTTATCAACCGCCTGACGCAATCGTGTGAGTCGCAACACGTCAGCATCAGAATAAAGTCGCGTTCCGCCATTGCTTCGCGCGGGGCGCACCGCGCCGTAGCGTCGTTCCCATACGCGGACCACATCGATAGACAGTCCGGTCATTTTGGTTACGGTCCCAATCAAATATTTGGGAGTGACAGAAACCACATCGTCGGTGGACATACGGAGGCATTCTGTTGCGCTGTCAAGATTCCGTCAAGATCAGCTTTGGCTACCAAAGCGTGCGAGTGCAACCATCCAGGGCTGCCTGACTCAAGTAAGGGACGAGCAAGTATGCGCTAACGGGCCGTGGAAGCCGCCGATGTCAGTGCTTGCCTTTGTGCTAAGCTTTTGGACTGGAACTGGCGCAGGGCAGTGGAGGTTCATATGAAAGTGCTGATCACAGGGGCGACCGGTTTGATTGGCAGGGCACTCTGCGGCTCTCTTAGCGAGCAGAGTCATACAGTTGTCGGATTGTCACGTTCACCGGAGACGAAACGGGGACTGGGGGCGGCTGAGCTTCATAAATGGGACCCGCGATCCGGTCAGTTCCCCACACGAGCCCTGGCAGGCGTCGACGCGGTTGTTCATCTCGCAGGCGAGCCGATCGTCGCTCGGCGCTGGAGCGAAGAGCAAAAGAAACGGATTCGAGACTCGAGGGTTCTGACGACGCGCACTCTGGTTGAAGCGTTTCGCGCACTTGACCACCGGCCCCGCGTCTTCGTATGCGGCTCCGCGGTCGGTTTCTATGGTGATCGCGGCGACGAATCGTTAGACGAGGCCGCTCCCGCGGGCAAGGGGTTCTTGAGCGAAGTATGTCAGGAATGGGAGAGCGAAGCCGCGGGTGTTTCTGAGCTGGGTATGCGCGTCGTCGAAGTTCGAACGGGCGTCGTCTTGAGCGCTGACGGAGGTGCGCTTCCAAAGGTGCTCGCGCCATTCAAGCTTGGACTGGGGGGCCGGCTGGGCAGCGGCAAGCAATGGTTTCCCTGGATCCACATCCAGGATATTGTCGGCATCTTTTCTCACGCGATTCTCACCTCGTCGCTTGAAGGGCCGGT
>WNFR01001316.1_pt1 | contig 38085 bp, 35 predicted proteins | sample 5400221 | NCBI WGS metagenome assembly WNFR01 (sample SAMN13153357, study PRJNA577476) | soil metagenome | isolation source: 40 cm soil under Madrone tree | place: USA:California | collected 2016-06-14 | reverse complement strand
GTTCCAGGCTCAAGCTACACACTCGCCGTGACCGGCCTTCCAGCAGGTTTTCTCGCTTCCACGCCGGCCGTCTCTCCAGCGTTCACATGGACCGGAAGCGGAATGATGATCGGCAACTTTGTGCTGAACTAGCAAACACTGGCGAAGGCCAGGGATGTAGTTGGGCTTCTGGCCAGCTCTGGGTACCGAAAAGTTGGGAGCGATTTGGGAAAGATAAGCGCCGAGAGGCCAAATTGTATTTACGCGAGACGCCTTAGCCACTAGTGCATCAAATTAGACAAAACCTTGCGCTAATCGATGATACGGAACGTGGGGACTTGATACCTCCCGGATTGTCGGCAATCCGGAGGTTAGGCCATTCCCTCGTTCGCTACCTTGATCGTCTGCTTGGGAGGCAGGCGTTATCCAACGTACAGTTGCTGATCGACATTGAATCCACGACTGAAGCTCGCCGTCCCGTACAAGTTTGTGATGACGATACTGGCCGTCGTCAATATCGGACCCAGAAAGCGGATGGCGAGGCCTGCACTTGGGCCTGTAGCCCAAGAGTCTGTTGTTGATTCTGCGTTGCTTAGGCCCATTTTCAGGCCCTTCAAAACCGCCTTCTTGTACACAAGTTGTACACAAATCATGGTCGTAAGATTTGCATGTGTAGTGGTCGCGGGGTGCATTCTAAGCCAGGTTGTCTTCCCCAACCCCGTAACTCACCGCTAGAGCATTCGGCTGTTAATTTTCTAACGGACCCTTGATTCTGCACCGTTTAACCCCCAAAATTGACTCCCAAAAACGGCCAAGTTGGACCCCAGTTTGGACCAACCAATTTAATCAGAACTTGCCGGAGTTGGTGCCAATCGAAGGAATTCAGCGAGTTGCGATGAAACGAGACGAATCACTTTCTCCTTCTTTATTCACCTTTCGTTCGCATTTTGTCGCCATTCATCGCGATTAGTATTACGCTTTTATGGCAGCGGATTTCACTCATGTTCGCGGCTGCATTTGAGCAATTTGAGCGCCCTTTTCGGCGGGAAGCCGCGCTGGAGACGATTTGATCGTCCCAACGCCGCCGGAATCACCATCAATAGTGATCGTGGGCCTAGGCGGGAACTCGCGTGTGCCTGACGCGCCGTGGTGGGATTTCGCGTGATAATCGATTTCTAGAGTTTGTGTAACTAGCGGGGATGCGACGTGCGGTAAAGTGGTCGGGATGGGAAACTCGTTTATCCCGACGAATATCGACGAATACCTGCGCAAGCGCCTGATGCCGGTAGAGGGCGCAATCCCTCAATTGCCTGGAATCGAGATGTATGGCAATTCGATTCCCGCCGGAGCCGTGGGGGGTGACCTGTTTGAATATATCAATTTTCGGCAACGATATGACATTGACGGTCGCATCCAACTCGCGCTGAAGCGCTCGCAGGAATATCTGGAGAAGCTGGCCGTCGGTGCATCGCCCCGGAATTCCGTTGACGACCATGTCAACTGGCTGAAATCGCGCGCTGGCTTCAGTTCGGAAAAGGAATCTGCGTACCGGGAAGCACGAAGCTCGGAGCAGGTACGTGTTGCCGAAGACTTGCGTGAACTACGCAGCACCGCCGGAGTCCTCCTAGTCGATGCCGAAGGCCACGGAATCATTGCCGCCAAAATCGCGTCCACAGTCCATGACACGTTTCAGGCGCTGATGCTTTCAGAACTCGATCATCGCGGGAAGACTACCCCGGAATTGTTTGAGAGGCTGAACCTGCGCCTGGCTCAATCATCTACCGCGCGCAATGCACTCGGGCGAAGTTTGACGGATGGGGTACAGGAGATCGCCACGATGCTGTATGGCGAAATCCGACCATCCGGCAACTTTCGATTTGTGAATTTCGGACATCCGCCGCCACTCGTCTACTCTGCGGAATTTGGCAGATTCGTGGAATTGGACAAGAGCCGGATGGTGCAGTTTCTACCGCTCGGCTTGCAAATCCCCGAAGACCATCCTGACCGGAACCGATACCTCTCGTTGGACTATCGGAAGCGTCGAGTGAAATCTTCGGACGTGGCCGAGCTCACGCTCATGAATACAGGGGACATCTTCTTTCTTTATACCGATGGCGTGTATAGCGGCGGCGATAAAGAGGAACGTAGCCGTCTTGAAAAAGTGATGCTTGAACACCATCAGCTTTCGGCGAAGGAAATCTGTAATGCCTTACTCGATTACGCCCTAAAGAGGGACGACGAGTTGCGCGAGAGGGGCGAGCAAGACCGCATTGATGATAAAACCGTCTTCATCATCAAGCGCCACTAACAGAACACTTCGCGCTCACTAAGACCAACGTATCGCCGATGCCATCAGCCCAACGGAGCAACTCTGGAGCCGGGACTGCCGCTGCGATGGACATTTGATCTCGCATTTGCTGCTATGCACCGATCGTGTCCGAAGATGTTTTGTCGTCCCTAACGCTGAGTCGAGAGTGCACTGGCCACGGAATGACGTGAGGACCAGAGGCTCAGAATTCAAGTCGCAATTGAAACGCGATCATGCGAGGCGTGCTATCACCACCCAACCCAACGGAGCAAGCCGGTCGCCGGCGAAGTCGTGTACGTCAGCGCTCCAAACCCAGTCTGGGTAGAAGCCTTTCCCGGAATACCAGCAAGGACCATGCTCGGAAGCCCGGCTACTTCCTGGAGACGCAACTGCAGCGCCTCTTCGAGTTCCGCCGCTGTGGGCAACGAGTCGACGCGCACCAGCACGTCCAAATCTTTCGAGAGCCGCGGGCTTTCGTGAAACAGGACGAGCGTCGCTCCTCCAAATAGGACGAAGTGCTCCGGCAGAGCAGAAAACAGCGCGATCGCGGCTTCCTCCATCACAACAACGCCTAACCCCCGGGCTTGACGGCGCGGACGGACAGGCGCCTCCCGCCGCCCGTCTGGGTGTGATGATGAAGCTCGATTTCGAGCGTGCCGTACTCAACCGCGTCCCCGAAATGGAAGCCCATCCCGAGCGTTATTTCCGCCAAGTGCTGTTCCTCTGCGATGGGTACCAGCACTTCGCCACCGTTGGTGAGAGCGACCCGACGGGCGACGAGAAATTCTTCAGCCTCTCCCGCCAGCCGAAGTGTATTCCGATTGTCGCGACGCAGAGCATCAGCTCACTGAAATCCGCGCTGCCTGCCGATAGCTGGCGGACCCTCCTCCAGACCTTCCGCACGAAGATTTTTCTGACGTTGTCGGATGATTTCTCCGCGAGCACGGCGAGCCATCTCTGTGGACGCGAAGACCAACTCAAAGTTGCCTACAGCCTGTCCGAAAGCGGGCACGACACCAAAGTCAGTTGGCTCACGGGCAAGGCCCTCTCCCACAAAGCCAACATCATCGCCTCCAAGAGCTACAACACCCAGAGCGACTACCGCTTCGACATGAAGACCTTCATGGAGCTGCGCAACGCACAGTCCATCACCTTCGCCTATGACGGGCTCAACCCTATTCCCCCCAGGTATTGCTACTTGAAGCCGTATTACAACGACCCGAACGAGTCGTATTTCGTTCAGCTCGCGAAAGGGAAACTCTAATGAACGGATTCGAGGTGATCCTGCCGTTTCTAAAGCCCATCGAGCACCTCATTCTCGACGATTCAATCAGCGAGGTGATGGTGAACGGTCCCGACCGCGTGTTCATTGAAAAACAGGGCTTCCTTCAGCAGGTGCCAGGGGTGTCGCTCGGGGAACGATCCCTCATGGTCGCCGTCAAGAATATCGCCCGCCGGCTGGGGGATGACATTCCCGAATCAAAACCGATTCTCGATTCGCGGTTGCCCGATGGAAGCCGCGTCGCCGCGGTCATCCCGCCGTGCAGTCTTGGCGGCGTAACGCTCACGATCCGCAAGTTCAATACCCGTCACTTCGACATGGAGGATCTGATTCGCGAAGGGACTCTCGACCGTGCGCTCGCCAACCACCTCGAAGACTACGTGCTTGCGCGAAAAAACGTCCTCATTTGTGGCGGAACGGGCACTGGAAAGTCGACCCTGCTTTCGATCCTGGGGAAATTCATTTCGCAGGACGAACGAGTCCTCGTTATCGAAGACACGGCCGAACTTCAATTGCCCCAGCAAAATCTTGTCCGGTTTGAAGCACGCCGGGAACAGAATGGCCTTCCGGCAGTGGCCATACGCGATCTACTGAAAGCGGCCCTCCGCCATCGCCCCGACCGGATAATTCTGGGAGAGGTTCGCGGCGGAGAAGCCTTCGATCTCTTGCAACTCCTAAACACCGGTCATTCTGGGACGTTATGCACGATCCACGCAAATTCCGCGCAACAAGGTCTCGCGCGCTTCACCAGTTGTGTTTTGCAAAGCGGCGTCGAACTGCCTTACAGATCAATCAAGACCAATATTGCCGATTCGCTCAACGTCGTCATCCACGTCGAGCGCCGCCCTGGGCGCAGATACATTTCCCAGGTTCTCCTAGTCAACAGCTACGACCCAGACTCGGACCTGTTCGACTACGGCGCCGTATTCTTGGCGAAGCAGGATCACCCATGAGCGCTGACCGCACACTCACACCGCGATCTCTCAATGCCTCAGAGTATGTGCGTGAGCTTTTTGGCCCAGCGGACAACGTTGCGATCCTCGTTCTGAATCGCTCCACGGGCCACACGGTTCAAACCATCGCCAAGGCGGAAGCCATAGCGAGCCCTGGCTTTCAATCTTGGTTGGCGAATCAGAACGCTGCCGGTTCCGACATATACGTGGGAATGAATCCGATCAAGGATGGCGCGTACAGTCGGACCAAGGAAAATATAAAGGACATACGCCACGTCTATCTCGACCTCGACAAAAAGGGTGATCAGGCGCTCGGCGCAATACGGAATTCACCCGAAGTCCCAGCGCCGAACTTTGTCCTCGATACCTCGCCCGGCAAGCACCAGGTCGTGTGGAAAGTGAGTGGGTTCACCCAGGAGGAGGCTGAGTCTCTCCTTCATAGCCTCGCTAATAAGTTCTCTGGCGACTTGGCGGCAACCGATTCGACGCGCGTGCTGCGGTTGCCAGGATTCGCCAACCGAAAACTCCCCGATGAATTCATCGTCCAAGCGCGCCAGGAAAGCGATGCGGTCTACACCCTCCGCGACTTCACAATAGACGAAGACTCGCCCGACGCACCCCGGCAATTTGGAGAGTACAAACAACGCGAGCGGACCACCCCGAGTGACCACAAAAGCCAATCCGAACGCGATTGGGCCTACGCGAAACGCGCCCTCGCTCGTGGTGACGACCCGGAAGTCGTAATCCAGCGCATTGCCGACTACCGCGCGGAAGATAAAGCCGATCCAAATTATTATGCTCGGCACACCGTTATAAAGGCTCAGGTGGATTTGCAACAAAAAACCTCTCCGCATCGAACCGATACCAGCAGGCCCGAGGACGATGCCAGAGGAACACCATGAAGAAGCACACCTTGGTCGAGATGAAAATCCGGACACCCACCGACGGCAATGAGCACCCCTGGACGGTGCCAGAAGCTGCCAATTTTCTTGGAGTGAGCCCGCAGACCGTGTATCTTTGGGTCGAGCGGAAGCAGATTCCCCATCTCCGCGTAATGGGTCGCAACATCCGGTTCCTCAAATCGGATCTCGAAACATTCCGCGCCTCATTCAAACAGGAGATGGAGAATGCCTAGAGCACGAAAGTACGACGGTGTGGTTTACAGGCGGGCTGGCACACAAATCTGGTGGATTCGCTATCGGGATCGAAAGGGCACCGCCAGAAGAGAATCCAGTCAAACCGCCAATTGGGAAGAAGCAAATAAGAAGTTGAGAGAACGACTTCTGGCGAGAGACGCCAATCTTCTAGAAGTCGTACGAAAGGGCGAAACCTTGACTTACGGGCAATGGGCGGATTCTTTCTTGGAGAACTATTCCAAGCCGCCCATGCGCGCCGAGAAGACCCACGAAGCGAATAACCGGTGTATAAAGCATCTGAAGGTTGCGTTTGGCGCAACCCGACTGGTGGATATCACCGCGGATTCGATTGACATCTACCTTCGCGAACGTCTTCGAGATCGCGTCGTTGTCAAGGCCAAGCTCGGTTATAAGCAGCTGGGAACGGTCAAATCCACCACGGTACACCAGGAGTTCAGAGTTCTCCGGCGTATGCTCAACGTGGCGGTTCGCAAGAAGCTCCTAGCCGCAAATCCCTGTTCAGGTGTTGAGTTCCCGGTCGCAGTGAAAGGGCTGTTCCGACCACATTACGTTTCGTGGTCCGAACAACAAAAGATCGAATCCCACGCTCCGCAATACTTGCGGAACGTCGTTCGAATCATCACGGAGACCGGGTTGCGGATCTACAAGGAACTGATTCCGATGCGAAAGGACCAAGTGGATCTGCAAAATGCGGTGGTCTGGATACCGGATTCGAAGACTCCGAACGGCACGGCCGAAGTTCCCCTCACCTCGCTCGCCATCGAAGCTTTCAAAAATCAGATGGCGATTTCAGGTGCAGAACCGTATTTGTTTCCGAGTGATCTGAATCCGACCGGGCATCTCAAGAAACTCAAGACCGTTTGGACGAAAACTCTGCGACGGGCAAAGATTCCCTATTTTCGGATCTACGACCTCCGTTCCGCCTATGCCACAAGGCTAAGCGCCGGAGGCGTAGCCGACGAATGGGTCACTCAACTGCTCCGCCAGAGCGACGCGCAAGTCTTCAAGAAGTACTCCCAAATGAAGTTGCGGATGAAGCGCGAAGCACTGGAGAAGCTCAACCGTCGAGCCAACGAAATGGTACCCACGCAGGCTGAGACCTTGACGAGCGTGCCATTGTGCACAGAGGTGATCCAATGACGCATTCGTGCACAGTTCGTGCACACTGTGCACGAAAAACGGAGTGTTCGGGCCGAGGCGATTTTTTTAAGTCTTTTGCAATCAGGAAGAAAGTGGTGGACGTGGCCGGGATCGAACCGGCGACCCCCTGCTTGCAAAGCAGGTGCTCTCCCAGCTGAGCTACACGCCCACAGTGGGAACTACCTTCATTCTAAGGCATTTCGGCCGATTCCAAAATCCATTCCTTCGCTTTTCAATCGATCATCGGATGCTGCCGAGCATGAGTAGGCCGGCGAATCCATACGACAATGCCACCTGCGAGAGTTTTCTGAAAACGCTAAAGCGCGAAGAGATTTACGCCAGAGCGTACCGCGACTTCGAAGATTTGCATCGAGGACTGGAGCAATTCATCGAGGAGTATTACAACCGATGCCGGTTGCATTCAGCCTTGCGTTATCGTTCCCCGGAAGGATTCGAGGACGACGCAGCGCGCGCAGAACGCCAGGCGGTTCCTAGGGGACCGATAGTGACGTTTTTTGGCACCTAGCCCACCGCGATCCGATTGTGGGCTTGGGAGTTTCTCAGCTTTTTCGCCTCCCAAGTGAAGGTGTATTAGACACATTTGTCTCAACCAGGGGTTCAGTTTCAAGAATTTGCTGAATTGGGTTCGTAGCCATCTGTGCTAGTTCTGGTTAGTTCGTTATTGGCTTCGGCTGCCAGTTTGACCGCTGAGGCTTTCCCCTCGTTGACTGCTCGATTTCGCCGCTTACCTACTGACACGAACCGTCATCCACAAATTGATTCGACGACGCCATCGACGCCAGCGATTGCATTCGAACGTGGAAGTAGTGCGCGAGCTTTTTTGGCGAAACGTGACCTGCAATGGCCATCACCGTTTAGTTGCTGCCCTGGGATTCGGCGAGTTCCGTGATCGCATGGAGGCGAAGATCGTGGAAGCGGAGTCTATCGGTCGGTGTCTTAATATTACGACTGTCTGTTCTTCATCCACGCCTAGGGTGCCGAACTTGGCGACGGCATTTATTTCGAGCGTTCGACCGTGTGATTTTCAACAAGTGCGCCCGAACGCCTATCGATTTTACTTACCTCATTTAAGAACGCGAGCAGGCTTCTCTTCACTGGCCGCCATGGCGCCCTCCCAACGATGGGAGGATGTCAAGTTAAGTCCGAACTGGTCCAGGATTCTCAGGACGGTCTGATCGACGAGGTCATCGATGGTCTTCGGATGATTGTAAAATGCAGGAACGGGCGGAAAAATCACGACGCCCATGCGCGAGAGCTTCAGCATATTTTCGAGGTGAATGTCACTCAACGGCGTTTCGCGGACGGCCAGCACTAGTTTGCGGCGTTCTTTGAGCACCACGTCGGCCGCACGGTGAACGAGGGTGTCGCCGTGACCTTGCGCGATGGCGGCGAGCGACCTGACGCTGCAAGGGCATATCACCATGCCCTGAGTTACAAACGAACCGCTGGAGACGGCCGCACCCTGATCCTGAGGCGCATAATGCTGCGCCGCCATTTGCTGGACCTGCTGTACGGTATAAGACGTCTCGTGGATCAACGTGCGCGCTCCCCAGTTGCTGAGAACCAGATGCGTCTCCACCTTTGCTTCCCGTAGGACCTGCAAGAGGCGCACCCCGAGAATAGTTCCCGTGGCTCCGGTTATGCCGACGATCAATCGGAATGGATGTTTGTTCATAATGTTTGGCGGCCCGCAGGCCTATCCGCAACGGCGGGCGGCTAACCGTCCCCCGAAACTTTGGGATCAGCGAATTCCAATCAGCGGCCAATAGAAAGGGACGGTCACGAGCAGCACGAGAGACTCGATAATAGTCACGCACAGACCGACGCGAAAAACGTCTCGCGCATTGAAGTAGCCGTAGGAATATCCAGCGACCAGAACACCGGATTGATACACAAAGATCTTCCCGCCTGCCGCAAAGGCCCAGATCAATCCCAAAGGCAAAGGATGAAGACCATTGGCGTGAGCAAAACTCATCAAGCCCGGCATGGAAGTGGCCAGCATGCCGATCTCATTCCCCAGGAAGATGTGGTAGACAAAGGCAGTCCAGTACGGTACGACGGCCAGAGCGTAAACACTGGTGTCCATGAGAGGGCGCATCCAGTCGAACATGATGCTGGTCATGGTGCGAAGCGCTCCGGTCTGAACGAGCACCGTTCCCATGCTGATGGCCGTAGCTACAAAAAACACGGGAAGGTAATTGAGACGTTTCATGTCCTCCTGATCGAGAATTCCGAATCTAGGCACGCACGCAAAAAGACCTATGCCAAGTCCGATCACCGCCGGCGAAATATGGTGAATCAGGTCGGTCATCCAGAGAGCGATGGCGAGGAGCATCAAGAAAAGGGCTTTTTTCTCCATCTGCGACCATGGCCCCATTTTCTCGAGTTCGTCGCGAAGGAATTCCGCTCCTCGATCCAGTGCCGCGTTCTCCGGCGGGTAAAGCCATACGACCAGGCGCCAGATGCCAAATATCGTCACGATAGCGCAAGGCAGGAAAGCCAGGAGCCATAGGCTGTAGTACACATGAATGTTTGCACCATTCTCGATCAGGCCCCGTCCGAGAATGGTGGAAGGACCTGCAATCACCATTTTGTCGAAGCACCCAGCCGTGTAGGTTAGGGTAATAAAGATGCCCCTGCCGACGTTGCTGCCCCGCCCAAGTCCAAAGACTTCCATCAGGCCGAGCGCCACCGACCCCATGATCACTACGCAGGCGATTCCCGAAGGCACAAGAAACGTCAAGAGGAAGGAAGAAAGAATTATTCCCAGAAGGAGCCGCGAATAACTGGCTCCGACTCGTTGGATAATCAGGTAGGCAAGACGCCGCGCCAGGCCGGTTTTTGTGGCCATCATCCCGAAGAGGCCCGCCCCGAAGAGAAACCATGGGGTTTGATCCGCAAAACCGCTGAATGCAATCTCGAACTTGACGACCTTGAGCACCCAAAAGAGATAGCACCCGATGAGACCCGTTAGCGCGTGCGGAATCGGCTCCGCGATCCAGGCGACAATCATGAACGCCGCCACCGCGAGCGCGTGCTTGGAGGCGGGTTCGAAATTTAGCGGAGCGAACCAGAGTAGCGCTGGCACGGCGATCGTGAGGACAAAGCCGATCACTTTTCGCGTGGAGATCCCAATTTCCTTCGCTCCGCCAAGCTGCGCCGCGGCATGCACCGCCTCGGCCATTAGTATTTCCCTTGTATGGCGGATTCCACTGCCGGATCAAGCGCACCGCTTGGCGCGCCAACGGGCTCTGGTGAACCTACACCGCGGCCATTGGAAGTGGGCTCCGCGAGAATCTTTCCCCACTTTGCTTCAGCAGCACGCCGGACTTCGGGACTCGACTCCGCGACGGGAGGAAAATCTTTCATCCATTCATACGGCTTGCACGCGTCAATGACCGCGCGCGAACTGTGGCCCCGCTCGGCCATCGGAATGATCGGATCGAGCGAACCGCTCCAACTGCGGCGGATGATTTCGATGTCGGCTTCTGGATTGGAGCGGGTCGTCAGTGCCCACAGGACGTCATTGGTGTTGGTCACGTCGATGTCATCGTCCACAACGATGGTATAGCGGCCAAGGTACGCGCCCGCGTGGCAGTACGCGGCGATCATTCCCGCTTGCCGGGCGTGGCCGGGATACCGCTGCTTGATGGAGACGATCGTCAAAAGACGGCTGCCACCCGCTTCGTGGCACCAAACGCCGGTTACGTCTGGGACGCCGGCCTTCTCAAGTTCCTGCCAAATCAGTGCCGAACGCATAAAGCAACGCATATAGTTGAATTCACAAGGGGGACGGGTAGGCGGCGCTCCGAGAATGATCGGATTGTTCCGATGGTAGAGCCGCTTCACTTTCATGGTTGGCTCCGGGCGCATGTTGCTGGCGTAATAGCCAGTCCACTCGCCGAAGGGACCTTCGTTGTGGTCGTCACCAGGAATCGCTTCGCACTCGATGACGATCTCCGAAGAAGCCGGAATGGGCAACCCGGTGTATTCGCCTTGGATTACTTGCACTGGATGGCCCTGAAGGCCGCCAACCCATTCATATTCGGAGACGCCGTACGGCACTTCCATCCCGCCGGCGAGATAGAGCAGGGGGTCGTGGCCGAAAGAAACCGCGAGTTTGCAGGATTGACCGCGAGCAAAATACTTTTCCCGCATGATGCGGCCCTGTTTGCCCGGAGAAATGAAGAAGCCCAGCTTATCGCGGTCATGGATCATTACGCGATAAGTGCCCAGGTTGACCCAGCCCTCGTCGGGGTCACGGGTGATGTCCACGGAGCCAGTGCCGATGTAGCGTCCGCCATCAAGTTCGTGCCACTTGGGAGTGGGGAACTTGAACATATCAATATCCTTGCCCTCGAAAACGTTTTCCATCACCGGGCCATCTTTCACCACTTCGGGCTTAATGTAGGTAAGGTCAGTGATATGCTTCTTGATGTCTTTCACGAATTGCAGACGAGTGTAGTTCGTGTCCATATGCAGCGTCATCGCCAGGCGCTTGGTGGTGTTGAGCGTATTCGATAGAACGCGATAACCCGCGGGATACCCTTTGATGTGATCGAAGAGCAAGGCGTGGCTTTGCTCGCCACGGTGATGGCCAAGTTCCGTTACCGCGCCGATCTCGACATCCCAATCGGCGCCATCAATCTTCTTCAATTCACCGAAGGCCTCGGCTTGGTGAATCCAACCGCGTAAATCTCTACTTTCCATGTTTCACTCCTTGAGGGTCATTGCTTGAATTGGGATCCTTTGGTTCAAGAAAATCCGGCACCAGGAAGCTCAGGATGCCATTCCTGACGCTGTCTGATACATAAATCTCTCCCTCCTTGGGGTTTAGCGCCAATCCCACCGGATGCAGGAGCCCGCTAAAGGGACCGCGAATCATGGCTCGGGGCGGGACATCGCCATTATCCGTGATGTTCCAGACGCCGACGAACCCCAGCGTGGGATTGAGCCAGGGATCGTCCGGAACAGACTTCGAGGACTCTTTCAGAGTCACGCCCGAGTACAGATTCACGTGAAGATGGTTCGATGCCGCCAGGAAGATCCTCCCTTTGTAAAATTGCATCTGCCACGGCTCATCGGTGATGCCCGTGCTGGGTCCCGCTATCCGTGCGCGCGGGGCAACGTTCCCGTTATCCGTCCGGTTGAACACGAGGATGTCCTCCGAGTTCGCTACGGCCATCAAGTTCTGAACCGGATCGACGGCGATCCCGACCAAGTGCCCGAGTTGCGTCTGCGGCCCCGTGATCACCCGGACTGGCGCGACATCTCCCTTCGCATCCCAGCGGAAGACGTTAATTCGTTTCCCGGTAAGGCTGGCAACCAGAATTTCTCCATGCTCGAGGTCCAGGCTCACAGAATGAGGCGTGATAAGTTTTGTGCACGGCCCTTGAATCACGCGAATTGGGGGTTCGTTGCCATTGGCACTTCCACGAAAAACCAGAATCGCGTCAGCCAGGGCGTTCGGGACCACAATTTCGTCATGCACCGGATCGTACGCCAGACCATGAATCGTTCGGCCCAGCTTGGACGCTTGTCCGGTAATCACTCTCTTCGGCGCCGTGTTTCCATTTGCCAGCCTGGCAAATGCCGCCACTCGCGGCTGGCTCACTCAATTCGGGACCAGAATTTCTCCGCGCTTCGTGTCGTAAGCCAGCGCCATGGGATTCCCAAACCCCGGAGTCGAAGTGCCCGCCGGGGCGCTTCGCAGGATGCGTTTTGGCGTAACGTTGCCGTCCGCCGCACTGTCGAATGCCAGAGCCGAGTGATCACCGTAGTTCGAGACCCAGATCTCGCCATTCTTTGCGTCGACAGAGAGTCCCATCGGCCGGTTGATGCCGGTTCGGTCCCCGTGAATGGTCCGAACCGGCGCAACGTTTCCGCCGCGTTTGCGGTCAAAGATCAGAATCGAGTTGTCGCCGTTGTTGGCCACCACAATGGTATCGTTCACCGGATCCTCGGCAATGCCCATCGGCCAATCAAGCTTGGTGGAATCTCCCTCGATCGTGCGCAGCGGGGCCTGATCATCCTTGGCGTTCGAAGCGAATATAGCGATGGAGGGTGGCCGGAACTCTCCGCTCTCGCTGGGCGCCTCCTCCTTGCTTGGCGCGGGAGAGCATCCTCCTCCCGTGTTTTGGACGACCCCACGGAAATTGCCGTGGCTGGCAACACCGATTTCGCCATGCGTATCGTCCCAATAGATTCCGTGTGGGTCTGCCAGGCGCGTCTTGGGGCCTCGAATGACCCGCATGGGAGCTTCGACGCCTTTCGCTTCACGGCGGTAGAAAACCACAGCATTGAAGATTTCCGCCGTCACCGCGAGTTCGTCGCTGGAACGGCCGAGGGCCAACCCCCAAGCCTGATGGGGAACCGATAGGACGCGTGCCGGCTTGGCATTGCCATTGGCTGCGTACGGCATCACTACGACGGTATCCTCGATATCGTTGTTGGCCGTGTAGATTTCCTGCCGCTTGGAATCAAGGATGACCGCGGCAGCCATACCGATGTAGGTTTCGGGCCCGATGATGTGGCGCACCGGAACGGTTTGTGTACCCTCCGCCGTGTTGTGCAACCGGTCATAGAGGAGCAGACTTTTGCGATTCGGGTCGCTGGCCACAACCACGTTGTTTTCCGGATCGACTGCGATCCCGTTAAACGCCGGATACGGATCGGCAACCATCCGTGCCGCCGGGATGTCCTCCGGGAAAGGCTTGGATCTGCGCTCGTCTGCGCTGGAGCGGGAAAGCGCGGCCCAGGAAATCACGACTGCCAGGGCAATCGCCCAACTGGGTAGTCGTTTAAACATGGGTCGCGCTCCTCATCAAAAGATGAACTTGACGCCGAGTTGGATTTGACGCGATGTCGTCAGCGTGGGCGGTTGCAATTGTCCGGCTGACGCCAATGGAGTTGTGTTTGTACCGCTAAAGACGCCAGTAGTTTGAACTCCATAATTGGCGTGATTTAGCACGTTGAAGGCTTCCGCGCGAAATTGGAGCTTATACCTTTCCTGGTGGAGCCCGATGTTTCGGAACAGGGAGAAATCGAAGTCTACGAAACCGGGGCCGCGTAACGTATTGCGTCCCAGATCGCCGAGCGTTCCCAACGCAGGGAGTGTGAAGCAGTTCAGATTGATGTAGTTTGTGGGTTGTCCGGCGTTCACGGGATTGGTCGAGCAGCCCGGTATGGGGTTGAAATTCGGCCTCTGTCCGCCGGCGCTGCTGTTGACACGGCTGTTTCCCGTAAAAGCAATATCCGAATTCACTTTCGCTGTAAATGGGACGCCGGTGTGCGCTGAGAAGATGCTTCCGAGCTCCCATCCTGACAAAATAGCGCGAGGCGCTCCGTGGAGGGATTCCGAGACCGGAATATTCCAAGTCCCATTCAGTGTGAAGTTATGGGTGATATTGAAATCGGAGACCCCGTTCTGAAGGTTCGGGAGGAACGCATAGGGCGAACCTGCCGTGTTGAGGTACTCGTTGTCGCTGAACGTTGCCGAACCCTGGTCCAGGCTCTTCGACCATGTGTACGCGCCTTGGACAGCGAACCCATGACTCAGCCGTTTGCTTACGTTCACAAGCAAGCCGTTATATTTCGAATAATCCCTCCAAAGGGTTCCGACGATGCGTCCAAAGTTTGGGTTAATCCTCTGGATGTTTTTGACCTGCTGTTTGAAAGAGCTTCCCGGAGGGATCGGAAACATGGGCTGGCCGGTCGGCGAGAAAGTGACTTGAGACAACGGAACTTGATCTAGGTCTTCAATGCCCAATGGAACGTGGACAGCGTGTGACCCGACATAACCAATCGTCAGCGCCGTGTTGGGTGTCAACTGCCGCTGAATCGTGAGGTTCCACTGATCGTTATAAGCACGATGAGGGTTGGCTTCCACGTAGGCCACGCGTGCCGTGTTGGGTGAAAGCGCACCCAGCCCTTGATTCGGAAAGTCGCTCGGCGGAGGTGCTTGCGCTGTCCCTTGCAAGAAGAACGGAGCGCCGTGGGTCCGGTTGATGAACAGATAAGGCAGCGGAAGGATATCGTATATGCCGAAAGAAGCGCGAATCGAAGTCTTGCCGCTTCCGGTCGGATCCCATGCGAGTCCTACGCGCGGGGCAAAGTTACGTTTCGTGAGATTGTTGAAGAAGGCCCCCCCCACTCTGGGCGCGGCATCGGTCAGATTCACCAGTGTGGCCACCTTGCCGTTCTGTTCCGACACCGGCGTCGACGTTTCATAGCGCACACCGTAGTTCAGTGTGAGGTTATGCCGAATCCGGAAAGAATCCTGCGCATACGCCCCAAAAACATCACTGCGCAAGCCACGTGCGCCATTGGTTCCGGGGAAGTCGGAGGTAAAGTCTTGCGGATTATTTGTCAATAGATCCTGCACCGAAGCGTAGTCCCATTCTCCAAGGGGGATATTGGCGGAGTTGAAATTGTCATCGATGCGGTCGAAGAGAAAGCCAAATTGCAGCGTGTGACGGCCGCGAATCCAATTGATGTCGTCCGAAGCCTGGTAGGAGGTGAAATGGAAATTGTCCGAGCCAGACGCGCCGAGACCTCCAGCTGTGGACAGGTTGCCAGCGGTAAGGACTCCCACTGGGAGGCCCGGTATAAACCCAAGCTGTGTATTCGTAGCCAGCGGAGAGAGTGCAGAAACGTCCTGGGAATCCGCGGCAAAAGTGCGGCTCACCCCAATGCGCGAGGTGTTTAGGACGGTCGGAGTGAAGCTGTGCTGCAGAGACACGGTGAAATTATCGTGGCCCGAGGGTGAACCGAGCAGCTTCTGATTAAAGAGGTCCGGCTGCAATAGCGCGCCGGTATCCCATTGGAAGCTTGCCGAGAGCCGAGTGAGGTCAGAAAAATTGTGGTCTAATTTGCCCACCACGTAGTATTCATGCCCCGTTTCCGCACCCGCGAAAACGTAAGGAGCCGTGCCATCGCCGTTATCCGGCCCATTGGCAACCGGGAAGAGGGCCAGATATGGCTGGATACTCGGAGAGATCGGAACGGTGATGCTGCCTGGGCCATTTGGATTAGGAACAACACCACTGCGGGCTGCGTCCGAAAGGGTAAGCGAGCGTTCGGAAATGCTGCGGTCCTGGTTGAGGCCTTCGAAACTCCCAAAGAAGAAAGTCTTGTCTTTCACGATTGGCCCGCCGATGGAGCCACCATATTGGTTCCGGTGGAAGGGCGGAGCACCTACCGGCCCATTCGCCGGGTTTTCATTGTCAAAAACATTTGCTGCGTCCAACGCGCTGTTCCGGAAAAATCCGAAAGCATCTCCATGGATCTGGTTCGTCCCCGACTTGAAAATGGCGTTGACCACGCCGCCGGAAGTTATTCCATATTGTGCGCCGTAATCGCTCGTCAGGACCGCGAATTCCCGCACCGCGTCCACCCCCAGATTCACATTCAATCCGCTTCCCGGGCTGCCATTCGCGTAGTCGTTGACGATGAGGCCGTCAACTTGATAGAGGTTTTCGGTCGGGCGGTTTCCCGAAATGTATAGATTCTCTCCGTTGCCACGGGCTGCTCGCGAGTTTGTGGAGTTCGCGCTGGACTGCTGCTCGAGGCCGCCGATTACGCCCGCTTGAAGAGTTGCCAGTTGCAGCCAGTCGCGGCCGTTCAGCGGAAGTTCGCGGATGGCGGCCTCGCCCACAACTCCACTGACGGCGGAGGAAGTCGTTTCCACTTGCGGCGTGTCCTCGTTGACCACTACCTTTTCCACCACGTCGCCCACCGAGAGGGAGAAGTTCACGCTGATCGACGCGCCTACAGTCAACGCAATTCCTTGCCGCAATTCCGTCTTGAACCCCTGAAGGCTTGCCTCAACCTGGTACGCTCCGGCCGGCAAGCTCAGGACCTCGTACGCACCGTCACCGTCGGTGATAGCGCTTCGCGTGACTCCCGTTTCGGTGTTCTTCACCACTACTTTGACGCCCGGGATTCCCGCTCCGCTGGCGTCATGAACGGCACCCAGAATCGCCCCATTCGTCGTCTGTGCTCTCACGTATGTCGGGAATACGTGAGGCAACAGCATGAATATTGCGAGGCTAAAAACGGCTCGAACCCAAACACTAGTCGACTTCATAATATTGTGGCCTCCCCACGCAATCTGAGATAACTCACCCCTACTTCCGGCCCTACCTCTACCCCTACCCTTGGCAACTGTTACCGTTGGTCCCTGCCACCATCTGCTTGATAGTCGACGATCTGGCGGCCCTCGCATTCCGCCGATCGTGCTGCACGAAGTGGTTTGCTCTTCGTGCAATCACGCCTAGAAACACGAGGCGTGAGGCTATTTTGGGACTCGTCGAATAATCGCTGGTTGTTCCCCTACCCGTATTAACGCTGCTTCGCACGGAAAAATTCCGGAACGGAAAAAGTAAACATTCCGTTTCGTACACTATCAATGGTGTAGAGTTCCCGATCCTTCGGGTTGAGGGCCACTCCCGCGGGCCAAACGACGCCACTGGCAGGTCCCTTGATTACTGCGCGCGGCGGGACATCGCCGTTGTCGGCAATGTCCCAGACTCCGATAAAGCCTAGCTCTGCGGAATTCCAGGGGGACGGCGACACTTCGTCGAACCGATAAGATTCGGTGTTGTTTTTTACCGCCACGTAGATCTTTCCTCGATCAGAATCCACCTCGACCTGCCGGATTCTCCGAATCCCAGTCTTAGGGCCGGCGATGATCGCCTTCGGAAGCACGTCGCCCTCGTCGGTCCGGTCGAAAACGAAAACTCCGGTCGTACCCTTGCGGCTGTAGCTCGAGACCACAATCAGGTTTCGCGCCGGATCGACGGCCACGCCGCGAACTTCGTCCAACCCGGTCTTCGGCCCACGTATGACGCGAAGAGGTGCAACGTCGCCTTGGGCATCTCTTGGAAACACCAGGATGTCTTTGCCGCCATCTTCGCCAACAATAATTTCACCGTGCGGCACGTCCACCGTCACTGTTTCCGGACGAAGGATTTGCGTGCGCGGTCCCTGAATCATTCGAATCGGGCCTTCTTCTCCCTTCGCGGCGCCACGGAAAATCAGAACAGCACCCGCAAGATGTACGGGCACGATTATTTCGTCGTGCACGACATCGTATGCAATGCCATGCATCGTCCGGCTCAGGTGCGTTCCTTGCCCTTCAATCACTCTCACCGGGCCCATGTTTCCGTTTGCCAACCTGGCAAACACCAGAATTCTGGGTACGCTCACTCAATTGGGAACCAAAATTTGATCGCGTTTCGAATCGTAGGCCACCGCGCCAGGATTCCCGAAGCCCACCGCCGGTGAGCCGGGGGGCGCGTTGCGCAGCACACGTTTCGGCGCAACATTCCCTTCGGCTGTGCGTGGAAACACCGCAGCTGTATGTTCCCTATAGTTAGTGACCCAGATTTCATCGTTCTTTGCGTCGATGCTCACGCCCATCGGCCCTGCTATGCCCGTCCGGCTCCCGTGTATGACCCTCACGGGCGCGGCGTCCCCCTGGTCCGTGCGACGAAAGATCAGAATCGAATCGTTGCCGTAACTCGCCACCGCAATCTCATCGTGGACCGCGTCCAGGCTGATGCCCATTGGCCAATTGAGCTCCGTTCGTTTTCCCTGAATCCTGCGGACGGGAGCCGCATCCTTATTTGCTTCACCTGCATATGTCGTGATGGAAGGCGGGTCAAAGCGCCCACCCTTGAGTTCCCCTTCCAAAGATTCCTCCCGCGTCAGGGGCGCCCAATTGCCGTGATTGGCAACCGAGATTTCGTTGTGCTTTTCGTCAAAAATGATCCCGTGAGGATCGTCCAGGCCTGTCTTCGGTCCGTGAAGAACTCGCAAGGGCGCTTCGCCCAGCGTGGCGTCGCGCCGGTAAACGACAACGCTGTTGACGTGTTCGACGGTAATAGCGATTTCTTCGCGGACGCGATTCAATCCCACGCCCCACGAGCCGTGGGGTACGAACAAGATGCGCTTGGGCTTCACATTGCCCTGGGCGTCGTAGGGAAACACTTCCATGCGGTCGCCAATATCGTTGTTAACTGCAAAAACCTCGCGATTCGCGGGGTCAAGGGCGACGCCTGCCACGAACATCATCCCAGTAGCCGGCCCACGAACTTGCGTAACCGGCTCGGCCACGCTGGAGGAGCTGTTTCCACCCAGCCGGTCGTAAAACAAGAGACTGCCTCGATTGGAGTCGCTCATCAAGACCCTGTTGTTGTCCGGGTCCACAACTACGCTGTGAAGACTTGGGTAAGGGTCAGCGACAGAGCGCACTGGAACAATGTCGCCACCTGCGACATCTACAAGCGTCGAGGCTTCCACCGTCCAGGACGGCGGAAGCCTGGTGGAAGAACAGGTATCTTCAGATTCAGTTTCCGGTACAGCATTTCGGAACTTTGCATCTCTGTCGAGGGAAGAGAAAAACCTAGTCGGATCACCCTTTAGGCCAAGAAGAAGGAGCACCAGAACGGCGACTAAGCAAGTGGGAATTGCCCACCGTTCATTTGATCTTCGCATGCACAGCCTCAAGTGCCCGAGTGTAGCTGCCGGTGAAAGGCTACTGGCTCGACGCCCTCCCCCGAGGGACGTCTGCTGCTGTCGGGTCAATTTATGCATTGGCTTAATATCAGACCATTGTGGTAACTGTCAAGCAAAGAATTGCTTTGCCCGATTTGAATTCTGAATAGCTGGCGCGTGCCCTTGGCGCTCGGTTTCAACGGCCTTCTCTAACATCCGGGAAGGCGGTGGCTTCTCGGGTCGTCGGGCGGCCCTTCCTAGCCCACTATTGTCGTGACTCAGAACTCGCGCATACGTCTCTGCGAGTAGGTGGATTTCAGGCCGGAAAAATGCGGCAAATCAGCACAGATCTCCGGGCCGCAAGGCGCGACACTGAGCATCCATTTTGCTTGGTGGGCCAGGCACGGATCTACGGATCAATTGGAGGTCAGTGGATTCTCACCGCGAGAAAAATGGAAAGGACGAATGGGAGCCTTCCTTCAACCCAAAGGAAAGGAATTCTTGCCTGGATAATTAGGCGGGTCAATATGTTGTGAAAAATGAGTTGGTCTAAGATAAGACCCTATGTTATAGTCTGCCTGCACGGCCGATCTCAAGACCTGGAGTCACATGGCGCACTCGGATTTGGAAGCTCCGTTTAAGATCACAGGGCTCGCGCGGCCGCGTGTCCACGAAGCCGTGGCGGATCAGATCCGTCAGGCGATCTTTAGCGGACTGCTCAGCCCTGGGCATAAACTGCCGCCCGAACGCGAGATGGCAGAGCGCTTTCAGACCAGTCGCGTGGCTTTGCGGGAAGCACTTCGCGCCCTCGAAAAAGAGGGGATGATCACGATCAAGCGCGGATCCGGTGGCGGTGCGTTTGTGGCCGATTTCGATAATGCCCTGCGCGCTTTGCTGGATTCACTCAGCACGGCGGTGAAGTTGGGTCAAGCAAAGAGCGCCCACTTGACCGAAGTGCGTACGATGCTGGAACCCGAAATCACAAGGCTTGCGACGTTGCGCGCGACCCCTGCGGACATCGGCGCCATCGAGGCGGTAGTGCTCGCCCAAGAGCAGGAATTGCACGTGGCTAACTTCAGCCGGAAGCTCGACATGGAATTCCATCGCCGCGTGGCAGAGGCTGCGCATAATCCGGTCCTCAACATCGTGGTGATTGCCGTCAATGAGTCGATACGCGATGCAATTATCCGGTCAAAGCGCAGCATGGAAATGCGCAGCCGCGTCGTGGGGTATCACCGCAACATCTTTGAGGCGGTGCGAACCAGAGACGCCGCGCGCGCCCGCGCCGTAATGACGGAGCATATCGTAGACGTACAATGCCACATCGAAACCACCGACCATGAGTAAGCTTATCCCCAGGTTGTCACAGGAAAAATTACATCCCGAACTGGAGGCATTCTTAAGGCCTCGGATAGAGCGACTGGGTTATCTCGGAGAGTTTTTTCAATGCACGGCGCACCAGCCCGAGGCCCTGCTGTCATTTCTGGAATTTACCGATCATTTGAAGCACGCTCTGCCGAATAATTTGACGGAAGTTGTGTCGCTCTCCGTCGCCCAAATGGCGGACAATCGCTACGAACGGGTGCAGCATGAACGCCTATCCCTGAAACTTGGATTTGGCGAAAACTGGGTGCGTGAAGTTCTAAGCCTTTCGGCAAATGGTACGGGTATCCTTTCCGAGCAGGAAGTGCTGGTTCAGCGCCTGGTAGTGGCGGTAGTCGACCGCAGGGGACACGACACAACACCGGAGCTTGAAGCGGTTGTTCGATCGATCGGTCCGGCCAAGACCATTGCTGTATTGATGCTCATCGGCCGGTACATGTCCCACGCCATGATCGTGAACACTTTGAACTTGCCGGCCCCGGTACCATCGCCACTGGAGACGAAGCCGTGACGGCAGCACAGGATCCCGCGATCTGGATCTCCGAATCCGACGTTGTGTCCATGATGGGGATGGGCGAAGCCATTGCGGCGATTGAAACAGGACTTCAAGCCGAGGCGCAAGGCGATGCGCAGAATATGATCAAGACTCACGTGGAGTGGGGCGGCGGCGGAACATTGCACGCCATCGGCGGGGTGTTTCCGAAACACGGATTTGCGGGGACCAAGACCTGGCCACACACAAAGAACGGCGCAACGCCGCTCCTGATCCTGTTCGACAGCAACAACGGCACACTCAAGGCGATCCTGGAAGCGTTTGCGCTTGGGCAGATGCGTACGGCCGCAGCCTCTGGTGTCGCAACGCGGATGCTAGCCTCGGCTGGCGCCAGCGAGTTTGCCATCATCGGAACGGGTAAACAAGCGATCACGCAGGTTGCCGCCGTCCTGGCCGTGCGGCCGATCCGGCGAATGCGAGTATTCAGCCCGAATGAAGAGCGCCGAGCGCAATTTGTCGACCGGGTGAGGAATGAATTTGGGGTGGAGGTTGTCGGCGCTTCCAGCGTTCGCGAAGCGGTGGAAGGCGCGCCGATCATTACGGTGGTAACGCGCGCAACGGAACCAATCCTAACCGCTGATATGGTGGATCGCGGGACGCATATCAACTCGGTGGGCGCGATCGTGCCCAGCCGCGCCGAAGTCTCCAGTGATGTTCTCGCTCGCTCAACCCAAATCGTTACGGATAGCATTCCCCAGGCGCAAAAACTTTCTCGCGAGCTCATCGAGTTTTTCGGATCTCAACCGGGAAACTGGGATACGGTCCGGTCTCTTGCAAGTGTTGTCGGAAGTTGTTCCGGGCGTACGGCAGGCGATGATCTGACGCTCTTCAAGTCCCTCGGCGTGGGGGTTTCCGACCTTTCGCTCGGCATTGCACTTTACAAGCGGGCTTTGGAATTGGGACTTGGTCAGCGGATTCCACATCCGCAGAAAGTTTCACCGCGCCTGCGGACGACGTAGCTGACCAGAACTCTCCAAGGAGGATGACAAATGGAACAAAAAGAATATTACTTTGCGGATCGCACAGGAGCGACGGAGAAAAAGATTGAACTCATCCCGCCCGTGGTGATTCCAAAGGAAGCGATCGAAGCGGAGGTCGAGCGGCTTGCGAGCTTACCCGCGCCGGCAAACGGACGACGGGTATCTCGCGTGGTGAACCCTTTGACGGGCGTGGGTGACGGTCTGGCGCCGGGCATTGAGGTCTCTATCTCGGTTTTGAAGCCGGGCGAGCGGACCCTGCCAATCCGGCACAATTCGTCGCTGGTGAATTTCTGTATTCGTGGCGGCGGACAGAGCAAGGTTGATGGCAAAACGATTCGATATGCGCAGTACGACGTTTGGACCACTCCCGCTTGGGTGGTTTACGAACACGTGAACGACACGAACGACCTCCAGGTGCGTTTGACCTACAGCAACGCCCCGCTGCTTGAAAAAATGAAGGTGCATATCGTCGACGAGACCCCCCTGGCAGAACCCACAAAAACGAAGAAGTTCAAAGATGAACACGCCAGCGCGCAAAGCCCCTTTGGAACCTTTCCCATTTCGGATGACGGCGCGCAATTGATGCCGTACGAAAAACTGATCAGCCCGGATGTCGTGAAGCACAATCCGTTGCACTTTCCCTGGGGCCGGGTGCAGCAGGAGCTGAACAAACTCGCAGCGCTTGGGAAATCTTACCTCGGGCGTCGATTGTACTTGCTTTACAACCCCAGCACGGGCCACACGAACGGGACGACGAGTAATTTCTTTGCTGCCATCACTATCAGGCCGAAAAATATCGTCGATCGGCCTCATCGCCACGTCGGAGCAGCCGTCAATTACTATTTTGCGGGTAAGGGCTTCAGCATCGTCGAAGGGAAACGGTATCCCTGGAAAGCCGGGGATTTGATGTTTTCCGCGCCCGGATGGGCGGTTCACAATCATGCCTCTCTCGACGAAGATGTCTACGAACTGACGATTCAAGACAGCCCGCTGAATATCTGGATGGGCTCGTTGCTCTGGCAGGAAAGTCTGGATCAGCCCATCGAATCCCTTGGAGCGAACGAAGGGTTTTCCACCAACCGCGCGGCGTAGCTTGCCGTACTCTTCGAGCGAGGCGCGCGCTGATCGCGCGCTTCGCGAGGAAAGCGATCTTAAATCATGATTCCCATGCAAAAGACATTTCTGTGTGGTTCGTATCCCCCGTTACTTACGCCGTTCCGGGATGGGAAAGTCGATTTGGAAAAGTTTGCCGAATTGGCGGAACGCCAGGCACGGGAAGGTTCGCATGGCGTAGTCGTGTGCGGTACGACAGGAGAGCCCAGCAGCCTGACGCCCGATGAACGAACGGAACTCGTAAAGGTTGCCGTTGAGGTGATCGCGAAGCGCATTCCCGTTGTTGCTGCGACTGGTTCGCAGTCCTTCGCCGAGACGCTCGAGATTACCACGCGAGCGGAGAAGGCGGGCGCCGACGCCGTACTCGTGGTTACGCCCTATTACATCAAGCCCTCACAACGCGGTTTGGTGGAATATTTTGTTTCCGTCGGCCAGCGCACCGAACTGCCGTTGATGATTTACCACATCCCCGGGCGCGCGGCCGTTTCCGTGAAGCCCGTAACCGTTGCACGCATCGCCGAGCGGCTCCCCAACCTGGTGGGAATCAAACACGCGGTCAACGATCTTGAATTTGTCACCGAGTTGCTGACGGAATTGGGACCCGAGTTTCGCGTCTTCTGCGGTCTCGAGGCTCTTAGCCTTCCTATGCTGGTAGTGGGTGCCCGAGGCTTGATGAATGCCGTGAGCAATTTGGCTCCGGCCCGCGTTGCCGCCCTTTATGAAGCGGTGGAGCAAGGCGACCTCGCAACGGCTCGCAAGCTGCACGCCAAGCTTTTCGAGTTGAATCAGTCCATCTTTCTCGACACGAATCCGGGGCCGCTCAAATACATGATGAGCCGGCTCGGACTTCTTGATTCTCCTGAATTGCGGCTGCCACTCGTCTCGATGGATGGGGAGCAGGCCAAAATACTCGACAAGGTATTGGTCCGCTCGGGGCTGTTACAGGCTGCCATTTCGCGAGGCAACTAGAGTTTTTTTGCTGTAGAAGACATGGCGCAATCCGGCCGCGTACTTCCCCACATCTCGCTCGTCTCCGTGGAGATTAGTGGGAGACTTGGCTGGAAGGCAAGGAGTGATCCAGAGTGAACAGGATCGGACGTCTTTTCTGGGTATCGGTTGTCCTCATCTCGTTCGCAGCCGCATTCTTTCCCTCCACATTCTCCACGGAGAGGGCGCCACGCCACCCCGATCCCGGAACACCCGCAGCGATGCTGGCTACTTTCTTCCCGGAAGAGTTGTGCTTGGCCCCGAAATTTGACGATGCCGGCCTTCCTGAAGAGACTCCGGCATCTCTTGGAGGAGAACTTCCTCCCCTTCGTCTTGTATCCGATCCGTACCCCACCTTCAACGGTATCGCCCTCGACACCAGAAATAACCGGATACTGATGAGCGACGAAAACCGCAAAAGCGTGCTGGTCTATGACCGAGCGGGCGGAAGCAAGTCTTCGGCCGTCACCTCCCCGCTTCGTCAAGTCATCGGCCCTGATTCGCAAATTGGCTACATTGCGGGTGTTACATCTGATCCCGAGCACAGGGAAATCTACGCCGTCAATAACGACCTCGACGACCGCATCGTCGTGTTCGACGATGACGCGAATGGCGACGTCAAACCCAAGCGGCGGTTATACGTCCCTCATCAAGCCTGGGGTATTTCCGTGAATCCCGCCGCAGACCAGTTCGCCATTTCCGTCCAACAACTAAGCATGGTCGCGATTTACCGCCGCGAGGCAGCAGGGCTTGAGGCCCCGTTGCGCATCATCGAGGGTCCCAGCACGGGCTTGGCCGACCCTCACGGGGTGCACTGGGACGCAGATCATCACGAAATCGTTGTCGCGAACCACGGAAATTACTCGGTCATTGCTCCTTACTCCGCATATGACGCCGGTGTCTCGAGCCGCGCGATGTCCGCAGGGGGCCATTTTTTGCCGCCATCACTCACGGTGTTTCAGGATTCCGCGAAGGCGGACGCGAAGCCACTGCGCACGATCCAAGGCGCGCACACGCAGCTGAATTGGCCGATGGGGATCGATGTTGACAACGAGCACGAAGAGATTGCGGTCGCCAATAATGGCGATAACTCTGTGCTCATCTTTCGCCGCTCGGCGCAGGGCGACGCAGTGCCCGTGAGAATCATTCGCGGCGCACACACTGGAATCGTAAGCCCCATGGGTGTCGCCATCGACGCCAAGAACGATGAAATCTGGGTCGCCAATTATGGCGACCACACCGCAGCCGTTTTTTCGCGGACGGCGACGGGCAACGCTTCCCCGAAACGCATCGTCCGCAACGCGCCCGCGGGCACGCCGACGGGCGGGTTTGGCAATCCCTACGCCGTCGCCTACGATTCCAAACGCGATCAACTTCTTGTACCGAATTGAGTGAGCCAACCGCGTATTGCGGCGTTTGCCAGGTCGGCAAACGGGAATTCGAGCCCAGTGCGGATCATTGGGGGCCAGGCCACACACTTGAGCAGAACCATGCACGGTCTTGCCTACGATGCCACACACGACGAGGTCGTCGTGCCGGTGGCGCTGGGCGCGGCCGTATTGACGTTCCGTGGCGGAGCGATGGGGGCAGAGGCTCCCATCCGGTCGATTCAGGGACCCAGAACGCAACTGGTTCGCCCTCACAGTCTCGCTGTGGACGAGCAAAATGGCGAAATTATCGTGGCGGACACGAGCAGTCGCAGCCTGCTGGTATTTTCCAGAGATGCCGATGGAGACGTGCCGCCCAAACGTATCATCGCAGGGCCAAAAACCGGCTTGCTCTTTATTGTTGGGGTCGCAGTCGATCCGGTGCACGATCGCATCGTTGCGGCCAGCGCTTCGAGTGTCCGAGGAGGGACGACCGGCTTGTTCATTTTCGGCCGTACCGACAACGGCGATGTTCCTCCGCACGCCGTGATTGCGGGACCGCATACGGGAATCGTGAGGCCTTGGCAGTTAGCGATCGAGCCAACTCTCGGAAAAGTCTTCGTCGCGGCAATCAATAACGAGAATCACCCTCCTTACGCGCTTGAAATGCCCAGGAAAGATTTGGCTCCGGACGTTGACTTGCCGTCTCCCTGGAACACCGGCGCGGCAGGTTTTGTGGGGGTGTGGGACATCAATGACAATGGAGACGTTCCTCCAAGGGGAATTATCCAGGGACCTGGCAGCTACCTGGTTCATCCCGCAGGTGTGGCGATAGACCCCAAGACTGGCGAAGTATTCGTCACCGATGGCGTGCGAAATGGCCTGTTTACTTTTCTGGCTCCAGGTTTTTTCTCCAGGGAAACAAGAAACGGCGCAGGCGCCGTACCTAATCAGGACAAAGGCAGCCGCTAATGGGTCCATCTCACTCCAGAGAACGCTTCGCATGGAGAATCAGGCTGAGGACTTGCGGTGTTGGCATGGGCTTCCTGCTTGGCTACTGCATTCCTGCGCGCACCCAGGAGAGCGTTTCGCCGCGCACCGACCCGCCGCTTATCCTAACCGGAACTATCGCCCTGCCGAATGTGGACGGCCGCATCGACCATTTCGCGCTCGACCCTGGCGGCCGCATATTTGTTTGCGTGATTGGCAACGATACTGTTGAAGTCCTCGAAACTCTCACCGAAAAGCGAGTTCATACCATCACTGGAGTGCCGCATCCTCAGGGCGTCGTTTACGTTCCGGAATTCAAGAAACTGTTTGTGGGCAGCCGTGACGGAAACCTCTACGTCTTTGATGGAACCTCTTTTGATTTGCTCACCTCCATTGATTTTCATGACGACGTCGATAATCTGCGCTATGACGGGGCGACCAAACTTGTTTTCGCCGCTTATGGCGACGGAGAGACGGCGGGCATCGCCATGATTGACGCCGCAACGAGCCAGCGACTGGCGGACCAATTCAAAACGGGTGCTCACCCGGAATCATTCCAATTGGAATCGTCCGGACCCAGAATTTTCGTGAATTTGCCGGATTCGAAGCAAATTGCAGTGGTCAATCGGGCCACACACGCCATCATTAGATGGCCTCTTGCCAAAATGGATGGGAATTTCCCCATGGCGCTCGATGAAGCCAATCATCGATTATTTATTGGGGTACGCTCGCCGCCGCGGCTCGTTGTGCTGGATACCGACTCCGGCCAAGTAGTCGCTGCGATTCGTGCCGCCGCCGATATGGACGATCTTTATTACGATGCGGTTTTTAAACGGGTTTACGTCCCGGGAGGGCAGGGATTCATCAGCGTCTTTGAACAAGGCGATGCAGACCATTATCGCCTCCTGGCCGATATTCCGTCTGCCGTAGGTGCGCGCACGGCAGGCTATGCGGCGAAGATCGGCAAGAAAGGCCGTGACCGCTTTTATCTTGGTGTTCCGGCTCGGCCAGGTCACAAGAGCGCGGAGGTTTGGATATACCAGGCTCAGGATTGAGTCAGCCATATCGCAGAGTTCACGAACGGCACTTTTCTTGGGATAGTCGGTCCGTTTTAGATTGGCATGAGTGGCGGTCCACATCTATTGGCCATTTCATTCAAAGAAAGCGGGGAAAATGAAAGAAGAACAGAGGTCGATGCTTGCTAGCAACAGCGGTCTCAACAAAAGCCCAGAAAAAACGTACTGGGGACGAGCCTCTGCAATTCTCGCGTGCCTTGGCTTCAGTTTTCTTCTGATTGCATTTTCGCAGACGGGGGTGGCGCGTTCGGTGTCCTCGGGCACGGCGAGTCGGTCGCAAACCCAGGGCCAATCATCCCCGGCGTCCAAAACCCACAGTGGAGACGACATGTCGGGTAAGACTCCCGACGAGCTGGCGGCCTATGTCTTCGAACGCCATCGCTGCAACACTTGCCACACCCTGGGCCAGGGCGGAAAGCTCGGATTCACAGATCGCGGCAAAGAGGTCGGCATAAATTTCGAGGGCTGCATCTCTTTGCTCACTTCGATGAACGTCATCGCGCAGGTGAAGCCCGCAAATCGTACCGCGGAAGAAAAGCAGAAAGCCGCGCGATTCCAGGAGTTCGGTTGCACTACGTGCCATCAGATTACACCCGGAAAGATGGGACTCACCGAATATGGCAAGAAACTGAAATCCCTCCACATGGCTTGCACGGATGTGGAAACAATTCTGGCAAAGTGACGCGCCGCGAGCGCTCAAGAGCGAGGACCGGCCGCTCGAAGATCGCATCACTTCGATGTGAATCCGCGGTAGTTTCTGAAGTGCCTGCCCAGCGCGCGCTCGTTGACCGAAAAAAGCTGCCAGCTTCCCTCGTCGCCATATTTGTTCCCCGTGTGAAATTTTCTTGTTCTGAACCTTGTTTCTTAAGGCGTGCCTGGCAGATCGAACTTGTAGTCTCCGAACTCCTCCGTTTTGATATCGTCTTCGCTCACGCCTGCTCTGCGGAGCACATCGAGCATCGCTACGACCATTCCGGATGGTCCCGCGACGTAGTAGATTGGTCCATTGAACCCCACCAGGTGCTTCGCGAGCATATCGTGATTGATGTAGCCCGTGTGATAGCGCCAAGCCGGATTCGCGGTCTTCGTAATCGTCGGAACCAGAATGAAGGAACGGTTGCGCGCCGCCAATTCCTCCAATTCGGGAAGGAACGTCGTGTCGCCTAGCTCCCGGTTCGAATAGAAGAGATACAGCTGGTGCGGCAGGCCCCCGCAAACCACCGAATGAAGAATGCTACGCATGGGCGTAATGCCTATCCCTCCCGCCAGAAATACGGCGGGACGCGCGAAGTCCTTATGCAACGTGAAGGAGCCGCGCGGGCTGCTGACCTTGAACATCGTGCCATTCGGAGCCGCGTTCAATGCCGTTTTGAAGCCGGTTTCGCGCATACGCATGGCAACCATAATCGGCCCTTTCTCTTGAGGGGAACTCGCCAGAGAGAAAGTCCGCTCGTTGTCGCCTCCTTGATCGCCATTGCGCGGGTTCAGAAAGGAGAAGTCGGCGTGTTGCCCCGCGCGGAATTCGTACTTGGCGCCGTTGGGATCAAACCAGAAAGCCATCGTGCTTCTGGCGATTTCCCGGCGGCCTACCAAACGCATTTGAAAATCGGCCATAAGGTCACCTTCGCCGGAGTTGTGTTCTACCGCTTCTTTGCGCCCCGCCTATCACTTCTATAGACTCGGTTTTGAGCCGTTTATTCCGTAAGATTCCGGGGCCTGACGCCGGTCGTTGCGGTGGTCCGGCCAAAGCCGGTGCGGCAGCAGGTAGGTGAATCCCAGAAATATTTCCCAGTGCGTGGAAGTATGCGTCAACCCGTGATCAAACCCTGCGTCAACGACCAGGTTCCTGCGCACCGCATGGGAAACGGCCCAAAGATTTCCCCCCGGCATTCCCGCGGAGGAAAGGTTGCGAGAAATGCCAGATTTCACCGGATACGGTGAACCTTCCGAGCGGATGGGAAACGGAAAGAGTGTGCCCGAACTGCGCTCGATGCACTGCACCCGTGATCTGCTCGGCAAGAATTCCATTCGCATCGATGTGGAAGCCGTAGAGGTCGTCGCTCAAAAGAATCGTGCCTGATTGGCCGCGTGCGGGTTCCGTTCAATTCACCTTCTCGAAGACGATTCCGCGGGACGCTTGCGTGGATAGACTGAACGCGGAGACGCGATGCTCGGCGTCAGGATGGAAGACAAAATCTCCGAGATCGCTGGAGTAAAACTCGTCGAGGCCGGCAGCATCGAGTGGGATCGGCGGGTTGTTGGGAACCTTCACCGTCAGGCGTCCGCCTTCGACTGACAGCGTGTAGGGTGTCAAGCTCTTCGGAGTGAAAACTTCCCGTAAAATTGCTTAGCTCGGCCGCGCTGAGATGGAGCGGCTGCAGCCGGTCGCCGGAGAAATACACTTCTCCAGGAATCGGAAGCGTAAGGTGCATAACGCCATTGTTATTGGCGAAAGTCATGGTGTCGCCCTGAAGGTCGTAATACTGGTTGGCCGCAACGCGCTGCAGCGTTTCACCCCAGCCCATCAGGTTTCCGCCTCGGCGGTGAACTTGTAGATGGTCTTCGTCTGAGGGTCGAGGTAGGTGCCGGCGAACGTCTCGGCGCCTGGAAACCCTGACGGAACATGAGTGGCACTAACGGCGCCAGGTCTCCCTGCAAGTAGAGGTCAGCGAACTGGTGGGCGAGACCTACCGTACCCGCACTGGAGAGGTTGCAAAGCACGATCGCGCTGAATCTCTGCTGCGGGAAGCGCAAGTATTCGCTACGATAGCCGAAATTTGCCCCGCTGTGCTCGGCCGTCGGATGACCGCGGTACTCGCCCAGAATGAGGCCCATGGCATAGTTGATCTGATTGCCATCGTTGAGGACACCACGGCTTTCGAGTTGTTGCACCAGCGTGCCCTTGCCGAGTTTGTCGGCAGAAAAATTCCGGTCCCAAAGAAGCAGGTCGTCAACGGTGCTCATCAGGCCGCCGCCTCCCACGAGGTCGTAGCTGGTGGACCAGTCGACCAAGAACTTGCCGTTCTTGCCCGGATCCTAGGCGGCCGCGCGATTCGGGACGACCAGCGTGTTGTCATCGAAAAAGAGCGTGTGCTTCATCCCTAGTGGCTGGAAAATGTTTTCGGCGGCGAATTCGGCAAGCGACTTCCTGCTGGCGCGCTGGACCACTTCGGCCAGGAGAAGGTAATGTGAATTGCCGTAGTTCCACTCGGCCCCTGGAACGTTGTTCAATCTCTTTTGCCGTACGATGAGCTTGAGAATGTCGGCGGCGGAACCGATGTCCGCGGGTTTGCCGCCAGCAAGCTCGATCAGGTCAAAAAAGTCGCGGAACCCGCTCGTCTGGTGCAGCATCTGGCGCAGCGTGACGGAATGATCGTAATCCGGAAGCTCTGGCAGGTACTTGTGGACGTCATCATCCAGGGAGAGATAGCCCTGTTCCGCCGCCAGGACGACGCTAGCAGCCGTGAATTGCTTCGACACCGAGGCAACGTAGAAGACCGACTCCGGTGTGAGCGGAACTCCGAATTCCAGGCTCGCGTAGCCGAAGGACTTCTTATAAACGAAACTGCTGTTCCGGATGATGCCGACGGAACACCCGGGAGAGCCCGGCTTCTCGAACGCCGCAAAGAGCTGATCTACCTTCTTCGCGTTGGTGTCCGTCGCGGGTGCGGTGGTGGCCGTGGTGATGCCCAGGAATAAGACGATCAGGAGTCTCATTTGCACCTGCTTTCCCCACATCGGAGTATTGCGACTACTGGATCGTCAGGTCGATTTCGGTCGTATGACGAGCAATCCCGAAGTAATCTCCGATGTTTGGAGTGTATCCACATGTTTGGGGTGAGGAACTCCTAAGATGGCACAAATTTTTTGAGTACAGTCTCCATTCTTCTAACAACGTTCTTGCATCTCCTTGCAGGATATGGGGTTTGGGGAAGGGGCGTCCCGTCTGTCAGTTCCGTCACTTCCATGAGCAGGGAGGGCCCGCTGAGTTTCTCTGGCGTTCGGCTGGGATACCCAAATGGTTCAAATATGCCGACCGCGCACAGCTAGGTAGCTGCCTCAGAATCGTGAATCTCAGACCCAGATTTTGGTGCGCCTCTATTTCGTCCGCCATTTCGCTAACGACTGTCGAGAATCCGAATTACCCGGCGCTAGCACCTGAATTCTTGCCCGCCAACCCCATCTCGCGCGGCGAGAACATCAGACGCACCAGCCTGTTTTCCCGCAATTTGGTCCCATGGAATGGCAGGAGAAACAACCCACGGAACATGTCTTTCAATAATGCCCGTTGCTGCTTGAAGCTAATCAACCCGCGCCAGCCGAGCTTTCTAAGCAGAGCAAGCCGCAACCGTGCAAGCCCGAATGCCATCTTCGACAAAGATGCCGCAATGTCCTCCTCACGGTGGTGCTCGTAGTACGCAAAGTTCATGGACCGTCCGGACTGCACTTTAACGAAGTTCTGGATTGCGCGGTTCTTCGGATTTGCAGCGACTTTCCGAATAAGGTCTTGGATCATCCTGGAATCGGCCTCAAGTGTTTCAAGGCTAGAAAACCAGTTCACCAGTTTCACTCCCAGCGGATCCCAGAGATATTCGTTCATAACCAACGGCAGCCCGAGGTGAAAAAGTTTGGTGACTGCCAGATGCACGCGCAGATGGCATTGGTACGCATCACCCATACACTCATACAGTCGTGTGGTATCCCGCGTCACGCTGCGTTGAAACGCGGCGATAACGATATCGAGATCCTTCGTGAAGTCTTTGGTGTCGCTGCCATTCAATTCCCTTTGGATGATCGCCGCGATCTGCCGGATCTGCAGCGACGACAAAGCCAGCCCGACGCTGTACAACGGGTCGACCGTATCGCCGGCATCGCCGATGATGTACCAGCGATGCGGTGAATAGCGTTGGCGGCATTCCCACATGTAGGATCCGTAGAAATTCGTGTCCACTATCACACCGCTGCGTGCCAGTTCGACGACGACCGGGTGCTCGCGCCCGACGCACTCCAGGAAATGCTCCATCGTGCGCACCTCGCCGTGCGGATAGACGTCCTTGCGGTAGGTGATGCCGATGCTGATGAGCGGCTGGTTTTCCGGGGAGCGCATCGGGATGCACCAGATCCAGTTGCCCTTTCCAAAAAAATGATGAGTCGCGAAATAAGGAACGTAGGCTCGGTTTTGCTTCTTGATCGCCTGGATGCGGCTCAGAATTTCAGGATCGAAATTCATTAGCCGGAACCAGAAAACGTTTTTCTGTTCACTGACCCGTTCATGGAGTTGCAGGTGTTTCGCGAGCAGCCGGTTCCGGCCGGTGGCATCGACAAGCCAGCGCGCGCTCAACGTCTGTTCACCCCCAGCGGGGTCCTGCACGGTCACCGCGTGCAGCCCGTCGTCCTGGTTCAGATTGATTCCAACCACAGTGCCGTCGATCAGCTCCACGCCGTTCACCAGGTTGCGGTCCCTCACCTCACGATCGAATGTGAATCTGTTGATCTGAAAAGAGAGGATTTGTGGCGCTGTCGGAATTTCGTCGACAATGTAGGTGCGATCCGCAGGATTGTCGATATCGGGCTTGAAATAATACGTCAGGCCGTATTTTGGATAATGTTTTTCCACAAGGTAAGCGCCGAGCCCGAGTTCGAAAAGGAAATCGACGCTCACCTCGACCAGCGATTCGCCCACGATCGGACGATTCGTGTGCGGGCCCTCGACTATAGCCACCTTCAGGTCCGGAAAGCGCTTTCTCAGGTACGCAGCCGCAAGCTGGCCTGTCGCTCCGCCTCCCATAACTAACACATCGCGCGTCATGGTCCTCCGGGTTTCAATCTGCGAACTCGTTGATTCTAAATCTTCTTTTTCACCTCTTGATCTACCGGGGTCCCCTGTTAACTCTCACTCAATAAAAGACTTACAAAACAACGCAACTGATACTTGCTCATTGATTCTCCTTTGAACACTGAAGTGTTCATTACAGATAACTACCGTCTAGAGGCTTCTATTCCACGAGCAGCGCTTAGCATCTCGGAAGCGAGGGCGTTCATGACCGCGATGAAGTCGTGGTCGTAATTTCTTGAACTGCGTGGCCACTAGTGGGGCGAAAACGTATGTCGGTTTGGAGTTTTCGGAAACTGAAAAAGTGCCAGCGAACGATGAATAACTTAGCTCACTTTTCGGTTTCAAGAGCAACATAGTGGAGACTGCCTAGGCGTTCAACTTGCAGTACGAGCGCGTCGGCGTTCTTGAGAACGTCGAGGGCTGAGCGCAGGGAGTCGACACTGTCCACAGGCGTCCCATTTACGGAATAGATTACGTCTCCCGGGATCGGCCCTTCACCTATGTAAGCTCCTTCGGCCTCTTTCGCTGCAACAACGACTCCAAATCGATTGCGAAGTTGTGGAAGTATCGGTAGAAGTCGATCATCGAGAGTAAGAGCCAGAATTCCGAGTTGCGGAATTTTGGCTTGTTCCCTTGTAACCAGGTCGGCAAGGCGTTCCTGCAGGTCCTGTTTTTCGCTCACGGGTATTTGATAGGAGATATTCTGATTGCCGCGCTGGATTTCGAGTGTGGCTTTCTCGCCCACAGCAAAAGAATAGAGAGCTAACGCGAATTGACGGATATTTTCAACTCGTTTTTCATTCACCGATAGCACGATGTCACCGGGCATCAAACCGGCGGTCGCCGCTGAACCTCCTGGAATTGCATCCTCAATCACGATACCGTCGTCGCGATCGAGCCCTAATCCCGATGCCAAAGCGGGCGTGATATTACGCGCCGAAACACCAATCTGATGATGGTGCACGTGACCGTCAGTTCGAAACTGGTTGTAAACACTTCGCACCACATTGCTGGGAATAGCCAGACCGATCCCTTCATTGCCGCCTGACTGGGTCAGAATAAGTGTATTAATCCCGACGACATGACCGCCCGTATCTATCAGCGGTCCTCCACTATCGCCGGGATTGATGGCCGCATCTGTCTGCACATAGATTGTCGGACTGTCTGGATCTGGTTGTCTCGCGACAGAGCTCACAATCCCCATGCTCACAGAATTATCGAGACCAAGAGGGCTGCCAAAAGCCAATACTAATTGGCCTTGTTTTAGATCGCTCGAATCAGACAACTCCAGTGTTGGCAGACCACTTGTTTCGATTTTGAGCAGTGCAAGATCCGTGTCACGATCAACCACTACGAGCTTGGCGTCGAATAAAGCGTGGCGTGAGACTCCATTCTGAGGTGCCGATAACGCGGCTTCGTGACTAAGTTGAACCCGAATCCGACGTCCTCCTTGCACGACATGCGCGTTTGTTGCGATCCACCCATCGGAGGCAATTATGAAGCCCGATCCGGAAGTCAGGCCGCGGGACGAGAGATCCGTGTTTCTATGCTCGTGGCCGCGATCGGGCATGTAAGTCGTGCTAAAGATCTGTACAACACTGGGCCGCACTCGTTTCGAAAGCATCTGCAAAGATGTGCTTACTTGCTGAAGCGGATCAAAACTATTGTCTAACGCTGAGCGTTTGGCTGGCACCGACGTTGATGCCTTGCTGGACTGCGCCCGTAACGGCGAAGATGCGATAAATAGTCCCAAGCAACAGACGACTGATCTAATCAGAGTTTCCTGTTTGCAGATTCTTGCTCGAAAGGTTTTCATAAGAGGTCCTAATCCCGGAAGCTTTCATCGAGCCGTTTTGTCAATGGACAAAGACTTTGCGTGATCCATGTTGGTCGATGCTTCATAAGGAGGTGCGAGGTCAGCTTGCATTGCTATGGTCTTTTTTGCCCAAAGGAGACGACACGTACCGCTGGGTCGGCCGGTCTATTGGCGCTTCAAGACCGGGTGCGCTGCTTTGGGTGACAGAGACGGTTTTTCCCGAACTCTCGAGAAGCGATCGGCCAGCCGGTATTTTTCAACGAGACGACTCATAAAGGCGACTACCGTTAGAGCCACCACGAGTAGCACAAGCCATATCACGATTGTTAGTCTGAACATTGTCGATCCCTTTCCTACTTTAATACCGACACCGGATTTCCAGAGTTCGCACCTCCGGCACCAATGCCTTTCACTGATGGATACCTGTGACACCCATGTTTTATTCCGCTCTTCGCCAATCCAACCCGCCGGAAGCCTTGGAGTGCCGAAGTGTACGGTTCTCAGTGCGCCAGATGAATACATTGATTGAGCGTCCGTTTAACCACTTCAAGCTAGATTTCATTCTTTCTTTGTCGCCTGGCAACGAACAGGGGGACGAATGACCGTTCTGCACCGGAGTGTGGAATAAATGGGCGAGTGCCCTGGTCCTGATTAACGAAGCACGTTGAATGGCGGACGCGGGAACCCCCAAGGCCGCGCCACGGCTCCCAGCTCCGGTAACGAAGGACGCGAAGCTTACTCCACAGTGGTGATGACGCACGCGGTAATTCAGAACTGTCACCGAACTCGCGGGATTGTGCATCTTGCTACGTACGGGCACGAGCGCTCTGTCGCGAAAATTACGAATCACCAAATGCAAGTTGTGGATGCGAATCGTCCTCGTGTTCTGCCGAGTCATGGCGTTGTTGCGAACGGCAACTTGCGCGCGTTCATACGTGCCGCATTTGTTTCGCAAATAGGTCTGTGGTTTGTGATTCTGAGGAGCAAGATTGAAGCCCATCCAAATTTGCTCGCTTTTCATATTGAGCGTTCTTGCGCAAGTCAGCCGAGCACAATCGGCAGCGACATCCGTGCCAGAGGCTAATCCGGGACGACCCACGGTATCGACGCCGGCGACGCTCACGCCAGTTGGATACTTACAGTTTGAGAATGGCGTGCTTTTCGCAGAAGGCTCGACGGAGTTTTCGAAGCGCACCGGGATCGGCCAAGTCACCAAACTTTCCGTACTTCGGCGGTTGGAGTTGTTCTTGCAGAGCGAGCCGCTCGCAATTAGTGAGTCAAAAGATCAGACGGCAGTGCATGAGGGAGAGGTCTTCGCAGGTGCCCAGAGCGTGCTCCTTTTCGGCGGTCAATCGCGGCCAACTGTTTCGATCAGCTATGTTAGGCGGGTTCACACAAGTGTCGCCCCGGAGCTCGACGTTGGCACTTTTCGACAGTCAACTTCGATTCTCCTGAGTGAAGATGTACACGGATTTCATTTCGACACGAACGGGATATTTGCCGAGCAGGCCGAGGGCGTTGTACGTCGAGCGCAGTTCGGACAAACGCTTTCTATTTCCCATTCTCTGGGGAAGTTCACAATTTCCGGGGAGATATGGCACTTCTCACAACCATTCGAGAAGGGCAACACCGTCGGCAATCTCTGGGCGCTTTCCCGTGCCCTTCGGAAGAATTTGGTGGTCGACGCGGGATTCAATCATGGACTGACCAAAACGTCTACGAAGTGGGAAGTGTTCGCCGGATTCACATACCTACTGCCGCATCGCCTTTGGAGGGTCCGTCCTGGATTCCAACCGTAACTCCGTTTTCAGATCTCTCCTTCGTTTCTCCTTGCATTGCCTCGTCGGGTCATCAGGCACCTAGCCCAACGCGATCCGATTGTGGACTTGGGAGTTTCTCAGCTTTTTCGCCTCCAAATGACGGTGTATTAGACACATTTGTCTCAACCAGGGGTTCACCTTCATGCTTTTGCTTGAATTTGGTTAGTAGCCACCTGCACTAGTTCTGGTTTCGAGCGATGGGCGTTGACCGAGGCTAACAGAGCATCAAAGGACTCCCATACCGACTGCGTAACGAAGTAAACTGAAATCAATGAGCAAGAAAGCGATCTCCCCTGGCGCAGTACACAATGTTCCACCGGATTTGCGAAAGGTTCTCATTTCCGATCCCGTTGCTCGGGCAAAATGGGAGGACATTACGCCACTCGCGCGCAATGAGTGGATCTGCTGGGTTATCTCCGTCAAGAAACCGGAAACCAGAAGACAGCACATTGAGCGAGTACGCACGGAACTCAAGGAAGGAATGCGCCGACCTTGTTGCTGGCCAGGCTGTCCTCACCGCTGAAAATAAGTCAGCCAAGGAAATTGCGGGGCTGAGAGCCGCCACACTGAAAGTGAGTACTAGCAGGAACTTTTCCGGTTTGCTCGACTAACAGTTCGTTGAAAAACCCCGTTCCACCGCAACTTTAATCTAAGAGAACTCGTCTGAGTGAAGGAAGGCGAAGGAGGCGAGTGAATGCGCGGCGACGATGACCTGCAAGAAGGAATGTTCAGCTACATTTCTCCAGAGAAGCGTGTTCCCGCGGATCATCCGTTGCGACCGATCCGCAAGATGGTGGACGAGATCCTGAAGGAGATGTCGCCGAAG
>WNFR01000938.1_pt1 | contig 38090 bp, 38 predicted proteins | sample 5400221 | NCBI WGS metagenome assembly WNFR01 (sample SAMN13153357, study PRJNA577476) | soil metagenome | isolation source: 40 cm soil under Madrone tree | place: USA:California | collected 2016-06-14 | reverse complement strand
CAGCTGCGAATCCAAACAGGTCCGGGTTACACTCTGTCGGCATCGGGGCGGTTCCTCAGATCAGTCAAAAGTCGTTCTCGCAAAACAACTTTCGCTGATTCGGCGCCCCGATGCGCTTTCTTAGTGTGAGATATCCGGGTTAGGGGCGTTCAGCAAACGCGAGCTTGACCCCGATGCCAAGGAAGAGCGCGCCGATAGCCCGCTCCAGCCAGACCTTTGCTCGTGCGTAGCCCGTCGAACGACCAACTATTCCGGCGAACCACGCCACTGTGATATTCCATGCGGTGCCCGTCGCATTGAACACCAGCCCAAGGGTAATGAACGCAGCAACCTTGGACGGTGCGTCCGCATCAACGAACTGTGGCAGGAACGCGAGAAAAAATATCGCAACCTTTGGGTTCAAAGCGTTGGTCAGGACGCCCTGTGTGAATATCTGGCGAAGCGGTACCAACGGCAAAGTTTGCGAATGTTCTTGGCGCGTTGTGGTCCGGATTGACGTCCGCAGGATTTGGATGCCGATGTATATTAGATAGAGCGCGCCGACCCACTTGAGTAGTGAGAACGCAAACGCCGAAGCAACGACGATTGCTGAGATCCCGATTGCCGCTGCCGCTATATGAACAAAAGCACCGGTGGCCACACCCAACGCAGCTGCTATGCCAGCACGCGTCCCTCGCTGCGTGCTCCGCGCGATAATCAGGGCCATGTCCGGACCTGGAGTGATGTTTAGAAGCAGTCCCACCGCTAGGAATAGCCAGAGGTCGTGAATGCCCATAGGTTCGGCCTCGTTGGTCGAATAAGACTAACAGGCTCTCCCGCTTTTGGCCCGAATCCGAAGCGCCGGAAGTCATCCGGCACTTCCACTCACCGTGGGTGACCGGAAGTGCCGCCGATTCGGCCAACACGGCCTCCCTTTCGTTTCCCGTGCCTCCTCGTTGCTCCCCCGTGTTTCACTGCACGATCTTGAACTTGTGCACCCGCCTGCCGCGGTTTTCTGCGACATAGACGTTGCCCTTGGAGTCCACCGCAATGCCATGCCCCTGATCGAATTGGCCGGGCTGCTTGCCGATGCTGCCGAAGCTCGACACGGGCTTGCCGGCCTTGCGGTCGACGACGTCGATCTGCGCATTGTTCTGGTTGACCACAAACATGTAGGTCTGCTCGGGATCGGGCGAGAAATCGATCGCTACGGTGGCGCCGCCGAACTGCTTGATCTTGCCGTCCGCCGGCATGGTGACGGGCGTCCACGGCAGCTCGATGGTGCGTTTGAGGTTGCCCTGCTTGTCGTACACCTGGATGCGGGCGTTGTCGCGGTTGCAAACGTAGACGAGGCCGTCATGGCCGATCGTCAGGCAATGCACGGTCTCCATGCCTTCCGGCAGCCATTGACGCAAGAACCGGCCGTCGCGGTCCATCACGGCGATGCGACGGTTGCTGTTGCGGCCTTCGCCGTCCGAGACATAGACGTCGCCGTTATCGCGATCGACAGAAATGCTGGATGGCATGTGGAACTGGGCGAAGGAGGAATTGAGCGGCTTGCCTTTGATGGTGCCGTCCGAGGAGTCAAGCACGCCCTTCTTGCCGATCCGCAGCAACAGCTTGCTGCCGTCGTGGGTGAACTTCTGGACCACGCCGGACGGAGCCGATGCGACCCAGAAATTGTTCTCTTTGTCGAAATGGCAGCTATGCAGCCGCGGATCGAGCAAATCGGGGTTGCTCCACGAATGCACGACGTTGCCGGCCGGATCGAACTCGATGATCGAAGGCGCCATGCGCCCGGCGTCCAGTTCGCCTTCCAGGATGTCCTGCCGGTTGAGAATGACCACATGGTCCTGCGCATCGACGCAGACGCCACCCAGTCCGCCGAGCACCCAACGGTCCGGCAAGGGCTTTGGCCAGGATGCATCGACCTCGTAGTGCGGCGCGCCACTCTGCGCCCAGGACCGGGAGGCTCCAACCACTTGCGCGACCACCGCCAAGGCGGCGCATGCTCCGACCGTCACCAGAAAGCTTGTTTTCATGACCCGCGTCTCCTCCGCTCGGCAACAGGCCGGATATGCGCTCACCGGCTATGCGCCCGACGGCTATCATGCCTTGCTTTAACGCCCACTCGCAATACGCTGCGCACCCAGGGTCACGGCTGGGCTGCAGCCTGGGTTGAGGACCGTAGGGCGCAATAAGCGCCGCGCATTGCGCCGTCCCCCGTGCGAAAGGCGGGCGACGCCTCGACAAAGCCACCTTGGCGGCCGGTTTGAGATGAAGCGGCGCAATGCGCTGCGCTTATTGCGCCCTACGTGGCACTCGCGATTCCCGGAGCTCACGCCTCTAAGCTCAAGGCCTTGCTCGCGGAGCATTTGAGTCGCCAGACAACGCCGGTCGACGCATAATCAAGCTCGACCTCGCCGCCGACACTTGCCTCGGCCACGGCCGAAATGATCGTGCTGCCGAAACCGCGTCGCTTCGGCGGCTTCACGTGCGGACCGTCGTGCTCGATCCAGCCGATGCTGAATTGGCCGTCCTCGAGCCGCCAGTCGATGGTGACGCCGCCATGATCGTCCGACAACGAGCCATACTTGCCGGCATTGGTCGCAAGCTCGTGCAGGGCCATGCCGATGCTCTGCGCCGCGGAAGGCGTCACGCTCAAATGCGGCCCCTCGATCATGATGCGCGCGCCGATCAGATCGGCAAAGTGCGCGAGTTGGGCGCGAACAAGGGCCTCGATCTCGACGCCACGCCATTCGCTCCGGACCAGGAGGTCCTGGTTGGCGGACAACGCCTGGATCCGTCGGGAGAAGCGTTCCGCGAAATCAGAGGGATTCGATGCGACGGTCTGGTTCGCGATCGACTGCACCACGCTGAGCAAGTTTTTGGTGCGGTGATTCAACTCGCGCATCAGCAGGAGCTGACGCTCTTCGGCGCGTTTACGCTCCGTGATATCGGCGGCGGTTCCGACCATGAGGACGGCGCGGCGAGCTTCGCCGCTCCCTTCGAATGTGGCCATGCCGTAAACCTCAATCCAGCGGATCTCGCCACTGATTCGCTGGACACGATATTCACCAACGAAAGGTTTCGGATCGACCGGATTGAGCGCCGCTGCAGCAGTCGCACAGACGCGCGCAGCGTCCTCAGGCGGTACGCATGCCATGATGCTGGCGAGGTCGGCTCCGGGGGCGACGATATCGAAGATCGCCTTGAAGCGCTCGTCCCATGACGCCGTACCCTGGAGCGGGTCGTAGAGCCACCAGCCGAGCCGAGCGGCGTCGAGGGCCAACTGCAGGCGGATTTTGCTGGTTTGGATTGTCGCTTCCGAGGCCTTGCGCCTGGAGATGTCCCGCACCAGGCCGATGAGCCGACGCTGTCCCCCCGTCTCGCGAAGCTTCGCCTGCGAATCCAGCCAACGCACGGTGCCGTCGGAGTGCTGGAACCGGTACTCGACATGGAACGGTGCGCCGGTTTCGAGCGTGTCATGCAAGGCCTGTTCGACGTTCGGCCGGTCGTCCGGATGGACGGTCGCAAGCGCCTTGTCTTGTGTCATTGGGCTTCCGGGCGGAAGCCCATGCATGGCGAACGCGCGGTCCGTGGCGATAATTTCTCCACTCTCGAGCGAGCTCTCCCACATGCCGGCGCCCCCGGCATCGAGCGCAAATTGAAGTCGCGCCTCGCTCTCCCGCAGCAGTTCCTCCTTCTGCTTGCGCTCACTGATATCGATCGCAAGCGCAAAAAGCTGCGAGGGCTTGCCGGTTTCGTCGGGTAACGTCGATATGATCTTGCGGACCCAGACCGGTTGGCCGTTCTTGTGAATGAACCTGTTCTCAAACTCGACGGCGGCCATTTCGCCCCTGCGCAGGCGGCGAACCTTGTCGATATTGTCATCGCGATCATCGGGATGAAGGAGTATGCCCAGATGCTTGCCGCGCAGCTCGCTTTCGGAATAACCGACGAGGGTGCAGAAAGCAGGGTTGCATTGCTCGAGCCGCCCGTTCCAATCCGACAAGGTGATGCCGGCTAAGGCATACTCGTAGAGATTGCGAAATCGCGCCTCGCTCCGGTGCAGCAATTCCTCTTGCCGTTTGCGCTCGCTGATATCGATGGCAAGCGCGAAAAACTGGGAGGGTTTGCCGGTTTCGTCCGGCAGTGTCGATATGATCTTGCGGACCCAGACCGGCTGGCCGTTCTTGTGAACGTATCGGTTCTCAATCTCAATGGCGCTCACTTCGCCGGCGCGCAGGCCCCTGTCACTATTGGGATCGCGATCATCGGGATGAACGAGTGCACTGAAGTGCACGCCGCGCAACTCATTTTCGGAATAGCCGACGAGAGCGCAGAAAGCGGGGTTGCATTGCTTGAGCCGCCCATCCCAATCCGATACGGCAATCCCGGCCAAGGCATGTTCGTAGAGATTGCGAAATCGCGCCTCGCTCTGCCGCAGCAATTCGTCCTGCCGCTTGCGCTCGCTGATATCGATGGCGAGCACGAGAACTTGCGCTCGCTTGCCGGTTTCGTCTGGTAGGGGCGACATGATCTTACGGACCCAGACCGGCTGGCCGTTCTTGTGAACGTATCGGTTCTCAATCTCGATCGCGTTCACTTCGCCGTTACGCAGGCGGCGATCTTCGTTAACGTTGTCATCCCGATCATCGGGATGAATGAGGGAAGCGAAATGCACACCGCGCAGCTCGTTTTCGGAATAGCCGACGAGGGCGCAGAAAGCGGGGTTGCATTGCTGGAACCGCCCGTCCCCATCCGATAAAGTAATGCCGGCGAAGGCATGTTCGTAGAGATTACGAAATCGCGCCTCGCTCTTGTGCAGAGCATCCTCGGCCCGCTTGCGATCGGTTATATCGTAGCCTGAGGGGACGACCCCATCGATTCCGCCGTCCGGCGCGCGCAATGGCGTTACCTGAAAATCGATCCATCGAATCTCTCCGCCGCGAGCGGCGTAATGCAGATCTCGCCGTATCGTCTCGCCCGCCAGGCACCGTGCGATCAACTCCGGCATCGGCGAATTGGCCCAACAAGGCGCAACAGCGAACGGCTGGCCGATCACGGCCTCGCGCGGAGCGCCGATGGCCTGCAGCATCTGCACGTTGGCTTCCGTCATCCGGCCGTCTTTGTCGACTAGGCCGACATAGCCGTTGTAGGTATTGATAATCTGACTGAGGCGCTTCTCGCTCTTTCGCAGCATCGCATCGCTGCGGAAGCGGCTGGCGGCGGCCCTCTTGAGGGTCGCCCACAGCTCACAGAGTTCCGGTACGCCCGATTCAAACGGCACCTGAGGGTCCGTCAGCAGCGCCCCGGCCTTCTCGCGCAGTTCGGCAAGAGGGCGGGTGATGCGCCTTGCTATCCAGAGGGCGAACATGAGCGACAAGAGGGAAATAATTCCCCCCAGCGCTATTGCCCAGCCGACGGTGCCAAGGACGGCCGCTCGCAGATCCGCGGTTTTTGCCGCGATACCTGCGGTCCACCCGCTCACATTCGAGTGGGCGTTGGCCAAAATGACCTGATCACCTTCCTGCGACACGAGTTCGAACAAGCCGTCTTGCTTCATGATTGTGCGCACTTGCTCGTAGGCGAGTTGACCGACCCGGCGATCATGATCAGGCAGGCGGACGACCAGGCGACCCTGTGTGTCGCGTATCGCGACCACCCAATTTTTGGGCATCTCCTGGAAGGCGACAAGGTCCAGGAAACGACGCGTGTGCATGGTGATGGCAAGTGCGCGGAAGGGCTGGCCGTTCTTAAAGACGGGAATATTCGCTGTTGCGGCCCATCTCTGGTCGGGCCCCAGGAAAACGTCGGAAACGACGACCGAACGGGTTTCAAACGCCTCGTTCTGCGCAGCAAGTCCCTCGTTGCTTCTGGCCGGAGACAGCAGTGGCTGACCTCGCAGCCGCGTCGTGTTTACGAGGAGCCGGCCGCTAACGTCAGCGACGACAGCCCAGAGCTCCGGGTCGGCGGAAAGACCCCGTCGCAGCTCGCCTTCGAAGGCGTCGATACCGTCTTCCAGCAACGTCGGGGAGTGCGACAACACCTGAGCCAGCGCAATGTACTTGCCGAGTTCAGCATCAACCGCGGCGGCGATCGAACGGGCGGAATAGAGCAGGCTTGCGCGCTGCGTCTCGTTGGCGGCACTGACCAGGCTCCAGATAACCGCGACAACAACGATGTTGAGTGGCACCGCAAGCGTGAGCACGATTGCGATCAGACGCGCGTTGATGGTCGCGCGCGGGAAAGGCGGTGTCGCGTCACCTGTGGTAAGGGCATTCAGGTCTGGTTGCACTTCGCCGGATTCCGGGGGGCTTAGCATCACACGACACCCAGTTCACTCAAGCGCGAGATCGGCAGCGTCGGAAAGCAGGTCGGGTAGCAGGCAGAAAGGTGCGACACCGCGCAGGGTAGCATTTTTGCGTGATACGCGTCCCGTTACAATGCGTGGCTGCACTGCCGCCTTCCGGCACCAGGGCGTTATGCCAGAGCAACGGCACAGCGTCCGCAGGACCTCTCTCAGGGAGACTACCAATGCGTGAAATTGGCCATTTTGTTGGCGGCAAGGAGGCCAAAGGCAACTCCGGCCGCTTTGGCGACATCTTTGATCCTAATACCGGCGAGGTCCAGGCCAAGGTGGCGCTCGCAAGGCACGCCGAAGTTGAGCACGCCATCGCGGTGGCGGCGTCGGCGCAGCCGGCCTGGGCTGCGACCAATCCCCAGCGGCGCGCCCGCATCATGTTCCGGTTTCTGGAACTCGTGAACCGAGACCATGACAACCTCGCGGCCCTGTTGTCGTCCGAACACGGCAAAACCATCGCGGACTCCCGCGGCGACATCCAACGCGGCCTCGAAGTGGTCGAGTTCGCCTGCGGCATCCCGCATCTGATGAAGGGCGAGTATACGGCCGGTGCGGGGCCGGGCATCGACCTCTATTCGCTACGCCAGCCGCTCGGGGTCGTTACCGGCATCACGCCGTTCAACTTTCCCGCCATGATTCCGATGTGGAAATTTGCGCCGGCGATTGCCTGCGGCAACGCCTTCGTCCTCAAGCCGTCAGAGCGCGATCCGTCGGTGCCGATGCGGCTTGCGGCGCTGATGACCGAGGCGGGATTGCCGCCCGGCATTCTCAACGTGGTCAACGGCGACAAGGAGGCGGTCGACACCCTGCTCACCGACCCGCGGGTGATGGCCGTCGGTTTCGTAGGCTCGTCCGCGATCGCCGAATATATCTATTCAACCGGCTGCGCCAACGGCAAGCGCGTGCAGTGCTTCGGCGGCGCCAAAAACCACATGGTCGTGATGCCCGATGCCGACCTGGACCAGGCCGTCGACGCCCTGATCGGTGCCGGCTATGGCTCGGCCGGCGAACGCTGCATGGCGGTTTCGGTCGCGGTGCCGGTCGGCAGGACGACCGCGGACGCTCTCATGCGCAAGCTGATCCCGCGGGTGGAAGGCCTCAAAATCGGCCCGTCATCCGACCCCCATGCCGACTTCGGGCCAATGGTCACGCGCGCCCACCTCGACAAGGTCAAAGGTTATGTCGACATGGGCGTGAAGGAAGGCGCCAAGCTTGTCGTCGATGGCCGCGGATTCAAGCTGCAGGGCTATGAGAACGGCAACTTCATGGGCGGCTGCCTGTTCGACGAGGTGACGCCGGATATGCGCATCTACAAGGAAGAGATTTTCGGCCCGGTGCTCTGCGTGGTGCGGGCCAAGGACTACGAGGAAGCCGTGCGACTGCCATCCGAGCACGCCTACGGCAACGGCGTCGCCATCTTCACCCGCGACGGCGACACCGCGCGGGATTTCACCGAGCGCGTTAATGTCGGCATGGTGGGGGTGAATTTCGCCATTCCGGTGCCGCTGTCGTACTATACGTTCGGCGGGTGGAAGCGCTCGGGCTTCGGTGACCTCAACCAACACGGCCCCGACTCGATCCGGTTCTATACGAAGACCAAAACCGTCACGTCGCGCTGGCCCTCCGGCACCAAAGAGGGCGCGGAGTTTGTCATTCCGACGATGAGGTGATGGTTGGCGACATCCCTCGATCAAGTTAGAGGTTCCGGGAGCAGGGCGACCACAAGGGTCGCCCCCTACATCATCCTTTTCGTCTTTTTTGTCACACCCCGGAGAATTTTGCATCTAGGCGGGAATAATCCCCGGCTTGCACGTTGACTTGGGCCGCCTCCAGACGCTCAATCAACCTGGGCGGGGGAGGATTGCAAGGACGTACACACATCGCGATTGGGTAGTTGGCTCGGCTGGTTAGCGGTTGTCGGCGACGCGCCAAGCATTGGCGCAGCTTTTGACGACCGGATGGGGTCGCCGTTGCGCAGACCACCGTGTGCAGACCAATGAGCCGCCGGCGTATGTGAGTGGCGTGCGGTCTTTTCTGACTTCCGTCTGTTCGACGACTCCCCCGACCGGGGGACCGCATCTATTCGATGGAGAACGTCAATGAGTCGACACCAATTCGGGGCGCAGGCCTATTCGGTTCGTGGGGATCAAAACCGTGAAATCGGCTTGAGGGCGGTCGCGGCCGCGATCCTCTACCAGGGCGACTCCAATAATGTGGAGCGCACGCTCTCCCGAGAGCTGTCGGCGCCCACGGCTCCCGCGACGCAGTCGAGCGATCGCCAGCCATAGAGCCTTCCGGGTTGCGGGCGCACTCGATCCAGGCGGAACCGCTCGCACCCGCGGCACGAGCGTATGGCCTGAGTTTTAGCTCCGGCCATGCTGAATTCTTCCACACGTCGTTGCGATACGCACAATGTTGCGATACGCACAATCGATTGATCGAGACTGCATGCCGAATGAATTGTGGCTGCCGCGGCATCTTTCTTAACATATGGTTAATATGCCAAATATATGGTTAATGCCAAAACCAGAATATAAAGACGACCGCCGCGCAAAGCTTTAAATAATTGAATTCCGATCAGTTTCCGGAGCCTGCGAAAGGCCTTGCGATGACGTTCACGGCGGTGTCGCGAAACGGTTCATCCCGCCGACGCGGTGAGTCGCGTTGCGGACTCGCAGATTGCCTCAATGTGGCCGTCGAATGACCCACTTTTTTCGCTTATTACTAACCTCAACGCCCGCAAAATGCGTGGCACAGGAGAGGCCGTCATGGAGAAGTCTGCGATCATCGCGGCGCATAAGCCGTCGCGGATTGGCTACATCGTGCTCATCTGCGGAGCTGTGCTCGGTTCTGTTGCCGCTACCGCCCCCGCACAAAGCGCCGATTTCTATCCTTATCCTTATCCTTATCCTTACGAACGTACGGCATACCCGGGCTATAATGGATATTATCGAAACTGCAACCCCTGCGGCTGCCGCCCGTGCTGCAACCCCTGCTGTAACCAGTGCGGTTATAGGCCGTACGTACGGCCCGCTCCGGTAGTTGAGCGGCATTGGGATTACTGGGAGCGCCGGTACCCCTACCCCTACCGTCACCCCTATTATCCCAATGGCTACGCGGGCGGTTACCCCTCTTATCCCGATGGCTACGCGGGCGGTTACCCCTCTTATCCCAATGGCTACGCAGGCGGTTACCCCTCTTATCCCGGTGGCTACGCCGGCGGAGCGCGGCCGCATCTCGGATTCGGAGGCGTGCAGTATCCGCAATCTCCGGTTTCGTACGAATACGGAGCGCCGCCGCAATCTCCCTACGAATATGAGGCATCGGCACGGCCTGCATACGACTATGACGCGTCGCCGCGGCCGCCCGTAGGCATACCCGGCGGCTATTACAACGCCGGTTACAACGGCGGCTACGTCCAATAGCGATACTGGAGCTACTACCGGATTACGGGGGTCGAAGTCGGAAACAGAGCACAAGCGGCGCCGTTTGCAATTGCGCCCGCTTTGCTCGACAAGAACCGATCTTCGACCTCCCCGTTCAATAATGAGAGCTCGTGCCCAGTGCGGTTTTCTTAACTCCTTGTTGCCACCGATTGACCTATTTCCCGTCACCTATGTCCCGCCAACATAATATAGGCTGCGACCAGGAACCAAAACGCATAGTCACTTACAAAAGGAATATAAACAAATACCGCAACGACCGCGAGCCCCGCGACAAGGAGCGAAATTACATGTACGCTGAAAATGTTGAACATCGCTGATGCCCTTTATGCCCGCGAGATTTGCGCATGATTGAACTGCGCACGCGCTCCCTGACGAACATTACAACATCCCTGGATCGGTCGCATCCGGGGGGCTGCGCTGTTTCAACAGGTCCCTCTGATTCGGGCCTTTTTGCGGTGTCGAAAAGGCCCGCGCGATTTCCGTCACAATTCGCCGCCTTCACGACCGCGGCTTTGCCGGCGGACGAGTCGTGGTAGGCTTGGGCTTATGGTCCCAGGACTCGGGGCACGCGCCACCGAGCAGGTTTCATCACGGACCGAGGAGACCAAAGAACCATGCCTCAATGTCTGGGCTTCGACATTGAGGGGGGCTCTCGTTCGCGCCGAGGTACGAATTTGGCGGGCGACAGGCCGGCGTAATCGGCGCGATCACGAAGACCTTGACACCTGTTCCAGGGTTGTTCCAAAGCGTCCTCACTCAAGCAAGCCGAGAGGCAACCCATGATAGTGACAGAGCGGCAGGCCAAACGGTCGATGTGGTGCCCGATGGCACGGGTCAGATGGCAGAAGGCGTGGCAAGCGAGCAATCGCTCCAATCCCGGTCACTGGAACCGGCTGAAAAACGCGCTATTTCGGACTTTCTTCCCACGACTCCATTGGCTCTTCCGGGCGAAGTTCTTCAGATGCTTCGGCTCCGGATGCATGATGTGGAGATGGTCAGACCGGGAGGCGAAAACGGGCTTTTGCGGGTTAGCCGGCAATCCCCTGCAGAACTTGTTTTCCGATTGATGTCTCCGCGCCGTTGCGGCGAGCCGTGGGGGTGAGCGCAGCCCCGACGGCACGGCTGCGTTTCGTCTCTTGCCGCAAACGGATCACATGAGACGATCCGGGAAATACCCGCCGCCGGAGCCGGCGGCGATACTTTCCCGGATGACGTTTTGCCAGCACTGACTTCCCTCGGCGCGCTCGCGCCGACGAAGCGCGGCGATCGTCAACGGTGATCACGCGGGCGTCAGGTTACCGAAGTCAGCTTTCGGTTGGTCGAAGGTTGAAAGAAATGAGGCCGGCCTGACGTCAGCCGCCCGCGTTCTTGGTCGACTCCGCGCAGGGGCCAAACTGGGGCCAGCTATGGTTGACCGGGTCCTCACTTTTCACGACGCGCTTGTCTCTCACTGCGGACCAGCGAAACTCAAGGTCGCGCGCATAGGCCAACGCTTCGCGCTGAGTTTCGAAGCGCAACGGGTCACCCTCCCATTCTCCGGAATCATCCACCACCACCTCAATCTTCCAAGACATGCGAGCCTCCCCAGCTTCCCCATCCCGACTGATCGCTTGCTGCGCGGCTGTTGCACCGAGGCCGCCAAATGGGTTGGCTCCTGTCGAACCGAGGTGGTATGCCCGTTCCATTGCCCAATCGTTCCGCATCTTCTTCCTCCCAATCGCAGCGCACACGACTCCGCGTCGCGCCAGCAGCTGCGCGCTAAAACCAACTCAAGAGCTCGCATCGGAAAGGGTAATCGTCCTGGCTCTATCGGCAGTCCCGGCCCGTCAACGGTATTGTGAGTGCGCCCAGAAACATCGTCTGGCTTTGGTCCGTTCCGGGTTGCACGATATTCTTGCCGACAGTGTGGACCACCATGAGACACCTTTGTATTGCGCGTGGCGCCGCGCAGAGTATTTCCGTACTTGACCTGTCAAGCCTATGATAAAATGTCCAGGTCGCAACAGCTATTTTCTGACAACCTTGAGTAAGGTTACTTGCGGAAAGCTGACATGCGAGGACATCTGTCATTTCGATGATTATCCCTGCTCTTTCGCAGGGCGATAAGCCACGATCGCGAGCTGGAATAAGATATTCACCCCATAAGTTCCGGATTCATTTTCTGGCTGCGTTTTAATTTGCCATTATGGTTAATGGCGCGCCGGATAAGGAGTTACAGCCGTTCTTGAACATCGATGCGCGTCCGGTAACCATAATAAAGGCAATCTAGCCCAAAATGCGCCTAGATTTGCTTTGCATATTAAACTGGCAACGAGATTTGCGCCGGTCGACTGATTTGCGCCGGTCGACTATCGGCTCAGGGAGCACGCAATGCGTCGCAGTTCGGCTATCACCATAATCGCACTCGGCGCCGCGGTCGCCGCGAGCGACGCCGAAGCGAAGCTGGATTTGTTCATCGACAAGTCGACGCAACAGATATCGGTCATCCAAAATGGCCGGTTGCTCTACGTTTGGCCGATTTCGACCGGACAGGACAGATCTTCAACCCCGAGCGGCGTTTACACGCCGGAACGCCTTGAGCGGACGTGGTTCTCCAAAGCTTATTACAACTCCCCGATGCCCCACGCCATCTTCTTTCACCATGGGTTTGCGATTCACGGCAGCTATGACATCGCCCGATTGGGAGGACCAGCCTCGCATGGCTGCGTTCGACTTCACCCCCAAGATGCCGCCCTGCTGTATGGAATGGTCGAGCAGGAAGGCCCCGGTAATACCACGATCGTGGTCGGAGGCGGCTGGTCGCCAAATCCGATGCCGCCCCGGTATCGCGATCCGGATGAGCCATCGCAGCCGCCTTATCGCGGCGACGGCGGAATAGCACGAGGCGCCTATCCTCCCGGCCCGCAGATGCCGCCTTATCGCGGCGACGGCGGAATAGCGCGAGGCGCTTATCCTCCCGGCCCGCAGATGCCGCCTTATCGCGGCGACGGCGGAATAGCACGAGGCGCCTATCCTCCCGGCCCGCAGATGCCGCCTTACCGCGGCGACGGCGGAATGGCGCGAGGCGACTATCCTCCCGGCCCGCAGACGCCGCCTTACCGCGGCGACGGCGGAATGGCGCGAGGCGACTATCCTCCCGGTCCGCAGATGCCGCCTCACTACAACGCCGATCCATATGTGGACGGGCCGGGGCCGGGACGGCGGCGCGGCGATAACAGCCAGATGGCGACGAGAGGGCCTTACCCGGCGAGCCGGCCGCCCGCGCCGCGTCTCGATGCGCAAGCGTCGATCGACCCGACGCTCGGCTCGCGCGGCAGCTATCGGCCGCCGGCGACGGCGAAATCCAATTCCAAATGCCCGACCTGTTCGCCTAACCGCGCGTCCGAAGAACCGCCAAATCGCCGCGTGAGCGTGAGCGAAACGGCAACGTCGCCGCCACCCGCACCATCGCCACCGGCGTCATCGACGCCCGCGTCGTCGCCTCCACCGCCGGCGACGGCACCCTCGCAACCGGAACAGCCGCCGTCGGCCACAGGGTACAAGGTTCTGCCAAGATCGTATTGGGCCGGAGCATCATGGCGATGGCGATTGAAGGCCGAACACGACATGACCGGTGTTGCGTCCTCCGGACCTGATTCCCAATAGTCTCGCCGCCTGCGAATGCACGCGGCCTCGTATCCGATGATGGTTTAGCGCCCGAATTGCAAGGGAGAATTGTCGCGGTGCTAGAGCGGCGCAACAAGAAATGCAAAACGTTTCAATCTGCACCCGCAAAATTCTTTGATGTTCGTCGCGACTCGATTATTCGGTAATGCCTCAAAATGAGGCACTGCCGATTATGCACTTGATTTTCAAATTCGACGATGTCAGGGGATATTTACCAAGAGGGCATCGTTCGAGAATGCGCCCCGCAATCCGGCTCAAATCCGGCCATCTCAAATAACGTCAAACATTTCGCGGAGAATAAGGCCGCGTAAGCTGCCCCGCAGAGGTAGAGGCCAATGATTGATCAAATGAACCATGGTGCAGGCGCGGACACCGAGCCCCGGAACGACGCGAGCCTGGCGGACCAGGTGATGTCCTGCGGACAGGTCAAGAAAGGCGAGGCTTTGCAGTCGACGCGGTCGGAGCGGACTGCGGTCCGGCGGCCACCCAACGTCATGCCCGTTGCCCATGTGCAGGCGCTGGAAGCTTATATCGAGCGGCGGAGAAAATTGGCGACGCGGATCAGATTGGAAAACCCCGCTCGCACCGAAGAAGAAATCGAAGCACGCCTGGAACAATTTGGAGCGTAGAGCCGTTCATGGCCGGCCGCGGCCTGCACGCGGCCGACGGCAGCCGTAAGAGCCGGAGCCGGTGTCCGCCAAGTCTGTGCGTTGCTATGATTGCGGCCTCGCGTTAACTCACCTGGCTTCAACGCGCAACGAGGACACGTCGCAATGGCCGCAGCGCCCGAATACGAGCTCTACTGTTTCGCCCAATCCGGCAACGCCTATCGCGTCGCCCTGATGCTCAACCTGATCGGTGCGGAATGGCAACCGGTCTGGGTCGACTTCTTCGCCGGCGGTGAGTCGCGCACGCCGAAATTCCGCACCGAGGTCAACGAAATGGGCGAAGTCCCGGTGCTCGTCCATGGCGTGAGAAAACTCAGCCAATCCGGCGTTTGCCTCACCTACCTCGCCGACCGCACCGGCAAGTTCCAACCGCAAGGCGAGGACGAGCGCCTGGAATCGCTGCGCTGGATCATTTTCGATAATCAGAAAGTCAACGGCTTTCTCGGACCCTACCGCTTCCTGCGCAATTTCGTGCCGGCGCGCGATCCGGCCGCCGAGGCGTTCCTCAAAGGCCGCCTCGTCAACAATCTCGGCATCGTCGACAGGCGCCTCGCCAAGGCCCCCTATCTCCTGGGCGCACGTCCCACCATCGCGGACATATCGCTCACGGGCTACATGTATTACCCGGCGGAAGAATTCGGCTTCGATATCGCCAAGGATTATCCGGCGATCGGCGCCTGGATGGAACGCATCAAGGCGCTGCCGGGGTGGCAGCATCCTTACGAACTGATGCCGGGGTATCCGCTGGTGAAAGCCTAAGGGAAGCGGGCCGGGCGATTTCGAAGCGTCTGGTCCGCGATAAGGAAAATGGCCATGGAAGCAGCCGGTCTTGTCACGATCCGAAGTCAAGTTTCCGTGTCGGAAACGATCGACCGGATTGTCGCGGGAGCGACAAGGCGCGGTCTTATTGTGTTCGCCCGCATAGATCACGCAGATGGTGCTGGAAAGGTCGGCATGCGGCTTCGTCCGACCGAACTCGTCATTTTTGGCCACCCGCGCGGCGGCACGCCTTTGATGATAGATCGCCAGACAGCAGGAATAGACCTGCCTGTAAAAGCGCTCGCGTGGCAGGACGCCGAAGGCAAAGTGTGGCTGACCTACAATGACGCGCGCTGGCTCATGGAGCGCCACGGCTTGGGGCCGCAGAGCGTTGATGCCGTGGATGCAATCGCCGCCGGCCTCTCATTGCTTGCTGAGGAAGCAACCGCGCCGTGACGTTCTGCGGCAGCAGAGCTTCGTGGCGCACGGGCGTGTGACGGCCCGCGAAGGTCTGTCATGATTATTTATAATGATGTTCCCCCGGGTCATTGTGATCGTGGTCTCCATGACCGTCATGGTGGTGATGCGCATGCCCATGCCCATGCCCATGATGATGGTCGTGGCCGTGCCCATGATCGTGCCCGTGCGGACCACCATCGGGCTCGAACGGCGCCGCCATCTCGATGCCGGCAAGTCCATGCGCGGCGACCAGCGCCTCAATCTCGGGCCGCTTCTGCAACCTGATGCGGTTGGCTAGAACTTGCACCGGCACGTGGCGATTGCCGAGTGCCAGGACGAGGCGCGCGACCGCTGCGAAATCCTTGGCCCGCACCTCGATCACGGGCTCGATGTCGGCCACGACCTCGGCGAGCTTGCCGTCGTCAAGCACCAGGAGATCGTCGGTGCGCAGGCGCGGCGGCGCCGGAAAATCGAACTCGATACATGTGCCCTTGCCGCCGAACACAAAACCCTGCTGCTTGCACCGATCGTCGAATTTCAGCAGCAGCGTGTCGACGACCTCGCCAAGTGGCGCTTTAAGTGGTGCTTTAAGCGGTGCGTGGCTTGACGCCCGATCTGGCCTGTCCATGGCAACAACTTTTTGCGCGCGCGGCATGGTTCGGACTCGATGGTCAGCGGCCGGTCGGGCGCTCGCCGCCCCGTTCGAACGGCAAGACATGGCTGTTCGAGGGCGTCGCGACACCGCCGGCCGTTGCGGGGGGCTCGTCGGGCCGCTCAGCCCTCTCGCCCTCGGCGTTCGCCTCGGCGTCACGGCGCACGTAGCCGCGATGGGATAGCCAGCCGAACGGCAGGCTTGCGAGGTATAGCAGGGCGCCGATCGTCAGCACCGCCCACGGATAGGCAATGAGCAGTGCAAAGAACACGACGACGCCGATGAATACGGGCAGCACCAGATCGGGCGGCACGCGCTTTCCGACCTTCTTGCCTGAATAGACCGGCAAACGCGACACCATCAGCAACGCGATCGCAAGCGTATAGGCGAGCGTGATCGGAACCATGAACGCCGGCGCGGGGATTCCGAGAAAATGAACGTAGACCGGCAGCAACACCGTGATGGCGCCCGCCGGCGCCGGCATGCCGACGAAAAAATTGGCGGACCAGGAGGGACGGTTGGGATCGTCGATCGTCACGTTGAAACGGGCGAGCCGTAGTCCGGCCGCGATCGCAAACACCATGGCCCCGATCCAGCCCGCTGCCTTGGCTTCATGCAGGCTCCAGAAGTAGAGCGTCACCCCAGGCGCGACGCCGAAATTCACGAAATCGGCGAGGCTGTCCAACTCGGCGCCGAAACGCGAGGTGCCTTTGAGGAGCCGCGCCACCCGCCCATCGATGCCGTCGAGCACGGCGGCGAATACGATTGCATAAACCGCCCATTCGAACGTGCCTTCGGCGGCAAGGCGGATTGCCGTCAGGCCCGCGCATAGCGCAAGCAAGGTGATGATATTGGGCACCAAGGTGCGCACCGGGACGGCGCGGAAGCGTCGCGGCCGCCCCGGCGGTCCGGGCTCAAACGGGGAACGCAAGGAATATCGCATGTCCGCAATATAGCGACTTACGCGCCGATTTCCCAGCCGCACCCGGGCTTGGGCACTCCGCGGTCGTGGCGGCTGGCCCCGTCAGTATCATTGCCCTAGATCGCCCCGGGGTGATGAGGCGAATCGGGAAATGCCCGTCCGACCGAAAAACGTCCAGCCCCATGCGTGCTCAATCCACCTTTGTGTCCAAGGATGGGTCCGGTTGTTTTACAAATCGTGCTCGCGGGGATACAACTGCCCTTATGTCGGAGACACGACTTTAGTGTCGCGTTGAGACGCGTGATGAGTCCAGATCATGCGAGCCATGCGAGCGTACATTACTCAGCGAGACAAGTGGACGCAAATTCGCATCGGTGCCTGCGCGCTGTTGTTGCCGCCTCTGATCCTCGGTGCAGCCTTTTATTCGATGCTGGCGACCACGGACGACAGCGCCTCGCGCCCTCCCAGCGCAGCTGCGGGGGCTCAGGTGGTCGGGCCCGAATTTTTGCGCGACACCCAAGCGTCTGCCGTCAGCGCGAACCAGCGACCTTTACCTCAGGCAACCGAGCCGATTGCGAGCGCGCGCAATCCCGCGCCTGCCAATCCTGTTTCAGTTTCGGCGACCGGTACGCGCCAGCAACCCAGATCCGCCGAAGAAATGGCGCGTGTGTTGGACCCAATTCCGGTCCCAGTCACCGTCGTGCGGCCCACAGGGGTGAGCCCACCCTCATTGGAGGAAATCGCCGGCGCCCCGACGGGTGGTCTGGCCAGGGAGCCGTCATGGTCTGCGCCCCCGGAGATGTCAACAGCTCTTCTGCCGCGCGCGCTCATGCCTCCCGGCAAGGTAGTGCCTCAAATACCGCAGCCGCAAACGACCACTCAGATTCCTGCCGCTCAAGCGCCGTCTGTTGCCGATCCGGATTCCGCCGTAGGCCCTCCGGCGCCGCTGGCTACGGCGCGCAAACATATGCGCAGCGAAGCCGTTGCAGCCCGCCGGAATGCCCGTTCGCAGCGCCAACATGAATTTTCGTTGAAAAACTGGCTCCAACAACTCGGCATCCTCCAGCGCAACACGCGCGGTTGACGCGAACTGCCGCGGCTTCCCAGTCCTCCAAATACCGCTCCGAACGATTGCGCGTACTTCCGCTTCAGGCCGCGATCGGTGTATTCTTGCGCTCTCAAACATGCCGGCTCGTGGAAGCGCAGCCCGGACGGAGCCAGCGGATTTCGGCCTTTGGCTGGCCCGATGGTGAACTCCGCGAACGGCGTTTCAAGTCAGAAGGCGATTCCGGATTGCGCCGCGCTCCATCTGGGCTACGGCGCTCGCCCCCGAGGAGGAAACATGCTCGACCGCAAACCGCTAGCTCTTTTTGCGCTGATCGCCGCCTTCGCGATGACGACGGCGTCCGCAGTCGCCCACGATGAATCGAAATATCCCGATTGGGGCGGGCAGTGGAAACGGCCGCGCGGCGTCGCAACCCAGTGGGACCAGACCAAGCCGTTAGGGCTGGCCCAACAGGCGCCGCTTAAGCCAGAATTCCAGGCCGTGCTGGAGGCGAGCATCAAGGACCAGGCAGCCGGCGGCCAGGGCAATGACCCCCACGTCACTTGCGTCAGCAACGGCGTGCCGCGGATCATGACCGCGACCTTCCCGATCGCTTTCGTGATAACGCCGGCCGTCACCTACATCCATTTCGAAGCATTCATGCCGCGCCGCGTCTACACCGACGGCCGCGCCTTCCCGAAAGATGAGGAACCGAGCTATCAGGGCTACTCCATCGGCAAATGGCTCGATACCGACGGCGACGGCCGCTATGATACGCTCGAGGTGGAAACCCGCAACTTCAAAGGCCCGCGCACGTACGAGGCGAGCGGCCTGCCGTTGCACCCGGACAACGAGTCGATCATCCTGGAACGGATTTCGCTGGACAAGGACAATCCGGATCTCCTGCACAATGTGATCACGTCGATCGACCATGCGCTGACGCGGCCGTGGACGATCACCAAGACCTATCGTCGTGACCGCAACGAACTGTGGCAGGACTACAATTGCGATGAGGCCAACAATCATGTGGTGATCGGCAAGGAAAATTATTTCCTTTCCGGCGACGGCCTTCTGATGCCCACCAAGAAGGACCAGCCGCCGCCGGATCTACGCTATTTCAAACAGACGCGGAAGTAGACAGTCTTCGGCGGACAAAAGAAAGACCCCGCCCGAGGGCGGGGCCAAGAATTGGGGGGCTCTCTTCAGGCCAATCCTCTTCCGGTGTGGACGGAAGTGTGGGGGGGATTAAACCCCGAGGTTCAACGCGGCGACGTGGCCGCGCTTGTTTTTAACGTAACCTCGTATCAAGCAACCTAACGCGCCGACGGGCCACCTCAACCCGGGACGAACCCCTGCGGGAAAATCCTGGGGGAAAACCCTTGGATCGGGAATTTTTACCGACCTCGAGCGCCATCTCCGTGCCGGCGAAGCGCGTCGCCGAAGCGTGCTGTTGCGCAACGCGAAGATGACTCGCCCCATTTGCCGAGATAAGTTCCGGTGACCCAAGTCCATTGGACGCAATTCTCAGGCTGCCGTTTCTCGGGGACCACGCGGACGACGATCCGGCAACAATGCGACCGATATCGGACATCGGAGAATGTTGATGAGCGAATCCGGCCAAGCGCCGGTCGAACATAACCACGCGGTAGTCGGAACGAAGCCCTCCACCAGGGCGTCTCGCCGTGCGGGCGAGCTTCCGACCGCCCTTGTGGGCGCCGCGTATGTCGCCGCCTATGTGTTCCTCGATTGGATCAGCACCCTGGAGCAACCGTTCGCCAATTATTCGTGGAGTCCGAATTCCGGTGCCAGCATCGCGTTTGCTTTGATGTTCGGAAGGCGGATGATCCCGTTCATGTTCGTCGCCGCACTGCTCGACGACCTTGTCGATGACCTTACGATCCAACAGGTCCCCCTTCCATTGCCGTTCGAGCTTGCCTCGGCAATCCTGATCGGCAGCGTCTATGGGGCAGCTGTGCTGTTCCTCCTCCACCCAAAACAACGCTTCGACCCCACGCTGCAGTCGACCTACAGTCTTTTTCTTTTGACTGCCACAACGGCCGTTAGCACAGCACTGGTGGCGGCGGGCTACGTCGGAATGGTGGTTGCGTTTGGTCTGTTGCCGGCGACAGATTTCGTGCCGGCGATGCTGAGTTACTGGGTTGGCGATGCAATCGGCATCATGGTGCTGACGCCGTTCGTGCTGGTTCTGTGGACTCGCCGATATGCAGTCTGGGTGTCGGCCGAAACCGTGTTGCAGCTTGTCGCCATCGTGGCTGCGCTCATGCTGGTGTATGCCTATTGGACCGCGCAGCACCTTCAACTCGTTTACGTACTCTTTGTCCCCGTCGTCTGGATGGCGGTGCGAGCAGGAATTGAAGGCGTCAGTCTCGGCATCCTCGCCACCCAACTCGGTCTTATTTTAGGCTTTCATATTTTCCCGCAAGAAATCTCTGAAATGCCGAAAGTCCAGGCGCTCATGCTGGTCCTCGCCTTGACGGGCCTCTTTGCCGGAGAGCTTGTGACGGAACGCCGCCGCACCGAGGCTGAACTACGCCGGCATCAGGAATCTCTTGCACGGCTCGCGCGACTCGGCAGCGTCGGCGAGCTCGCCGCCGCGGTGGCGCATGAGCTGAACCAGCCCTTGATGGCGGCCGGCACTTATACGCGCCTGGTCGATGACGCCATTCGGACCGGCCACGCGGACGCCGGCGCTGTGGCGGAAACCGCCGCGAAGGCGGTCGCGCAAGTCGAGCGCGCCGCCGCGGTGGTGCGGCGTCTGCGGGCGCTGGTCCGCCTCGACCGCAGCAACCGCATCGCTTGCCGGGTCGATCACATTATCCGGGAAACAATCGATTTGTGCCGCCCCGATCTTGAACGCCTGACCGTGAGCGTCTATCCGGCCATCGCGGCCGACCTGCCTCTCGTGATGGTCGACATGCTGCAGATCGAGCAGGCGCTGCTCAATCTCATGCGCAATTCCATGGAGGCGATCGGCGATGTCGGACGCGGCACGATCGCGATCGAGGCGGTTCTTGCCGGCGATGAATTCGTCGAGATTCGCGTGGTCGACACCGGGCCAGGCTTCCCGCCCGATCTCGCCGCCAATCCGTTCTTGCCGTTTTCGTCGACCAAAAAGGAAGGCCTCGGCATCGGCCTGCCGCTGTGCCGGTCGATCATCGAGGCGCATGGCGGCCGCATCTGGCTCGACACCAACGCGACCGGCGCTGCCGTTCATTTGACCTTACCTGTTGCCGACTCGACGGAGTCTGGATCGCCCCATGGCTGATCCGATCGATATCGCGTTGATCGACGACGATTCGGCCGTGCTCGATTCCTTGCAGCTCTATTTCGCGCGCCGGAACGTCCAGACCGCGTGCTTTGAGTCGGCAGAGGCGCTGCTTGCGGCACTCGACGGTGGCGCGGAGCCCGACTGCATCGTGTCCGACGTTCGCATGCCGGGGATGTCGGGCCTCGATCTCGTCCGTCGTCTCAACGCGCGCCGGTCTATTGCGCCTGTCATCCTGATCACCGGCCTCGGCGATATCGACATGGCGGTCGCCGCCATCAAGCTCGGGGCGTTCGATTTCATCGAAAAGCCGTTCGACGAGGGCCGCCTTCTCGCCAGCGTTCGCAGCGCGGTGGAGGTCGGACGCCAGCAGGCAAAAGATGCGGCGGAAATCGAAAGGCTGCGATCGCGCTTCGAGGTGTTGTCGGCGCGGCAGCGCCAGGTGATGGAACTTGCCGTCGCCGGGCTGTCGAACAAGGAAATCGGATCGCGGCTCAATATCAGCCCGAAAACCGTGGAAAACCACCGCGCCTGGGTGATGGAGCGCATCGGCGCGAAGAATCTCGCCGAGCTCGTGCGCATCGCCATGCAGATCGATCGGCGGCCGTAGAGCGGGCTTTTGAAATGGCGCCGTCATGATCAGGATCACGAACGTCCTTGTTCGAGCGCAAGGCGCCAAAGCGTGTCGGAGGAGATTTCCAAGTCGTCGGACCAATAACCGCACCAGCCCCATTCGCCGACAGTCACCTTGCGGAACAGATCATCATTATCCCGCAACGGCCTGAAGACTGCATAATCTGCAAGGAGCTTCGACACATCAACAATGCTTTCTGCTCCACCCCTCCACGTAATCACGAGACGGCGATCGCCATCAGGGCGGATAGATCTGATGTTCGGAGCGGTTTTCTCCATTCTTATGCTCTCCGATTAAGGCGGCGCCATTCGGCGCGCGGCACTTCGTAGGATGGGTTGAGCGAAGCGAAACCCATCAGCGGCCGTGCCGCGCGGATAAGCCCATGATGGGTTTCGCTGCCGCTCAACCCATCCTACGGCGCTACAGCGTAAACACGAAGATCATCGTGGCGCTGCGGCCGAGGTTGCGCTTCTCGGGCGTTGTCGCAAGTCGGCCCATGGAGTTGCGGGTGAGGCCGGTGGCGATGGCGATGTATTGCTTGCCGTCGACCGCATAGGTCATGGGCGGTGCGTTGATGCCGGTGCCGACATTGAAGCTCCACAGCTCTTCGAGGCTCTCGTCGTCAAGCGCCATCACGGTGCCTTCGATCAGCGCCGTCACCACGATGCCGCCGGCGGTGGCGAGCGCGCCGCTCGTGTTGGCATACGGCATCGGCTTGCGCTGCTTGAGTTCGCCGGTGGCCGGATCGACCACTGCGATTCCGCTTGAGAGCCGCCCGTCATAGCCGAAGTCGCCGCCGTCGAACTTGCCGGGCACATGACGGGTCTGGTCGCGGGTGATGTTGGTGCAGCCTTCGAGTTCCGGGATGTAGATGAGTTTGGTCTTCTGGCTGTAGGCAGCGGCCCAGAAATTGTTGCCACCCGGTACTCCCGGGCATACGCCGGGCGTCTTGGCGCCGGTAAGAATCTTTGCCACTGGGTCGGCGTAGGTTTGCAGCTCCTTGGCAGGGTCGTAGTCGACGGGTTTGCCGGTCTTGGGATCGATGCCCTTGGTCCAGGTTACGCTCGACACATATTGGGTGGCTTTCAGGAACTGGCCGTTCAGCCGGTCGAACGAATAGTGGAAACCGTTGCGCGCCGCATGGGCAAGGAGCTTGCGATTCTCGTCGTTGACCTTGCCGTCGATCAGGATATGGGTCCCGGTCTCATCGTAGTCCATGGTGTCGTTCGGCGTGTATTGGTGGAACCACCGGATGCGCCCGGTCGCGGCGTCGATGGCAAGCGCGCTGTTGGTGTAGAGATTGTCGCCAGGCCGGTACGATGAATCGTATTTCGGCGTCGGATTGCCCGCCCCCCAATAGGTGATGTTGGTCGCCGGATCGTAAGAGCCGGTGACATAAAAGGCCCCGCCGCCGGTCTGCCAGGCATTGTTCTTGTCTTTCCAGGTCTCGCTGCCAGGCTCACCCGGCGCCGGGATCGAATAGGTCTTCCACAACACGTTGCCGGTCTTGGCGTCGAGCGAGGTCACCCAGTTGCGCGAACCGCCGTCGCCCCCAGAGGCGCCGATAAGGATCGAGTCCTTGAGGGCCAGCGGCGCCGCGTTGAGCGTCATGGTGGGCTGGTCGCGCAGGTTGCGCTCCCACACCATCTTGCCGGTGTCGCGATCGGTCGCGATCACGCGTCCGTCTTGGCTTGTCACCGAGATGACGAGATTGCCCCATAGCGCGACGCCGCGGTTGCGGTCGATCTTCTCCTGGCCCGGATCCATCTTCCACACGATGTCGCCCTGCCGGCCGGAGCGCACATCGATTTTGTAGACCACGCCCCAGGCATCGGTGACGTACATGAAACCGTCGTCAACCAGGGGCGTCGCCGTCAGGTTCTCGTTGCCGCTGGTGCCGCCCAGGGCCACCGCGAAGGCGAGCCGCAGGCCTTTGACGTTTCCTTTGTTGATGGCCGCGAGCGCTGAGTAGCGCTGCGCGGAATAGTCATGGTGGTTCATGAGCCAGTTGTGCGGCTCCGGATTGACGAGGCGCTCATAGCTGACGTCGGCAGCGCGTGCGGAGGTACCGGCCGCGAACGCGATGCCAGCCACGATCGATGTCGAGATTGTCTTGCGCATAATAGGCCGTCACCTTCCCGGATGGAGTTCTTTGGAATTGGGGTGTTCGAGGATGCAGCATCGAAAGACCGCCATATTAGCGCATCGAGGAGGGCGATGCGAAGCGCATAGCGCTGCTCCCTCTCCGTGCTTGCCATCAGGGCGTAAACGCCCTGATGATAATCGGGTCAAGGCGCTGCGGCGAGCGGTGGCGCGCTTGCGGGCGGACGCCGGTGTCTGGTCGCCTGCTCGTAGGCGTAACCGATCTTGAACAGTGTCGGCTCGCTCCAGGGGCGCCCAAGGATCTGGAGGCCGGCCGGCAAGGTCCCGCGCACGAATCCCATCGGCACGGTGATCGCCGGAAAGCCAGTCGGCGGCGAAATCCGCGGGCTGTTGTTGCCGTGCGGCGTGTTGAGATCGCCGATCAATCGCGGCGGGTTGTTCCACGACGGATAGACGAGCGCGTCGAGCCTTAAGTCGTCCATCGCCTTGAGCACGCCTTGCGCGAGGCGCCGCCCGTTTTCGTCCGCCTCCTGGCATCTGGGGTTCTGATCCGGCGGCGGCTCCGCCGCCGCGTCGAGCATCCGCTTTTCGATCGAGGGATGGAACTTCTGCGAGGCGAGAATCTCGTCGAACGTCCTCACCGGCGCCTGCGGACCCAGCCGCGCGAGGTAGGCGTTGATGTCGTGCTTGAAGCGGTTGCAGAAAAGTCTCCCCGGGGGGATTTCAGCGATTTCCGGAACATTGATCCCTTCGACGATCTCTGCCCCCTGTTGTTTCATGTCGGCGAGCGCCTGCGCGATGAGCTTCAAGACGTCGGGATCGCTGTCGGGCCCCATGAAGAGCTGCCGGACCGCGCCGACGCGCGCGCCCTTCAGTCCGTTGCGATCGAGGAAAACCAAGTAGCTGTCGGGCCGCTTCCCAAGGGCTGCCGCGGTGACCGGATCGGCCGGATCGTAGCCGGCAATCACGTCGAAGATGGCCACGGCATCGGCCACGGTCCGCGCCATGGGCCCGCCGATGTCGCGGTTGAGAAACAGCGGGACGATGCCGTCGCGGCTGGTGAGCCCCATGGTTGAGCGGATGCCGACGAGGCTCGTGTGCGACGACGGCCCGCGTATCGAATTGCCGGTATCAGTCCCGAGGCCTACTGCCCCGAAGCTCGCTGCCACCGCCGCCGCAGTGCCGCCGCTGGAGCCGGCGGGGACGCGATCGAGCGCGTAGGGGTTGCGGGTGTAGCCGGGCACGAGCGAGTTCACCGTCTCGAAGGGCGACCACGCGAATTCCGCCATGTTCGATTTGGCCAGCATGAGCGCGCCGGCCTCGCGCAGCTTGCGCACCTGGAAAGCATCGCGCAGCGGGATCGATCCCTTCAACGACAGCGATCCGGCCGAGGTCGGCATATCGACCGTGTCATAATTGTCCTTCACGATCACCGGCACGCAATGCAGCGGACCGCCGAGCCCGGACTGCGCGAATTTGGCATCGAGCGCATCCGCAGTCGCCAAGGCGTTGGGGTTGACCATGACGATGGCGTTGAGCACCGGACCCTTGCGGTCATAGGCCTCGATACGATCGAGATACATCTGGACCAGCTGCCGGCATGTCAGCTCCTTCGCCTTGAGGGCGGCGAGGATGTCGGCAATCGTGGCCTCCTGGGTCCAGATCAACCGGAACGCACCGGCCTCGGCGGGCACCACTGCGAGCAGCAGCAGGAACAGCGCACGTCCGACCAGACGAACGGGCTCTTTGTACATTTTCTTCCCCCATTGCTCTGTGACACGGGCGAGATGGCGTGTAATTGCGCCCATGGACCTCATCCTGAGGAGGCCGCGCTCTTCGCGCGGCCGTCTCGAAGGATGGCCGCGGGCACGATCTCGCTTGCGGCCGTCCTTCGAGACGCCCGCAAGAGCGCGCTCCTCAGGACGAGGCCGATGGATGAAATCGATATGATTCGTACCATGGAAACGCTCTACGAGCCTTGCAACAACAGACGGCGAGCCTGCGCGATGGTCGCCCGCGCGTATTGCGCGAGCTCGTCATCCGACGCGCTGCTGATCGGGTGGCCGATGACGACGAACCTGTAGTCCGGCATGCCGGCGACCCGGCACATCAGCTCGGCTGCACTGACGAACCGTTCCGTCATCACGGCGATGGCCGGTACCCCTTGCCGCTCTGCTGCGATCGAATCATGCAAACTGCACGATGAGCAGCTGCCTCAATCGCCGACACCGGCGACGACGGCGTCCCATTTCGGGATTTCATCGATGATGTGGGCGTCGGCCGGCGCGCTGTAGTTCGACTTCGTCCGCCATATGACGTGCGCGACTTCGAGTTCCTCGCGCAGCATGCGTTCGAGTTGCGCGAAATAGCCTTTGGTTCCCTCTTTGCCGTTCGAGATGAATCCGATGATCTTGCCCTTCAGCGAAGACGGCCGTACGGCCGGCCGGCCGCCGGCTCTTCTCATCTCGTTCGTGGGATCGAGCACGCGAAGCATCATGTGGCAAACTCCTGCGTTCTTTAAGGTCCCGTGGTTGCAATTCTACTTTAGCCCTTCGGCGGCTCGCAATCGACGCAGGCGCCGATCGCCGCCGTTACCGCCTTGGTCTTGCTGCCCATCCACGGCGGAATGACCGCGCCGAAGCCGCCGGCCGGGCCCCCTGCGGCCACGACCAGGAGATGCTCCGGCGATTCGAGCGCGGCATGGATGCGCTCGCCGCGGTCGCGCACGATCGCGCCCTTCCCTACGTCGGCCCATTCGGCGCGGCGCACACGGGCGCGTTCGTACAAGAAGTCAGCGATATTACGCTTGGTCCAGCCCGCCCGCTCGATCGGTTCGCGCAGCTGTTTCGGGATCACGATCGCGTAATTGCCGCCATAGATCGAGTAGTGGCGCTGGTTTGCGCGCATCTCTGCAGCGAACGTCTCCAGAATCTCCCTGGGGTCCGTGGTCCACTCGTTCATGATCTGACGCGGCGCCATCGCCGCCATGACGGTGACGGCGGAGACGCCGTCCGGGATGCCGCGGACGACCGCCAGCGGCTGCCATGAGGTGTCCTCCTCATCCTCGGCAAGGCAGTAGGAGAACTTGCCAGGATGGCCGAGCGTCGTGCGGTCGATGCCGCCGGGGCGCACGTCGAGCAGATTGATCAGCGCGAGCCGCACGGCGCGGCCGATGACCGCGGTTGCGCGATCGCTGTTGGCGAGCGCATTGAAGCCCGCATTTGCTCCGATCTCGAGACGGACAGGCCCGTTGATGATCACGAGGATCGCGCATCCGCCCGTGCTGGAGGTCACGCCATGCAGAAGAAACTCCTCCTTCATCAGGGCCTGCCACGCTGCCGCGACCACGGGAAAGTGCATCGGCAGACAGCCGGCCATGACGGCATTGATAGCGAGCTTCTCGGCTGTGATCGGCTGGGCGCGAACCGGCTCGATCCCGATGAGCTGGTCCGGCGGCATCAAGGCCCATTCCAGGCAAGCCTCGACCGCTGCCTCGGTCGGCGGCACCACCGGCAGGCCGTCGGTCCAGCCGTTACTGTGATAGAATTCTTGCGCCGCCGCGAAATCGTCGACGTCGTAGGTTTTGGACGTCAGCGCCGTCTTTGTCGTTTGCATTGACCGCCCGAAGACGAAGATGGTGTAGGATGGGTTGAGCGTCAGCGAAACCCATCATCGACCCTGCGGGTGAAGAGGCCCACGATGGATTTCGCAAGAGCTCAACCCATCCTACGAGCCCGACAAGAGCATAAGTAGGCCAGCCACAATGTCCAGCGATGACGCAAGCCAGGTTGAAATGCGGCTTGACGAGCGCCGGGGCGGCCTCGTCGCTGTCGTGACCGTCAACAATGCGTCACGTCTCAATGCGATGCATAGCGCACTGATGGACGAATTCGTCGAGAGGCTCTCGCCGCTGATGGCTGACGCGGAACTGCGCGCGTTAGTGCTCACCGGCGCGGGCGACAAGGCCTTCATCGGCGGCGCCGACATCAGGGAAATGAGCGCCTTGACGAACGCCGAAGACGGCCGCCGGTTCATCACCCGCCTGCATCGCTGCTGCGATGCCATCCGCGCTCTTCCCGTGCCGACGATCGCCCGCATCAACGGCTTGACGTTGGGGGGCGGGCTCGAAATGGCCGCTGCCTGCGACGTGCGCATCGCAGCGCAGAGCGCGGTGTTCGGAATGCCGGAGGTCAAGCTTGGCATTCCGTCCGTCATTGAGGCTGCCCTTCTGCCGATGCTGATCGGCTGGGGACGGACCCGCCAGATCCTCCTGTTCGGCGAGAATTTTTCTGCACATGAAGCGCATTCGTGGGGATTGGTCAACGAACTGGTGGCCGACGACGACCTGGATGACGCGGTCGGACGGTGGCTGGACCAGCTGCTTTCGTGTTCGCCGGGCGCCGTTCGCCTGCAAAAGCAATTGATCCGTTCGTGGGAGGACCTGCCGGTGCGTGCAGCGATCGAGGCGGGAATCGAAAGCTTTGAGGCGGCCGTTCGAAGCGGCGAGTCTGCGGCCGCAATGGGTGATTTTCTCAAGCGCCGGAAGGCGCGCAAGACGATGTCCTGAGGGATTGCCCTTAAGGGATGTGATATTCGCGATCCGAAGCGGAGCCAAGGCATGGTTACGATCAAGACGTGGGTGCGTAGACACACAGTGGCAATCTTCGCCATCGCCGTCGTGGCGGCGACGTCCGGCAGCGCCTGGTCACAGACGCCGAAAACGATCAAGATCGTCGTTCCGAACCCGCCGGGCGGGGTCAGCGATCTCCTCGCTCGTCTTGTGGCGGACGAGATCGGCCGCAAGCACGGCCAGGCGTTCCTGATCGAGACCCGCCCTGGCGCCGCCGGCGACATTGGCAGCGAAGCGGTCTCGCGCGCGGCTGCCGACGGCGAGACCCTGTTGATCAACGCCAACCCTCTCGTCGTTAACGCGAACCTGCGCAAGCTCAACTTCGATCCGCTCACCGACCTGGTGCCGATCTGCCAACTCGTCAGAGCGCCGACGGCCTTGGCGGTCAGTGCCGCCTCATCCTATCGGACGCTCGGTGAGTTGCTGGACTCGGCGCGGCTGCAACCGGGTAGCTTGACATTGGCGAGCATTGGTCCCGGCTCAGCAACTCATATTGCCTTTGAGGCGCTCAAGCGCGCAGCCAAGGTCGACATGACTTTCGTGCCTTATGCGGGCACGGCGCCGGCCGTCAGTGCGTTGCTCGGCGAACATGTCACCTCGTATTTGGGGAACTACGCCGACGTGCGTGAGCAAGCGGCGGCCGGCAAGCTGCGCCTGCTCGCTACGGGATCAGCGACGCGGACCGAGCTTCTTCCCGACGTGCCGACAATCGCAGAGGCGGGCTTTCCAAGCGTGCACATCGAGGTCTGGTTCGGGGTATTTGCGCCGGGCAAAACACCCGATGAAACGCAAGCGCGGCTCGCCACTATGCTGTCGACAGCGGTCCGCTCCGCCGACTTGAAATCGAGGCTCGTTCTCCAAGGGCTCTATCCGACCGGCATATGCGGTGCGGAATTCCGCAATTTCGTTCGCAGCCAATACGAAGACTACCGCCGCATCATTCGCGAGACCAATTTCCCGGCGGAATGAACGCCGAAATCCGGGTCTGAACGGCCGAATGCAACGGTCCCGGCCGCCCCTTCGACCCGAGTGGCTGATCAGCCTGCTCGCTCGAGATCCGTCGCGGCGCAGTGGAAAGCTTGGATAACCGCCGCGTCCAACTCCGTTTGCAGGGGATTACGGTCGGGTTGGGTTGACAAGCGTTTTCCTTTGGCCGATGCCCCTCACATTGGGGAGTGGGCGATGTTGATGAACCGTCAGGAGTGTCGGGAATCCGACAAACGCGATGGCCGTGGTCCATGCGGAACGCGACCTGCCGCCGAGTTTGACTCGAAAGCGGTGCGCACCGGCATAGGCGCAGCGATACGCACGATCCATTCTGACGTGTTACGCGAGGAAATCCCAGACAGGATTGCCGAGTTGCTAAGGCAACTCGATGAGCCAAAGGACGTCGGCAGCGGGTAGCGTCGGTCAAGCCCCGCGGCAGGCAGGCTGTGGATATCATCAGAATTATACTTGACGGCCTCCGTTGTGCGTCGCCCACTTGCGGCCCGCGCTCTGCGGGGGTACCAGCATGCCAATCGATCCCTCCATAGAACATCACGCGTTTGAACCTGAGGCAACTGCGGCGATGGGTGAAGCCTTTGAGGCTGCCTGCATGCAGCTTCACGACGCCGGCAAGGCCGAAGTGGTGCGCAAACTCGTCGCCGAACGAATTATTGCAGCGGCGAGCAGAGGTGAGCTTGACCCAGGTCGCTTGCGGACAGCGGCGCTAAGCTGGATTGTCAGTCACCCCACTCTCGTCCGCAGGTTCGCGTCGAGCGAATTATAATCCCCGGGCAGCCAGAGCGGCCTCGCAGCGGGCGGGGCCAAATTTGATCCGGTAGACCGTCTGGACCTTTAGACCGGTGTCCTTTGCTCAATCGCTCGCCCGGGCGGCAAAGCACAGCTTTGCGTGACATCAACGACCTTGTAGAACGGGCCTTCTTCAGAACGGCTGGAGGCCGACGGAGCACGAGTTATGCTTTTTGCGAGAATTGACTAAAGGCGAAATTGATTGGACAAAACCGTGACTCCGGATCGCAAGGGATCGCGTCATGAGGCATTCGGTTGGTTTGCGGGTCAGCCGGCTCCTAGCGGCTCTGATGATGGTCGCGGCGATCTCGTGGGCGGCGCAGGCGCAGGATCGGGTGGCGCTCGTCGTCGGCAACAGCAAATACATCAGCGCGAACGGGGTGCCCAATGCGGTGAACGACGCGCGTGTCATGGCGCGGGCGCTCCGCGACATCGGCTTTGTCGTCGCCGACGGGTACGATCTTTCCCGCGATAGCATGGAGCGCCAGATTCGCGAGTTCCTGCGCAAGTCCGAAAGCGCCCACGTGGCGCTATTTTTCTATGCCGGCCATGGTTTGCAGGTCGATGGCCGCAACTATCTGCTGCCGGTCGACGCCAAGCTAGAGGCGGCGAGCGATCTCGCTTTCGAGACGATCGGGCTCGACAACGTCCTGGAAAGCCTCGATGGCGCGTCGCGCACCAATATCGTCGTCCTCGATGCCTGCCGCAATAATCCGTTTGCGCAAAGCTTCGCGTCTCGATTGGGAGTCGGGCGATCCGTCACGGTGCTGTCGGGCCTTGCCGGCTATTCCAACCTCGGCACCGGCACGCTGATTGCGTTTTCGACTGCGCCGGGCGCGGTGGCGCTCGACGGCACTGGCTCCAACAGCTCATTCACCAAGGCCCTGGCCCGGCACGTACGCACCCCTGGCCTCGAGGTGCGTCAGATGCTCACCCGCGTTCGTGCCGACGTTGCGGCCGAAACGCGGGGCAAGCAAATCCCCTGGGACAATTCTTCGCTGCTGGGCGAGGTCTATCTGGCGGGGCTCGGCAAGCCGGAGCCGCCACGTGTCGACGTTCCCCCGGCAGTCCCTGCACCGGCAGCCGACGACATCCTTTGGGAGGCCATCAAGAGCTCCAGCGTCACTGCCGTGTTCGAGGAGTTTGTGAATAAATTTCCGACCAGTCCACACGCCAGTGAGGCGCACCGGCGCGCCGATGAGTTGAAGAAAAGCGAAGTTGCCATGCTGCCGCCGGGGAGCGGCGCGCAGATCGGCAAGCTCTTGACCGCGCCCGCCAACGCTCCGATCGCATCGTTCATGCGTCACAATGGCGGCTGGTCGGTGGCACTTTCGTTCGCGGAGCCCGTCACCGGGATTTCCTGGCGTCTCGGCGAAGCCGGCAATTTTCGCGAGACCGGCTTCATGGATGCGTTCGATCCGCGCACCCGCAGGCGCATGCCGAACCCCGCAATTCAACTCGACGCGGATCAGCCGGCCACCACGATCTATGTGCGCTATGTCGACGCCAACGGTAGCCTTCAGGGGCCATTCCCCATCCGCTTCGAGCCCGTCGGGGCGCTTGAGCGCGAGCAGCGCAAGATCCTCGAGATGACCGCAGGAAGTTGGCTCTCTTTTCGCGAATACAACGGCCTGCTTCTCTATTACACGCACCTGATGTCGTATCGCTGCGCCATCCGGCAGGTCCGCATCGGACTTAACTCCACGATCCCGGACCGAGCCATCGCGATGCCGCCGTGCAATCAGAAGGATCCGATGGCGATTCCGGCCGACGCGCAGCCCTATCTTAAAGTCCCGCCCGCAACCGGATTGGTGTCGGTAGAGCTCACCTATCGAGACGGCAGCGTATCGGAGGTCAAGACATTCCGCCGATAGCACATCTTGTGTCGAGAACTGAAAGGACAACCTTGGTATGTCAGCAGAAAGCAACAAGATGTTAGCTCAGCGGGTTTGGGAAGAAATCTGGCACCAGGGCCAGTTGAGCCGGATCGACGAACTGTTCACACCGGATTTCCTCAGACATGATCCTGGGGGGAGAGAACTGCATGGAACCGATCAGAACCGACAGTTTATCAGTAGCATCCGCACGGCCTTCCCCGATGTCCACTATACCGTTGATGATCAGATCGCGGAGGGGAACAAAGTCGTGGTGCGCTACCGTTTTCGCGGCACCCACCTGGGCGAATTTCAGGGGATGCCGCCGACGAGGAAGCAGGTGAGCTATAGCGGGATTCTCATCTATCGAGTGGTAGATGGCAAGATCGCTGAACAATGGACCGAAATTGATCTGCTGGGCTTTCTCCGACAACTTGGCGTTCTTCCCAATTCATGAGAAGGAAAGAGCTATTTGAAGAGGTGTCCAGGGCGATTAGGGAGATTCATCCCTAATGGTGAAACTCCAGATCAAATCTCATCTTATTACTTCTCAACTTCGTGACGGCGAGGGGGGATCCGATCTCAACGGAACGTGCGTCCAACGAAGCGATAAGGTTCTCCATGCGAACACTGACGTTGTTGCTCGCGGTCCCGGTCATCTCGTGCTGTGGGCTTACCGTGGTTGCGGCTCAGCCTGCCGGCGTCATCACCCAGGGCAGTCCGGATACGACGGCAAGCCGGCGGCGCGCGTCGGCGACGGCACCGCGAACGGCGCTCCGGTGGTCGAAGGCTCGCGCGATGTCTTCATCAACAGCCGCCCGGCCGCGATCGCGGGCGGAAGAAACGGGTGTGGCGGCGTCGTTGTCGGCGGAGCGTCGAATGTGTTCATCAACGGCAGGCCGGTCGCGCAAGCGGGTAGCCTGACCAGTGATTGCACAGGGCGTTGAGGCCGGCGCGGGTATTCGCAATATGCGAGGCGGCGCCGGCGCTTCTGCTCAGTGCACGATCATCCCGGTCAACACATAGGCCTGCAGCATCACCAGCAGGCCGACCAGACAGGCGAGCGCGATCGAGTGGCCGAACACGAAGCGCAGGATGGTGCCTTCGTGGCCGAACCAGTTGGTGGATGGCCAGTTCGTTGCAACAATGGTCCGACGCTATCAAGAAGCCAAGCCGGTGCGGTGGAATCGCGCGCAGTTGCTGCGCGCTGAATCGGAATACAAAAGCTTCCATCGTGTTTCCCAAAGAGGATAAATGGCGTTCAGGCCGCATGACACTGGAAAGTTACAATTCTTCTACCAGTCCTCCTACCCAAACCGCTCCCGCGCAAGTCTCGCGCCCGCGCCCAGGGCCGTAAGCTTCGCGGCGGCGATGTCCCTTCTCATCGGCGCGATGCCGCAATTGGTGCACGGGATGATGCGCTCGCGAGGAACGCAACGCAGCGCCTCGCCGATCACCGCGGCGACCTCTTCCGGCGTTTCGATCGTTTCGGTCGCGACATCGATGACGCCGATGAGCACGTCCTTGCCGTCGAGCAGCTTCAAGAGTTCGATCGGCACCTTTGAATTGCGGCATTCGAGCGAGACCTGTCCGATCCGGCTTTTCGCCAAGGCTGGGAAAACCCGCTCGTATTGACGCCACGCAGCGCCGAGCGTCGCCTTCCATTCGACATTCGCCGGAATGCCGTAGCCGTAGCAAATATGGATTGCGGTGGTGCAGGTGAGGCCGGCGGCAGCGCGATGAAGCGCCTCGATGCCCCAGTCCGTTGCGGCGTCCATATAGACGTTGAAGGCCGGCTCGTCGAACTGGATCACATCGACGCCGTCGGCTTGGAGCGCCAGGGCCTCCTGGTTGAGCACGTCCGCGAACGCAAATGCCATCTTGATGCGGTCGCCATAATAACCGTCTGCGATCGTGTCGACGATGGTCATCGGACCCGGCAAGGTGAACTTGAGTTTCTTAGCCGTGTGGGCGCGGGCGAAACGCGCTTCGCAGGCATGCACGCGGCCCTTGAGCGAGAGCGGTCCGGTCACGGTCGGCACCATGGCCTTGTAGCGGTCGTTGCGGATGCCCATTTCGACGCGCTTCGTGAAATCAATGCCGTTGACGGCTTCCAGAAAGCCGTGGACAAAGTGCTGCCGCGACTGCTCGCCGTCGGTGACGATGTCGATGCCGGCGTCTTCCTGCAGCTTGATCGCCACAAGGGTGGCGTCGAGCTTCGCGGCTTCGAGCTCGGCTCCGGCAGGCCGCCACGCCGCCCACAGCTTGCCGGGCTCGGCAAGCCATGGCGGCTTAGGCAGGCTGCCGGCGATAGTGGTCGGGAACATTTGTCACCTTGCTTTGGCAAACGGGCGGTGGTCACGGCCGCCACTGATAAATCCAATCATGTTGCGCGAGCAGCCGCTCACCGCCAAGCGCCCTGAGAATCGTGTCGCGGATGGATGCAAGCGGCTCACGGAGATGATATGTGAAATCGTTGCGTCGCGCCGCCCACTGTATCCGCGCGGTGCGGGTTTGGCGCGCCTGCTCATATCGACGCAGCGCCCCCGCAGGATCGACAGGTGAGCGACTGAGCTCTCGGGCCAACACGGCGGCATCCTCGATCGCCATGGCGGCACCCTGCGCCAGGAACGGCAGCATGGGATGTGCGGCGTCCCCGATCAAACTGACGAGGCCATTTCCCCAACTCCGCGATGGCGCGCGATCGCAGAGCGTCCATTTCTGCCAGTCGCCGGTCGCCTGTGCAAAAATTGCCGCTTGTCGTGGCAAATGGCTGGATCGTGCGAGCAGGTCAGAGCGATCGACATGGGTCGTCCATGTTGTGCTCTCCCACGTATCGCGGATAACCCACACGATATTCACGGCGGCCTTGGCTCTTATAGGGTAGTGAACCAAATGCCAGCCGGTACCGAGCCAAAGGTTCACCGCCGGCTCAAGATATTGCGGTTCGACGACCTCAGCCCGTGCCACCGTTCGCCATGCACTTCGGCCAGACAAGCGCGGAGATCTCGAATCGCCAAGACGAGCCCTGACCGTCGACCATAGTCCGTCGGCGCCGATCAGCGCCGATCCGCGGTGTTCCCCAGCTGCTCCGCCGCAATTGACACGTGCGCGCACGCCGGCGGCAGCGAGGGTGAAATCATCGACCTTGGCGCCGAGTGTCAATGCAATGCGTGGCTCCGCCGCAACTGCCTCAAGCAGCACCTTCTGCAGGTCAGCGCGATGGATCACCCAATAGGGCGCACCGTATCGCGCCGACATGGCGGCGCCGAGCGGCAGTGTTGCGATTTCGCGGCCGGAATGCCCCGAACGCAGCCGGATGGCGGCGGGTTCGACAATTGCGGGCATGAGGCGGTCGGCAAGTCCGAGTGCTATCAGCACCCGAGTGGCGTTAGGCGAGAGCTGAATGCCGGCACCCGCTTCCTCGAGCTTTTCCGCCTGGTCGAACAGCTTGACCCCGATCCCCCGCTGGGCCAGCGCCAAGGCGGCCGTCAATCCGCCGATGCCGGCACCGGCGATCAATATGCCCTCCGAAGCCACTTCGCATCCGCAGCCCCCTCCCTACCCTCCCCCGCGTGCGGGGGAGGGTAGGGAGGGGGCCGTTTCGGCGTTGGGAAACGCGCACTCGGGCGGACGTGCGGCGTTGGGCGCGAGCGTCGGATCGAGACGGTATAAGGTCGAGCAATAGGGGCATATGATCTCGGTGTCGCCCCCCATGTCGAGGAATACGTGCGGGTGGTCGAACGGCGGCAGCGCGCCGACGCACATGAACTCCCTGGCGCCGATCTCGATAACGCCGACACCTGCGTCATTGTGGAAATGGGGTACGATCCGATCCACCATGGAATAGCCTTTGCCTTGCGAGACTGCAAAAACGTCAGCCGGGACCATAGCGATGAACGGGTTCGATTCCTAGATTCTTGAGGTAGAATTGCCGAGAAGGTGCGCCCACGACCCCTCCCTACCGTCCCGCGCAGGCGGGCGGAGGGACTTCCGGTGGGCAAAGCGGGATTTGTAAGCTAAAATTGTTTCAATTTCGGTGTCGCAGATGAGACGGATCATCCTGCCGCTGATGGCGGTGGCCCTGTGTGCAACCGCGGCGTATGCGGTGCTGCCTCGCGCCCATGAGTCCTACGTGCTCCTTAATGCACAGGACGACCCGGCAGTGCTGGCGGATATTGCGGTGGGGAAGGCGCTGTCGGCGCCGGTGGCTCGCACCGAAATCGAGAACGCCCTCGATGCCGGCGATCCGGAACTTGCCGCGAGCTTCCTTGAACTTGCGCGCGATCGCGGCATCGTGGTTGATCCGCAGCTCGCCGCGCGCGTTGACGCCGCCAATGCACCCAGTGCGCAGGTCGTTCGTGCGGCAGCGAGTTTCGGACACGGCTTGGTCACCGGGGCGCCAGAGGATCTTGCCGGACTCGCCGGGACTGCGACCGGCGATCTGTTCGTGTTCGGAGATATTCGCGATGCGGTGCGTGAGGGCGCCCATTTGGCGCGTGGTGAAACCGCTGATGAGCTCATACTCGGGCTTGCGTGCGCAGGTATTTTGGTAACCGCCGCGACCTACGCCACCCTCGGGGCGGCTGCGCCGGAGCGCGTCGGCCTGTCGTTCGTCAAGGCCGCTCGCAGAACCGGGCGGTTGGCGGCGCCGGTCGCGGAGTGGATGACGCGTTCGGTCCGCGAGGTGGTCGACACCAAGGCGTTTGGGGTCGCGCTGAGCAAGGCATCGATCACGGCGCCAGGGGCGGCGCTGCGCCTCGCCCGCGATGCCGTCAAGCTCGACCGCGCCGAGGGCGTCATAACCATGATGCGCGACGTCGGGCGCGTGCGGGCGAAAGCCGGCACCGGGGCCGCACTGGAAGGTCTTAAGCTTTCTGAAGGGCCCCGCGACGTGGCGCGGCTCGCGCGGCTCGCCGAGACCAAGGGCGGCAAGACCCGCGCGATCCTCAAGCTCGCCGGCCGCGCCGCTTTCGCGCTCACGGTCGCGGTCATCGATCTCTTGAGCTGGGTGTTCACTGCCATTTGCGCCGTGTTCGGTTTCTGCTCGGCGGTGAAACGAACCACGGAGCGGAGCACCGAACGATATCTGCACTGGCGCAAGAGGCGGCGCGTCACATCTAGCACCAAGGCGCCCTGTTTTCTTTAGACAATTTCGGCCAGTCATACCGCTTAGTCACATCTCGAACCATGCCTTGCCAGCCAGTTGGTTAGCAAAATGCTGGCAAATGCTGGCATCGCGTTCGCGGGATGTTCGGAGTGGCGGCAAAGGCCCCTTCGCGCTGTTCCAGGCGCGCTTGCGGACTGACATGCTGCCCGACCTTTCTATCGCTTCGGTTTGCCGATTGCCTTGCTGGCCAGCCGGCGCAGCGCTTCCGGGCGCGTCAGCTTGGGATCTTCTTGCGCAGCGATCCACGTGTCCAGCGCTTCCAGCTCGGCCGGCGGAATGCGCACGCCAACGAAGGTTGAGCCGACCGGCGGCCGACCGATGCGCTTTTTGTTATCTGAAACGTTTGACTTCTTCATGAGATTTGGATAACAGAAAGATATTGAGACGGCAAGAGATGGAGACGGACATGAGCGAAGCGCAGAAGACCTTGGTCCTCGAGCTCGTGCAGCAAGCGATCGACGGCATGTTCTACGACAGCGAGCTGGTTGAGAAAATTGAGAAAGTCACCGGCGGCAAGATCGAGCGCATCGCCAACGCGGCCTGATGGAAAGCTTTTGCGCCGGGTGCGACGGCGCAAAGGCGTTTCACCAAGGGAGATCAAAACGGATTCCGGCATGAGCCGGGATAAGCGGCCGC
>WNFR01000551.1_pt1 | contig 38156 bp, 44 predicted proteins | sample 5400221 | NCBI WGS metagenome assembly WNFR01 (sample SAMN13153357, study PRJNA577476) | soil metagenome | isolation source: 40 cm soil under Madrone tree | place: USA:California | collected 2016-06-14 | reverse complement strand
GGCGACGCGCGTCAGGCGCTCCGGCACGGTGAACGTGACCGCGCCCGGGCCGTCCAGCCACAGAAACCTGCCGCGGCGAAAGTGCTCGACCGCGCGATGCCAGTCGCCCTCGAGCGCGCCGCTGGCGAGCGCGTCGGCGATCTGCACCTCGACGTCGTCCTGCTCGTGAACACTGAGCGGCGACGGCAAGCGCATCTTGAGCGCCGGCACGCGCGTCACGAGCACGAGCGCGGCGGTGATCGCGAGCGCGAGCGCGGCGGGTGCGACGAGCGGCCGGCGGCGCACGACGGGGAGCGCGAGGCCGTTCAGCGCGACCGCGGCGAGCAGGCCGCCGATCGCGTCCAGCATCCAATGATGCGCCAGCAGCAGCCGCCCGAGAAAGATGATCGCCACCATCACGCACGACGCCGCCCACCAGCGTCGTGGATGGCGAAATGCCGCGGCGAGCACGACGATCGCGATCGCCGCGAGCGCCGTGTTCATGACGTGCGCGCTCGGAAAGCTGTGGCCGACGATCGGACCCGGCAGCATGCTCGGCCGCTCGCGCATGAAGACGTTCTTCAGGAGCTTCCCGGCATACAGACCCACGAGACACACCGCGAGCGACGGCCACACGCGCCGCACGCCATCGATGCGCGCGCGCACCAGCGCGGCCGCGAGCAGCGCCCCGATCGCGACGCGCGTCGTGAGGTCGACGGCGTGGTCGACGGCACGATCGACGCCGCATTGGCGCCAGTAGAGAATCGCCCGCCAGAGCGCCGCGTCGAGGTCGACGAGCCGCGGCATCAGCAGCACCTCACCCGCGAGCGCGACCAATGCGACGACGCCGATCGTCCGCAGAAAAGGCGGCGTGAGAAAAGCGGGGAGCCGCTCCCGGCCGTTCTCGCTCCCGCGCGCTCCCGCCGCCACCATCGATTCGTCGCCGTCTACCGCATTGCTGCGACGCTCGAAAGTGCCGTGAGGCGGACGGCGTCGAGGTCGGATTGAAACTTTTGCGTTCGCGCCACGTGTAATCTTTTCATTTCAAAGCGACGCAGAAACCCACAGTTGCAGCGGCGCGGCACGCATGACGGCTGGCGATGATTCCTCGCACGGGGCGCCTTCGCTCGCGAATTCAACGGATTCGCGAGCGCGATCGGCCGGCGCGCCGGTGTGGCGACGGCCGCAGGCGTGTGATGGCGCAACCCTTGCTCGAACCAGGCAATGCCACGCGTCCTCGAATGGCGCGTCCTCGTCGTCGTGTTGGCGATCGCCGCGGCGTGCGGCGGCCATCGGAAAGCGCGACCGGCGACGACGACCGCGGCGACCGCGACCTCGGCGGCGAACATCGCGCAGCTGTGGGTCGATCCCGGCGACGGCGGCGCGCGCGACACCTTCGCCGGGCCCGGTGGCGCCGCGCTCGCTCCCGATCCGGCGGCGACATACCTGTTCGCGAAGAAGAAAACGCACGGCACGAGCCCGGGCTATCACGTCCGCGATCCTTCCGGGCGGGAGTGGAGCGTGAAGCTCGGCGCGGAGGCGCAGCCGGAGGTCGTCGTGTCCCGACTGCTCTGGGCCGCGGGCTACCATCAACCGCCGACCTACTACGTGGCGCACTTCCAAATCGAGAAGGACGGCACACGCATCGAGCAGCACGGCGCGCGGTTTCGTCCCGAGCTGCGCGAGATGCGCAAGCGCGGCGACTGGGCGTGGGAGGACAACCCCTTCATCGGGACACGCCCCTATCGCGGCCTTCTCGTCCTCAACATGATCGTCAACAACTGGGACTTGAAGACCGAGCAGAACCCGATCCTCGACCTCGACGGCGAGCGTGAAGGCGCGCGCCGCTGGTACGTGGTCCGCGACGTCGGCGCGTCGCTCGGCCGCACGCCGGGCCGGATTCTCGACGGCACGCCGAACGACCTCCGCGGCTTCGAGCAGCAGGGGTTCATCACCGGCGTCGAGGGCGGGCACGTGCGGTTCGATTACATTCGGCCGCGCGCCGAGCTCTTCGCCGACATCACCCCCGACGAGATACGCTGGGCGTGCGAGCTGCTCGCGCGTCTCTCGGAGCGGCAGTGGAACGACGCGTTCCGCGCCGGCGGCTACGGACCCGAGCAGTCGGCGCGCTACATCAGCAAGCTGCGCGAGAAGATCGCCGCGGGCCGCGCGCTCGCCGGGTGACGAGGGCGATGCGCACGCTCGTCACCGCCCTCGTCGCGGCCCTCGCGCTCGCGACGCTCATCGGCACCGTCGCGGCGCAGGTGGACGTCATCTCCGAGGAGCCGCGCCACCATCACCATCGCGACGAGCACGTGACGCCGGTGCCGCTCAACTTCCGGGCGCAGCTCGCGCCGGTGAAGCGCGCCGCGATCAGCCTGCCGATCGCCGGCATGCTCGCGGCGGTGCTCGCGTTCCGGCCGCGCCGCCGCGGCACGCCGCGGCGTTCGCCCGCCGTCATCCAGACGCAGATCATCCTCGCGCTCGTCGGCGCCGTCGTGATGCTGATCGTCGGCCAGAGCCTGGCGCGCGCGTTCGGCATCGTCGGCGCCGCGGGCCTCGTGCGCTACCGGGCCAAGATCGAGGACCCGAAGGACGCCGGCGTGATGCTGTCGACGCTCGCGATCGGTCTCGCGTCGGGAGTCGGGCAATTCATGCTCGCCGGGTTCGCGGCGGCGCTGCTCCTGGCGATTCTCTGGGCCGTCGAGTCGCTCGAGCCCGAGGAGCGGAAGCTGTTCGCGCTGAAGGTGAAGTGCAAGGACTGCACGGCGCTGCGGCCACGTCTCGAGACCGTGCTGCAGAACTTCGGTCTGCGCTACGACCTCCGCGCGTCGTCCGCGGAAGAGCTCGAGTACGAGGTCAAGCTCCCGTGGGGCACGCGCACCGATCGCGTGTCGAACGCGATCCTCCACCTCGACGCGGAAAAGCAAACGGCGGTCGAGTGGGACGAGAAAAAAGAGAAGAAGGGCAAATGAGGGTACGATCGTGAAGCTCATCGTCCAACCCGACGACGGCGTGACCCCGATCCTGTCCGCGATTCAAAAGGCGAAGAAGACGGTCGACGTGATGATCTTCCGCTTCGACCGCCCGGAGCTCGAGAAGGCGCTGCAGGCGGCGGTGAAGCGCGGTGTCGTCGTGCGCACGCTCATCGCGCACACGAATCACAAGGGCGAGAAGAACCTCCGCAAGCTCGAGCTGCGGCTGCTCGACTACGGCGTGACGGTCGCGCGCACAGCCGACGACCTGCTGCGCTACCACGACAAGTTCCTGGTCGTCGATCGCGCCACCCTCTACGTGCTCGGCTTCAACTACACCCGCCTCGACATCGACCGCAGCCGCAGCTTCGGCATCGTCACCAAGAACCGCAAGCTCGTCCAGGAAGCGCTGCGCCTCTTCGACGCCGACTCGACGCGGCAGGCGTACGCTGCGGGATGCGACCTCCTCGTCGTCAGCCCGACGAACTCACGCGAGCGCTTGAGTACGTTCATCCGCAAGGCACGCAGGCAGCTCTTGATCTACGATCCGAAGGTCGCCGACCGCGCGATGATCAATCTCCTCCAGCAGCGCGCGAAAGCCGGCGTCGACGTGCGCGTCCTCGGGCGTATGGGCAAGCGTGGCGGCAACCTCAAGGTGCAGAAGTTTCCCGCTCGACGGTTGCACGTGCGCGCGATCGTCCGCGACGGCATGCGCGCGTTCATCGGCAGCCAGAGCCTGCGCAAGGTCGAGCTCGACGCCCGACGCGAGGTCGGCGTCATCGTCCGCGACCCGAAGGTCACACGGCGGATCGCGGCGGTGTTCGAGGCGGATTGGGCGCTCACCGACCTCGCGAAGAAGGATGCCGGGAACCCCGACCAGGCGTTGAGCGCGTGACCCGTCCGCGGCGCGCGGCGATGCGGACGGTGCGGCACGCGACGTCGCGGCGGCGCCGGCACGCGGCAGCGCGGCGGCGCCGGCATGCGGCGGCGCGCGTGTGATCGTGCCGGAGTCGATCGTGTGCCCCGTCCGCGAGATCGCTTGGAAGAAGAGCCTGTCGCCGGCGATCTCGATCAGCATGAACTCCCGGTCCTGATCGAAGCCGATGGCACGCAGCTCGGTCTCGGTCGGACGCCCCTTGCCGAGATCGCGACTCAATTTCGCCGAGCTCCCGGACGTGAAGTAGTGGACGCCGTGCTGGGGCTTCATGCGCTCGTACATGTGCTCGTGGCCCGCGAAGACGACGTTCACGCCGTAACGGACGAAGAGCGGCTCGACGAGCGCACGCAGATCCATCTCGGATCCGTGACGACTGCCCGAGGAGTAGATCGGGTGGTGGAAGAAGCAGATCTTCCACGGCGCCTGCGACGCCTCGAGCTCGCGCGCGAGCCACTCGAGCTGCTGCGGGTCCATGTAGTTGCTGTCGAGCGCGAAGAACTGTGCCGTGCCCTTCATGAAGGTGTAATAGCGACGGCCGCCCATGTGAAAGGGCGCGAAGAAGCGCTCCGCAGGCAGGTCGTGGTTGCCGAGCGCCGCGTAGAACTCGACGCCTTGCGCGAGCAGCGCCTGATAGGGGCGCGAGAACTTGCGCTCGAAATCCTCCGGCTGCTCGCCGCCGTACATGTTGTCGCCGAGCATGATCACGAACGTGAACGGAAAGCGCCCGTGGAACTCCCCCATGCGGCTCGCGACCTCGTACTGCAGCCGGCCGCCGGTGCCGCTGTCGCCGATGACCGCGAAGCGCACCGAGTCCGACCGCAGCGGCAGAGTGAGCGTCTGCCAGATCGGCCACGGGACGTGCGAGACGCACGCGGTAAGAACGAGGAAGAGGACCGCAACGCTGCGCCGCACGCCAGCGCTCCACACGCTCACGCAGTCGCGGCCGGCAACGCGTCAGGAATGTAGTCGACGATCAGGTCGGCGTCGACGTCGAGCAGGATCAGGTGCCGGTCGAAGAAGCGATATTGGAGCTCCTCCGGCAGCCGCGGCAGCTTTGCGAGCAGCTTCGGCGGTACGGTCGCGAGGGGCTTCGTCTCCGGATACTCGTCATTCACCGTGAATGAGAGTCGCGGCACCTCCTTCTGCACGCCTGCTCGGTCGTCGGGTGCACGGGCGCGAATGTCCTCCTGGACGACCCGCCGGAAATCGGCCTCGACGTCGCGCGTGAAGATCGCGCCTTGCCGCGCGTCGGGGCGAGCGGCGCGAATACCCGCAGCCAGTCGCTTGCGCAGCTCGACGAGCCGCGCGGCGTCGTCCGTTTCTTTGCGCGGCGGCAGCGTCGCCGCGACGCGACGGTGCAGCGTCAGGTACGCGTCGATGCGCTTCGCGAACTCGCCCGACGGCGCGACCGCCGGCGGCGGCAGCGGATTTGGCCCCTGCATGCAGCCGCCGAGTACGGCGACTGCGAGGCCCGCGGCGATCCGAGCGCGCATTGCCACCACCGCATCGATTGTGGGACCGCGGCATGGGGTGGGCAAACGCGGACGGCGCGATGGTCGCACCTGGACTCGAACCAGGGACCTCCTGCATGTGAGGCAGGCGCTCTAACCAGCTGAGCTATGCGACCGTGAAGAGCGCCTCGTACCACAGAGGTCGGGCACACGCCACGTCGGGAACGGTGGCGTCAGTCGTCGCGTTCGCCGAGCTTTCGGACGCGCTCCTCGAGCTTGCCCGTCCGCGTGTCGAGCACGACGTAGCACCACCGTCGGTTGCTCGCTTCCGCCACCGATTGGCACGGCACGTCGTCCTTGACGAGCACGTAGCGTCCCGCCTCACGGTGCGACTCTCCCGACGTGACCCAGAGCACGAGCAGGACGAACACGATGCCGCCGACGAGCGCCCAATGCTCGCGGATCCACGCCAGCGTATCGTCCGCGGCCTTCGCGGGATCAGGCAATGATCGGTACCTCCTCGGTGAAGATCAGGGTGGTGCGGTCGAGGTCGATGAAGCGCGCCTCGTCGGCGCGGGCCGCGCCGTACTCCGCCGACGCGACGGCGCGGCGCACGGCTTCCATGTCGTCGAACCAGGCCTCGGCGGCGCCGTCGTATTCGGCGCCGTTGATCGCATGGCATTGCACGTACCGACGCATTCCCGGAATGCGGGCGGCAATGCTGCCGTGCACCTCGCGCCAGTAGCGGTGGAAATCGGCCACCGCCATGCCCGGCTTGCGACGGATGAGATAGATCGCCTTCACCATCGTCAATCGTCGCATCCTACCGAAGCGGTCACGACCGCTCAAATGAGTCGCCGCGCAAGGAGTTGCGCCGGGCACCGGTGACGCACCGCACGTACGTACGCGCCGACACGTACGTACGCGCTGAATTGATGGGCAGTCGGTGTCCACTCGTGTGGCAGTCGGTACTCCCGCGACGCACGGTTGGTAAGATTTGCCACGGATTCCGCGCTGCGCCACGCGATCCGTCGCCAACTTCCAGCGGCATGGGATTTGCGATCAGCCGTCGTGGGAGGCACGCACGTGATCAACCGTATCTTCTCAGGAAGCCGCTGCCGGGTGATTCGCCAGGTGCACTACCCCGATGGTGCCGTACACCGGTTCACGCTCGGCACCATCCGCTACGCAATGGAGAATCTCGGCCGCGAGCTCGTGATGGTGGACTGGGACACGGGACGGGCGACGGTCGTGTTTCCGCACGACATCGAACTCGTCGCGGGCGAAGCGAGCGCGACTGCGTGAGGTCGTTGGAGCGGCGCGCGCTCACGACGCGAGAACGTCGCGCCGCAGCGTGAGCCCACCGTCGACGACGAGGATCTGCCCCGTCACGTAGCCGTCCGGCTCGAGAAAAAACCGAATCGCGCGCGCCACGTCCTCCGCACATCCAAAGCGCGCGATCACCCCGCTGTTCACGAATCGATCGTACTTGCCGCTACGGATGCTCGCTTCCGCCATTCCGGCAGCGGTGACGCCGGGCGCGACGACGTTCACGCGCACGTCGGCGCGACCGCCCCACTCCTTCGCCATGATGTGCGCCGCGTGCACCAGCGCCGCTTTCGGCGCCGCATACGCGAGACTGCCCTCGAACGGCGCGACGCCTTGCATCGTCGACAAGAGCACGATCGCGCCGTCGCCGTCGCCGAGCGCGGCGCGGAAATCGCGCGCGAGGAGCACAGGACCGAGATAGTTGTCCTGCAGCGAGCGCTGCATCTCGTCCGCGGTCGACACTCCGGCCTTCGGACGCGCGGGATCGCCGGCGAGCACGACGAGACCGTACGGCTGCCCGAGCGCGACCGCGGCGGCGACGAGCGCGTCGCGCGTCGCCGCCTCGTACACGTCGCCGCCGATCACGCTCACCGCCGCCGGGCCGCTCGAGCGCAGCGTCGCGGCCACGCGTTCGGCACGCTCGCGATCGGCGCGGTAGCCGAGCACGAGCGCCGCGCCTTCGTCGTGCAGCGCGCGCGCGAGGACTGCACCGATACCGCCCGTTCCGCCGGCGAGGATGCACACCCGCCCGGCGAGCGTCGCCGCGGTCACGAGCTCGGCTCCGACCTCGTCACCGAGCGCGCGAAGCGAAGGAGCCGTGCCGCGGCGGAGTCGCGCGGCGCCGCGGCGGAGTCGCGCGGCGCTACGGCGGAGTCGCGCGGCGCTACGGCAGAGTCGCGCGGCGTTAGTGTCGAACGCGTCGACCGTTCCGGCGTTCCCGGCAACGCCGCGTACACGAGGCTGCTCTCGCGACGATAGAAACCTTCGGTGTGAAACGAGCGATCGAGCTTCAGGTGCTCGTAGTCGAGATGGTGACAGAGCTCGTGCAGGAGGGTGCGGAGAAACGTCTTGAAGGCGACCACCTGAAGGCGGCGCGCCGTTCGCATCCAGACTTGCACGCGGTCGCGCGTCGTTTTGCCGTTGGCCGGCGTGTAGAGGCCGTGCAGCTCTCCGTAATGATTCGTCGGACGCTTGCCGCACACCTCGACGCGTAACGGCGGCACGCGCAGCAGCTGACAGAACACGTCCAGCAGCTGCTGACTGGCGACCTCGACCCGCCGGCGGTCCTCGGTCGCGAGCGCGTCGGCGAGCGCCCCAACCCGCACGCGGACGAGCGGACTCGGCGGAACGCGAATCGCGGTGACCGCGTTGCTGCGCGCGTAGGCGCGCTCGTCGGACCGACTGAACCTGCGGCGACCGTACGGCATCAGCTGGCGGACCCCTCCGACACGCGTCGCGTGTCACGTCCCCGTCGGACGCGTCGGCACACTAGGAAGGTTCGGGTCGCGATGCAACGACCGCGGCGACTCTCATTGCCTGCCTAGTTCTCCTTTGGTAAGCACTGGCGGCCAAACGTACAGGAGGGCCTGATGAGCCGAATCGTTCCATCCGTGTTCACCGTTCTCGCACTGATGGTGCTGGTAGCATCGTGTACGCGTGAGGAGCAGAAGGGGGCGGCGGCTCCGACGGCGACGCCGGCGAAAGTGGCCGCGCCTGCTGCAGCGCCGCAGCCGCAGGCCTCGGGCGAGGAGGTCGACGAGCTCTACGTCGATCTCGACGCCGATCCGGACGAGGGCGCGCCGCCGCTGACGGTGAAGTTCACGAGCACCGTCGAGGACGCGACGGCGCCGATTACATACAAATGGGACTTCGGTGACGGCTCCGCGCCTGCAACCGAGGCCAATCCAACGCACGTCTATCAAAAGTCCGGCGAGTACACCGCGACGCTGACCGTCAAGGATTCGAAGAACATCAGCGGCTCCGAGGAGGTCGACATCCTCGTCGAGACGGAGTGATTCGCGAGCAAACAGGGTCGAGTTGACAGTATTGACGCGCCGTGTTAAATGATGCTCACTCTCACAGCGGAAAGGGGTGAGTCCACATGGCCGATACGAAATCCGATGGCCTCCGCGCGCGCTTGCAGCAGGTGCAGAGCACGATTCAGCGCGCGCAGAAGGAGGGTGAGCGCCTCGTCGGGAGGTTTCGCAAGGATGCCCGAGAGCTCCTCGGAAAAGATCGCGAAAAAGCGGTACGCGACCTTTTCGCCCAGGCACAGAAGCTCCGTGCCGACATTCAGCGGCGGGCCGAGCGCGCGGTGAAAGACATCGAGGAGCGCGGACAAAAGATCGTCAGCGCGCTCGAGAAGCAGGCGGAGCGCGGTCTCGAGCCGCTGGTGCGCAGCCTGAATCTTCCCACGCGTGACGAGATCGACAAGCTCAAGAAGCGCATTGCACACGTGGAGAAGCGTCTCGAAGAGATCGCGGGCAGCAAAGCTGCCTGATACGCGCGCGACGCGGCGGCCGTCACGTCGGCGCAAGCACAACGTCTCGACCTTGCTCACCGGCAGGGGGAGGAACTTCGTTCGGAAGAGATCGGCCGCTGACGAGCGGCTGCCGGTGAGCAAGACTCTACCGCGGCGACCGTCGCGAGCGCCGGGGCCGCGGACCGAAGCCGCCTCCCCCCGGCGTCTCGACCCGTAGCACGTCGCCGCATCGCACCCGTAGGTTGACCTTCCCCGGGAGCACGCGCCAGCGTCCGCGGTGCGCGAGCAGATTCCGTCCCGGGCTCCCCGTCGCGCCGCCGGCAAGACCCCACGGACCTCGCCTCCGGCGCTCGGTCAGCAGCGTCAGATCCGCATCGGTGAGAAAGCGCAGCTCGCGCACGATGCCGTCGCCGCCGGGATTGCGGCCGGCGCCACCGCTGCGCCGGCGAATGGCGTACCGCTCGACCCGCAGCGGATAGTACGTCTCCAACGCTTCGATCGGGGTGTTCAGGGTGTTCGTCATGTGCGTCTGCACCGCCGACGCGCCGCGCCCGCTCGGCCCGCCGCCGGCACCGCCCGCGATCGTCTCGTAATACGAGAAGGCGCGACCGCGAACCTGGTCGAAGCCGCCGACGGCGACGTTGTTCATCGATCCGGCGCTCGCGGCGGGAATCCGCCGCGGCGCCGCCTTCGCGAGCGCGCGCAGCAATACGTCGACGATGCGCTGCGAGGTCTCGACGTTGCCGCCGGCGACCGCCGCGGGAAACTCCGCGTTCACCACGGTTCCGCTCGGCGCGACGACGCGAATGCGCTCGAGCAAGCCCTCGTTCGCCGGAATCGGCTCCGCCGCGAGAGCGGTGAAGACGTAGAAGACCGCCGAGAGGCTGATCGCGTAATTGGCATTCAGACTTCCCTGCACCTGCGGCGCGCTGCCGGTGAAGTCGACGAGCGCCCGGCCGTCGCGGATCGTGATCGCGACGCGAATCGCGACGTCGTGGGTGTCGAGACCGTCGTCGTCGAGCACGTCGACTGCGGTGTAGCGGCCCGGGGGCAACGCGCGCAGCGTCGTCGCGATCAAACGCGCCGTGTACCGTTGCAGCGCTGCCATCCCGCGCTGGAGGTGCGCCGGGCCGATCGCGGCGGCGAGCTCGCGGACGCGGCGGCCGCCGGTCGCGAGCGCGGCGCGTTGCGCGTCGAGATCGCCGCGACGCTCCTCCGGAACGCGCGTGTTGGCGAGAAAGAGCGCCAGCACGTCGCGATCGACCACGCCACGTCGGACGAGCCGCACCGGCGGCATGCGAAATCCCTCTTGATGGATCTCGCGCGCGAGCGGCATCGATCCCGGGCTCATGCCGCCGATGTCGGCGTGATGCGCCCGGTCGGCCACGAATCCGAGCAGCCGCCCGCGCGCATCGTGCGCCGGCGCGACGAGCGTCACGTCCGGGAGGTGCGTGCCGCCCGCGTACGGATCGTTCAGCGCAACGACGTCGCCCGCCGCCAAACGGAAGGCGCTGAGCGCCGCCCGCACCGAGAGCGGCGTCGAGCCGAGATGCACCGGCACGTGCGCCGCGTGCGCCACCATCCGCCCACGCGGATCGAAGATCGCGCACGAGAAGTCGTGCCGCTCCTTGATGTTCGGCGAGAAGGCGCTGCGGCCGAGGACGACGCCCATCTCGTCGGCGATCGCGGCGAGCCGGTGGTGGAGCACGGCGAGCGCGATCGCATCCAGCCCCCGCGCGCTCATCGCGTGAGCCTCAGGTTCGACTCGGCGTCGACGACTACGCGCCACCCGGGCGCGACGAGAATGGTCGAGCTGTATTCCAGGAGGAGCGCCGGACCACGCAGCACCGTGCCCGGCGGCAGAAGATCACGGGCGTAGCGCGCGACCCGTACGCGACGCCCATGCCACACGACGTCCTCGAGCGCGTGCGGTGGCGGCGCGGCGCGGCGTCGCGCCGGGCGGCGCGGGCGCGACACGGCGTCGCGCTCGCTGACGGTGACGCGCAGGCCGAGGACCTCCACCGGCCGCGTCGGCGACGCATGGCCGTACAGCCGCGCGTGCGCCGTATCGAAGCGCCGCCGGTAGTCGGGCGCGAGCGGGATCTCGATCTCGTGCGACTGACCCACGTACCGAATGCGCGCGAAGCCAGACGCGAGAAGATGACCATCGCCGACGCCGTCGGCGCGGAGCTCGGCGCGGACGCCGGCAGCGAGCGTCTCGAGCCGCCGCGCGAGCACCGCCGGCTCGGGGTCGATCGCGCGCACCGTGACGATCCGGTCGCGCGCGACCGGCGCGGTCGCCATGCCGAACGCGGAGAGCAGACCGGGATGGCGCGGCACGAGCACCTCGCGCATCTCGAGCTCCGCGGCGAGCTCGCATGCGTGCACCCCGGCGGCGCCGCCGAACGCGAGCAGCGCGAAACGCCGCGGATCATGGCCGCGCTCGACGGAGATGACGCGCAACGCGCGCGCCATCGCGGCGTTCGCGACGCGCACGATCCCCTCGGCGGCGGTGTCGACGTCCACACCGAGCCGCCGCGCGACCTCTGCGACCGCATCGTGTGCGCGGCGGACGTCGAGCCGCATGCGACCGCCGAGAAACGACGCCGGATCGAGGCGCCCGAGCGCGAGGTTGGCGTCGGTCACGGTCGCACGGGTGCCGCGGCCGTAGCACGCCGGGCCCGGATCCGCCCCGGCGCTTTCCGGGCCGACGCGGAGCACGCCGCCGGCGTCGACTCGGGCAAGCGAGCCGCCGCCCGCTCCGACGGTGTGAATGTCGACGACCGGCAGGCGCACCGCCATCCCGTCGAGCTCCCACTCGCTACGCCGCGGCACGTCACCGTCGACCAGCGCGACGTCCGTCGACGTGCCGCCCATGTCGAGGGTGAGCACGCGGCGCACGCCGGCGCGGCGCGCGATGCCGACGGCCCCTACGACGCCTCCGGCCGGCCCGGAGAGCACCGTGCGCATCGGCTCCGCGGCCGCGCGCCGCGGCGCGACCGCGCCGCCGTTCGATTGCATGACGAGAAGCCGTGTACCGCCGCGCTGTACCGCCGCGAGCCGCGTGAGGTGCCGCGTCATCAGCGGCGCGACGTAGGCGTTGATGACCGTGGTGCTCGTCCGCTCGTACTCGCGCGGCTCACGGACGAGCACGTGCGAGAGCGAGATCGGCACGCCGAGCACGCGCAGCGCCGCTCCGACCGCGCGCTCGTGGCGCGGCGTCGCATACGCGTGGAGCAACGCGACCGCGATCGCCTCCGGCCGCCGCGCGCGCACGCGGCGCACCAGCGCGCGGAGCTCCCGTGTCGTCAACGAAACCGAAATCCGGCCGTCGAACTCGACGCGCTCCCGCACCGGAATCCGATCTGCACGCGCGACGAGCACCGCCGGACGCCGCGGCTCGAGGGTGTAGAGCTCCGGGCGCGCTTGGCGGCCGATCTCGACGACGTCCTCGAACCCCGCCGTCGCGACGAGAGACACGCGCGCACCGCGGCGCTGCAACAGCGCGTTCGTCGCGACTGTGCTGCCGTAGGTGATCCGTCCCGCCGGGCCGTCTGGGAAAAGCGCGGCGAGCCCGGCGAGGACGGCGCGCGCCGGGTCGTCGGGTGTCGACAGCACTTTGTGGACGAAGACGCGCCCGCCGCGCCGTACGATGAAGTCGGTGAAGGTACCGCCGGTGTCTATTCCTGTTTGCCCCCGTGCGCGCGGCGCGCTGCGCGCGCCGTGCTCCGATGGGCGTCGCACCGCGGGGCGCGACCCGCGGTGCTCCAAACCCCGGCCCCGTGCGCGCGGCCGCTCCGCGCCCGTGCTCCGATGCGCGTCGGCAAAAAAAGACCCCGGGAGCTCTCGGCTCTCGGGGTCTTTCGACGACAGGTGATCTCGACGGTGCGTCAGGCTGCGGCGGCTTTCGCGCTGCCGTTCTTCGACTTGCCGGTGCTCGCGGTCTTGATCTCGGCGGATTTCGACTCGGCGGATTTCGACTCGGTGGATTTCGTCTCTCCGGATTTGGCTGCGCCCTCGTCCGCCTTGGCGCTCGACGCTCCCTTGCCCTCGCTGCCGGAGGCGCCCTTGCGGGCGTAATCGGTGACGTACCAGCCGCTGCCCTTCAGCTGGAACGACGTCGACGAGATCAGCTTCGTCACCTTCCGGCGACAGGTCGGGCACGTGGTGAGCGGCTTGTCGCTCATCTTCTGCATGATCTCGAAGTCGCCGCACTTTCTACAGTGGTACTCGTAAATAGGCATAATTCCTCCGGATTCGTTCCGGTCAGAACTAGCCACGCCTCGGCGTTTTGTCAACGCGCGAAACGACGTCGCCGAGCCTCGTGTCGATCTCCGCAGCCGACGCCCCCTCGACCGCGACGATCTTGTCGCGCCCGCGCTCGCCCCGTAGCAGCGCGAAGGCGCGTTTCGGCAAGCCCAGGCGATCCGCCAAAAGCGCCACCAGCGCGCGGTTTGCGGCGCCGTCGATCGGCGGGGCGGTCACGTGTGCGCGCCAGCGACCCGCCTGATCCCGCGTCAGCGCAGCGCGCGCAGCGCGCGGCACGACGCGCACGTGCAGGACGGCGCGCTTCACGTCGCCGGCCGTCATCGCAGTCGCATGGCGAGGTCGACGAGGCTCTGCACCAAGAAGATCTGCAGAAAGTAGATGCCCGCAAAGACGACGAGCGGCGAGAAGTCGATGCCGCCGCCGTAGACGGGCAGCGACCGCCGGATCCGATACAGGAGCGGCTCCGTCACGCTGATGATGGCGCGCACGATCGGGTTGTAGGGATCGGCGTTCACCCACGAAATGACGATGCGGGCGATCAGCACCCACATGTAGAACCACAGCAGCATGTCGAGGACCTTGGCCATCCCGAGCAGTAGATTCGCGGCGACGAACATGCCTCCTCCTTCGGCGGCCGCCTCAGCGGCCGAGCTCGCGCGAGCGCCGTGTCGCCGCTCGTACACCCTCGGCGACGACGGTCGCGAATGCCCGCGCTTCGAGCGCCTGCAGCCCGGCGAGCGTCGTGCCGCCCGGCGACGTGACCATCGCCCGCAGCTCCTCGGGCGAGCGCCCGGTCTCCTGCAACATCAGCGCCGCGCCGCGGATCGTCTGGTACGCGAGCTGCCGCGCGGTACGTTCCGGTAGGCCTTCGGCACGCGCGCCCTCGATCAGCCCCTCGGCGAAGCGGTACACGTAGGCAGGACCACTTCCCGAAAGCCCAGTCACCGCATCCATCAGCGTCTCGTCCCTAACACGAACCACCTCGCCCACTCCACCGAAGAGGGCGGTCGCGATCCGCTCGTCGGCGGCAGTCGCCTTCTTCCCGCGCACCACGACCGTGATACCGGCGCCGACGAGCGCCGGCGTGTTCGGCATCGCGCGCACGATGCGGGCGCGGCCGCCGAGACCGGCCTCGAGACGCGCCGTCGGCACACCGGCGGCGATCGACACGAACAATTGCCGACGCACGTGCGGTCGGATCTCCACGAGCACCGCATCCATCACCTGCGGCTTCACGGCGAGCACGACGACGGCGCTGTCGGCGACGAGCGTCGCGTTGTCGCGCGCGATGCCGATCCCGTACGCGCGCCCGAGTCGGCGGCACTGCTTCGGCTCGGCGTCCGACGTCCAGACGTCGCGCGCGCGGTAGCGTTTCGTCACGACCAGCCCGCGGACGAGCGCGCCGGCCATGTTGCCGGCGCCGAGGAACCCGAGCTTCTTCATGCACCCTCCTTCGGCGGTCGCGGACCGAAGATCGCCGTGCCGACGCGGACGAGCGTCGCGCCCTCCTCGATCGCGACCTCGAAATCGCCGCTCATGCCCATCGACAGCTCCGACAGCTCCCGCGCGTGCTCCTGGCGATCGCGCAGCTCGCGCAGCATCGCAAACAGCGGGCGGACCGCCTCCGGCGCAAGTGGAGGGGGAATCGTCATCAACCCGACGACGCGCAACGCCGAAAGCCGCCGCATCGAATCGAGGAAACGCGGCAGCTCGGCGGGCGCGACGCCGCTCTTGGTCGCTTCGCCGGCGACGTTCACCTGCAGGAGCACACGCAACGCCTCCCCGCGGCGCCGCGCGGCCGCGTCGAGCGCGACGGCGATGCGGTCGTCGGCGACGGAGTGCACGAGGCCGAACTCGGCGATCGCGGCAGCTTTGTTGTGCTGCGCCCGTCCGATGAAATGCCACGTGACGGCCGCGAGGTCGGCGAGCGCGGCGCGTTTCGCCGCCCATTCCTGGACGTAGTTCTCACCGAAGTGGCGCGCGCCTGCATCGGCGGCAGCCCGCACCGACGCGGCGGACATGCCCTTGCTCACGGCGACGAGCGTGGCGTCACCCGGATCACGGCGCGCGCGGCGACAGGCGTCGGCGACGCGCTCGCGAACCGCACGGTAGTTCGCGCTCACATCAACTGGTGCGCGCGCAGCCACGTCGCGACCTCCGGGAGCGGCAGCCCGATGACGTTGGTGTACGAGCCCACGACACGATCGACGAGGTGTGCGCCCTCGCCTTGGATCGCATACGCGCCGGCCTTGCCGAGGGGCTCGCCGGTCGCGACGTACGCCGTGATCGCGGCCGCATCGAGCGGCCGGAACGAGACCTCGGTCGCGACCACCGTCGCCTCGGCGATCGCGCCGCTCGGCGACAGCAACGTGACCGCCGTGCGCACGATGTGGGTCCGGCTTGCGAGGCGCCCCAGCATCGCAGCGGCGTCTGCAGCGTCACGCGGCTTGCCGAAGATCGTGCCGTCGAGCTCGACGATCGTGTCGGCGCCGAGCACCCAGCCGGCGCGAAGCCGAAACGCCGCCCGTGCTTTCTCGTCGGCCATGCGGCGCGCAAACGCGGTCGGTGCCTCACCGGAACCGGGGCGTTCGTCGACGTCGGTCGGGAGCACGATGAACGGGACGCCGAGCGCGGCGAGCAGATGGCGGCGGCGCGGCGACGCCGAGGCGAGAACGAGTGACGCCGCGGACTGCGCCATCCGCGGTTCGTGCCGCACGCACCTCGAGGAGTCAAGTTGGCGGCCGGCCGGACGCGTGGTAGCCGAAGACGATGCGCCGACGCTCCGTGGCCGCGCTCGCCGTCGCCTTGTTCGTGGAGTCGTGCGGCGGCTGCGTGCACGAGCGCGCCACCGTCCCCACTCCAACCGTCATCCGTGAGACGCCGGCGTCCGCCTCCGCGCCGCGGCTGCGCTTCGCCGACGCGATGGCGCGCGTCGAACGCGGCGACGACACCGGGGCGCGCCCGATCTTCGCCGATCTGCTGCGGACGTACCCGGAGCTGGAGGACTACCATCTCGCCAACCTCGCGGCGATCGACGAGCGCGCCGCACGCTTCAGGGACGCGGCGGCGCTGATCGACCGCCTGCTCGCCGCGCATCCGGAGAGTGTGTGGGTCGCGCGCGCGCTCGTTCGGCGCGCCCGAGTCGCCGCCGCGCTCGGCGACACGGATCCCGACGCGTTCGTCGCGCGCGTGCTCGCGATGCCGCACGTGGACGATGCGACGCGCGCCGGCGCGCTGCTCGTGCGTGCCGATCTGCGCGCACGGACGTCGCCGCGCGAAGCCCTCGCGCTCTACCAGGAAGTGCGGCGGACGCCGGGCGCGAGCGCGACCGCAGCCCGCGCACGCAGCGACGCGCTCCTTGCCGCGCATCCGGAGCTGCTCGCCGATCCGGCGTTGCTCATCGCGGAGGGCACGCAGCTCCTGAGCGAAGGGCGCCTCGACGAGGCGGCGAAGCGTCTCGAAGCGGTGGCGGGTGCCGGTGCCGATCGCGCGGATCGCGCCACGGCGCTGCGGACACTGGCGCGGGTGCGCCAGCGGCAGGGGCGGCTCGAGGACGCGATCGACACCTATCGCGCCGCCGCGGAGATCGAGCCCGCGCCGGCCGTGCTCGCGCGCTACGACCTCGCGACGCTCCTCTGGAACCACGACCGTGACGACGAGGCGGAGACGCTCTTCACGGCGATTCTGCGTGAGGCGCCACGCAACGCGAAGGCGGACGACGCGCACTACGCGCTCGGCCGGATCGCCGAGCTGCGGGGACGAGCCGCCGAGGCGGACGCGCACTACCATCGCGTGATCGCCACCGGAGCCGATGCCGCGCTCGTGCGTGAATCGCTGTGGCGCATCGCCTGGCAGGCGTACGACGGGCGTCGCTTCGGCGACGCGATCGCCGCGTTCTCGGAGGTCGCCGCCGCGAGCCCGCAGGATCGTGCCGGCGCGCGGTACTGGCAAGGGCGCGTCCGCGAGCTGCGCGACGGCCCGGACGCGGGACGCGCCGCATACCGAACGGTGCTGACGGAGGCGCCGGACAGTTACTATGCCGAGCTCAGCGAGAGCCGTCTGCTCGAGTCGGCGCCTGCCGAAGATCCCGCGGAGCCGATCACCGGCGCGCCGCCCGAGTCGCTCACCGCGCACGCGTATCACTGGAGTCGCAGCCGCGAGCTGCATGCTGCCGGCTTCGATCGCGCCGCCGCGACCGAGCTCGGGGCGATCGCGAACGAGCCGGGAGTCGCGGGCGACGCCGAGGTCTTTCTCCTCGAGGCGTACCGCGAGATCGACGCCCATCACCGTGCGCTCCGACTCGCGACCCGCCTCGGCGCGCGCCAGCGCGTCCCGAGCGCCGTACTCGCCGCGTATCTCTATCCGCGCGCCTACTGGCCTCTCGTCAGCGAGGCCGCGGAAGCGGCGCGCCTCGACCCCTTGCTGGTTCTCGCGCTGATGCGGCAAGAGAGCACGTTCGATCCCGAGGCGGTCTCCCCGGCGGCGGCGTACGGCCTCATGCAGCTGATAATTCCGACGGCGGAGCAGGTCGGCGGCGCGACGGTCACCGCCGCCGAGCTCACCGATCCGGCACGGAACATCGAGCTCGGAACCCACTATCTCCGCCGACTCCTCGATCGCTACGACGGCGACGTCGCGAAGGCCCTCGCCGCGTACAACGGCGGCGAGGACGCCGTCGCGAAGTGGGGCGCGCGTGCGCCGGGAAGCGCGAGCGACGAGTTCGTCGAGCGCATCAGCTTTCGCGAGACGCGCGCCTACGTGAAGGCGGTGCTCGGGAACTACCGCCGCTATCGGCGCCTGTACGGCGCGCCCGGAGAGGAGCGCGCCGCGCCCGGGGAGCAGCGCGCTGCCCTGGAGCCCCTCGAGCCGTGACGGGTCACGGAACGGGATCGAGCCCCAGTGTCACGAGAAGCTTCGCGGCAAGGCCGCCGAAGCCGCCGTTCGACATCAGCACGATGACGTCGCCGGCGCGCGCCTCGCGCGCGACGAGTGTGCGGATGTCGTCGACCTGCTCGCAGGTCTCGGCGCGGCGACCGGCGGCGACGAGCGCGCGGACGATCTCCGGCGTCGAGAGCCGCTCGGACTCGGGAAGCTCGTCGCGCCGATGTACGGCGGCGAACGTGACCCGGTCGGCGGCGCCGAACGCGGTCGCGAACGCCTCCTGGAAGACTTTGCGCCGCGTCGTGTTCGAGCGCGGCTCGAAGAGCGCCCAGAGACGGCGCTCCGGATAGCGCGAGCGGAGCGCCGCGAGTGTGCCGGCGACGGCCGTCGGGTGATGCGCGAAGTCGTCGATCAGCACCAACCCGCGGCCGGCGCCGATCACCTCTTGCCGGCGACGGACGCCACGAAAGCGCGCGATGGCGTCGAGCGCGCCCGCCTCGGGTACGCCGATCGCCGCAGCGAGCGCGAGTACACCGAGCGCATTCGCGACGTTCATCGCACCCGGTCCCGGGCAGCGCGCGTCGAGGCGTCGGCCGTCTCGTGTCACGACGGTGAAGCGGGTCGCGTCGCCGGTGTCTTGCACGCTCTCGACGCGCCACGACGCGTCGGCGGCCGTGCCGAACGTGATCGCGTCGCGTCCGCTCGCCGCGATGACCGCGCACGCCTCGGGGAAGTCGGCACTCACGACGACCGGCGACGTCGCCGCCGTGCGGCGTAAGAGCTCCGTGAATGCCTGCTTCACGTGCGCGAGGTCGCGGTAGATGTCGGCGTGGTCGAACTCGACCGCCGTCAGCAGCAGCGCGTCGGGCGCATAGTGCAAGAACTTCGGTCCCTTGTCGAAGAACGCGGTGTCGTACTCGTCGCCCTCGGTGACGAACCACGGACCCGTGCCGACGCGGAAGTTGTACGGGAAGTTCTTGGCCGCGCCGCCGATCATGAATCCCGGGTCGCCGCCGGTCTCGTGGAGCACCCACGCGAGGAGCGCGCTCGACGTCGTCTTGCCGTGGGTGCCGGTCACGACCGCACGCCGGCGCGCGTCTATGAAGAAGCGCATCAGCGCCTCCGGCATCGAGCAGTACGGAATACCCGACTCGAGCATCGCCTCGACCTCGGGATTGCCGCGCGACATGGCGTTGCCGACGACGACGAGGTCCGGGCGCGGGCTCAGGTTCTCGGCGCGAAATCCTTCCATCACCGGAATGCCGAGCGATGCGAGGATGGTGCTCATCGGCGGATAGATGCCGGCGTCCGAACCGGTCACGTGATAGCCGGCCTCGCGAAAGAGTCCGGCAAGCGACGCCATGCCGACGCCGGCGATCGCCGTCAGGTGCACGTGGCGCGGCGACGCCGGTAGCTCAGGACGCGGCGGTGGCGGCGCGAACGATGAGGTCATGGATCAGCGGACGGAACTCGCGGATCTTGTCGTTATCGCGGCTCGGGTGGACCCGATTCGAGAGCACGACGACGTGCATCCCGCGCTCGAGATCGATCCAGAGCGACGTGCCGGTGAAGCCGACGTGGCCGACGCTGTGACGCGAGAGCTCGCTGCCCGCGGTCGAGTCCTGCTGCGACGGCATGTCCCACCCGAGCGCCCACGTCGATGCGCCGGCTGGATCATTGCGGCGCCAGAACTCGCGGACGATCGCCGCGGGGAGAAAGAGGCTCTGGCTATCGTAGCACTCGCGTAGAACGGTCGCGATCCGATCGATGTCGCGCGCCGACGAGAAGAGTCCGGCGTGCCCGGCCACGCCGCCCATCGCGAAGGCGTTGTCGTCGTGCACCTCGCCGCAGAGCACTCGTTTGCGCCACGGACAGCGCTCCGTCGGCGCGATCATGTCGGCGATCGGCTCGAGCCGGCGCGTGCGCAGCAGCGAGAGGTCGACGTACGACGTCGCGCGCAGGCCGAGCGGCTTGTAGATGCGCTCGTGGCAATAGCGGTCGAGCGTCGTCCCGTTCACCTCCTCGACGACCGCGCCGAGCAGCATGAACCCGAGATCGCTGTACAGCGTCTTGGCGCCCGCCGCGGCGTCGGGCTTCTCGCGCTGGATCGCCTCGTAGACGTACTCTTTCGCGCCGCGGCTCGCGGTGAAGTTGATGCGCCCCTCGCGCTCGATGCGCAGGATGTCTTTCCAATACGGGCGCCACGCGGGCAGCCCGGAGGTGTTCGCCAGGAGATGGCGAAACGTGACGTGCGTCTTGCCGTGGACGCCGAAGTTGTGAAAGAAACGACTGACGCGATCGTCGAGGCCGATCTTGCGCTCCTTCAGCATGATCATCATCGCGAGCGACGTGGCGAGCGGCTTCGTGAGCGACGCGAGGTCGAAGATCGTGTCCTCGCGCATCGGCGAGCGCTCGGGCTCGAGTGCGCGCATCCCCGCAGCGCGATGGAACACGACTTGGCCACCGATGTTCACCAGTACGACGACGCCCGGAAAGACGCCGCGCGCGACCGCGGCATCCATCTCGTGCTCGACCGCGGCGAAGTTCATGCCGCGACCTCGGCGCGTGCGGCGGCGATGACACTCACGACGGCACCTCGACACGCAGCTTATCGCCGTCGACACGCAACGGCACGCCGAGCATGATCGGGAGATTCTCGGAGAGGTGACCGGCGGGAAACCCGGCGACGACCGGATACGCCGCGTCGGCGAAGAACTCGCGGAAGACCGCCGCCGCGACGTTCCCCTCCTCGTGCCCGTCGCAGTCGGCGAACGACCCGAGCACGACCGCCGCGACGCGCTCGAGCTTCCCCGCGAGACGCAGCTGCGTGAGCATGCGGTCGAGGCGGTACGGCCGCTCGGCGATGTCCTCGAGGAAGAGCACGGCGCCGTCGGTCTCGACCGCGTACGGCGTGCCGAGAAGCGCCACCAGCGACGAGAGACAGCCGCCGACGAGCGCCCCCGTGGCGACGCCGGGCACGATCGCCTCGGGGACCGATTCGCTCCAGGCCACTGCCGGCTCGGCGAGGAACGCTTGCCAGCGCGCCGCCGCGTGCGCGGTCACGCCCTTCGCGAAGTCGATCGCCACCATCGGGCCGTGCAATGCAACGACGCCGGCGCGCGCGACGATGAACCCGAGCAGTGGCGCGACGTCGCTGTAGCCGCAGACGAGCTTCGGATGACGCGCGAAGAGCGCGGGGTCGAGCAGCGGCATCACCTGCACCGACCCGTAGCCGCCGCGCGCACAGACGACGGCGGCGATCTCTGGATCCTCGATCATACGCGTCAGATCCTCGGCGCGCTCGCGCGCGCTACCGGCGCAGTAGCGCCGTCGCGCGAGCACGTGCTCGCCGACGCGCACGCTGAAGCCCCAGCTGCGCAGCAGCGCGAGGCCACGCTCGAGCGCGTCGGCCTTCACCACGCCGGCGGGGGCGACGACGCCCAGTGTCGCACCTTTCGCGACCGCGCGCGGGATGATCATAGGCGACGACTCCGCGCCGGCAGCGTCATCCCTGCGGGAAGAATCGCCGACGATCGTCCTGCATGCGCGCCTCGTACGCGCGCTCGAGCGCCAGCGTCGAGACGTACTCGCGATCGGTCTCCTTGCGCACGCGCCACACCTCCTGTGCCGCCTTGACGAGACCGCGGACCTGCTCGGGAAAGAGCCCTTGGAAACCGTCCGACTTCGCAATCAAGGGATTCGGATGTGCCTCGACCAACACGACCGACGCGCCGGCCATGATGCCGGCGAGACTGAGCGGGAACACGAGGTCGCGGATGCCAGTGCCGTGCGACGCGTCGACGGCGACCGGCAGACCCGACAGCTGGTAGTGGAACGCGGCGACGCTGCCGAGGTCGAGCGTGTTGCGGGTGTAGCGATTGCAGCTGGTGATACCGCGCTCGCAGAGGATCACGTTCTCCTTGCCGGCGGACATCACGCGCTCGACCCAGAGGAGATACGCCTCGGTGTCGAGCGAGTTGCCGCGCTTGTGGATGATCGGGAGCGGCGTCTCGCGCAAGCGGTTCAAGAGCGCCTGGTTCTTGCTGTTCGGCTCGCCGACCTGGAGGCACGCCACGCCGGCATCTTCGTACACGGACACGTCCGCCGGATCGAGGATCTCGACGACGGTTGGCATCCCGAACTCGCGTCCCGCCTTTACGATGAGGGCGAGACCGCGGCGCAGCGACTCCTGATCCGTCGAGCCGAGCCCCTCCCACCCGCTGTACGGGCTCGAGCGGTACTTCACGACGCCGCCGCGGAGACAGTTCGCGCCCGCTTCGCGCACGATGCGCGCCGCCTCCATGATCTGCGGCTCGCTCTCGACCGAGCACGGTCCCGCGACGACGGTGAGATCGTCCCCGCCGGCCACGACCGAGCCGATCGCGACCGTCGAGCGCATCGGATGCAGCGGGTCGCCTTTCTGCGCCGCACGCTTGTAGGCGCGCGAGATCGGGATCAAGCGCTCGACGCCGGGCATCTCCGCCAGCTCCTCCTGCGGGAGCCGTGAGATGTCACCGTAGACCCCGATCAGCGTCACCTGCTCGCCGATCATCTTGCCGGTCTTGTACCCGAGCGCGTGCAGCTTGGTCTCGATCGCCGCGACCTCGGCGTCGGTGGCAATGGAGGACATCTTGACGATCATGACGAAACCTCGGCGGCGGATTCGCGCAGCGCGCGCGGCGCACGCCTACCCGGCATCTTTCGATACCGCGGAAGCGGCCGGCTTGCAAAGCATTGGGGCCGCGTCTACTCGTACGACTGTGAGGCTTCGCGAGCCCGAGATGCGGCGCATCGCCGCGGCGCTCGTGTCCCGGTTGGAGAAGGCCGGCCTGATGCACGTCACGGCGGGTCGTGACGCGCTCGAGCAACGGATCGTTGCCGCCTTCAAAGCGAACGTCCGCGCCGAGGACGACATCGAAGCGGAAGCGCAACGATTTGCCGAGTCGCACAGCCGAGAGCTCGTGGGCATGGACCGACATAGGATCCTGCAGCTCGTGAAGGAGCGCATCGCGAAAGAGCGGGGGTTCACGTTGTGAGCCATGTGTCCGACGGGCGGATTTCCGCGCTCTCGCACCTCGTCCTCGCCGAGCTGAAGCGCGCCGACGTCGCGGACCTGCGTCCCGATCGCCTCGTCCTCCAAGAGATTAAGACCGTTCTCGCGGAGTACCTGCAAGTCGACGACGCCCTCGATGTAAAGGTGCGGCGCAAGATCGCCAGCCTCTCGCGTCGCGTCCCCGAAGGCAGCGCCGAGTGGGACGTACTCTACCGCCAATATTTCGAAGAAGAGAAGCGAAAGCTCGGTCGCTGAGCAGCCGCCCCGTTGACAAACCCTCGATGGTGTTTATGGTGCGGGCGGGTTTTCATCCCGCGCGCATTCGGTTACCTCGGCTCGACCGGTCACCGATCAGAAACGTTCGCGAATTACGCACAGACGGAAAGGAGACACCGATGAAGATTCGGCCGCTTCAAGACCGCGTGATCGTCAAGCGGATTGAGGAGGAGGAAAAGACGAAGGGCGGGATCATCATTCCCGACACCGCCAAGGAGAAGCCGCAGGAAGGGAAAGTGATCGCCGTCGGCAAGGGCAAGGCCAACGACGACGGAAAGGTCACGCCCCTCGACGTGAAGGTCGGCGACAAGATCCTCTTCGGCAAGTACTCCGGTACCGAGATCAAGATGAATGGCGAAGAACACCTCATCATGCGCGAGGACGACATCCTCGGCATCGTCGAGTAAGCAAGGAGGAACAGCATGCCTGCGAAGCACGTACGATTCGGCCAGGATGCGCGTGATCGCATCCTGCGTGGCGTCAATGTCCTCGCCGACGCCGTCACCGTCACGCTCGGCCCGAAAGGCCGCAACGTGGTTTTGGAGAAGTCCTTCGGCGCGCCCAACATCACCAAGGACGGCGTGACGGTCGCGAAAGAGATCGAGCTCGAGGACAAGTTCGAGAACATGGGCGCGCAGATGGTGAAAGAGGTCGCGAGCAAGACCTCCGACGTCGCCGGCGACGGCACAACTACGGCGACGGTTCTGGCGCGCGCCATCTTTGCCGAAGGCATCAAGATGGTGGCCGCGGGCCACGACCCGATGAGCCTGAAGCGCGGCATCGACCGCGCCGTCGGCGCCATCGTCGACGAGCTGAAGAGCCTCTCCAAGCCCACCAAGGATCAGAAAGAGATCGCCCAGGTCGGCACGATTTCCGCCAACAACGACTCGACGGTCGGCGAGATCATCGCCGAGGCGATGAACAAGGTCGGCAAAGAGGGCGTGATCACCGTCGAGGAGGCGAAGGGACTCGAGACGACGCTCGAGGTCGTCGAGGGCATGCAGTTCGACCGCGGCTATCTCTCGCCGTACTTCGTCACCGATCCCGAGCGCATGGAGGTCGTGCTCGAGGACGCGTATCTTCTCATCCACGAGAAGAAGATCAGCGCCATGAAAGATCTGCTGCCGATTCTCGAGCAGATCGCCAAGACGGGTCGGCCGTTCATTCTGATCGCCGAGGACGTCGAGGGCGAGGCGCTCGCCACGCTTGTCGTCAACAAGATCCGCGGCACGTTGCAGTGCGTGGCGGTGAAGGCGCCCGGCTTCGGCGACCGCCGCAAGGCGATGCTCGAGGACGTCGCGATCCTCGCCGGCGGCAAGGTCATCGCCGAAGAGCTCGGCATCAAGCTCGAGAGCATCACGCTGAACGACCTCGGACGCGCGAAACGCGTCGTCGTCGACAAGGACAACACGACGCTCGTCGACGGCGCCGGTAAGCGCGGCGACATCGAAGGGCGCATCAAGCAGATTCGCGCCCAAATCGACGAGACGACCTCCGACTACGACCGCGAGAAGCTCCAGGAGCGGCTCGCGAAGCTGATCGGCGGCGTCGCGGTGATCAAGGTCGGTGCCGCGACCGAGGTCGAGATGAAAGAGAAGAAGGCCCGCGTCGAGGATGCGCTGCACGCGACGCGCGCTGCGGTCGAGGAGGGCATCGTGCCGGGCGGCGGCGTCGCGCTCATCCGCGCGTCGGCGGCGCTCGACAACGTCAAGGCGACGACGGACGAGGAGAAGGTCGGCATCAACATCATCCGCCGCGCCGTCGAGGAGCCGTGCCGGTGGATCGCCAACAACGCCGGCTGGGAAGGCTCGATCGTTCTCGACAAAGTGAAGAACTCCAAGGGTGCGCACGGGTTCAACGCCCATTCGGAAGAGTTCGAAGACCTGATGAAGGCCGGCATCATCGATCCGACCAAGGTCGTCCGGACGGCGCTGTTGAACGCGTCGTCGGTCGCCGGCCTGCTCCTCACGACCGAAGCGACGGTCGCCGAGAAGCCGGAAGAGAAGCCCGCCGCCGGCGGTCCGCCTCCGGGCATGGGCGGCATGGGAGGCATGGGCGGCATGATGTGAGCCGCTCGGCCGCCGCCGTAAACTCAGCCCCCCGGGCCACGCGCCCGGGGGGCTTTTTCGTTTGCGCTTGGAGTGAGCGCGGCGATCGCTACCGCCGCCGCGACCAGCGCGGCGTCGCGGCCGACGGTGAGAACCGTCACCGGCGCGCGTACGCTCCCGAAGCACCCGCAGTCGAGGTTGATGTCGCGGGCGAGCGCCTGCGCGGCGGCGATGGTGAACGCGGCAAGCAACGCCGTCGCGAGGACGGCGGCGGCGCGGACGCTCCGGGGATGCAAGAGGCCGAGCCCGCACGCGATCTCGACGCCGGGTAGGGTGGCCGCGAACGGCGCCACCAAGGGCGAAGGGAGCAGTCGGTAGTTCGCGACGTCGGCGGCGAAGGTACGGACGTCGACGAGCTTCGCGATCCCCGCATAGAGAAAGATCGCAGCGAGCACGGCGCGCAGCAGCCACCCGGAGATCATCACCCGCATCGCTCGCCGACTACGCGCTCAGTTGCCAACCTCGCACGGCCCCGACGCGGCGCTGCCACCGCCGTCGCGCCAGGCGCGGAAGCCGCCGCTCAGGACGCGGACGTCGCGGTAGCCGTTCGCCGCCAGCGACTGCGCGACGGGATCCGGGTCGGCACCGTCGCCGCCGTAGAGCACGACCGTCGACGTTTTGGCGACGCTCACCAACCACTCGGGAGCCTCGGCGCTGCACGGCAAGTGCACGGCATCGACGACGTGGCCGGCGGCATACTCTGACGCTCCGCGGACGTCGCCGAAGACCGCCGCATGCGTCGCGAGCAGGCGCATCGCGGCCACGGCGTCGATGCGGACCGGGTCGGCCGACGCCAGCGCGCACTCGGCGGTGGCATCGTTGTCGCCGACCCACGGCCGCAGCAGCGACACGCCGGCGGGACGCAAGGCGTTCACGCCGAGGGCGAGGAGCGCCCCGGTGGTCGCGAGCGCGATCGCCTGCACAATCGTGCGCACCGCCCACATTGTCGCGTTCCGAGACGCCACCTGCAACTCCGGCGGACGACCGGCGGCACGCCACCCCGTCAGGCGCAGCGTGCAGGCGGCTGCGCGACCCGGTACTGTCCTATCTAGGAGAGTACCCCGCGACCCGGTACTGTCAGATTCGTTGACTTACCGAGCGGCACTCCTATAAATCTTTGTGATTTGGCTCCGCACTGAGGTGCGCCGTATGGTAGCAGGATGTTCGACACTCTAGGCGACAAGCTCGATCTCGTTTTCAAGCGCCTGCGCGGCCACGGCCGCGTCACCGAGCGCCACATGACGGAGGCCTTGCGGGAGATCCGCATGGCGCTTCTCGAGGCCGACGTCGCGCTGCCAGTCGTCCACGCCTTCGTCGAGCGCGTTCGCGAGCAGGCGCTCGGTCAGGAGGTCCTGCGCAGCCTCACGCCCGAGCAACACTTGGTGAAGTTCGTACACCAAGAGCTCGCGCGCACGATGGGCGGCGACTCGGCCACGCTCGATCTCGGCGCGCCGCCTCCGGTCGCCGTCATGCTCGTCGGCCTGCAGGGATCCGGCAAGACGACGACGGCGGCGAAGCTCGCGCGGCACCTGAAGATGGAGAAGGGTCGCCGGCCGTACCTCGTTCCCGCCGACGTGTATCGGCCCGCGGCGATCGAGCAGCTGGCGACGCTCGGCCGGCAGATCGGCTGCCCCGTGCATCCCTCGACCACGGACGCGGATCCGGTCGAGATCGCGCGCGCTGCACAGGCGGCAGCGCGCTCTCAGAATCTCGATACGCTCATCCTCGACACCGCCGGGCGGCTGCACATCGACGACGAGCTCATGGCCGAGCTCGAACGGATCAAGGCGGCGATCACCCCGAAGCACGTGCTGCTCGTCGCCGACGCGATGACCGGACAGGACGCGGTGAACGTCGCGCAGGGATTCCACGAGCGGCTCGCAATCGACGGGGTGGTGCTGACAAAGCTCGAGGGCGATGCGCGCGGCGGCGCGGCGCTCTCGATCCGCGAGATGAGCGGCGCGCCGATTTATTTCGTCGGCGTCGGCGAGAAGCTGGAGGCTTTGGAGCCCTTCTATCCGGACCGCATGGCGTCGCGGATTCTCGGCAAGGGCGACATTCTGTCCCTCATTGAAAAGGTCGAGAAAGCCTACGACCAACGCCAAGCGGAAGCGCTCGAAAAGAAGCTGCGCAAGAACGAGTTCACGCTCGAGGACTTTCGTGATCAGCTGCAAATGGTGAAGCGCCTCGGCTCGATGGGCGAGATCCTGGGGATGATCCCGGGCATGAAAAAGCTCACGTCCAAGCTCGATCCGGGCATGGCGGACGCGGAGCTGAAAAAAGTCGAGGCGATCGTCAATTCCATGACGAAGCAGGAGCGGCACAACGACGCGCTGATCAACGGCAGCCGGCGCCGCCGCATCGCACTCGGTAGCGGCACGAGTGCCGCCGACGTGAATCGCTTCCTGAAACAATATGCGCAGACGAAGAAGATGATGAAAAAGCTGACCAAGCTCGGTCGACCGGGCGGTGGTAATCCATTTTCACAGCTGATGCCAGGCTGAGCCCGGCAACGAAAGGAGCATTATGAGCGTCACGATTCGACTCGCCCGCCACGGCACGAAGAAGCACGCCTTCTATCGCATCGTCGTGGCCGACACGTCCGCGCCGCGCGATGGACGTTTCATCGATCAGGTCGGCACGTACGATCCCCTTCCGAATCCACCTCGGGTTGACTTCAAAAAAGAAAAACTCCATGAGTGGATTCGCCGGGGAGCCCTGCCCTCGCAAACCGTCTCCGAGCTGATCAAGAGAGCGGGCGTTGCACCGGCGTCACGCGAAAGTTCTGGGCGGGAGGCTTCATGAAAGAGCTGGTGCAGTATCTGGCCCGCTGCCTCGTCAACAACCCGGATGCGGTCGAGGTCAAGGAAACGCTGGGCGATACGGCATCAGTTCTCGAATTAAAGGTCGCGCGCGAGGATCTCGGCCGCATCATCGGGAAGCAAGGGCGGACCGCGAAATCGATTCGTACGATTTTGAACGCCGCCGCGTCGCGCACCAATCGCAAGGTGGTCTTGGAGATCGTCGAGGACAAGTAGGCGCCAAGTAGCGACCAATGACGTCGGATCCGATCGGCCTCTCGTTGCGTGCTCGTCACCATGAGCGAAGGAGCTGGGACAAACCCGGAGCGGCTCGTGCCGCTCGGCGAAATCGTCGGCACCCACGGTGTCGCCGGACTCGTTCGTTTCCATCCCTATAGCGATTCCGCCGCTGCTCTCGCGGCGCCTTGCCGCGTCTTCCTGCAAAATCTTCGTTCGCCGCGCCGCGCGGGGCTGACGGGCAGCGCCCGGCGCCCTGCCACTGACGCGTCGCGTCCGGCGACGGCGCCGCCTGCCGTAAAGGATGCGTCACGGCCGTTGCGACTACTGAGCGCGCGGCCGCACGGCCGCGTCATGCTGCTGCGACTCGCCGACGTGGCGACGATCGAGGCGGCGACGCCGCTCATCGGCGCCGTCCTCGCGATCGCCGAGGCCGATCTCCCGGCCACGGGTCCCGGGGAGTTCTACGCTTATCAGCTCGAGGGGTTCGACGTCGTGACGAGCGGCGGCGACCGTTTGGGTACCGTCGACCACCTCATCCCGACGGGCAGCAACGAGGTCCTGGTCGTCCGCGATGGCGCGCGCGAGCACCTGATTCCGGTGATCGCCGACGTCGTCCGTGAGGTCGACCTCGCCGACCGCAAGATCGTGATCGAGCCGATCGAAGGGCTCCTCGACTGACGCCGATGCACGTCCACCTGCTCACGATCTTTCCCGAGTTCTTCGCGACGCCGCTCGCCGTCGGCATTCCCAAGCGCGCGCGCGACGTCGGTGCGCTGCGCGTTTCGCTCGTCGATCTGCGCGAATACACGAATGACCGCCACCGCTCCACCGACGACTACCCGTACGGCGGCGGCCCGGGAATGGTGATGAAAGCGGAGCCCATCATCGACGCGCTCGAGGCGGTGCGAGCGGGCGCGCCGCGCGTGCGGCGCGTGCTGCTGTCGCCGCGCGGCCCCGTCTTGTCGCACGCAGGTGCTGCGGCGCTCGCGCTCGAAAGCGATCTCGCGCTCGTCTGCGGTCGCTACGAAGGCGTCGACGAGCGCGTCCGTCACTTCGTCGACGAAGAGCTCTCGATCGGCGACTACGTGCTCTCGGGCGGCGAGGCGGCGGCGCTGGTCGTGCTCGACGCCGTCGCACGCCTCCTCCCGGGGGTGCTCGGCAACGCGGAGTCCGCCGCCACCGAGTCGTTCGTCAGCGGTCTCCTCGAATATCCGCAGTACACGCGCCCAGAGATCGTGCGCGGCATCGGTGTGCCGCCCATCCTATTGTCCGGCGATCATGCGGCGGTCGCGCGCTGGCGCGAGGCGCAGGCGCGCGAACTCACGGGTCGCGTGCGGCCGGATTTGGTGGAGGAGTGAGATGGCGCTGCTGTACGTCGCCCTCCTCCACTTCCCAGTCTACGACAAGAACGGCGCCGTCGTAACCTCGGCGGTGACGCACATGGACATCCACGACATCGCACGCTCCGGCCGCACGTTCGGCGTACGCCGCTTCTACATCGTCACCCCCGTCGGCGCGCTGCGCGATCTCGCCGGCCGCATCCTCCAGCATTGGGGGACCGGCCACGGCGCTGAGTACAACCGCACGCGCAAAGACGCGCTCGAGATCGTCCGGCTGACGGAGGATCTCGACGATACGATCATCGACGTCGAGCACGACGCGGGCGCACCACCGCTCTTGCTGGTCACGTCGGCACGGACGCGTCGGCCGACGATCACCTACGGCGGACTGCGCCGCCTGATCCGCGACGGCGTCCGCCCGCTGCTCGTCCTCTTCGGCACCGGCTGGGGACTCACCGAGGAAGTCATCGGACGCGCCGACCATCTCTTGCCCGCGATCACGGGCATCGGCACCTACAATCATCTCTCCGTTCGAACCGCCGCCGGGATCATCCTCGATCGGGTGTGCGGCGCACGCGACGAGCTAGAGGAGGCTCGCACATGAATATCATCGACGGCATCGAGGCCGGCCAGCTGAAAGATCATCAACCGGAGTTCCGCTCCGGCGACACGCTGCGCGTCCACGTGCGCATCATCGAAGGCGAGAAGGAGCGTATTCAGGTCTTCGAGGGCGTCTGCATCCGGCGCAGCGGCGGCGGCAGCCGTGAGACGTTCACCGTTCGGAAGACCTCCTACGGCGTCGGCGTCGAGCGCACGTTTCCGCTGCACTCGCCGCGGATCGACAAGATCGACGTCACCGCACGCGGCAAGGTGCGACGCGCGAAGCTCTACTACCTGCGCGAGCTCTCCGGCAAGGCGGCGCGCATCCAGGAAGAAAACGCCGCGCCGCGCTAGCCGCGGGCGGGGCGCTCCAGCGCGGCGACGGCCTCGTCGGTCATCCGGCAATCGCCCTCGAAGAACCCGCCCTCCACGAGTATAAGCACCTTCGTCTCGATGGTGCCGGTGACGCGGCCGCCCGCCTGAATCTCGACGCGGTCGGCGCCGAGGATCTGCCCCCGCACCGCGCCGGCGACGACCAAGCTCGTCGGCCACACGGTGCCGTGGACCTGACCGCCTTTCGCGATCACCAAGAGGTCGGTCGCCCGCACCTCGCCGCGCAAACGCGCGTCGATGCGCGTCGGCGTGGTGAAGCTCAGCTTGCCGCTGACCTGCGTCCCCGGGTCGAGGAACGTGCGGATCTCGCGCCACCCGATGAGACCCGCTTCCGGCACACGCGCCGGAATCGGTTTTGGAGCGGCGGGGCGCTGCACCACTTCCCGCCGTCGTCGCCATCGCTCCCGCACAGTTCTCCTCTAGATCATCTCGGAGGCGCGGGGAAGACGTGACATGCGACCGCGTGCTCGTCGGCGCCTTCGATCAGGGGAGGCACGTCACGTCGGCAGCGGTCCTCGGCATATGCGCAGCGGGGATGGAACGTGCACCCCGTCGGCGGATTGACGGGACTCGGCACGTCGCCGCCGAGCCGAATGCGATCGGGACGGCGGCGCGGATCCGGAACTGGCACAGCAGATAGCAACGCACGCGTGTAGGGATGCCGCGGATTGCGATAGAGCTCCGCGACGGGCGCCTGCTCGACGATCTTGCCGAGGTACATCACCGCGACACGATGGCTCACGTGCGCGACGACGCGGAGATCGTGAGAGATGAACAGATAGGCGAGGCGCATCTCGTCCTGCAGCCGGCGGAGCAGATTCAGCACTTGCGCCTGGATCGAGACGTCGAGCGCGGAGACCGGCTCGTCGGCGACGATGAAGCGTGGCCCGACGGCGAGCGCACGCGCGATGCCGACCCGCTGACGCTGCCCGCCGCTGAACTCGTGCGGATAGCGATCGTAGTGCTCCGGGCTGAGACCGACCTTCTCGAGCAGCTCGTGGACACGCGCGCGCTTCGCAGCGCCGCGCGCGAGACCGTGGATCTCGATGCCCTCGGCGACGATCGCGCCGATGCGCATGCGCGGGTTCAACGACGCGTACGGGTCTTGAAAGACGATCTGCATGTCGCGCCGCATCGCGCGGAGATCGCGTCCGGACAGCGCGAGGACGTCGCGGCCGCCGAACGAGACGGAGCCCGCCGTCGGCTCGGTGAGGCGCAAGATACAACGTCCGAGCGTCGACTTGCCGCTGCCGGACTCGCCGACGATGCCGAGCGTCTCGCCCGTCCGCACCGTCAGGTCGACGCCCGCGACGGCGTGGACGGTCGCCCGGGCACGGCCGAGAAATCCGCCGCCGATCGGGTACTCCTTGCGCAAGCCGCGTACCTCGACGAGCGGCGCACCGGCCGGGACCGGAGGCGCCACGACGTGCGAGCCGGCGCTGCCGAGGGCATTGGGCGACACGACGTCGCTCATACGCGGATGCACGCCGCGGTGTGGCCGGGCACCTTCTCCTCGAGGACCGGATCGACCTTGGCGCACTCGTCGATAGCACGCGGGCAGCGGTCGCGGAACCGGCAGCCGCTCGGCAGTCGCAGCAGGCTCGGGACGGTTCCGGGCAATGCCTCGAGGTAGCGCTCGTCACCGCCGAGACGCCCCACCGCCTCCATCAAGGCGATCGTGTAGGGGTGAAGAGGGCGCTCGAAGACGTCGAGCACCGATCCATACTCGACGATGCGGCCCGCGTACATGACGGCGACGTCGTCCGCGTGCTCGGCGATGATGCCGAGGTCGTGGGTGATGAGGAGCATCGCCATCCCGAGCCGCTCGCGGAGGCCGCGCAGCAGCTCGAGGATCTGCGCTTGAATGGTGACGTCGAGCGCCGTCGTCGGCTCGTCGGCGATGAGGACGTTCGGCTCGCAGGCGAGTGCCATCGCAATCATCGCCCGCTGCCGCATGCCGCCCGAGAGCTCGTGCGGGTAGCTCCGCGCCCGCCGCTCCGGCTCCGGCATCTCGACGAGTCGGAGCGCCTCGATGACGCGCGCGCGCGTCGCCGCGCGACCGAGGCGCTGATGCAGCCGAACCGCCTCGCCGATCTGGCTGCCGATCGTGAAGACCGGGTTCAGCGACGTCATCGGCTCCTGGAAAACCATCGCGATTTCCTTGCCGCGCACGTGTCGCATGCTGCGCTCGGAAAGGCCGAGGAGGTCCTGGCCCTTGTAGAGGATCGCGCCGCTCACGATGCGGCCGGGCGGCGAGACGAGCCGCAGGATCGAGAGCGCGGTGACGCTCTTGCCGCAGCCGGACTCGCCGACGAGGCCGAGCGTGCGCCCCGGTCGCAGCGTGAAGCTCACACCGTCGACCGCACGCGCGACGCCCTCGGCAGTCTCGAAATGGGTGTGCAGCTCGCGCACGGCAAGGAGCGGCATCGCCGGGTCGAGGGCGCGCGGGGCGGCGAGCGTCATTGCCGATTCCTCGCGTCGCGCCGACGGGGGCGGTTGCTTCGACGCGTCACCCGCGCACCCCGAACGTCCGTGGGTCGAGCGCGTCGCGCAGATAGTCGCCGAGAAAGTTGAACGCCATGATCGTGACGAAGATAAAGAGCCCGGGCGCCAAGATCCAGGGGAACTGCGCGATGCTCTGCACGTTCTGCGCGTCGGCGAGCAGGTTCCCCCAGCTCGCGCTCGGCTCCTGGATGCCGAGCCCGAGGAGTGAGAGGGCGCTCTCGCCGAGGATGAAGCCGGGAATGCTGAGCGTCGCGGCGACGATCGTGTAGCCGAACGTGGCGGGGATCACGTGGCGGACGATGACGCGCGTGCGGCTCGCACCGAGCGCGCGCGCGCTCTGCACGTACTCGAGCTCGCGGATCGATGCCACCATCCCGCGAATGATGCGCGCGAACCCCGCCCAGCGGATGAAGCTCATGATGACGACGATCATGAAGAACGTCTGCGCCGATCCGAGCGACGGCGGAATCAGCGCCGCGAGCGCGAGCAGGAAGTAGAACGACGGCAACGACATCAGCACCTCGGTCGCGCGCATGATGAGGTTGTCGGTGCGCCCGCCGAAGTAGCCGGCGATCGCGCCGACGACGATGCCGATGGTGAAGCTGATCGCGACGCCGACGATGCCGACCGTGAGGCTGATGCGTCCGCCGTACACGATGCGGGAGAAGAGGTCGCGTCCGAGCCCGTCGGTCCCGAGCAGGAAGAATCGATCCTCGGGCCGCGCCGTCGTGAGGAGAACGCCGCGGCTGAACCAGGCGAGCGGCACGTGCCGGTCCTCCTCGCGATAGACGCGGCCGGCTTCGGCGCCGAGTCGCAGCGCCCGCGTGTAGAGCATCCCCTCGTCCGACCAGTGCGACGGCGGGTTCATGTACACGCCCGTCGGTGGGCAGTTCGGATATTGGCGGCTCTGCAGCGCGTAATCGTAGGGCGCGATCCACGGCGCGAAGACCGCGCTCGCGTAGAGAACGGCGAGCACGACGAGGCTCGCGATCGCCGTCCAGCTCATGCGCCGCGCCGCCACGTCGCGTCGCTACCGTACCGCCTCGAGCGTCGTGAACTCGATGCGGGGATCCACAATCGTCAGCGCGACGTCCGCGACGAGGTTCCCGAGCAGCAGCAGCACCGCGCTCATCAACACCGAGCCCATGACGAGATAGATATCGAGTGAGCGGACGGCATCGAGCATCAGCGTTCCGAGGCCCTGGAGATTCATCACCGCCTCGACGAGCGCCGCGCCGCCGAGGAGTGTGCCGAGCTCGTACCCGGCGAGTGTCACGAACGGGTTCAGCGCGTTGCGGAGAATGTGCTTGCCGACGACGCGCCACTCCGGCAGGCCCTTCGCACGCGCGGTGCGCACGTAGTCGGCGTGCTGGATCTCGAGGACGTTGCTGCGCATGAGCCGCATGAGACTCGCCATGCCGCTCGTGCCGAGGACGATCACCGGCAAGACGAGATGCGCCGCGCGGTCCGCGACCTTGTCCAGCGGATCGAGGAGCGGATAGTCGACCGACGTCGTGCCGCCGACCGGGAACCAGCCGGTCTCGAGCGCCAAGTACATCAAGAGAAAGGCGAGGAAGAAGCTCGGCACCGACATGCCGAGAAAGGAGAGGAACGAAAGCGCGCGATCCGTCACGGATCCGCGCCGGAGCGCGACGATCGTCCCGATCGGAATCGCCAGCGCCCACGAGAAGACCATGCTGGCGGCCGCGAGGATGACCGTGTTGAGCGCGCGCGACGCGATCAGGTCGACGACCGCGACGCGGTACGCGATCGACATGCCGAGATCGAGGTGCAGCACCCGCCACACCCAGCGGCCGTAGCGGACGACGAGCGGCTGCCCGTAGCCGAACTCCACCTCCATCTGCCGGATGAGATCGGGAGAGATCGACGGGTTGAGACGCAGGGTGCTGAAGAAGTCGCCGGGTGCGAGGTCGACGACGACGAACGAGAGGAACGTGATGCCAACGAGCAGCGGCACCATCTGCAGCAACCGGCGTGCGACGAACCGCAACATCGCTCAGGGACGGATCGCGATGCGCTCGGGCTGGTAGAGGCCCCACGGCGTCAGCACGAAGTTCTCGAGGTACGACTTGTAAGCGACGAACTGCTCTTGCCGAACCAATTGAATGAGCGGCAGCTCACGGTGCAGGATCTCCTGGATGCGCCAGTAGTGTTGCTTGCGCTTCTCGAGGTCGAGCTCGCGCGCGCCGAGATCGAGCTCGCGATCGATCTCCGCTTCCCAGGGCGTCGCCGGGTGCTCCTGATTCGGTTGCCAGAGGTGCAGGTTCCCCGACGAGCGCAGGAGGTTGGACGAGTTGTGCGGCTCGACACCGCCGCCGAACCCCATCACCATCGCGTCCCAGTCGAAGTTGGTGGAGAGCTTCTCGACCAGCGTGGTGAACTCGAGCGGCCGGTAGTTGACGCGGATCCCGAGCTTCGTCCAGTCCTCTTTCAGGATCGAGCAGAGCCGTTCGCGTACTTGGTTGCCGGCATTGGTCGAGAGGTCGAACTCGAGCGCGTTGCCGTTTTTGTCCTCGCGCACGCCGTCGCCGTCGCGATCGACGTAGCCGCCCTCGGTGAGGAGCGCGCGCGCTTTCTCGAGGTCGTACGCGTAGGGCTCGAGGTTCGGATCGTAGAAGACCTTGTTCTCGGGCGAGATCGCCGAGGTCGCGCGCTCGCCGTGACCGAAGTAGGTGTTGGCGATCATGCTCCGCGCGTCGACGCTGTGGGCGATCGCCTGCAGGAACTTCGGATCGGTGAACCAGTCGAGGCGCGGGTCGCGACGGCCGTCGTGGACGTAGTGCGCCGGATTGCGGTTGAAGCTCACGAACAGCATCCCGGTATCGAGGCCGATGCGCTCGACCTTCACGTCGAGACGCTGTGCGCGGCCGCGAAGATCGTCGATCTCCTCCGGCCGCGGCGAATAGTAGTGCAGCTGCTGGTCGAGGAACTTGAGGTACATCGTGTTCTGATCCGGCACGATGAGGAGCGCTTGCTCGGCGATCCGCGGCAACTGACCGCCGACCTCGTCGTGCATCCACCAGCCGTCCCAGCGCCGGTACTGGAGGAGCTGTGCCGGTACGTAGCGGGTCATGCGGTACGGTCCGGTGCCGACGAGCTTCTCGGGCGGCGCGTCGATCCCCCAGCTTTGCGCGAACGTGCCGTCCGTCAGCGCCTTGCCGAGCACGTGCTTCGGCAGGATCACGAACCCGATGCTGTTCAACAGCGGCGCGAACGGCGCCGCGAGCCGCAGGCGGACGGTCAGCGGATCGACGACCTCCACGTCGATGCGCTTGCCGCCGACCATGAGGACGTGCCTCAGGCTGTTCGGGACCTTCGGATCGTAGATCGCGTCGAAGGTGAACGCGACGTCGGCGGCGGTGAATGGCTCGCCATCGTGCCAGTGCACGTCCGGGCGCAAATGAAACGTCCAGGTCGTACCCGCGTCGTCGTGCTCCCAGCTCGTCGCCAGCATCGGCTCCGGCAAGGTCGTCCGCTGATTCAACCGCACCAGCCCCTCGAAAAGGTCGCTCGTCGCCGCGCCGGACGCACTGTCGACGGACATGAGTGGATTGAACGTCTTCGGATCGCTGATCGTCGCCGTGACGAGACGATCGCCGCGGCGCAGACGCTCGTCGCCGGCGCTGCGACGGCACCCGGCGACGGCCGCGACGGCGAGCACGCAGAGCGCGAGCGCCGTGGCGCGGCTCGCAGCGCGTATCACTCGGCTGCTCCGAACGGCAGCGTGTCCGGCGGGCTCGTGCCGAGACGCACCTCGTCGACGCCGGGCCGCGGCGGAAACGCGAAGACGTCGGCGCTCACGGGAGCGCCGATCGTCGGCGATTCGTAGCGTACCTGAATGCGACCGCCGTCCGGCAGGATGTGCATGTCGATGCTCAGCGGAAACGCGAGTCCAGCGATCGTCCGGTAATTGCCGAGCTCCACGCGCAGAGTACGGCCGGACTCGATGGCGGTCTCACTCGCCACCGGGAGCATCGAGTCGGGCGCGACCCAGACGTCCTGCCGCCCGCCCTCGATCGGCACCCGCAAACGCAGGCTGCCCGCACCCTCGTCACGCGTCAGGGTCGGGTCGCCGATCATGCGGCGCTCCGGCGGGAGTCCGACGAGCACCGACGCGACGTCGGCGGGATCGACCGGCAAACCCGTGTATGCCGCGACGCTCGCTCGTGTCGCAGCGCCGCGATAGGTCCGATGATCGCGACGCACCCAGACCGCGAGCTCGTTGCGGTCGCAGGCGACGACCGCGACGGCGCCGATCGGCGACAGCGCCTCCAAGCGGAATCGATCGGGTGGCGCGACGACGATTGCGTGCCGCGCGGCGGCGTGCGCGTCGCCGGATTCGTACGACACGCGCGCGAAGCCGCGGACCGACGTGAGCGCATGGCGGCGCGCGGCGATCGCGGCGGCGACCCGGTCGGCACGCGGCAGCGTCTCGGGAAACGCCGGCCGCAGGCGTCCGGCACGGCAGCCGGGCGCGACGAGGAGTCCAGTGAGCGCGAACGCGACCGCCCGCCTG
>WNFR01004774.1_pt1 | contig 38193 bp, 38 predicted proteins | sample 5400221 | NCBI WGS metagenome assembly WNFR01 (sample SAMN13153357, study PRJNA577476) | soil metagenome | isolation source: 40 cm soil under Madrone tree | place: USA:California | collected 2016-06-14 | reverse complement strand
ATGTGGCGTCGCATTTTCTGGACGCACCGGCCGCGCTGCACTCCGAGCGCACCGCCATTGCTGGCGAACCGCGCGAAGTAACCTATGGCGAACTCGCTGCGCTCGCCAATCGCGCGGGGAATGCGCTTCGCGCGCAAGGTGTTTCCCGGGGCGATCGTGTTCTCATTGTGCTGCCGGATTCGGCGGAATTCGTAGCCGCCTTTTTTGGCGCCGCAAAAATCGGCGCGGTCGCTGTCCCCGTGAATCCTTTCGCGCGCTCTTCCGATTACATTCATTACCTTGAGAATAGCCAGCCTAGCGTGGCAATTGTCCATTCTGAATCGCTTGCGGAGTTTTTGCCGGCCTCCAGTGTGCGCCCGCAAATTCCGATCGTCATCGCCGGCGAGAATAAAATCGATTTGCACGGAGTGTCTTGCGCAAAGTGGAGCGCTTGGATTGCCGCAGCCGGCGAAAAACTCACTGCAGCTGATACTTCGCCTCAGGATCCAGCCTTCATGCTTTACACTTCCGGAAGCGGTGGCGCGCCCAAAGCAGCCGTGCATCGCCATGCGGACATGCTCATCACCAGCCGGAATTATGCCCAAAACGTTCTCGACCTACATGCTGACGATTTAACATTTTCTGTCTCCAAATTGTTTTTCGCATACGGCCTGGGAAACGGAATGTACTTTCCTCTTTCAGTCGGCGCGCGCACGCTCCTGAATCCACAGCGCACCAGCGTAGCGCACGTGCTCCAGATGGTGGCGCGCCACCGGCCAACCATTTTCTTCGCGGTGCCGACTCTTTATGCCGCGATTGTGCGCGAAACGGAACGTCCGGACCACCACGTCGATTTTTCTTCGGTGCGCAAGTGTGTTTCTGCCGGTGAAACCCTGCCTGCTGAAATCTTCAACGCGTGGAAACGGCAATTCGGAATCGAAATCCTCGACGGCATCGGCTCCACGGAAATGCTGCATGTTTTTATTTCCAGCGTTCCCGGAAAATGCAAACCAGGAAGCTGTGGTTTCCCCGTACCCGGCTACGAAATTAGAATTGTGGATGACCATGGAGAACCTGTCCCTGGCGGCGATATTGGCAATCTCTGGGTGCGCGGCGCCAGCGCGTTTGCGGAATATTGGCGGATTCCCGAACTGACGGCGCGCACCAAGCGAGGCGATTGGGTGGTAACCGGCGATAAATTCTTTTGTGATTCCGATGGCTACTACCACTACTGCGGGCGCGCCGACGACATGCTGAAAGTTGCGGGCATGTGGGTTTCGCCGATGGAGGTGGAAAACGCGCTGTTAGGCCATCCCCACATCGCCGAAGCCGCCGTGGTTGGCGCGACCGACGAGCGTGGACTTTCGTATTCCGTTGCGCACGTGGTGTTGCGCGGAAACGTCCAGGGCTCAGAAAAACTTGCCGCGGAAATTTGCGAGCACGTCAAAGCACGGCTCGTCTCTTACAAAGTGCCACGTGAAGTGCGGTTCTGTAGCGAGCTGCCGAAAACAGTGACGGGAAAAATCCAGCGCTTCAAACTTCGCGGCGCTTAAATCAGTTTTTTCGGGATATGCGCCCGCGCTAATATGCTCCGGGATTGCAGCCCGGCGCCGCTTTCTCTGAGAATTGATTAGACGGAATCATTGTAACTGTCGTAGGAAGATGCGATGGCGCGCACTTCACAGAGAGTTTGGTCGCGCAGGATCTTTCCGTCTTCGAGAATTGTTTCAAGTGCGTTGTTGGAGGGGATGGGAGCACCTTCAACGACTTCAACAGTCGCGAAATCTTTGCCGTTTTGGATGAGATTGAAGCGGCCGCCCCGACTGGCTTTGCTGGGATCGGTTTTTGGATTCTTATAAACGTTGTGCCATTGGCCGTTGCGGTCGATCGCGGAACATTTAAGCGCGAATTTCAGCGTATCGCGGTTGACTTGCTGAAGCAGCGCGCCGCCCATACCGTAACTCCAAATGTCTTGCGACCAGCCTTTGCGGGTGAGCTGCGCGGTGATGTTTTGAATGGTGTAGAAGTTGACGCCATCGCCCTGGATGAAGCGCACGCAGGGAACGGTGGTCTTCCAGCCTTTACGGTTTACTTCGTAGCCGAATGTTTGGCTCACAATTTTGAAGAGTTCCTCGAGGACAGTGACAGCTTCGCCGGAATCTGGACGAATCACCAGCGTTCCCGCGCGTTGCAGAACTTTTTCGCGCAGCGCGCCGCCCCAGAGATTGCGCACTGCGTTGTAGATGTCGTAGGAGTCGCTGACGCAGGCGACGATTCCTTCCGGACAATTTTCGAGCATATTGGCGTAAGCATCGAGTTCGTGCGCTTCGCCCCATGCGGTGATGGTGGAATGTTCGGAAGCAGGGATGCTGTACGCGGCGCATTCGAGAGGATTCTGCGCGCTGAGATCGGCGGAATAAAACTGATTGAGGATCTGAATGGCGGCCAGCGTGTCTGTGCCGAGAAAATTCAGCAGATGCGCGCCGATTCCTTGGAAGAGACGCCGCGAAATCCGAAGTCGTGCAGCTTGAAGGGAAGAAGCCCAGGATCGCCGGTGCGAACCAGTGCCTTGCCGATGACCTGCTTGATGGCGCGAGAGAGTGTGGCGACAGTGATGGGATACCAGACTTGCAGGAGAACGGTTTCGGCCCAGTTGGTGAGCCAGTAGAACTCCGGGTCGGTGTTCTCGATGGTGATGAGGGCGTTGTGGCTCTTGACGACCGTGCCTTCCTTGACGGCGCGGATGCGGAGAGGCAAGCGGCCGCCATGTTTCGCGTAGAGGGATTTGAAGCCCTCGTAGTTGAAAGTTTTTGCGCGTCCGGAGAAATGCGCGTGGGCGATGCGGCGGGCTTCCTCCACGTCGTCGGGAGTGAAAACCTGGCCGGCGAAATTGGACTTGATGATGTACTGCAGCATGGCGAGCATGGTCTCGTCGAACATGCCGCCGCGGGATTCCACGTAGGAATAGATGTGCCGCGTGTTCGGAGGATATTGCCACCAGTGGGTCAGCTTGTAGGAGTCTGTATTGAGGATGGGGTTCAGGCGCAGCGACTGCATGGGGCTCCTTGGGGCTGTAGTTGCGAAATGGATTGGAAACTGACGAACGCCCACTCGAGTGAGGATAACAGAAGAGCGGAAAAGGATAACGCAGCGGCGCAGAGGCCGCGCCGGCCGGGTCGCAGTAAACGACGCAGCGCATAGAAAAGGTGCGGAAGCAAGCTGCACTCCTGGCCTTCTTAGGTATAGCAGCAGCTGAACTTGAAGAATGAAACGTTTCGGGGCAGTGGGACACTACTCGACAGAGGGGCACTAGTTCACTAGCCCGGGATCCCCACGACCAAAGCTGTAATTGGTCTGGGAAGACTAAGAGAGATTCCGGCTCCCACGCAAGAAAAGCGAAACTCACCATATGGATGTCTTTAAGCTCGCGTTCGAGACGACAATTGTTGGCCTCGTAGCCTTTCTTTGGTTGGGGATGGCCGTTGATCTTGTCTATCCCCCCTTCTTTGCCAAGATCGTTCCTGCTGCCAGGGGAGAGAATGACACGCTGCTGGGGGTGGGAATACTGTCTTTGGCTTACTGCATTGGATCGGCGATCGTGCCAATATCGAGCCAGTTGGTGAATGACGAGCATTGGCCAGTGCCTGAGGACTCCATTCGGTGCCTGGTTCTGGAAGACCAAGACTTCCAGCTGCGCCATATTGGACAGAGCGACTTACTGAAGCCTTACGAGCCCGGGGACGAATTCGAAGTTTGTCATGGAGCATTCTGGGAGCGTTTCCGTAAGAAAAACGAAATGACAAATCGGAGAGTAATGACGTGGGACACAATTTGGGAAGGCATACGCAAAACCGAGGACCGCAGGGAGCGGAATCTCGAAGAGCAAGAAAAAACTGACAACCAGATAAAACTAGACGCTATCCTAACGAAGTTTCAACTGATAGAGACCAAAATAATGAGCCAGGGGTCCGAGAAAACGGAGCGGCTCAGACAGTTGCACGAGCGCATCGTGGTACTGCGAGGCGCGGTCTTCAGCGGGCTTTGTTTGTTTCTGATCTGTCTTTTTGGATCGATCGCGCCGAGAAACGGCAACTCTTTCCCATGGAAAAGGCGGGTGTGGGGAACGCTGCTGGCGATTGTTCTCACGACATTTTCCGTGGTCAATGGGTTAGAAGACCTAACATGTTTCAAGATTACCGATATACCGGCTCTGGAAGGTCTGCTGGGTGTAATCACGCTCTTCGGAGGATTTGTTGTCTACTACGGTGTTAAAGAGCGGCCTTATCTGGGCAGGAGGATCGTGCTGGCAGCGGGTTTTTTTGCAGCGCTTTCCTATGGCGGCTGGATGTGGTCTGAGGTTATTTACGATCAGCAGCTGATTAGCTCGTATGCGGTCATGGAGCGCAACCCAAGCCCTGCGATTCCTAAGTAAAAGACGCCGGCATGGATGCCAGCGCTGCCTCCCTTGACCCTCGGTTTGTGGATGTTCCTGAAACACCTCCAAACATTGAGTGATTGAAGGAGTCGAAGAATGACAACTCTGGCTCTTTCAGCCAGCAAGGGCGCAGCAGTGCCGCGCCCTTGCTGAGAAGAAGAGAAGCACGAAGAGGCCGCTAGTTTGCGGCTATGCCGTTGAATCCTGCGGCCGCGGAGACGCCGCTCGCAGATCCGAAGCTGGTGAGTTGGCCGTCTTTTTGAATAGCAAAGATGCCGATGGTTCCGTTGCCGGAGTTCAGAGTGTAGAGAAACTTGCCGTCGGAGCTGACGGTGATATCGAGATTTGTCGCCCCGCTAGGGTTTGCGCCGACAACGGTTCCTGACAAGGGAGTCAGTGTTCCGTTTGCGCCGATGGAAAAGCCCGAGATCGTCGCCGAGCCGGCATTCGAGGTGTAGACGAAGCGGCCGTCCGGAGTGAAGGCGTTCCAGCAATTGGCCGCTCCCAGCGTTGGAGCGCTGCTCGTAACCGGTGTGAGTGTTCCGTCGGGCTGAACTCGATAGGAAGAGATTGCCGAACCGTTGATGGCGCCGCTGGGCCCAGTCTCGGAAACGAGCGCACTTCCGTTGGGAGCGAAAAGGATGGAGAACACGCCAGGACCAACACCGGGAGTGACCTTGATGGGGGACAGCGTTCCGTCAGACAGCACCCCAAAGACGTCGATATTGTTGGTCTGTTTTTCGGTGACAGCCAAGAACTGGCCGTCCGGACTAAAACTGATCGAGGCACCCCCGGGTTCGTTGCTGGTGAGGAAGCGGGTGGAATTCTCGATGTGCGACAGCCGCCCTCGATTTATGTTGAAGCCCGTGACGTTGCTGCCGCCGGCCGCGTTGAGGGCGTAAAGCAGGTTTCCATGCTGAGCAACAGCGACCGGCTCGCTGCCACCCGACGGTTGCCGGTCAGTGAGCGCGAGTCCGGAGGGAAGAATGAGGAAAACGGAGACGTCACCGGATCCGGCATTCACGGCGAAGAGATACTGCCCGTTCTGGCTTACGAGCAACGATCCTTGAGATCCCAGCGGGTCGATGCCGCCGCCACTGCCTCTTCCTCCCGTTGCGAAACGGCGGCCCTCGAGCAATTGCCCGTTGGGAGCGCGTTGATACGACAGGATCTCATTGCGATCCGCATCGTTGGTCATGACAAAAACAGCCGGCTGAGCAGCATCTTCGCGATCTTGAGCATGGCTACGCGCGGGAAGGTACAGTCCGACGGCGAGCATGCCCAGAAATAAACTGCTCCTTAGCTTTTTCATGGTTTGGCCCTTAGATGGATTTTAGATACACGTCACCGCATCGACAGGAAGGGAGAGAAAGGGACCCTTCGTCGAGAATGCAGCGCGCAGGGATAGGAGTCAGCGATTTTTGAAAGGTTACGGCACAACCGGCGAAGAATTCCTGTTACGCGGCTTTATTGCAGCGCGGCCTGCTGTTTGTATTCGGCTCTGCGAGATTTCAAGAGCGAGTTGAAGCTGCGAAGCCTTTTCATCAAAAACGCGAGATGGCGGCGATCCTCGTGGCGCACGGCCGTGAACTGCAGTCCCAATCCGCGGCCCGGTTTTTGATGCCGGACGACAGCCTCGACCCTGATCTGGCCTTCCTCGACAAGAAAATAAATGCTGGTCTTCGCCCCCACGGCTTTTGACCTCTGCGTCAAAACAAATGCACCGCGCGAACCAAGATCGCGAATGAGCGAAGTATCGTCATACCCGCCAGAGCCCCAGCACACGTATACGTCCCAGGGCGCTTCGATGCGCGAACTGAACCTTCTAGAACGGGGGACTGGTTGTTGAGTGATGGCTCACCTCGTGCGGATGTTCGTCATTCGGTTTCGCTTACGCACGACGAAGCAAATCCAGCAATGCCGGAAACGTAAGAGGTTAAAAGTGAAGCACAAAGGGAATCTGTTCAATTTTGAACACTCAGTGTGAATTCGGCCGCGTCTGCGCCACGTATTTGACGAGCATCATGATCGTTGGCACGTCCGCGCGAATGGTCATTCTTCCGCCGATATTGGTCTTTTGCGTGAAATGAATGGTTTCGTTCAAGTACCGCGGATCGGATTTATCGCCGCGTCCTACGCTGGTCAACTGAATGTCACGGATTTGCTGGGGAGAAATCTTGAAATTGTGTTTCTCGTTTTCACGGAACTCGAACGAATCGCTGCTCAGAACCAGCGTGCCGGGGAAACCAAGGCCAGAGCCGTGACGATGATCGACAGGGACTTCCATTGGTGTGGACAAATCGAGAGGCTGACCGTGGCCCTCAGCCACCCAGGCGGAAAGTTGCTTCACCAAGTCCTCATCGGAGAACTGGCGAAATTGCTGAACAATGTCCTGGTCGTCAAAAGAGATCAGCACGTTGTGCCTGGCCCAGGCGCGATTCCAGCCGCCGACGGCATTGTATCCGCCGCCCGCCGCCCAAAAAATTCCCCATTTCGAACTGCTCCAGCGGCCTAAGAAGAGCTGGTTTTCCTTGACGCTCGTATCCGTCTCGCCTAGCTTTTCGGTGACTTCCTGTCGCGTCGTCTTGCCTGCTTGCAGGAAGTCCAAGTTGACCTTTTCTATCTTGCCAGCGAGTCCGTTGGTGTGCGTGGGGGCCCGAACAGGAACCACCACACAGCCCTGGCAGAGAGAGGTCGCCACGACTAGCGCAACCCATACCGCGCGATTCGCCAGCCAGCGAACCCAGGCTCTCGTGTAACTGTCAAATGCTCGGGGTGCAAAACCGAATTCAAGCTTCATAGCGATTCTCCTATTGCTTTGTTGAAGACGCGGGCCGATGGGAATCAGAGCGTTGGTAAAACCTAACTTTTCGGCTGCCGGCCCGGTGACCGTCGCGGGGCGTGGCCAGCGAAAAGAGCAAGAGCACCAGAATCAGGAAGGCCATCAAACTCACCATCGTTAAGACCTGCATACGTGCCCTCCAGATTTCGTTGGATTCCCGGTTGCTTGATGGACTTATTCCAGTTCCTCATGCGAGGTGCAAGCGACAACAGGCGCAAGAGCCGTTGCGGTAGCAAATGTCGTCCTTTGTCGTGCCTTTTGGGGGTACTTGAGGGGCGGGAGACCCTACTTGAGGTCAGATGGCAGATTTGAGAGGGAGTCTGAGTCTTAGGCCACGGAGCGGGAAAACGTTCGTCTGCGATGGAATAGGTCAATTACGGCGACGACAAGCCAAAGAATGGCGGCATAAACCGCATACCAGAGGACTTCTTGCGCGGCAGTTACGCGAGGGGGGCTGAAGATGACCAAGGAGCCCGTGGAGCTGGCGTGCAGGAGTTGGGCGAGCAAAACGCTATTCGCGTGGGAGTAAATCCAAGCGATTAGGACGCGCATTGCGGTCATCGCGGCGGCGAAGGCAAGGAAAAAGGGAAACCAGTAGGCGCCGTGAGGCGTGGAGGTTCCCAGGTAATCGATGACGGGAATGTGCCAAGTTCCCCAGAGCAAACCGAGGAGGATCGCCGAGGCGATAATGTTTTCGCCTCGCCCCGGAAGAGGTGCAAACTAGGACGCGGGACGGCGTATTTTGCCGATTGCGTGACGAAGAGTGTGAGTTACGAGTTCCAAGTGACGCGGGTTAACTGTTTTTTTTGAATACGCCTGCCGCTGTCCAGGTCCGGCCATCGCGGGTGCGGTATTCGCGGACGTTCAGGGCGTCGGCCATGCTGGTGAAGGAAATGTCCTGGACAATCATTTCGGCGAGGAATTTGAGAGTTTGCATTTCCAAGGGGTCGTCTTCAAGATGGCGGCAATCCGAGGCGATGCGCAGGCCGAAGGGGATTTCTTCCGAGGCGGCCGGAACCGGCGGCTCTTCGGGTACGCCGGAAACTTCCACTTCGCGTTCCCATTCCAGGGCCACCAGGCTCCAACCGGCATCATGCATCTTGGACAGGTAGACGGAGGTCGGCAAGATGGTGACCTTCTCGCGCATGCGATCGATCTTTTTCACGGAAGCCTCCTTGGGGGGCGTTATTGATGCGGAAGATGCGATTTCCCCGGGGAAATCAGGGCAATCTTCGTGCCGCCCACGAAAAGGGCAGAAACTACAGAATCAAAAAGACTTGTGTATATGTGCAGAGGTTCGGGTGGGTCGAGAACGTCCGTTGTCGGGATGAAAGTGTCGCGATGCCGGACAGTCTAAATCGCAAGGAAAAAGTACGTGTGCCTTCTGAGGTAGAATCCCAAGCGGAAAGTTCAAGGGGAAAGTGATGCCAAAGAAACCGACGATTGATGATGCAAGATTGATACTGGAACTCTATGACTTAAGGCGGGAAGCGGAAATGCGCAAGGCGCGGCATTGGTGGGTGGCAACGTTTTGGCCGAAGAGCGCGGAAGATTTCATAAAAGTGGCCTCGGCCATGGGATCGGAAGAGAACAATTGGCTCAGGCAGGTGGGCGGCTACTGGGGAATTGCCGTTTCCTTTGTTCTGAACGGCGTCGTGAGCGAGAAGCTTTTCTTCCAGGTGTCGTTTTGCGGAGAACTTTATTTCATATTTGCAAAAGTGCGGCCCTTCCTGGCGGAGATTCGCGAGAAAATGAAGAATCCCGAGCTGTTTCTAAGCCTTGAAAAGGCCATCCTGGGATCCAAAATAGCGCGGGCGCAATTTGAGAAGGTCGAGGCGCGCGTGTCGGCGATGCGGCAGCAGAAATGAATTCACAATTCAGTGCGGCAGCGTGGAAGCGCAGAGTGCGATGCATCGTTGTGTGTCTCGCAGTTAGTGTCCCATTCCCAGTCGCGGCGTTTGCCAAAAATGCCGCCGTTTGCACTGCCGGGACAACGTTGCGGTTGAGCGCACCCCAAGCAAGCCAGGGAAATTTGCTTCTGATCGAAGTGCGAAGCACTAAATCGCTGGTGGAAGTGCAGGGCGAATGGGGCGGACGGACCGTGCCCATTTGGCAGGAAGCGGCACGCGAAAGGCAGCGAAAAGGTTTGCTGGCCGTTGACCTCGAAAAGGCGCCCGGCGAGTACCAATTGAAGCTGACAGGCCAGACTGCAACTGGCGAAAAGATTAGTTGCAGTGCGATGGTGGCGGTGAGGAAAGGCTTGTTTGCGACAGAGAAATTGCAAGTGGGGAAGGAGTTCGTCGAGCCTAACCCGGAACAAGTCAAGCGTGCCAATGAAGAGCGCCAGAAATTGCGGGATATTTTTGATCACGTAACGCCGGAGCGCCTGTGGGACGGCAACTTTAGAATTCCACTGGACGGCGTGACGACGGGCTCAAATTTTGGGAAGCGGCGGATTCTGAATGGCAATCCCGGATCACCACACGGCGGGATGGACTTGCCGGGCACCACTGGGACACCAGTGCACGCCGCGCAACGCGGGCGCGTGGCGTTGGCGGAGGAGTTGTTCTTCTCCGGGAATACTGTCGTAGTCGATCACGGTTTAGGGATTTACACCTTCTATGGGCACCTCTCCGAAATCGATGCAAAGGCGGGAGATACCGTGGAAACGGGCGCGGTGTTGGGAAAAGTCGGAGCCACGGGGCGCGTTACTGGGCCGCACCTGCATTGGGGGCTAACGGTGGAGCGCGCGCGGGTGAATCCGCTGCTTCTGGTGAAGCTTTTGAGCAACCCGCCCAGCGAGGAAACCCGGAAAAAGCCATCCAAGCCCGGAACCAATTGAAACGAACGCGCCGGTCAGGACACTAGACTAGGACAGGCCAGCGCTACGAGTGAGCAGGGAAGTACGAGGGTACTGTTACAGAATGGGCATCTGTGGTACTGTTCCGCCATTGCTTTGGAATAAGTAGGCAGGCAGTATGGGGCTGTGTGGGCAAGGTTCGTGCTAGTCACTTCCGCTCTGTTGTTCTGTCGGTTTGGCACTCTGCTGACACGACTTGTTAAGCGCACATCCGTCGATCGAATTTAGCTTTAATTGCTGTGGATTTAATAAATCAGGGCTTGAGGTCGTAGCCGAAATGTCCCTGCTTCACTTCCGTTGCAAAGAGCGCAGACGAACTCTTCGGGTGGCACTGACGGTGCCGCTGACGATTCACGGGAAAACGGATTCGGGCGAGAAGTTCTCGGCCCAGACGCATTCGCAGTCGGTGAATAGGCACGGCGCCTTATTTCAGCTTGAAGAGATCGTTCTAGTGGGGCAAACGCTGATCTTGATGAATGATCACACAGCGCAGTCGATGGAATGCCGCGTCGTCTCCATCCACCGGGCGCGCGACGGCAAGCAGTATATCGGAGTGGAGTTCATATCACCCGAGACGAATTTCTGGCACATGCAGTTCCCGATTCCGGGCGCAAAACCGTTGCGCCGGATCGTCCCCAACAAAGCTTCCGCGTAGAGCAGGGAGCGACTTTGCGGCTCCCCGTTTCAGTTCCTCGCTAGCATCACGTCCAACAAATGGCTGAGAATAGTCTGGAGTTCTTTGGGCCGGCCGAAAAACACTTTACACAGAGATCGCGGAGAGCGCAGAGGACAGAGTGCGGAAGAGCTGCGAGTTTGCTCGGAAATGGCGGAACCAGCGATTGGCCCACACAGACTTGATCAATCGTCGAAAAGGCCACGCTTTGACATTACCACCGGTAACCGGCAACGACATCGAGAGTGCGCTGAAATCCATTGGGGATCTGCTCACCTTGGTTGAGGACCACTACGGCCTCCCCCACTCCGTATTGGGTCCCGATCCTTGGGGGCAGAATCGTCGGTTCATTATTTGGAGAAAGCCGATAAGGCAATTGAGAAGGAACACGAACAATGGCGTAAGCTGGCGGCAAAGGCCGAGGGCGCGTTCATATCTTGACATATCATGATTTGTCAAGTTAGAATGATTTTGTCAAGAGGAGCACTCTTCATGTCACAGACGCGCGAGAAATTTGCTACCCAAGTTAATTCCAAAATCTTGAGGGATGTGCGGGCGCTGGCCGACGAGGAGGGCCGCCAGCTTCAAGCCCTGGTGGACGAGGCGCTCGCCGACCTCATCGAAAAACACAAGAACGCCAAGCCGCGCTCCCACGTGATGGGCGCGTACCTCGCCAGCCATGAAAAATACGGGCCGTTATACAAGAAGCTCGCTCGATGACCGACTACCTGACGATGGCCGAAGTGCTGGCCATGCACGCGGATCAGACTGAACGGTATGGTGGCTCCCCCGGCGTCAGGGATCAGGGGTTATTGGAAGCCGCGCTGTATCGGCCGCAGACCGGCTATTATGCCGATCTCCTCGAGGAAGCCGCCGCGCTGTGGGAGAGCCTGGCGCAGAATCATTCCTTTGTGGATGGCAACAAGCGGACGGCTTTCGCGGCCATGTATACGTTTCTGGCCATCAACGGGCTGTACCTTACGGCGGACGCGGAAAAGACCTACCTTTTTGTGGACAACCTTTATAAGGCCAACCAGTTCCGATTCGAAAAACTCGTTCCCTGGCTACGGGCGCAGGTGGAAAAGCGGAAGTAAGACGCGCTTGCGGCGCGGTCTACGAATACAGACTCCTTGAAGGGATGAATCGCGCCGAGAAAGGGCGCAGCAAGCTGCGCCACTACAAGGAAAAAGGCAAGGGGCGGTAAGGATTCGGTAGGGACGCCGCCGGCGTTGGTGCCGATGGCGGGGACTTCGCAGGCGATGGCAAACGCGGTGAAAAGGATTGGGCTGATTTCGGATACGCACGGCTTGCTGCGTAAGGAAGCACTGGAAGCCCTGCGCGGGTCGGAGCTGATCATCCATGCCGGGGATGTGGGGAAGCCGGAGATTTTAGAAGCATTGAAAGAGATCGCGCCACTGGTAGCGGTGCGGGGAAATGTGGATACCGAGCCGTGGGCGAAGGCCTTACCGGAGACGGCCGTGGCGGAAATAGGCGCGACGCTAATCTACGTCCTGCACGACGTGAATGCGCTTGACTTGAATCCTGCTACATCCGGTTTTCACATCGTGGTCAGCGGGCATTCCCACAAGCCGGGAAAGACGGAGCGCGATGGAGTGCTGTACATCAATCCAGGAAGCGCTGGCCCGCGAAGATTCCAGCTGCCAGTGACGGTGGCACGGTTGAATCTGGGCCGAATCCCCTATGAGGTGGAGTTCGTGAACCTCGAAGTCTCTGCTACCAATTAGGGTCTGCTTAGCGACCGCTTACGTAAGCGATTTCTCCGCCGGGACGAATCAAGATTTCCGACGATCTTTCGGGAATCTCCAGCGAACGGACCACTTTCAGGGTTTGCAGATCAACGACGTGGAGACGATTGGCGCTCATACTGAGCGCAAGCAGCCAGCGCTCATCGGGAGTTGGCGCAGACGCATACGCCACGTCTGGCAACGCAATCCAGTTCGAGATTTTGTTCGTGGCTGCCTCGATGACGGCGATGCGTGGAGCATCCTGGTCATGAGTAAAGATGCGGCGGCCATCCGGCGAAATGGAAATACGCTGGACACTTTTTGCCACGGGAATCGTGCTGATGAGTTTGCGCTTCGCCAGATCCAGCACGCTCACGCTACCGGCGCTGACGTTGGCGGTGTAACCGCGCTGGCCGTCGGGCGACAGAACCAGCATGTGGGATTGCGGCTCGCCCGTGGGAATCTCCGCGAGGACCTTGCGCGTTGAAGGATCGACGACGTCGACAGCGTTCGCGAGCTCGGCAGTGACGTACAGCAGACCGTCGGGCCCGATTTCCGCGCGGTGCGGGCGGAGCGGTTTCCCCAGATCGATCGTGCCCGCGAGTTTGCGTTCCTGCAAATCAATGACATCAATCGTGCTGCCGTCCGTTCCGGGCCTGCCGACACCTGAATTTCCATAGATCGGAACATAAGCGAAACGGCCGTCGTTCGACACGATAACTTCATGGCCGTTCACTCCCACGGAAATCTTTGCCAGTTCGCGGCGATTGTCTGGGTCGACGACCAGAACGGTGTGCTCCTTCTGGTTCGCCACGACCAGCAGACCACCAGCCGGTAGCGCTGGCTTGGCGACCCGGAGCAGCGCTGAAGTGACAAACATCATGAAAACAAGGACAAACGATAAGCGTACGAACATGGGCCACCTCGACGAAACAGCATTCTCGCTCGAATGCGCGGAAGCTCAGCGGAGTATATCTTTTCTCGAAGTCAGCGCCTACGCTTGCGTTTCTTTTTCGCAGATTTGTTGCGTCGGGCATTGCGCGCAGAAGGCTTTGCGCCCCAGAGCGCGTCGCGCGTTTTCTTCGAAAGCTTCGCGAGAACTAGGTCATAAGATTCGCGCAGCAAGCGCGCCAGTTCCTCAGCCGGTAGAGTGTCCCTGGTTTGCAGCGCGACCCATTGCGCTCGCGCCAAGTAAGGCGCGGGAATGATATCGGACCGCTCGGTCAACTCAACGAAATTTTCCGGCGACGCTTTAAACGAGAGAAGTACTGGCGCCGGCTCGAGCGGTGTTACGGCGAACATCTTCCCGCCCACTTTGAATACCAGATCGTTGCCCCATTGGATTTGTTCCGTGGCGCCTGGAAAGGAAAGGCAAATCTCGCGCAGCCAATCGACGTTCATGAGCAAGATTCTAGAATGAAGGGCGAGCCAGCTTCAATGGATGAGGCGGCATGACTCGCGGCTTCATTCGCGGATCATCGTTACCACGCGATCTCTTTCACCGGGCCAATTACAAAGAAATACGAAAGCGCAGCCAGCATCGCGACGACGGCCATAATCACAAAAGCCAGGATGAAGTGTCCCGTAAAATTGACAACAAATCCGGTTAAAGCAGGTGCAATAACGCCCGCAAGATTCCCGACGAAATTTTGGAAACCCGTCCAGCGGCCCGCCATTCTTGGACCGGCCAGTGTTTGCGTGATGGCCCAGATATTGGACCCGCACATTCCGCCGGCAGCGAACGCCAAAAGCAGCAGAATAACCGAAACCGTTGGCCCCGCGAGGGCGCAGCCAAGCAGAAGAAGCCCAGCACTCCCCGCTCCCACCCCTGCAAATGTCTTGCGAACCAGCGTAGGTCTTCCGCCGGCGGCGATCCACCGATCAGAAATCCAGCCGAAGACCGCAGCTCCAGCCGAGTAGCATAAATATCCGACGGTGCCAATCTTTGCCATCGTTCCCATTGAAAGATGACGTTCGTGAACCAGATAGTAGGGCAGCCAGGTGATTTCGAAATACAACACATAATTTGCACCGAACAGGCCTCCACAAGTTCCCCACATCGATCGCTCCGTCAAGAGCTTGAGAAGCACCGCGCCGCCTTCCTCGTCGGACGAAACATTCGTGCCTCCCCGCGGCACCCACGCGAACCAAGGAATTAGCCAGGCTATACTCAACACGCCGAGGACGATGAAGAAGGGGCGCCAACCGTATCGTGCCATGAGCATCCCGCCGAAAAATGTCCCCAGGGCTGGGCCACACCCGACTCCGGCGGCGATGAGCGCGTTGGCGAACCCCCGGCCGACTTCCGGAACGTGCCGTACTAGAATCCTCGCATAGCAGGGATACGCAACTGATTCTCCGATCCCGAGCATCAGGCGGGCCGCAAACAAGGCCCCGAACGCATGCAAGCCGCCCGTAACGGCCGTCGCGCCCGACCACAGGAAAAAACCAATGGCCATCACCCATTTGGCGTCAAAGCGGTCCGCCAGCCAGCCGGAAATAGGAAGGAAAAGAGAGTAGGTCCAGAAAAAGGAGGACAACAGGATGCCGAGCTGAGACGCCGATAGGCCCAGTTGATCTTTCAGCAAATGAGCTGCGATGGCAAGGTTGCCACGATCGATGTAATTGATCAGGGCGGCGAGCGCCAACAGCGCGATTACCGGGCGCGAACCGCGGCCACTCTCGTTGTCAGCTTGGAAAGGCAAGTGTTGTCGGTGGACATTCTCTCCGCCTGCCGGGGGACTGGCAAGCAGCTTCTTGTTGGCGGACGGGGTATTCGTCCGGCTGTGCCAATGGAATTGATAAACCTGCCAGATGTGGGCGGCTGCGGAGTCGTTTTGGGAATTGCGAGACTCAGAGGTGCGGAAGAAAAACCCGGAAGGAACATAAGGAGAAGGGCCCCGCCTGCCGAGCCGGGGCCCCCCCAGATTTAGCGCGTTACCTGCCGCCCCAGCGGTAGCTAATTCCCGCTTCGATTCGGGCGTCATTTTGCCTGGTACCGGCAAAGTGGGTGTACAGATAATCGACTTCGATTAGGCGCAGGGCGACGTGCTCCGTCAACCTGTAGTCCGCGCCACCGCCCAGTGCCATGGCAAAGGAGTTTGCGGTTCCGCCGCCGCCGACTCCGAAGTGCTGCCCGCCGAAGAGCACATGAGCGAATGGGGTGAACGAGCCAGCGGAACGATACGTTACGCGGGGCCCGAACAGGTAGTTGATCGCGTGGGCGCTCGTGCCGGACGGCAAGCCGGTCACTTTGCAATAGCCAAAGTCCCCGACTACGCCAAACCAGTCATTCAAGTTCCCTGCGGCCGACCCGCCAAAACCTTGGCAGTTTGTCCCCCCGGGGTTGAGCCGGATGTATTGATAACCGCCGAATACCTCGGCCTTGGGGTAATACTGTGCCCTGGCTGGGGCCCCAAAAGCGACTATAAATACTCCAAGAATCAGCAGTTTACGCATCTCTCCTCCTGTAATGAGGCTACGCTGAGCTTACTTCAATCATCCAGGGATACTTCTCCCGCTTCAAGTACATATTGTCCCCTGTTTCCCCCTGGACAACACGGAAGATTGCTTTGGATATGGGAATCTGGGCTTGAATTTCGAAGGAACCTGCCGGGAGTTGGACGGAGCGCCAGTGGCGGTACCAAAGCAAGCCTTTTTTGTCGTGCCAGGCTTACTCAAGCGCCCTGTCCCCTACCAGCGCAGCCGTCCAATTAGAAAGGGCATTTTCACAACGAAAGAATATAGCCCGTACATTTACCGCCAGAGCGTCAGGATGACGCCCATGACCAGATAGCAGACCAGCTGATAGCCGGTATTAATACCGAACAGCTTCATGCTCTGCTTCGTGAAAAGCGCGCCGGTGAATTGCACGGTGGCCACAAATCCGAGCCAGATATGGAATGAAGCCATCAAGCCGAAATGGAGGTCTTCTGCGCGAAGCCCATGGAGGATCAAGGCCAGGGTGAATGCTGAGATCAGGCTGGCAACAAAGGACCCGCCATACGCCGGGCCAGCGTTTTTTTTCATTTCCTCCGTCTTGGCTCTGTCGTTGGGGTCGTAGCCCATTTCCTTCATCCAGGGTTTCGCAAAGAGCAGGGGCGAATACCACAAAAAACCGACTACCATGGCGGATATCGCGGCCACCAGGATCGCGAACCAATTCAAGTTATGCATGTGCATGAAGGATTTCCTCCGGTTCAGCGGTGAGGGAAACTGTGGGCGCTATCCTATGACGCGCTTCGCCGGGATGCAAAGGAAATAGGCCGGGGAAATCTCTCAAGGATTGCCGCATCCTGCGGCTCCGCTTCTCTCCTCCTCGATCATTTCGGTCCAGAGCTTTAGAGTTAGGTCCTCGCGTTGGGGATTTCCGAGCTGCCAGCGAAGCTCTTTTTCATAGCGGTCCTTGAGGATTTGCAAGTCCAGCGGAACGGACTGCGCCAGGTGCTTTACGTCGTCGCGATCGCGCTGGATGTTTCGTTCGAGTTTTGACAGCGCGAGGTCATAAGGATCGAGGGCGCAGATCCGCAGATGCTTGTAAGCCCCTGGAAACATTTCGGTGAGCCGCTCTTCGTAGTCCTCCGGCACCCTGGCTACACCCACGTAATCCAGGAACACCTTGTACTTTTTGTGAAGCGCGCCGCCCCGGATGCCAAGTTCCAGCAGCGCTGCGCGTTGCTCTCCCGGAGCGATGAGCAGCACGTCGAGGTCGGAGGTCGCCCGCGGTAATCCGTAGAGCAGCGTGGCCACAAATCCGCCCATGCAATCCAAACGCGTCTCCGCAGTTGCCTCCCGGTCGAGTTCCCCGAGAAAGGATTTCCATGGTTCCGGCACCTGGCTAGAGTGTGGCATGAGGAAGATTCTCCGCCTGCATGTCCGTCAGCAGATTCCAATGCGCGGCTGTAGCGGGGCGATTCGTTCGAAGCCATTTTCTCTCCGCTTCCGTCAGGGCATCGTGGCAAAGAGTATCCTCCTTGACAAGCCTCGATCGTTCCAGCACCTCCGCGTATTCCCGGAGCCTTCCAGAACGGTGCGAGTCGGCTGACTTGGAAGCCACTTGAGAAGCTAAGGTTACGACGAATCCGAGCCGGTTCTGCCGGTCCAGCAGCTTGGCGTTCTGCACCGCCCAATCCCAGTCCATGTCCGCGTAGGCGAGCGCCAGCCATGGCAAGCCTTCCGTCACCCTGTCATCGAGGTTTGCTGCATTTAGTGCGGTCAACAAAACCTCGGCAGGATTGCGCTGCGCTTTCGCTCGCAAGTGCGCGAATCCCGGATAGCCCAAGGCCGCCAATTGCAAGCTGAGTTTTTCGCTTTGCACCGGCGCCGCAAAGGCCTGCTCGCGCAACGGCAAGGCTGTCGGGGGAGCGTGGAGAGTTTCCACTGCCAGGCGAGCCAGGTCATAGGGCAGCGTGCGGCGGCCACGCTCCAGCATCGAAAGATAGGCCTGCGTAACTCCCAGCTTTTCCGCCGTTTCCACCTGCGTCCATCCTTTTTTTCGCCGCGCTTCCCGTAAATCTTGGCCATTCATTGAGAGACCGCCTTCCTGGGCGTATCGTTTCCATGGAATTCATGGGTCGTGCGCCTCAGAGAGTATAACAATATTTGTTATATTTTGCAAGACAAAATTCCAGCGCGGAGCAGAACCCAAACCACGGCGGACAAGGCTTAAAAAACGGCTGTTCTCTCATGGGTAGCAGGGTACGAAAATCCTCTGTTAATCGCGACGAAGATGGCCTAAAACAAGGGGATTCTCAGGTCGCAAGGTAGTTCGGAAGTTCTACTCGACGGCCTCTATGGCGGTGCATGCCAATCGCACTTGATCCACGTGATCAAGCGCCGGGCGCACAGATGGGAATAAAGGCACAATTCGACGGTCCGAGCCGTAATTCGGACGAGAGGAGTGGTTCATGAAACCAAGAATCGTAAGTTTGCTGGCTCTAGCGTGTCTCATCCTTGCGTTTGCGTTCATTGCCGCGGCGCCGGCCGCGCCGAACAAGGCAAATCTTCCGGCAACACCGGCAGCCAGCGCGCCTGCCACGCCCGCCGCGACTCCAGCGGAAAAGCATCCGGAATCCGCGAAGCGCTCGAATCCCTGCGCCGGGCGAAAGCACACATGGAACACGCCGCCCATGACTTCGGTGGCCACCGCGTGGAAGCCATCGAGGCCACCAATCAGGCGATTAAGCAGCTGGAACTTTGTTTGAAGTTCGACAAGGACTAAGCGCAAGCAGACAACACAGCGCTTCTTGAAAGTTCAAAAAGCCCGGGCCGAACTTGAATTCGGCCCCGGGCATTTTTGTTGCAGGTTAATTGTGGAGCAGTTGCCTGAACTATTGGGCCCTGCGGAACTCCACGTAATCGCGCCCCGCATAGAGCCGGTAGCTTCCCGCCGTGGCTGAAGCCACCACTTGCAGCGGAACGGGACGCTTCATCTCCGCGTCGTGTTGCGAAGCCACCTGCAGAAGATCATTGGCGCCCACGTCCATCACCACAAACTTGCCGCCGTTGAGGAAACCAATGCCATAAGCGCCCGGCTTCAACGTCTGACCGGCGATTTCCAGCGTAACTTCGTTCAGCAGATAAGCTTGATACTTCTCCTTGATTGCCGTCGAGTAGCCGGAGCTGTCCACCATTCCCGCGAGAACGTAAAGATCGTCGGCGAAGTGCACCCCGCCGCTGTTGCGGAATTGCACCGGAGCACTCTGACCGCGGAAGAAAACACGTTCCGGGAAAATTTTCGAAGTCACGTCCGCTGCCTTGAGGACAACTTCTTTCCCCTCGGCGGGAGGATTGCCGGCCATCGTCGTTTGTGGATGCCGGATGCAGAAAGTCAACAGCAACACAGACAGAAGAACAGAATATTTTCCAAAGCGCACCATGGGGGCTCCTTTCAGGATGCCGAAATCGTACAACATTCCTGAGGGACAGGGCAAAAAAGCCAGCAGCAGGAGGGTTGAGTCTCCGCGTCCAGAGCGTGGAACGACTTTGGCATTGAAGCGGGCGTAACCCAAGTTTTACGGATGATTCATCAAGGCTCACACGTGCTGTGGCAACGTTCTCCGGCGAACGAAAGGTTCCCAACCAATTTTGTTCGACCGGGAGGAATATCCTTGAAGATAGCAGTCAAAGTTTTGGTTGCAATTTCGGCTGTATGCATTGCCGCCTTTGCTACACAAGTGGATGAAGACCATATTCGTTGGACCAAGAATGGAGCGCCAACCGAGGCGTACATCACCGGGGGGCCTTGGACCCTGGAACAATCTGGAGCGGCCAACGGTTTGAAGTCCTCCGCCTACTGCGACAAGAACGGAAACCAGATCGGGAATCCGGGGACGGAGCGGATGCAACCGTACTATTTCCCGGTTATCAAGGGCCACGGGAAGCATCTGCAGGGCTACTTCGATTGGCGGCCGAAAGATACCGATGAGGCGGTCGCAGCGGCGTTTTCCGAAGATGCAGGCTTCACTTGGACCTTTCAGCAGAAGGTGCTGGAACTGAGGACCACCTGCCCAGATCAAGTGCAGAAGGATCCTGACGGAGATAAGGACAACAATCCGGACGCGAATAATAGCGACAACGGCGACGACGATGGACAGGGGCACCAGTTCGTGATCAATATCGCCGGTCACACTTACTTGTATACGCTGACCCGCTCAGTTGGCCACATCGATTCTGACGACCTGGGCATTCATGAATTGTTCCCGCAGCCCGGGCTGCCGCTAAACGGTGCTTCGGCGATGGATGACGCGGCCACCGATTCATCGCCGGCCGGGACGCCGGAACTGCCGTTCCACACCATCGGCTTGTTGAATCCGGATGGCATTCTTGGGGTCGTCCCCGGGAGCTGGCCACTCAAGATTATCTACGAGCAGAAAATCCTGAGCGGCGACAACACCGGGAAGACCGCACTCCCCGCGTCACAGCAATGCAACACTTTCTGGGCACACTATTATGCGACCAATCCCTTCGGCACGGGGGTCAACGATGACATCTCCTACCTGCGGCTTGCGGAGACGACCGATGGAGTCAACTTCAAGGACGACGGCATACTGCAGGGCCTGAACGATCCGACCGATGTTACCGCCACCGGCACGCGCTGGCTGGCCACGGCTGGAACGATTCTAAGGCTGGAAGGCGGCAGATTCGGCCTACTCTTCTCTGGCGGCGGCTGCATCAGCGGTGACTCGGATGCATTCCAGTACATCGGCTACGCCGAGTCCAGCGACCTGCTCCATTGGACCGTCGTCAATGGCCTCAACAATCCGGTTGTTTCGACCGCACCGTTCACCATCGCCGTTGATCCCAACGGGATTCCTGCGGCGGGCGGCGCCCCGGTCACGTTTCCGGGCAACACTCCTGTCGTAGGAAACGCCATGGGTTGGTTCTCAGGCCGTGTGTATGCGCCGAGCGCAACACTCCTTGACCACCACAACATCACGGTCATCTTTGCCGGGTATCACACGCCAAAACCAAAGAATGGCTTGGGCGACTACCGCACTATCGGCCGCGTGAGCGTACACTCGGATCGTGAGGTTGTCGCGATCGGTCAGAGTGTTGGCGATGACAACGATGAGTAATTCCAACGCCTATCGTCACTTACTGTTAGTTGAACAGAACTAAAGCTGGCTGGCAGTAATGCCCGATCCACTGGAGAGGCCGGAGCATCGTTCCGGTCGTTCTTTTTTCATCAGCGATCAAAGCACACGGGTGCCCGGAGATAAGTCGTGATATCTTACGCGCGCGCCTGCGGGACTGCTCAATGTGGAGGATGAAAATGCTGGATCGCCGAAATTTCATGAAGACTTGTTCGGGAATGGGCCTGGCGGGAACCCTGTTTCCCGGAGTGTTATGGGCGCAAGTGCAAGCGCAGGCTCCGAAGAAGATCACCAAAGAAATGATCGAGAATGCGGCAGCCATCGCGGACGTGCCGATTTCCGAAGAATACAAAGAGATAATGCTCGAAAGTCTGAACGATCATGCCAAGGGCTACGAGGAGATCTACAAGCTGCACATTCCCAATTCGGTTGATCCGGCACTGATTTTTGATCCCGTGCTCCCTGGTATGAAGTTCGAAACCGAGCGAAAACCCATGCGAATTTCCATCCCCGCGAAACCCGCCCCGCCGAGCGCGCCGAAGAATCTCGAGGATTTGGCGTTCGCAAGCGCACGCGAACTCGCCGAGCTTGTTCGCACAAAAAAAGTGTCCTCGCTCGCGCTGACGCAGATGTACCTTGGGCGTTTGAAAAAGTACGACCCGGTCTTGAAGTTTATCGTGACGCTGACGGAAGAACGCGCGCTCGCGCAGGCCAAAGAAGCGGATGCCGAAATTGCCGCCGGAAAATACCGCGGCCCGTTGCACGGCTTGCCCTGGGGCGCGAAAGATTTGCTGGCCACCAAGGGTTATCGAACCACGTGGGGCGCGGGCGGATTCGAAAACCAGATGGTCGATGAAGACGCAACTGTTGTGAAGCGCTTGGACGATGCGGGCGCGGTGCTCGTAGCGAAATTAACGCTTGGCGCTCTAGCTCTTGGCGACGTGTGGTTCGGCGGCATAACGCGGAATCCCTGGAACACCAATCAGGGCTCGAGCGGGTCTTCCGCGGGTCCCGCCTCTGCCACCGCGGCGGGATGTGTGGCCTTCAGCATCGGATCCGAAACGTTGGGTTCGATTTCCTCACCATCCACACGCTGCGGTTGCACTGGACTCCGTCCATCGTTCGGCCTGGTGCCGCGCACCGGAGCGATGGCGCTCTCCTGGAGCATGGACAAGCTGGGGCCCATCTGCAGAACTGTAGAGGATTGCGCACTCATCCTAAACGCAATTTACGGGCGCGATGGCAAGGATCGCACGGTGCAGCCCGCCGCTTTCAATTGGGACGCCAATCTGGATTGGCGAAAGATTCGTGTCGGTTATCTGAAATCCGCATTCGAACGAAAACCAGACGAGCAGCAAGAAGCCGCAAAGGAAGAGCCGCCCGCTACTCCCGAGGAGCAAAAGAAGAGAGAAGAGCGAAAAAAACGGCGCGAGGCGGCGCGCGCGCGCGCCGAATACGACAGAAAATTCAACAATGCGGCCCTCGCGAAACTCCGCGAGATGGGCGTCAAACTGGTGCCCGTCGAAATGCCCAAATTTCCCTACGACGCCATGGTTACGATGTTGACCGCGGAATCGGCGGCCGCATTTGATGAACTGACACGCTCGGGCAAGGACAAGCTGTTAACGTCTCAGAAGGACTTCGACTGGCCGAACGCCTTTCGAACGGCACGCTTCATCCCCGCCGTGGAGTACATTCAGGCCGCGCGTGCGCGCAGGATGGCGATGGATGCCGTCGCAAAGGTGTTCGACGATTTCGACGTAATCGTCGCGCCTACCAGCGGCGAACAACTGGTGATTACGAATCTCACCGGACACCCCGCCGTGATTTTGCCCAACGGTTTGCGCGGCAGCGACGCACCCAAGTCGCCAAATGACGACCCCAGCGATTTCCAGAATGCCGGCGGCCCGGGAACTCCCGCCAGCTTGACGTTTCTCGGAAAATTGTACGGCGAAGCGGAACTGCTCGCGTTTGCGCGCGCCTACCAGGAAGCTACGGGCTTCCATCTCTTGCATCCCAAGCTAGCCGCGGGCTAGTGCGAAGCATTCCTGCGTCTTGCATGCGCCAAAGTGCAGCCGCCGCATTATTTCAATATTCCGAGCGTCTTTCGCGGCAGACGCGCAACTTCCTCTTTCGTGATCAGGAAATTGTCGGAAATCAGCGAGGCCGGATTCCCCGCGAGCCACTTCGATATGGAGATCTCTTCGAACACCGGGCTATTGAACAGTGCGAAGAATTCCGTGGGTTCGCCGCCCACTTGTTCAACGCAATGTCCGAAACCTTGCTGAATAAAAGCGACGTGACCGGGTCCAAATTCTTCGGTCTTGGCTCTCCCATGTGCACCAAAAACGGTGATCCGCGAACGGCCTTTGATGATGTACTGCCACTCGTCGGCATTCGGATGCCAGTGCAGTTCGCGCAGCGCGCCCGGTTCCAGGTGCTGGAGCACCGAAGTCAACGTCGTGTTGATAGGAAATTCCTTCACTGTGGCGATGCGTTCCCAGCCCCCGGGAAACGTCAGCGGAGTCATCTTGGCCAGGCGGAACTTATGCGCCGACTGCGCGTTCTCAAGATCATCGGCAAGATTGGGCTCCAGGGGATTCTGCGGAATCTTGCCCGGCGAAATGTAAAGTTCCTTTTTTGGTAGATTGCTCACAGTGCTCAAGGGCAGATTCAGATTGCGCACTACCAGTTGCGCGGGAGTGCGCGCTATCCAATCCGTGATACTGAACGTGCCGAACTCAGAAAAATGACCGTCGTCAAACCCCAGCACGAAATGCGCTTCTTCATTGCTGATATTTTGCAGCGCGTGGCCATGACCCTTCGGGAAATACAGATGTCGCCGGGTTCAAAGACATCTGTGGCGCCCTGGCCATTTGGAGAAATGACTGTCGATCGAACGGTTCCCGTGAGCACCAACGCCCACTCCGCGGCGATCGCATGCCAGTGCAACTCGCGGATGGCCCCCCGGTTTCAGCCTCATGGACACTCCCGCGATGTTTTGAGAGGCCGGAAATTCCGCCACGGTGGCTTCCTTCGCGGAACCCGCCTCGCCCACCCACCCGGTCGTGGATTCAATGTCATACTTGAAGTTGGCCAGTGGTTCGTGCTTGCCAGGGTCTTTGCCTACCTGATAGCTCTGCGGCTGTTCCTTGCCGGCCTGATAGTCCTTTTGTTGAGAAGCTGCCACCGCCGGCAGCAGCGCTGCTCCGAGTCCCGCAAGCGAAGCAGTCTCGAGTATCTCGCGCCGTGTGAATAAGTTCTTCAGATTGAATTTCATCGAACACCTCAGAGAGTAAGGTTCCACCTTTGAGATTCCCGGTGCCCTGTCGGCCGGCCCGCTCAGATGCGAACGGTTGGGCAGCGACATACTTAGGATAGTTGCAGTGAGGTTGTCAACGGGCGCGAGGAAACAAATCGCGAAGAACGAGAGTCCTGCATATTTCAACCTGCGCAGGGTTGCGCCGACGGCCAGCAATGTTCGATTGGCAACACTTTCCGCTTTACATCCTTTTTTGCAGGGGAAATCCCTTGTTGGCCCAGTCCGCGACGAGACCTGTCGGCAGAACGAGCACGCGCAATTTTTTGAATCCCATGCCGCTCAGGGCCGTGAACGCCGGACGAACGTTGGGACACTTTCCGAACGGGCAGCACCCGCAATAAATAACCAGATTCGTCGTTCGCGAAAGACCGTGCGCCCACTTTTTCAAATCCGCCAGACCTTTCTCGGTGGATGCCGAGCCTTGGAACGCAGCTCCTGGAATATGGCCGCCGGCGAATAACGTGTGGAACCCAACATAGACAACCGTAGGCGCCGCTCCGTTCTTATCATCGAGTTCATGCGCGAGAGCAGCCGCCTGCACGATCTGTGCGGAAGTCCACGGGTCGGGCGACTGCTTCTCGTCTCCGCGGATTGCCGGAACTGAGACGATCGTCGCCGACGCAGTCATCAAAACGGCAAGAGCTGAAATCAAGAATAGAGTTTGAAAATGGTTTGATGCCGGTGCCAAAAGGAGTCCTCCGGGAAACACCCCGATTCTAGACCGGATCGATTTGTGGATACAAAGTAGGGCTCACTTACTTTTCAGTTCCACGCGCGTGCGCTGGAGCTTCATGGCTGTGGTGCGGAGAGTCTCGGGAATATTCTTGTTGGTGGTGAGGCGCTTCAGATCGACGGCGTTGAGCATCGGAAGCATGTGCAAGCTGACGTCGAGCGGCGTCTTCGGATTGTTGAGGAGGTTGCGAACGACGCTGTAGTTCTTCCGAAATACGCGGTTACCAGCGATGAGCCGGAGAATCTCGTCCGTGAGGCTGGACATCGCCGCAAAGGCTTCGACTTCCTGGTCCGTGAGGCGTGGAGATTGCAGCACCGCGCGTTGCACGACCTTATTGGTGTCGCGAATGAGCGTGCGCCGCGCTTCCGACCCGCCCTTCATGGCGAACTGCACCCGCTGCGCTACGGTCATTTTCGCCAGCCGTTGAATCAAAGTCTGCCGTCTCACGACGTCGGGTTCCACAGCCGCCGCGGCTTCGGCGAGTGCCGCTTCATCAATGGGATTGCCCGGACCGTGAAGTTCGTGGAGCTGATTTTTTTGTTCGACGGTCACGGACGTGGAATGTTCCAGCGCGGCGGCCAGCGCCGGAGATTCGCTGACGCGATCGAGTTCTTCCATCAGCGACTGGATGGCGATAGTCGAGAGGTGTCGAACAATGGGAACGAGCTGTTCGGCAGGGCAATTCTTGTTTTGTACCATGGCGTCGCCTACGCCCGGTTTATCGGCAAGGTTTTTTGCCGCGTAAGAAAAGAGCGCGAGGAGCGCGTGCTCGCGTTTAAGAGCCTCGACAAAGGATTCCAAAGGCTGCGAGAGCATCGCATCCTGCGCGCGGCTTGCCACCATTTCGTCGGCGTCATTGGCAAGAACCGCAAGAATCTCCGCGCGATCCGCAGGAGCAAGGTGCGCGCCGCCGGTGCACACGGCCATTTTTCGTTCGCGCGTGGCGCGCCCATTGCGCAGATCCTCAAGAATTTCCAGACTAAGAGTCTCCACTAGGTTACGGCCTCAAGTCCTTCTCACTCAGGACTATTCTACCGGACGCACCCGGCGCACCAAGGGGCGGCATAGCCCTCCCGTTCAATTCTAGCAACACCGCCGAGGAGTCCCCGGCGCTTACCTCGAAATCAGCTTTGGCCGAAAAATGGCGGTTCTCCCCGGCGGGCAACTCCGCGTCGAGCACAAGTTTGTTGTCCGCGAAGACCCGGACGCGTGTAGCCGCGGAAGTGGAGAGGGAAAGATCGAGTGGACCATTGGAAGCGGATTGTTCTGATTGCGACTGTACCGGCAGGGAAGCAGCAGGTTTTTTTGATGCGCGATACGCGGCGTAGCGGCGCCAGGCGTAGCGGCCCGTGAAGAAAATACCAGCAATCAGGAGAAGCACTACAAGAATGGCCGCGACCGGAAGCCATTTCGGCGGCGGCGGAATGCGTTCCTCTGGCTTGGGGGGAGCCGCGGCCGAATGTGCGGCGCGGGCCATGTCGTACTCGCCGAGCAGTGACTCTTCATTCAGGCCCAGGTAGCGCGCGATGGTGCGCACGAACCCATGGCCGAAGATTCCGCCGGGGAGCTTCGTCCAGTCCTCATTTTCCAGGGCTTCGACAAAACGTGTGCTGATGCGCGTGGCCTTGGTCAATTCGTCCATGGAAACTTCGCGCAGCTCGCGCTCGCGCTTCAGGCGTTCACCAAAATTTCCCCTGGCCATGAACCCGAACCTGTCCTCGACAATCCCGTTGCCACCGCGAAGCGCTCGATAGTGCTGCCCCATCGCGGTCGGTTGCAAGTGCAACCGCAATGCGGTTGACGCAGAGGGCGCTCCCGAAAATTCAGCGTGGCATCCCTCAACGGACTATAGGCGGAGCAATCCAATGCTGTCAAACGTGGGCCCCGTAGGGGCGAAACTTATTGATATATCTGCAGGGATGTCTAGACTCGAACAGTTTCTTTCGCTGCCTCGCGGACAGCCTTGTTTTCTTGGGAGCCTACGGTGAAATAAAACGTTGAACCACCTTGCAGCACGGAACGTGCCCACATGTGTCCTTTGTGCTTGTCAACGATTCGTTGCACGGTGGCCAGGCCGATTCCTGTCCCTTCGAATTCTTGGCGGACCTCGATGACGGCGGGATTGCGGGGCCGCCCGCTCCTGACCTGGCCCGGTTCGCGACGCACGAGGATACGTGCCTTTACTTCCGTTGCCCGGACGTGGATGCGGCGTACGCCTACCTGCGAGCGCGCGGGGTCGCTGCGAAAGAGCCCCATGTCGCGCCCTATGGCATGAAGCAGCTGTACCTCAGCGATCCCGACGGCTACAGCATCTGCTTTCAGTGGCCGGCGAAGTAGAGACCCGCCATGCCAATGGTCGGATTCAGTGCAGACGAGCCGGCGAGGTCAGGATGGCGAGATAGCCACGCCTGTACCACGAGCGGGTTGCATGGCTTTTTAGGAGGGGCCTATACTGGCTGAGATTCGCCACTGTAGGCGAGAATCGCGCGAATACGTGTTTCTTGGCGTTACCATAGTGCCTGGGACCGCGCGGGAGCATTGCCAGATTCAGCAAGGGAGAGGAACGAGCCCGAGTGGAGGATGTAAATCAGTTTCCGGCCGTAGAACGCCGCCGCAATCCTGGGCTGCTTTCCGAACAACGGGAAAAGGGAGAGATCGCTGTCTTCCAGGAGTTGGGGAAGGCGCTGACGTCTTCACTGCAGCTCGATCAAGTTCTCCGCACCATCATGGAGAAGATCGATGAATTTTTGCGCCCGGATAACTGGTCACTGCTGTTGCTGGATGAGGCCAAACAGGAGCTTTACTTTGAGCTGGCGGTGGGGAAGGCCTCGCAAGCACTGAAGGACGTGCGCATCAAGATTGGGCAGGGAATTGCCGGCTGGGTCGCGCAGCACGGCGAGACCGTAGTGGTGCCGGACACCTCGAAGGACACGCGGTTTTTCTCGAAGGTGGACGAAAAGACCAAGACGGAGACGCAATCTATCGTCGCGGTGCCGGTAAGATTTCGCGATACTTGCCTGGGAGTCATCGAGCTGATCAATTGCATGGGGCCGGATGGATTCGATCCGCGCGACCTGAAGCTGCTCGAAGCGCTCTCGGACTTCGCCGCGATTGCGCTGGAAAACGCGCGACACGTCAAGAAAATTCACGAGCTGACCATCACCGACGATTGCACTTCGCTCTATAACGCCCGTCACATGGGCTTCATCCTGGAGACGGAGATTTACCGCTCGCAGCGCTACAATTACGAATTCTCGATCGTGTTCATCGACCTTGATCATTTTAAGCAGGTGAACGATACGCACGGGCATTTGGTCGGTTCGCGGCTGCTGGCGGAAATTGGAAATGCGCTGAAGGAGCATTGCCGGCTGATCGATTTTGCGTTCCGCTATGGCGGAGATGAGTTTGTGATCCTCCTGCCGCAAACGTCAAAAGATAATGCCTTGAACGTGGCGCGGCGCTTACACAAACTGGTCCGCGAGAGCACTTGGCTTGTGGATCAGGGCTTGAACATCAAGCTGACGCCCAGCGTGGGCGTGGCATCCTATCCGGTGGATTCGCGAACCAAGGAAGGCTTGCTGCATCTCGCCGATGAAGCCATGTACCTGGTGAAAAATACCAAGCGCGACAGCGTGGCCGCCGCGAATATCGGGATTTTGCCGAATGTTGTCACCGCCGAATCCGCCGGATAATTCTTTGTGCCGCTGAACAGCTGCTCCAGCTTCTATACACTCCCTCAAAATTTTGTTTAACTGAATATATGAAGCGAAGCGAAGCGGCGAAGTATGCGCGCTGGTCGGCGGCAGCGGCGTTGCTGCTGGCGACTCTGACGGCAGGCGTGTATCTCGAACGCAAGTGGGTTGCCTACCGGGAAAAGCAAAAAGCGCCGGCGGCGGCTCCGCAGGATGTGACGAGGCTGTCAAGCGGGCTCACGTTTTCCAAGGAGGTGGGCACGCAAAAAATTTTTACCGTGGAAGCGTCGAAGGCCACGGACTTCCGCGATAAGGACGCCAGTTTGCTGGAAGACGTGAAGATCACCATCTTCGGAAAATCCGGAGAGCGTCATGACACGATTCGAACGCAGAACTGCCAGTACGAAAAGTCGGGAGGAAACATCGACTGCAGTGGCGAAGTGCAGTTTGACCTGGAGAGCAAAGCGGAAGCGGAGCGGGCAGCGAAAAATCCAGAAGCCGCAACGCAGCAGAAAGTACACGTGGAAACTCGCGGAGTTGTTTTTAATCGCCCTTCCGGTGTGGCGCGGACGGACCAGCCGGTGAAATTCGTTTTTCCGAATGGAAATGGCGAAGCGGTGGGAGTTGAGTATCACTCCGAGGAAGGTACGGTACGGCTGCTGAAGGATGTTCAGTTTTCGTTGACGGCGCCGAGAAATGACGCCGCGAAGAAAAGGGCAGCGAGTGCGCGAGCGAATTCGGCTGAACCTATACGTGTGACGGGGAAGAGCCTCAACTTCGAACGAGAGTCCAGAACGATGCAGTTGAACGGGCCGGTGGAGGCGGAAACTCGCGCGGGGCGATTGCATGCGGGAAAACTGACGCTGACGCTGGATGCGGCGTTTCGCGCGGAGAAGCTTGTGGTTAAACCGGGACCGAACGGGAGAAACCCCGAATTGGAATCGAGCGGTAAGGACGGCGCGGCAAATCTTAGTGCGGAAACCATCACCGCGCAGTTTGCTCCCGAGGGGTGGCTGACGCGGATCGAAGGAGCGGGAAGCGTTCGCGGCTCGCGACGAAACGGAAGAGAGACCGACGATTTCCGCGCGGAGCACGGCACAATGGAGCTGTGGCCGAAAGTAAACCAGCCGCGAGAATTGAACTTAAAGGGAGGCGTGCAACTGAAAACACAAGCAGACACATCCAGCGAAGCGAGGACGCTGCAGACGAACGAATTGCGCGTGGAATTTGCCGATGGGAAAAAAAGCGAGGGCAGCAAGCTCGAGCGAGCCGAGACCCTGAGCGCGGGAAGCATCGAATGGACGGATGCGGCGGCGCAAAGTGGAACGCCGGGAGTTCCCGCGAAGAGCGAAGCCGCACGAACGAAATTGCACGCGGATAAGCTCGAAATGGAATTTGGGGCCGAGGGCAAGGCGAAAAAATTGATTGCGACGGGCAATGTCTCAACGGAGCGCGCATTTGGCGGCAAACCGGTGCAGACAGCAACAGCGCAGAGCGGAACGGCGCAACTGCCGGCTAGTGGCGGGTGGTCGCAGATGGATCTGCAAGGAAATGTAAGATTGCAAGAAGGCGACCGGAGCGGTCAAGCGGAGCACGCGACGCTTGTGCGGGCCACGCAGACGGCTTTGCTGGCGGGAAAAGCGCTGGCGCGCGACGCCGCTTCGGAGACACAGGCGCCGCGGATCACCTTTGTGCAGACCACAGGAGAAATTCTTGCCGAAGGAGGAGTGCGCTCGACGGAGTTTTCGGCCAAAGGGAGCGGAGCACAACTTGCTCCCGTACCAGCGAGTATCTCGGCGGACAAGATGCAGGCGAATTCCAAGGCGGGGCGCGCCCTGTACACCGGACATGCGCGATTGTGGCAGGGCGACTCGGTGATGGAAGCGGATGCGATCGAGCTGCTACGCGACACGCGGGCGATGAATGCGACGGGAAATGTTCGCGCTGTATTTCCTCAGACCGCGGGGCAATCAACGGCGACGACCGTGGGCGTGTCGGCCAGCTCCAAGAAGCCGAAGTTGTGGCATGTAACAGCGGGAATGTTGACATACCTTGACGCGGAGAGCCGCGCGCACCTGGAAAAAAATGTGGTGGCGCAGTCGGCGGAGCAAAAGATGCGCGCCACGGCGGTGGACCTGTATTTCACGAGGACCGAGAAGGCCAATGCGAATGGGACGAAGGGTTCCTCTCCGGCAGTTCCAACAGCCGGGGCGCAACAGATCAGCCGGGCGGTTGGCACGGGCGGCGTGATCATCGAGCAAGGAACGCGAAAAGCGACGGCCGATCGCGGAGAGTATTCCGCTATGGACGGAAAATTCATAATGAGCGGCGGGAATCCCACAATTATTGACGCTGCGGAAGGAACCACAACGGGCCATCAATTGACCTTCTTTTTAGCGGATGATACGATCATCGTCGACTCAGAAAATGGTTCGCGGACGTTGACGAAGCACCGAGTCGATAGATGACGCCACTGCTCCGCGGCCGCCCGTGAAGAGGTATGCTGAAGCTCCAGGCCGTCGATCTAAGCAAGACCTATCGTGGTCGCAAGGTCGTTGACAACGTTGAACTGGAGATTGGACAGGGTGAAGTCGTGGGGCTGCTCGGTCCCAACGGCGCGGGCAAGACGACGACGTTCTACATCATCGTAGGTCTCACCCGGCCTGACTCCGGTCGCGTTCTCCTCAACGACGACGAAATCACGGACCTCCCCATGTACCTCCGGGCCCGCAGCGGAATCAGCTATCTGCCTCAGGAACCCTCGGTTTTTCGGCAATTGACCAGCGAAGAAAATCTACTCGCGGTGCTGGAGACACTTCCGCTGACTCCAGAACAGCAGCGCGACCGGCTCGAAGAGTTGCTGGTACAGATGGGGCTGGAAACCGTTCGAACGAGTAAGGCGTATACGCTTTCTGGGGGGGAGCGGCGCCGGTTGGAGATCGCGCGATCTCTTACCTTGCAACCTTCTTTTATTCTGCTCGACGAACCTTTTTCGGGGATCGACCCTCTAACTGTCAAGGATCTGCAGGAACTCATCCGGGATTTAGCTAAGTCTGGAATTGGCGTGCTTATTACCGATCATAACGTCCGTGAAACTCTGAGCGTGACGGATCGCGCATACATCCTCAAAAGTGGGAAAATATTCCGGAAGGGCCGCCCGGACGAATTGAGCAACGATGCGGAAGTCCGGCGCGTTTATCTGGGCGATCACTTCCGCTTGAACTAGAATTGCATAACTGAGGTTAGAAAAGGAAACACGGACGATCCATGGCCTGGCAAGGACTCAAATTAAATCTCCGAGTGTCGCAGAAGCAGATTCTGACGCCCGGTCTTGTGCAGATGGTAAGCGTCCTAGCGTTGAACCGGCTGGAACTGCGCGAAATGATCAACCAGGAGATGATTGCCAACCCGGTCCTCGAAGAGCAGAGCGAAGAACCGACGCAAAGCGACAATTACAGCGACGAAACCTTCCTGAAAGCGGAAACGGAAAAAGTCCCAGAGAAACCCGAAGCCAATCCCTTTGACGAATTTGATGTCGGAACATTCTTCAACCAGTACCTGGATACGGGGGGAGACGGCGGGCAATCGCAGGAGCGCGAAGTATCCGAGCGGCCCTCTTTTGAAAAGTTCCTCTCATCGCCAAGCGGTTTAACCGATCATCTCCAGTGGCAATTGAGCGTCACAATCTGTTCGGATGCCGTGAAAGAGATCGTCGAGAGCATCATCGGCAACCTGGACGAGAACGGTTACCTGACAGCTTCCACGGAAGAGCTGACGCAGAACGGAAAATATTCGCAGGATGATCTGGATGACGCGCTGGCCGTGGTGCAGGACTTCGATCCGATCGGCGTGGGCGCGCGGGATTTGCGCGAATGCCTGCTACTGCAACTGAAAGCTTTCGATCCGCAGAACAGCCTGGCGCAGCAAATCGTTTCGGAGCATCTCAAGCAAGTGCAATCGAACCAGTTGAAAGAAGTAGCGCGGGCGCTGAACCGGCCACTGGAGATCGTCAAGCACGCCCTGGAAGTGATTAAGAAGCTCGATCCCCGGCCAGGGTTGCGCTACAACAAGACCGAGCCGCGCCTGGTTGAGCCGGATGTGTATTTCCGCAAGGTGGATGATCAGTGGCAAGCGTTCTTGAACGAAGATGACATGCCGCAACTGCGGCTCAGCCCGACGTACCGGCGGTTGCTGGTTAAGGATGCCGCAGACCGCGACGTGCGCAACTATGTGAAGGAGCGGTTTACGGCTGCAGTACAGTTAATGAAGAACATCGAGCAGCGCAAGCACACCATTCTGCGTGTCTGCCAGTCCATCATTGCGCGGCAGGGCGAATTCCTCGATCACGGCCACGATGCGCTGAAGCCCATGATGATCAAGGAAGTGGCGGAAGAGGTCGGCGTGCACCCTTCGACGGTGAGCCGCGCGGTGGCCAGCAAATACGCGCACACGTCGCAAGGCGTGCTGGAACTGCGGTCGTTCTTTAGCGAGTCCGTCAACGGGCCGGAGGGCGGCGGAATGTCGCTGCTGACGCTCAAGCGCCTGGTCAAGAAAATGATCGAAGAGGAAGATTCCACCAAGCCGCTGACCGACGAGCAGATTGCCAAGAAGCTGGATGATGCGGGGATTCACGTCACCCGGCGCACGGTAGCGAAGTACCGCGAAGACATGAGAATTCCCAGCACCCACCAGCGCCGGGAAAAGAGCTGAGCGGCACTGCCCGTGAAGCCGCAGAAGCGAAATGATCCCCGGCAACTCGTCATCCTCACCGGACTTTCCGGTTCTGGAAAGAGTACGGTACTGCATGCCTTCGAAGACATGGGCTTTTACTGCGTGGACAATCTTCCCGTGGAGCTCATCCCCATTTTTGCGGAGCTACACTCTGCGGGTGAAGGAGACTTTGCGCGCGCAGCCCTGCTGGTCGATGCACGGGAGGGCGCGCAACTGGAAAAATTGCCGCCGCTGCTGAAACATCTGAAAAAGGATCATCCCATCACGCTGGTGTTCATCGAGGCGAACGAGGATGCCTTGTTGCGGCGCTACAGCGAGACGCGGCGCCCGCATCCTCTGGGCAAGAATTTTTCCGTGAGGGAAAGTTTGTTGCACGAACGCGCGCTGATGGAGCCGATCCGCAAGCTGGCGGACGTGGTGATTGAAACCACGCAATTCAATGTTCATGAGTTGCGGCATTTCGTCACCGAGCGTTTCAAGAATCCGGACAAGCGGCCGATACTAGTTTCGGTGGTGAGTTTCGGGTACCGCTACGGAGTGCCGTCGGACGCGGACCTGGTTCTCGACGTGCGATTCCTGCCCAACCCGCATTTCGTGCCGCGTTTGCGGCCCTTCACCGGTAAAGACCCGAAAGTACAAAAATATATCCGGTCGTTTCCGCAGACCGGGGAATTCCTGCGCCGCATGGAAGGATTGCTGACCTATCTGATCCCGCATTATATCCGCGAAGGGAAAAGTTATCTGACCATTGCGTTCGGCTGCACAGGCGGAAAGCACCGCTCGGTGATGCTGGCGGAGTCGGTGCGGAAGGCGCTGGAGAAGCGCGGATTTTCGGCGAAAGTCATTCACCGGGACATCGAGAAGTAAACCGCCGCCTCTGGTGTCACTGAATTCACTCTAATTCGCCTGAAGATCTAACTGTCTATTTCATCTGCTTCATCTCACTCGTCGGCGGGACCAGACCCTTCATGCGTAAGTACACCGCCGCGTTTCCGTAATGTTCCCAGGTATGCCACAAGTTCCAGTTCAACATGGCAAACCTGGTCCTACTGCTGTTACCAAACTTGACGGTTTCCGCGCCTGAAGCATCCGTCAGCGCATCGTATGCGCCATCGCAATATGCAAAAGCCTTCTTTAGGGCCTCGATCAAGTCCGCCTTCTTGGACAGCGTATTCTCGATCTCCTTATATGCCGCCTTTCTGGTTTCACCCTTGGCAGGAGCGCATAGGTTGTATTGGTCGTCGGCAACATGCGCGACCTGCTGGCCAAAACTTCGGACGTCGGGCGATGGCTTGAATCCGTAGTTCGTTTCGGGCATTTTTTCCGCGGCCCGGATGAAATAGTCTCTTATGTTCTTGTAGTCCTTTCCAAGGTCCGCGCTCAGAGGATTGCTCTGTGCCTTCAGCGTTCCTCCATCAGCGACTGCCATGACGAGCCCCAGGATCAACAATCGGTTCATGTCCTAACCCCTCCGAGAGATCACACTACTAAACGCAACTTCTAACTTAGGATTGACGCCCTTCAACGGATTTTGATAGCACAACCACGGGTGATTTCTAGGAAGACCGGAAAGTCTGAAATTGGCAGACTACGGCAATCCTAGGGCCGCGGAAACTTGACACGCCGCGACGCGGCGAATAGCGTACCAAGAGGACAAGTCAGGGAGCCTGCAGCGTGGCCTCGTTTTTGTCACCACAACTTAAGCGCTTGCTTGGATATTTGCGGCCCTACGCCTTCCGGTTCGGTCTGGGCGTAATTCTGGTCGCGTTTGTTGCGATGGCCGAAGGCGCCGTCGCCCTCATGATCAAGCTGGCGGTCGATTTCGTTCTCAATCCAGCCGTCAACGGTTCGCGATTGCCGATTGGGACTCTGCCGTGGAACGGGCGAGTTCTTTACCTCAATGACTATTTCCCCGCACGCGTTCAGTATGTGTGGAGTGTTTTTGCTCTTTCCCTGATCATTCTCTTCTTCGCAAAATCACTCGCTGAGTACTTCGGCACAACTTCGATTCAATACTCCGGTCTCGCCGCCGTCACGGACTTGCGCAACCAGGTTTATGCGCGCATCATTCGCCAGCCCATCGGTTTTTTTCAGCACAATCCCACCGGGCGCTTGATTTCGACCACTATCAATGATGTCGAGCGCGCGCGCTTTGCCCTTAGCGAATGGCTCGCGGATCTATTTCAAAAATCGTTCACGCTTATCGTTTTTCTGGCTGTCCTTCTGGGCATCAATTGGAAAATGGCGCTGGGCTGCGCTGTCTTGCTGCCTTTGGTCGCGTGGCCGATTAACAAATTCGGCCGCAAGATTCGCCGCTCCGCGGAGAACAGCCAGACGCGCCTGGGCGACTTGAGCCAGATCCTGCAGGAGACTGTCAGCGGCAATCGCGTGGTCAAAGCGTTTGGCATGGAAGATTTCGAGATTCGCAAATTCGGCGAAGCTGCGAACAAACTGCTCCGCGAAAACATGCGCTGGGTGCGTGCCGCGGTGATTACCGGACCGCTCATGGATCTCCTCGGGGCCATCGCCATTCCGCTACTTCTCCTGTACGCGCGGCAACAGATTCACCTCCAGCGCATGACCGAAGGCCAGTTCTTTGCTTTTCTCTACGCGATGTTCAATGCTTACATGCCGCTGAAGCGCACGGGCTACATCTATCAACAACTTCAGGCGGTGAGCGGAATCAGCGCGCAGGTATTTTCTTATCTCGATCGCCCGGAGGAAAAAAGCGAGCAACCCGGCGGCGTGCCGCTGGCACCGTTTTCGGGGGAGATCGTCTTCGGCAACGTGGGTTTCGCTTATGATGGCGACTCGGCAAGGGTCCTCCAAGACATTCAATTTCGCGCGCGCCGCGGCGAGGTCATAGCCCTGGTAGGGTCGAGCGGGGCCGGCAAAACCACGCTCGTGAATCTTTTGCCGCGCTTCCATGAAGCGACCTCCGGAACGATTCGCATCGACGGTGTGGATATTCGCGGTGTAACCATCAAGTCGTTGCGCGAACAGATCGCCATGGTGACGCAAGAGAACATCCTGTTTCACGATACCGTGTGGAACAACATTTGCTACGGATTGACGAATATTCCCAAGGATAGAGTCATTGCTGCGGCCCAAGCAGCGCTGGCACACGATTTCATCATGGAGTTGCCGGGCGGGTACGATACGGTAATCGGCGAACGCGGAACGCGCTTAAGCGGAGGACAGCGGCAGCGTATCGCCATCGCGCGCGCGATCTTGAAAGATTCGCCGATTCTGATTCTCGACGAAGCGACCTCGGAGCTGGATGCGGAGTCGGAGATGTTTGTGCAGAAGGCGCTGGCCAACTTGATGGTCGGACGAACTACTTTCGTGATTGCGCATCGCCTGGCCACGATTCGGCGCGCGGACAAAATTCTTGTCCTCGAAGACGGACAAATCCAGGAAAGCGGAACGCACACGGAACTGATCGCCGGCGGCGGAACGTATGCCCGACTTCACGATTTGCAGTTTGCAGACGACGACATGCTGGCGCCGGCCCAGGCTGCACCGGCAAAGGTGGATGCTGCATCGGATTCTTTATGAGCCAAACAACGACAATACCAACGAAGAAAATCGAATGTTTTTCCATGACCGGATACGCGCAAGCGCATGCCGAGCAGGATGGCTGGGCGGCGCGCGTCAGCGTGAAGAGTGTGAACCACCGGTTTCTGGACCTCAGGTTACGCATGCCCGAGGGATTTGATTTGTATGATTTGCGGCTGCGGCAGATCGTGCGTGAAAAAATTCATCGCGGCCACGTGGAAGTAACCGTAAACGTCGAACCGGGGAAAGCGGCGCCGGTGCAGGTAAATCGGGAGTTGGTGCAAGCGTATCTGAAAGCCGCCGAAGCGTTGAGGCAAGAGACACGAGCGGCGACGGACATGGACGTGGTCGCGCTTCTAAGGCTGCCCGGAGTGATCACCGGCGTCACCACGGCTGTGCCGGAAACGGAAGAAGAGCAGGAGCGGCTTGGACGAGTGCTGGACATCGGCTTGCGCGATGCGCTGGCAAAGCTGGATGATATGCGGCGTGCGGAAGGGCGTCATCTGGTGGATGAGTTGCGCGATCGACTGGCACGTATCGGCGGTCATGTCGAGCAGGTGCGCGGGCTTGCTGCGACGCTGCGTCCGGCGTTCACGCGGCGCCTGGATAGCAAGCTCAAGGAACTGCTCGGCGGAGTGGGCATCGACCCGGCCCGGCTCGCGCAAGAAGCGGCGCTGCTTGCGGAACGCAGCGATATCAGTGAAGAATTAGACCGGCTGCGGAGCCACCTGCAGCAATTCACGAAGCTGCTCGACGGGGCTGGGGAGCTGGGGAAGAAGCTGGATTTTTTGTTGCAGGAAATGCATCGCGAAGCCAACACCATGCTCTCGAAGACGCCCGGCGTGGAAAGCGAAGCCCTGGCGATCACCGAAGTGGCGCTGGAAATCAAAGCGGAGATCGAAAAACTGCGGGAGCAGGTGCAGAACATCGAATGAGCTCGCAGACTGAGATCGCGCCGCTGCTGTTGATCGTGTCGGGGCCGTCGGGATCGGGAAAATCGACTTTGGTGCAGCGTATTCTGGAGCTTCC
>WNFR01000923.1_pt1 | contig 38219 bp, 37 predicted proteins | sample 5400221 | NCBI WGS metagenome assembly WNFR01 (sample SAMN13153357, study PRJNA577476) | soil metagenome | isolation source: 40 cm soil under Madrone tree | place: USA:California | collected 2016-06-14 | reverse complement strand
ACGAGAACGAAGCAATCGCCCGCCGCGATAACCGATCCCCCGAGATTCCGATTCTGGACCCCGATGTCGGTAAAACCACTTGTGTGGAGTCGAGGTGTGGCGCGGTGGTTTAGATGGAGCCTATCCGTTGCCGACCCTTGCGTCTGTCGGTGCCTCACTAGCCCCGCCATGCTTCCGTTTCCACACCCCGCTCATCGAACCGGACGTGCGGATTTGCCGCATCCGGCTCTCGGAGAAGACTCACGCAATCGCCGAGGCCGCTGCATGTGACGCCGTCTGCAACTTCTGAAAACAACTTGGGAGTTATCAGGCTCATCGCCAATCTCCCTTTCGTCGTCGCTTCTTGCGTCCGCCTTCAACTGAGGCGCCGAGTAGCCCCGGGGAATTTCGCCCCGAGGCTCTCACAGATCCGGACTTGAACCTCTCGATTCATCCGGCTCGTGCCACCCCTTGAAGGCTGCCGCCTTCCGCCGGAATCAGCGAGTTCCTCCGGTTGCCCGTTGACTCTGATCGATCCCGACGCGGGTGACCTGCTCCCTTCGCTCCATGGGCGTTACCCCACTTCAACGCTATTGCGGAGCAGTCCGCCCCTAGCTGGCGCTTCGGTACTTTCGGCCTTGTGGGGCCTCCACTTGCGCCTTTTCCCTTACCATCGTCAGCTAGGCCTCGAGTTCCATACGAAAGCCGGACTTGTGCGGGCAATGCGGACCAAACAATGGCTACAGATGCGACGAAACGGGCATAAAGAAAGTGAAGCGGATCGTGGAACGCGTCTAGACGGGAAGTACTTCCGTACCAAAAAGATGGCGGTGCCTGGAGCGGGAAGTACTGGAGAGAATGAACCCAGCGGGCTATCGACGGAAAGTCCGGTGAAGAACAGACTACGCATGTAGTCGGAAGTTGTTTGGGCTTTCTGGGGCCACACAACGTTAGTGAGTTGTCTGCTCCTGTGTGTCGTCCTGCTGCATGCGAGTGCGGCAGAACGGCCGGAAAAAGCAAACTGACTTCGGATTACTGTATCCTCCATCCCCACGCCCGAGCGGCCGGTCCCCCCACCGGTCGCTCATTTTTTTGGTGCACAGGGCTCAGTTGACGGTTGTCAGTCAGACAAGAGGAGGTTGGGGCGATCTGAGTTTCACTGGAGACTTTACCTTTGGCGTTCGGCTTCAAGATTCGTTCGGCCGTAGTAGCCGCTGCTCCACCTGGCCGAAAGATGGAGATGGTTATCAGGTAGGCTGACTGGTTCCCTGGGCAGGAGAAAAGCCCCAGGAAATGGAAAAGGGGGCTGGTGCAAGCCCCCTTTTCGTAATTGACGCCCCAAAACCGGTAACCGAGTCGAGGTTCGGTTCCGGCCACCCCGGGAAGCCAATCTTTTAAGTTGCTCTTCAGAGAGCAAGCCGCATGCCAGCGATGATTGTTCCACGGCGAACTATAGACTTGATTGAAAGCACGGCGGTTAGCTTCAGTGGCGGCTGAGAAGGCGCGATGTTACATAGCGCGAGTCTACAAAATCTCACAGAACGGCGGCGGGACTCTCCATTCTTTGGGAGCAAAATTCGTCGTTTTGCTCTCGATTGACAGGAGCCAAACGCCTGTCGACGACTGCGGGAGATGCAAGCCAGCCAAAATGTGGAATATCGTTATTGTGGACCGCTGGCTAGAATTAGGATCGCAACTGGCTGTAAGCGATTACGGAGGATCGCAGAGAGCTCGCAGCTAGTTCGCAGCGAGACGAATCGCGCGACTCAAAATCCTTGAACGGAACTTGCCGCCAGAGATCGTTGATACCGCCGCCATAGAAACCGGCCGGGAATGAAGAGGACGGCTAGCCACAAGAGGAGAGTTGGGCCGGATTCAGCGAAAAACAGGACCAGGGAGAGGATGCTCTCGAACGCGCTGCGGAAGCCGTTGACGATCGCGTTGCGGAGTTGCATGGCAACGGAGGGGGCTGGCGTGGTGAGCTGCGCTTTGTACTCTTCGGCAAGCTTCAGGTCGATCGCGGCGAAGTCGACGCGGTGCTCGAGGGTTTGTTGCTCGGATTCCATCTGTTCGATTTCCCCGCGGACACGGGCGATTTCCTGCTCGACTTCGAGGACATCCTTCACTTTGCCCGTGCGAGTGCGAAGAACGTCCTGAAGGCGCTGCTCGGTTTCGCGGGAGTTTTTGAGCCGGGTCACTAGGTCAGCGTGTTGCTGAGTGACTTCTTCGCCGCCTTGGGTTTCGTTTTCAACACGGCCGAGTGCTTTGAGTTCGGCAATCGCGGCAAAGAGTTGAGGCGCGGGGATGCGCAACGAGGCCTGAAGCGCACGCGCGGCGCCCTGCGGCGTAACAACGTTCAGCCCTGCGGCGTAACCATTGTAACGGGCTAGAATGGCATCAAGCGAGGCACGCGAAGCGTCGAAATCCTTCACTACCATGGAAAGCGACACGGTGCGCGCAATCATGGGTTGCGACAGTATGACTTCAGCAGGCCGCCCGTCGCTCGGAACGGGGGTAAAGGCATCCAACCCCCGCATTTTCGAGTCTGTGCGTACAGTGTCGATGGACATTGCTCCAGCCGTCTCTCTAGCGTGTGCTCGACCAATGGCGCTGGCCTGGTTCGCCGCCATTCGCGAGCGGAGCAAGTTCGGAGTGGCAATCGCGAACAGCACCGTCAACGCCACTGCTGAAGCACCAAGTGCAAGAACCCAATGTTTCCAAACCCAACGGCCGATGGGTAGAAACCCGTTCGAGCCTACAGCTACCGAGCGTAGAGGAGTCTTCTGCGAGGCGGCCGTAACCCGCTCCTCCAACTGGCTTGGAACACCCACGACTCTCCAGTTGGATAGTGAGTGCGAGGTGTTGCGGAATGCGGCAGCGGCTTCACTGCATTCGGCGCATTGGTCGATGTGGGCGGAGAGAGATTGGGCGCGGTCTGCGGAGAGTTCGCCGTCGACGAAAGCCATGACTTCTTCAGGAGCGAAGGGATGCGTGGTAGTGCTCATGCGCGTTCCCCTTTCTGAGGGATGTTCAGCGGGGCCTCTTTCGTTGAGGGCTCGACAGGAGGCTCGAGCAAATTGCGGAGCGCAGTACGGGCACGGAAGAGACGCGAGCGAACGGTGTTGACAGGCAACTTAAGGAGATCCGCAATTTCGGCGTAGCTCAATTGTTCGAATTCGCGGAGCATGAGGATTTCGCGGTCGATGAGGTCGAGCTTCTCGACGGCGCGGCGGACCCACAAGCTGGCCTCGGTGGCATCGGCCTTGGCAGGATCGGGATTGCAGTTCTGATGGCCGAAGAATGTGGCACGAAAGGCGGCTTTGCGACGATGGGCGCGGAGAATCTTGAGGCCGATGGCGTAGAGATAAGTGCGAAAGAGGGCGCGGGGTTCGTAGCGAGCGGCGGCGCGGAGAAGGGCGAGAAACGTTTCCTGGGTAAGTTCTTCGGCGTGGGCGGGTTCGGCGACGCGGCGGCGAAAAAATCCATAGATGGGCTGCTTGTAGCGCGAGAAGAGTTCTGTAAAGGCATCCGAGGAGCCTTTCGAGAAGGCGAGCATGAGCCGTTCGTCGCTGACGCCCGTGCCTGCGGACGTGCTTGAGCTAGCGGGGTTCGATTGGCTGGTGGGCGTCTCGTCCATAGCGTGGCGAACAAGAGCCTCCGAGTTTAGAACGAGCGCTGGCAGTGCGTCTTGCATGGTAAGCCGCCTGAGTCCTTCACTGAGTGTAATGTCGCGACCGGGTGGAAAGTTCCCTTGAGAATCGAAGAATTGAAGATAACGCCGAGACGCAGAGGGCGCAGAGGAGCGCTGGGAAGAACCGATCAAGCGCCGATGGAGGAGCGGAGGGCGTTGGCCAGCGACTGGGTGAAGCGCTGGACATCGGCTTCGTGTTCGGCTTCGACCATGACGCGGGCGAGCTTCTCGGTGCCGGAGTAGCGAAGGACGACGCGGCCATTGTCGCCAAGTGCGGATTGGGCTTCGGCTAAGGCGCGGGCGACTTCCGGAAGCGTCTCGAGGGGCGGTTTCGAACGCACCATCACGTTGACGATGAGCTGCGGATAATCCTTGAAGCCTTCGACAAGCGATTCGATTTTGCCGTGCATGGAGACCAGCGAGGCAATCTTTGCGGCCGTGAGCAAGCCGTCGCCGGCCGGGCTGTCCTCGAGAAAAATGATGTGGCCGGACTGCTCGCCTCCCAGAACGTTGCCGCTGCGAAGCATTTCTTCCAGAACATAGCGATCGCCGACAGCGGCGCGGGCCAGCGCGATATTTTCGCGGGCAAGAACGCGCTCGAGACCCAAATTGGACATGGAGGTAGCGACGACGCGGTCGCCTATGAGCTTATTCTGAGACTTGAGAAAACGCGCGGCGGCAAGAAGCACCCCGTCGCCATTCACAATCTTCCCGGTCTCGCAGACGAAGAGCGCGCGGTCGGCGTCACCATCGAAGGCCACACCGAGACGCGCTTTCTCAGCGACGACGCGCTTCTGCAAGCCCTCCAGGTGCAGCGAACCACAGCCGGCGTTGATGTTGCGGCCGTCGGGCGAAACGCCTATGGCGACAACCTCAGCGCCGAGCGACCGGAAAAGCTCCGGGCCGAGCCTGAATGCTGCGCCATTGGCGCAATCGAGAACGATCCGGAAACCACTGAGCTTTGCCCCGGGAATGAAGCGCTTCCGGAGAAAGCCAAGGTATTCGGCGTCGAGAGATTCATCAGCGGTGACCGGCGACGGATTCTTCGGTGCGGCTTCGCCGCGGTGCTGCAAGATGCCGGCTTCGAGCTGTTCTTCGACCGCGTCGGGGAATTTCATACCGGCGTGCGAAAACAACTTCACGCCATTGTCTTCAAAGGGATTGTGCGAGGCGGAGATGACCACGCCGGCTTGAAAATCATTCTGCCGTACCAGACAAGCCACGCCGGGAGTGGTGATCACTCCGGCAAAGGCCACCGTCGCGCCAGCCTGCGTGAGGCCCGCCGCAAGCAGTGAGGCGATATGCGGGCCGGATTCGCGAGTGTCCATGCCGATGAGGACGTGAGCCGCGCCATGTTCGCGCTTGAGATACTCGCCGAGAGCCCGCCCCGTGGCGTAGAGGGTAGCGTCGTCCAGCGGCGGCGTGCCCGGGACGCCGCGAATACCGTCGGTTCCAAAAAACTCCTTGGGCATTGGAAGAAGCCTGTCTTTCCAGAGTGTGATTCAGGCCCCGTGGGGCCAACTTCCGTGTGGATGACCTCAGAAAAGCATAACACACGTAAATACGGCGACTTTACGCCCCGCTCCCGCTCATTCCCTTTGCCTAACTGAGACGATTTGAAAAATCAGTTAAACAAATCGTTGGATCTGTTGCCTCGAAACACCCGGGGCACGATGCCGCAAACAGTTTGCGAGAGTGTGCTAACGTGGAGCCACGGAGCCGCCCGTGTCCTCCACGCAAACGCCACCATCGGTCGTTCGCTTTACCAGTTCAAACTTCAGTATGCAAGTGATCGCGGCGGCTATTATCCTGCTTTTCTTCTATTACGCCGCGGGCGTGGTGATCACGCTGTTGTTCTCGATTTTGCTGGCCTACTTTCTGGATCCGGCTGTGGAATTACTGGAAAGCCTGGGGCTGCCGCGAACTCTGGGCGCGATGGTCATGGTGCTGATTCTGATCTCCGTGCTGGCCGCGGTCGGCTACGGGCTATGGACGCGTACCGCCGATTTCGCCGAGAACTGGCCTAAGTACAGCAAAGTTCTGCAGCAGGCCGCCGACGCCGTGGAAGGCAAAATCAGGGGAATCGAGGGGCAGGTTTCGCAGATTGCTCCGGAGCAAGGCGCGTCATCCGCGACGACGGCGCGGGCGGAACCAAGCATCGTTCGCACGCTGATCTTCCGCGGCGTTGGCTCCCTGTACGCGCTGTTCCTGGAAATTACCTTCATGCCTTTCCTGGTTTTTTTCATGCTCGCGGAGAAACGCGAGGTTTGGCACGGGACGTTGCAGCTCTTTCCCGCCTCGCGGCGGACACAAGTCAAAGAGACGCTGGAAGATTTGCGCGACGTCCTGCGCGATTACCTGGCGGGAATGACCATCGTGACGCTGGTGGTAATCGCGGCAAGCAGCCTGTTTTTCTGGATAATCGGGATGGATTATCCGGTTCTCGCGGGAATCGCGTCAGGACTCCTCAACATGGTGCCGTACATCGGGGCAGTGATGGCATGGCTGCCGGCCTTTGTCATTGCGCTGGCGAAGTGGAAAACGCTCGGACAGTTCATATTGATCGCGGCGACGCTGACTACTATCCACGTTTTGGCTATCAATCTCGTGGCGCCAAAACTGGTGGGCCGCCGCGTGCGCTTGAATGCCGTGGCGATCACCATTTCACTGCTCTTCTGGGGCTGGGTATGGGGAGGCATGGGATTGGTTCTGGCCATTCCGATTACCGCGGCGTTGCGCGTGATCTGCGATCACACCGAATCGTGGAAACCGATCGGGCGCTGGCTCAGCGCTTGAAACCGCGGTGTGAGCGGAGTACGTCTTACCTGTTCGGTGGCAAGCCCCGAGGCAGCAAGGTAATTTCGTTGAGGCCAAATCAATGAATCGTAGAGTCCTGTTTCTTGCGGGCGCTCTCGCGCTTCTGATACTGACCGCGCCACCCGCTAACGCATGGGGCTGCAAAGGTCACCAGACGGTGGCCTTGATTGCAGAGAAGCATTTGACCCCCGAAGCGCGGCAACTGGTTCAGCAGATTCTTGGCGACAACCCGATGGATCCGAAGCTGAGGCGCTGGTGCGGCAATGCCACAACGGACCTGATGGTGGATGCCTCTACATGGCCGGACGATGTGCGCAACGAGCGCAGGAACGGTCCCTGGCATTACGTCGATATTCCGCGGGGGAAACACCTGGGGGAGCTGGACGGATATTGCGGTCCTGAGGGGTGTGTGACGCGTGCAATCGAAGAGCAGCGCGCCATCCTGAAAGACAAGTCCGCCGATTCCCTGAAGCGCGCCGAAGCGATCCGCTACCTCGTCCATTTTGTCGGCGATCTGCATCAGCCGCTGCACGCCATCACCAATGCCGACAACGGCGGGAACTGCGTGCCGGTGAAATATTTTCGCCATGATCCGCTCCTCAACCCTCTCCATCCGGAGCGTGAAGATTATTCGCCCAATCTTCATCAGCTCTGGGACACGGAGATTGTGGAACGCGACATGGAAATTTCCAACCCGCTCCGGTATGCCGACGAACTGGACGAGAAGTTTCGCGCGGAGAGCGCCGCCTGGGAAGCTGCGGGTATCCATGTGGACATCTGGGCCTGGGAGAGCCACGAGCGAGCGGAAACCGCTGTTTACAACGCCTTCCCGGAAAAAATCGGCATCCAACCGGACATGAAACTGAAAAGCTGCGCTGAAAACAATCACATGGGAAAGCGAATGTTCGAGAAGCATCTAGCCGTAGGCCAGACTTATCAAAGCAACGCGGCCAAAGTTGCGGAAACGGCCCTTGCGGAAGCTGGCGTGCGACTGGCGATGATTCTGAACGATGCGGCCAAGACAGCGAACTAGGAGTCTTCCGTCAAGGTTTCGGAGCGGAAGATTCCGCCGCTTGATCAGGCCCGCCGAGCGATTTGATGTACCGCACTAACTGCCAGCGCCGTGGCTCCGGAAGCTTCGACCAAACAGGCATTCCCTTTCGAACGACACCATTCGTCAAGATCCAGAAAATCGCGCCTGGCGTGGCGCCTTGAACTTCGGCAGCGCGGAGGCTCGGTCCCTTCGTGCCACCTCGCGCAGCGTCACCATGACATTCGGCGCAGTGCTGTTCGAAGAGAATGGCACCAGCAGTAACTGCGTCTGGATCGTTTTGCAGCGGATTTGCGCGGTTCCGCGCCTTTTCGGGTGCCTTTTGCAATTCCGCGTAGATGGCCGGATCGTATGTGGGCGTCGCGCCGACGGCCGGTTTGTCGGAATTCCGGCTCTGCGCAAGAACAACGGACGCCGCAAGAAACGAAGTGCAAACGGCAAGTGCCGCGGCAACGGCTTTCATTGGCGGCCTCCAAAGAGCCGGCTAACCATCGAACCGAAGCCGGTAATTTCCCGCGAAACGCCCCAGCGCATGAGGAACCGGTGGCTGTTGTCGTTCAGACCAAAGCCGGGCGAAATCCGCAGCGCCCAGCCGGAAGGCAAATTCCAGGCGAGTACCGGGGCCAGGTACTGTGAAGTATCGTGAAGGCCAAAACTGTGCCGATCACCCAGGCCGCCATACATCTCGACGCCGCCAATAAAGTTTTGCGGACAGAAAGTGCAGCGCTTCGCGGAAGCCTTCAAAGCAAGCGGGCGGCTGGCGCCGAGGGCATAGCCGAATTCCCACGGTGAATTCGAAAGATTCTTGGCGGCGAGGGTGTTTTCGGTGAGGTTCCAGCCCTTGAATGTGCTGGACAGGATGAGCTTCAACTCGATTTCATGGATATGCTCCTTGCGGGCTTCCGCGTTCGAAACGAGGAAGTCCGATTCCACATCGTGGCCTTCGACTTCTTTGAGGATCTTGTCCGCGCCGTTCTTGTTTTCATACTCAACATAGAGGACGGGATTGATGAAGTGTTCGTGCTTCAGAAGCCGGAAGCGATTCTCCCAGCGGAAGCCTGTGAACACCGTGCTGTCGTGGAAAGTAGTCTGGCCGTCCAGGTAGAACTCCGTGGTCCACCAAGCGGTGGCGCCGTATTCAAACTCGGTCCAGAAGGCGTGGAAGTTGTTGCCGACTCGCTGGGTGCCATATGTGGAGAAATACTCGATCTCGAGGTTGCCGGGCTCTTCGAGATAGTGATCATAGGCGACAAAGTAAGGGCTCTCCTGGGCGAGGGCAGGAGGAGGAAAGAAAAACGGGAGTACGGAAAGGAAGAAAAAGCCAAGCAAAGCGAGCCGACAGAACAAGGTCACATGATCTCCTTGCAAGTGAGTTGCAATAACCATATAAGACTAACTTAGTCCGATATGTGTTGCAACTTATTGTCATCTAGGAATTGCCTTCTCTTGCCCTATCTACCAACCATCTGTGGGGATGATTCATTGGAGATTGTGAATTGGTCAGCTCAGTACGGATGGGCCCTTGCGCACGGCGTTTCGAGTAGTAGAATCGAAGAATTGAAGCTGCGGCCGCGTTCGCAGCGCTGAACTACCCGTCGGCTCGACCCTCTCGCCCACGGGAAACCTCTTCTTACTACAAGTGCCTTACCCTTTCTGAAGGACGGTCAGATTTCGATGCCGCGTCGTCTGGTCCGCGAGCATTTGCTTACAGCTCTTGTCGAATCGCCGGAGGAGGGAATCCTCAGCGTTTCCCTCGATGGCACCATCGAAATCTGGAGCCAAAAAGCAGAGCGCCTTTACGGTTGCACAGCTCAAGAAATTATGGGACCGCCCCTGAGTCGTCTCGTGCCGCTCCACGAGTGGCCGGAGCTGAAGAGCATCTTCTCTGAAGCGGGAGGGACTCCTGTGGACAACGGACGAGAATCTGCGGATCACGTCGAATTGGGGCAGGGGATTGACTTCTCTAAACATTCCCGCTGGTGCATTCGTGGGCCGCAGGGCCACCTGGCAGGAAACCGCGCGCTGAAGCGGCTTGCGGCGGTCATGAACGCGCACCGCCGTTCGAACGGACTTGGCCGCGCGATACGGCGGCGATGAGTTTGCCGTCGTGCTGATCGACTCAGATAAGGGGATGGCGGAACAGGTCGCCCAGCGCATCCAGACCGGTTTGCAAACCGACAATGAGGAGCCAGCCCTCAGCGTAAGCATGGGGATAGGTATCTACCCGGATCGCGGCAGGACTGCTGCTGAGCTTATCGAGGCGGCGGACCGGCAACTTTACAGGTACAAAACAACAGAGAATAGACGGACTCTTCCGGCTACGGGAGGAATTCTACGCAGCAAAAGAGCCGGGCGTTGACACAATAGAGCGGGCGCGCCATCCTTTGCCGGATTCCTTCGCTCACTGACGCCCCATGAGGAGGCCCCGTGGATTCCGCAAAGCTCCTGCTCGCGCTGCTCGACGAAGCCTATGAAAAAAAGACCTGGCATGGACCGAATCTCAAACAATCCATCAAGGGAGTAAGTGCGAAGCAAGCCGCGTGGCGTCCCGGTCCGGGCCGGCACAACATCTGGGAAGTAACGCTCCATGCGGCGTACTGGAAGTATGCCGTTCGGCGAAGAATCGACGGCGAGAAGCGTGGCTCGTTCGTGCTCAAAGGAAGCAATTTCTTCACAAGACCCGCAAGGGGCAAGTTGAACGAGGCGGCTTGGAGAGCGGATAAGAAATTACTTGAGCGAGAACACCGGGCCTTGCACGGGGCGGCGAGTAAAGTATTGCGCACGGCACAGAGTACAAAATTTGTACGCCAGCTCTACGGCGTGGTGTTTCACGATATCTATCATGCCGGGCAGATACGGCTTCTCCGCCGGCTGATGGAGCGCTGATCAGCGTGTCAGCTTTCGCAGGGACTGGACAAGAGAGGACATGTCCCGAGCGTCCTGGAAAAGGCGAATTGCCGCGATCCCCGACGCGCCGGCGGCGAGACAGTCGGAGGCATTCGTCAACGTAATTCCGCCGATGGCGAGCACGGGGATCGTGACCGCGCGGCCAACGTCGGCCAACCGGTCAAGCCCCTGCGGCGCGCCGAACGCGGCCTTCGATGGGGTGGCAAAAACGGGGCCAAAAAATAGATAATCCGCGCCACCGCTCGCGGCCGATCTTGCAGCCTCCAGAGAATGACAGGAAACCCCAATCAGAAAATCCTGGCCTTGGGCTTGGGCGTTCGAAAGCCGCTTTGCCTCCAGCAACGGAAGACTGTCCTCTCCCAGATGCACACCGCCGGCGCGCTCGGAAAGCGCGACGTCCTGGCGATCGTTCACCAGGATGAGTGTTGGAGCAGCGTTGCTTGCCGTCGACTTTGCCGCCCGTTGCATAGCTTCACGCGTGAGCAGCCCGCAATCTCTTCCCGAAAGATCTTTCTCCCGAATCTGAATCCAATCGACGCCGGCAGCTGCGGCGGCCTCGATCTTCGACAGGAGTGGTTCCTGTGCTTTCCGAGATTCGGCTTCGGAGAGGCTGTGCCGGTCCGTCACGTAGCAAAGGATCAGGCCGCCGGATGACTTACCGAGGCGGGACATGATCAGGCCCCGGGCGCGAACCGATCCAGCCGATTGCCAGAAGGATATCCAAGACCCCGACGCCGCTCACCGCGCCGCGAAACGACGGATGAAGCACTATGGGCATGAGCGAAGGATAGTGACTGAGAAAAAAATTCTGCTCCCAATAGCCGGACCACGGCAGATAGAGGAGCATTGCGCCCATTTCGAACGCGAGAACGACCAGAAGAGCGCGATAAACCCGGTTCATGGATGAGCGGAACCCCGTCCCGTCAGGAAAGATTCAGGATCAACGGATGGGCTTCTGAAGGGCAGCGATGCGTTCGGCCACGTCACGATAGTCGATGTTCATCGCGTAGACCTGGGAGAAATTCTTCAGCGCCGCTTCAGGCTCGCCCGCCGATTCCTGAGCCACGCCTAAATCATACCGCAAGGCGAGCGTGCTTTCCGGATCATTGCCGGGGGTCTTCAGAGCGCGCTCATACCAGATCGCCGCGATGGCCGGCTGGCCCTTCTCCATGAAGGCCAAGCCTAGAAGCGTGCAGCACTGCATCGTGTAGCGGAAGGCCCGCCCGCGTTCGCTGGCTTGGGCAACTTTTTGGAACTCGCTGATGGCTTCCTCGAGGAGGCCCATTTCGCGGAACGCGATGCCCAAGCTGTAGTGTGTTTCGAGATCCTCGTCCTCCGCGCCCATCTCACCGAGTTCGGCGCGAAATTCGTCGAACACTTCCTTGAGTGGGCCCGATTCGCCGGACTGCGCCGGATCGGCTTGAGGCTTCGCGACGGACGCCGGCTGGGCGTTGGGCATCGTTCCCGAAAATCCCGGTGCAAGTCCGTCAATGCCGAGCTGATCGATTTCGCTGGCAAGATCCGCTAGGAATTGATCGGAAGCAAAACCGCTGCCCGCGGGTGGCGCTGGCGCGGCATTTTGCCCGACCGGCTCGGGTGGAGCAATCGGCGTCTCGGGCGGCCGCTGGTCGTAGGCCGGGACGAGGGGCTCCGCCTCCAGTACGAGTTCATACTCCTGTTCCAGTTCAAATTCGGGCTCGCTCGTCTCGGGAGGTTTCTGCGGAGCTTTAGCCGCCGGTTTTTCTTTAGGTTTGCCCGCTGCAGGTGTCTTTGCCGATTCTTCGGCGACGGATTCCGGCTTGAGCGGAACTGCGGGAGCGTCCTGGGCGACATCGAACGCGGCGACCTCCGGTACATCGTCCGGCGAAACGATCGGGGGTTCCTCGCCAATCTGGAACTCTTCCACTTCCCCAGGTTCCGTGTGACGCTTACGTCCGGCCACGGGCTTCGCCGGCACTGGGGCAGGCGCTTCGACAGCCGCTTCGTTGTGGCGCGACTCTTCGAGAATGGTTGCCCATTCGTCGGACAAATCAACTTCCTGCACGTCCGCCTCCGCCGGAGAGGCGCTCACTCCGACAGGCTCGGGACGCGCTTTTTCCACGGGAGAGGCCGGGGCGGGCGCAGGAACGGGTTCCGCGGCGATTTCGGGTATCAAAACATCCGCTGGCTCTGGTTCGGCGGCTTCCGGGGCCGCAGGTCCTGGCGGAGGAATCGCACTCGCCAATTCCTCGTCCGTCAAACCAGCGGCGCGCTGGAAGCGGCGGCGCAATTCCCCAAATCGTTCGGAGCTGCGCTTATCGCCCGTTTCACCGTGGACTTGCTCCAGCTTCGCGGCAAGTTCGGCGGTACGCCGGTCGTCGCCTGCGCCAAGGACAAAGTCGAGCAGTTTTTCGAGTGTCGGCGTGTGGCGCGGTGCGCGGCGCAGGATGGCCTCGAGCAACCCAATGGCTTTCTGCGTAAGGCCGTAGCTGGCGAAGAGGTCCACGTCGGTGAGCGACTGCGCAATGAATCTTTGCGTCTCATCGTCAAGCGCAGGTTCGCTGGATGTGACTGCGGGCTTGACTGCTATTTCGGGAGCGGATTCTTCCTCCTCGACAGGCAGCTTGGGAGCGGGAGGCTTCGGAATCTCTGCCCGCAAGTTCTCCACGGGAAGTTCCTCCGCTGGTCCGGGCGCCAGGAGTCCCATTTTGCGGAGCACGCCATTGAGCTTCCGCTTTGCCGAATCGCTCTCCGGTTCGCGGTCGAGGAGTTGTTCGAAGGTCTTCTTTGCTCGTTCCCATTCGTGATCGGCAACCAGGGCATCTCCCAGGTGCGCCAGCGCGTCGGGCAAGCGGAAGGAATCGCTGGTGCGCCCGTACAATTCCACAAGCCATTCCAGCGGCTTGATACTGCCAGGCATGGCGGCCGCAAGCTCGTTCAGTAATTTCCCGACAACCTCGTGCTCCCCGGCATCGATCATAGGCAGCCGCGACTTCTCCAGGATTTCCACGGCTTTTTCGCCATTCCCGGACTGCAGCAGCAATTCGACGACCTTTTGCATAGGCCCAAAATTTTTCTCGTCCGCTTCAAATACGCGATGCGCCAGCGCCGAGGCCTGGTCCCAATCGGAATTCTTGAGATAAAGATCGAGGAGGAGTTCGGTCTGCTCGCCGCCCTTCTCGAGATCGGCCGCCTGTTCGAGGAGCTGCGCAGCCTTGGTGAGATTGCCCTGTGAAGAATAAGACCGCGCTTTGACGATGACTGCGGCCAGATTGTTGGGCTCGAGCTTCAGCGCCTTGTCCGCGAGCTTTTCACTTTCTCCATGGTCACCACGAGCCACGGCACGCTGCGAAGCGGAGACGTAAGCCTCGATGGCCTCCCGAGTCTGGCCCATGGCCTGGTACAAATCGGCCAGACGGATCTGGATGCGGAGATTATCTGGTTCGGCCAGCAGAAGTTTTTTCAAGAGGCCGACGGCTTCCGGCTGGCGGTTGTTCTTCAGGTGAATTTCCGCCAGTTGAAGGAAAAGGGGCCGGGCCTCGCTCATCACGCCCTGTTGAACGTACAGGTCGGCAAGCTTCTCAAGCGGGCGGATTTCTTCAGGGGCGAGCTTGGCGATGCGCTTGTAAACCGCGATTGCTTTTGTCAGGAATCCGTCGCCGACGAAAATCTGCGCAAGGCGTTCGAAGTAGTCGATGGCCTGGAACGTCTCGCCCTGGCGGATATACAGCTCGCCGATGGTCATCAACGTGACCTGATCCCGAGGCTCGTACTTCAGAATATTCTGGTATTCGCCTATGGCTTGGGCGACTTTGCCCTGATTCAGCAGCTTTTGTGCGGCTTCGACGTACTTGCTCTTGTTATAGGCCATGCGCGAACAGGGACAAATCTCCGCCTGGAGTCTGCCCCACAGACTCTCCTCTAATTGCTGCGGTAGCGAAACGGCTCAGAACGCTACTTGGTTACGCTATCAGGGGGTAAAAAGGCAAGTCAACGTACGCAGCACCCCTTGTGAGCAGGCAGTTATCCCCTTTCCCTCCGGGATATTCGTGGGCGAAAACAAGGCGAAAGAACAAGGGAACTCTTTTTCCTTCGCACTCCTCTGATTCCGGCCCCGCGGCGGGCTGACCGTGAAAGGGAAAATGATACCATCCCGCAATAGTCCTTGTCGCGGAAAGGAAAGAAACACTCCACGTATCCGTTCGCATCCCGTCGTAATTTTCTGGCGGCCCTGGGTGGAGCAACCACCGGACGCCGAATGCCAACATCGAAGCTACTCGTCAGCCCCGTTTACTACAGACGGGAAGCCGGGACCAACAATTAAATCTCGAGAGGAAGTTGCGCTTGCGTGGCGCCCGCGGCCCAGCATGCGGAATCGCGCACGGGCGCGAAGGAATGGCGATGGAGCGGGGAGGGGCCATGTTGGCGAAGGGCTTCGAGATGGTCTGGCGTTCCGTAGCCCTTGTGGCGCGCCAGGCCGTATTGCGGATAAATGGCGTCCCACTCTTCCATACGAGCGTCTCGATGAGTTTTCGCGAGGATCGAAGCTGCCGCGATGGAGATGCTCCGGGCATCGCCCTTGATCAATGATTTCTGCTCGATCAAGATGTCGAGCTGCATCGCGTCAATAAGCAGGTAATCCGGCGGAATTGCCAGTAACTGCAACGCCGCGGTCATCGCCTGGCGCGATGCCTGGTAAATATTCCACGCGTCAATGCGCTGTGCGTCCACTTCGGCGACAGCCCACGCGAGAGCGTGTTCGCGGATGCGCGGCGCAAGCTCCGCCCGGCGTTCGGAAGTGAGCTTTTTCGAATCGTCCAGCCCGACAATGCGCCTCTTGGGATTGAGAATCACCGCGGCGGCAACGACTGGGCCAAACAGCGCGCCGCGTCCGGCTTCGTCAATGCCGGCGATGCGCATCCAGCCCAGTTTGCGCGCCGCTCGCTCGAAACGGGAGGAGCAGAGTCGGCTCATTCGTTAGGTGTGACCCCGATGCAGCATCGGGGTAACTCGTGGCGATTCTAGCATGACGATGCGCCGCATTCTCCAAGTGGTTTTCTTGACTGTGTTGCTGACCGCGTGCCAGGATACCGCGTTATCTTCACTCCCGGCAAAACTAGCGATCCGACTTCGCTTTAAGGGGACGTGCCTGATGAATGAGCAAACGCACCGCAAGAATCGCCGGGGCATTGAATTTTTTCGGATTTTTCTGGACATGACGTTGCGCGGGGCGCTGATTGCGGCTCTCGCGATCGCGCTGGGGCTGTTCTCCGGGGCTTCGCTTTCCGCACAAACGCGCCACATCGAATTGAACGACTACGCGAAAATCACTTCCGTTTCCGACCCGCAGATCTCACCAGACGGCAAGACCATCGTATTGGTCGTCTCTCGGCCGAATCTTGATCAGGACCGCAGCGATCGCGAACTCGTCCTGACTGATATCGAATGGCATTGAGCAGTTTGCCTGGCGGCCCGACGGGCAGGAGATCGCCTACGTAACTTCCGACGAGCCGGAGAACAAGAAGGAGATCGAAAAACATCACGATGCGTTCGAGGTCGGCGACAACGATTTCCTCGCAACCGAAGCGGAACAGTCTTCCCACCTTTGGCTTATTCCCACGGAAGGCGGAAAGGCAAAGCGCCTGACCTCCGGCACTGGGAGCCTTCCTAAGAGCGCGCCGCCCAGTTCGCCGGCGTCCCCTATTTCCTGGTCTCCTGACGGCAAGTGGCTACTATTCACCAGGCAGGAGCACCCTCGCCAGGGCGACGCCGACCTGACAACGCTGCAGGTACTCAACGTTGAAACCGGCGAGACCCGCGCATTAACAAAACACGAAAAGTTCGAGAGCTTCGGCCTATTTTCGCCTGCTGGTTCCCGCGTGGCTTATTGGTATCCGCGCGACGGCGATCCGAACAACGAGAATGAGATTTTTGTGACCCCCACGACCGGCGGCGACGGCTCGGACGCCACGCGATCCATCGACGGCGACCTTTTGCGCGTGCTTTGGATGCCCGACGGCAATTCGCTGCTGGTCGGCGGCCACGACGGTACGCAGACTTCGCTGTGGCTGCAGCCGCTTGCTGGCGCCGCTAAGAAACTTGCGCTTGGCGATAGCAGTCCCTCGTGGCTCTTCTGGGTCGACGCCTATGTCGGCCGCAAGGGCGAGATCGCCTTCACCGGCAGCACGCCGACGCAGCCTGCAGAGCTGTACTACCTGGCAACTGCCAACGACAAGGCGAGACGTCTGACGGACTTCAATCACGAGATCGCCTCGCTGGCACTTGGCAAAGCCGCAAGATTCGAGTGGAAAGGGACTGACGGTTTCCCGGAAGACGGCGTGCTCTTCTATCCCCCCGATTTCCAGAAGGATCGCAAGTATCCGCTGGTTCTGATCATTCACGGCGGGCCCACAGCTTCTTCCACCACACAGTTCAGTTTTCTTTCGCAGCTCATGGCCGCTCATGGGTACGTGGTGTTCTCGCCGAATTACCGCGGCAGCGATAATCTGGGCAACGCCTACCAGCGCGCCATCTGGAACGATGCCGGTGACGGTCCGGGACGCGACGTCATCGCAAGCATCGATGCGCTCAAGAAACGGGGCTTCATGGACGCGAGCAAAATCGGCGTGACAGGATGGTCCTACCGCGGATACATGACCTCCTGGCTCATCGGCCACTACCAAATCTGGAAAGCGGCGGTTGCCGGCGCGCCGGTGACGGACCTCTACGACGAATACAACCTCGCGGACGGCAACTTGTCCGTCGGCTACAGCTTCAAAGGCTCGCCTTACGTGGGAGAAAACCTGAAGGACTATCGCGCCCAATCGCCCATCACCTTCGCCGCGCAGATGAAAACGCCGACGCTCATCATGCACGATACCGGCGACGCCCGCGTCACCATCACCCAGGGCTACTCGCTCTACCACGCCCTCAAGGACAACGGCGTGCCCGTCAAGTTCATCGCCTACCCCGTGGCTGGCCATTTTCCCGGGGATCCTGTGCGGGCCATGGATGTTGATCGCCGCTGGGTCGAATGGATGGACCAATATTTGAAATAGGCGAGATTGCACCTAGTCCGCGCGGCGTGCGCATCTATAATGTAAGCTGCGGTGCGTCGCGCGTCTCCCTGCCCTTTCAAGGTTGGTCATGGCCTCGTTCTATTTCGATGTCGGCGGCGTCCTCATACCCGACAATTTCGCGCCGGACAACTCACTCAATGTGTTTCGGGAACTGGCCCAAAGGCATGGCGTCGACCCAGACGATGCTCACGCGAGGTACAGGGAGTTACAGCCTTCCCTGGATCTTGGCGCGACTTCCTTGAGGGAGCTTTGCGCGGCGATTGGCATGGAGCAGAAGGCCTTTGAGCGAGAGTGGCGCGTGATGCATCCGGTGGATGGCGAAGTCCTTCGCACGGTAGAGACACTCCTGGCAAACGGACATTCCGTCGGGTTGGCAACGAATTTCTGCAGGCGCTTGCTCAACTTGCTGATGGAGAACTCTCCGGTGCTGTCACAGCTCCTGGTCTGTTGCTCGTCCGACATCGGGTTGACGAAGCCTTCCGCCGAATTCTTCCGCCGGGCTACAAAAATCATGGGTTCGCGCGAGATCGTTTTCATTGACGACCGCAGCGTGAACGTGGAGGCGGCACGGTGGTTTGGTTGGACGGCGATCCATGCGTCGGATGGATGGCTGGCACGATTTAGAAACACGTATGTCGCGGGCGCTTGAAGTTGTTCAATGCTCCGATACGAGAGGCCCATCCATTACGGCTTGTTGACCGCGGCCTACACCGCGACCTACCATGCCGGGGCTAATTTACGCCGCCATACAACCAAAGGGAGAATTTCATGGGCCTTCACCGGAAGTATGTTTTCTTTGTCGTCATACTGTCCGCATTGTCGGCCTATACGCTGCTCGGTGGGGCCCCTCTGGCGAGGCACAAGGACTAACCAGCAGCGAGCTTTCACGCTTGCGCTCTGTTGGCAGCGTCGAGCTGTCACCCGACGGCCGGCGCATCGCCTACACCGTGACCATGCGCGATCGGCCCGGCCGCCCCTACGGCCAACTCTGGATCATGGACGTCGCCTCGCAGAAATCCGCCCGCGTGGGTGGCGAAAAAGATTCCGGCGGCGGTCCGCTGTGGTCGCCGGATGGCAAATGGTTTGCGTTTCAGGGCGGCCAGGGCGAGAAGCACGGGCTGTTCGTGGCCCGACCGGACGGCTCTGATGTCACATTTCTCGCGTCGCTGAGCGGCACCAACAGCCCGCTGCCGGACACTGGTGACGAGGTGACCTGGTCGCCCGACAGTAAGCAGCTTGCGTTCATCTCCTCGACTCCCGGCCTGGAGGCAGTGGAAGCAACCGGCGACCCGATGGTGATCACGCGATATCTCTATAAACCCGACGCTGGTGAAGGAATGACCAGGTTCAACGACAATCAGCGGCTACACATTTTTGCGGTGGACGTGGCCACAAAGCAGGTGCGCCAGCTGACGCAAGGCAATTTCGACGAGCATTCCATTGACTGGTCGCCCGACGGCAAGGAGATTCTCTTTGCTTCGAATCGCGAGCCGAATCAGGATGAGTTTTTCAATTACGACATCTTCGCTTTGAAGGTTGCGGACAACAGCATTCGCCGACTGACCGCGACGGAATACAGCGAGTACGAGCCGCGGTGGTCACCGGACGGCAAGCGTATTGTCTTTCGCGGCACGCGCCGTGGATTGACCGACCGCGAGACGACCATGGAAGACACGCACGTTTGGATGATGAACGCCGATGGCAGCGATCGCCGCGAAATCGGCGCCGTCTTGGACAACCGCCAGGGTGCGCCGCGATGGGCGCCGGACGGCAGCGCCGTTTACTTCACTCTTCAGGAGCGTGGCAGCAACCACCTGGTGCGGTTGGCAATCTCGGGCGGCAAACCGGAATACGTGGTGAAAGACACCGGGGGCGTGGGCGGCTGGTCGGTGGGGAAGGACGGCTCGTTGACGTACGGTTTCGCGTCGCGACAAGACGCGGCGGAACTCTATCTCAAAGCGGGCAGCGGCGCGCCGCGCAAGCTCACGGACTTCAACGCGCAATTCTTCGCGGGAAAGCAAATTGCCGAAGTCGAATCATTCACGTTCATCAGCAACGACAACAAGTTCGAAGTCGAAGCATTTCTCACCAAGCCGCTGGGGATGACCGCCACATCGAAGCATCCTCTCATCGTCAATATTCACGGCGGGCCGCACGGGCAAAATGGTCCAGCGTTCAATTTTAAGAATCAGGTCTACGCGGCTCGGGGATGGGCCACGCTGAACGTCAACTATCGCGGCTCCACCGGCTACGGACAGAAATTCGCCGACGCCGTCTTCGGCGACCAGAACGGAAACGAAGGACAGGATGTTCTGTACGCGGTGAGTGCGGCGGTGCGCCGGTACCTATGGATTGACCGCGAACGCATGGGCATCGAGGGCGTAAGTTACGGAGGTCAACTCACCGACTGGCTCATCACCCAAACGAATGAATTCAAGGCCGCCGTGCCTATCGCCGGGATCGCTAACCTCGTCAGCTACAACTACATGACCTATTACAACCAGTATGAAGAGATGGAATTCGGCCAATTCCTGCACCAGGGCAACCTGATGGATGTTGCCTGGGAACGCTCCGCGCTTAAGCATGTCGCTGCCGCGCACACGCCCACGATGTTGATGCACGGCGAAAATGACAACGATGTGCCCATCGCCGAAGCCGAGCAGTTCTTCATCGCACTGAAAGACGTGGGCACGGAGGCAATTTTCGTGCGCTATCCGCGCGAAGGCCACGGGCTCGCCGAAACCAAGCATCAGATCGATTCCATCGACCGCTGCATCGCCTGGTATGAAAAGCACTTCCCGAAGTCAGGCACTGAAGGTGTCACGAACGTCCAGCCCTAGCGAAGGTTTCGCGCAGTCGGTTGCCCGTCACGTGCAAGACAGAGCAAGAATCCTCTAAATTGTCTTTGCTTGCCGAGTAGGGGCGCAGCATGCTGCGCCCCTACTCGAGACCATCGATCCGTCAGGGTCATTCTTGTCGCGTGCTGAATCTCCCACCGGCAAATGGCGGAGCTAAATAAAAAGAGGCCCCGGTTTGCCGAGGCCTCTTTCGCTAATTTCAATACAACGCCGTGGTTGCTCTTAAGCCTTCGCTTCGCTGCCCGCGGTCGCCACCGCCGCCACTTCTTCGCGTCCCGCGCGCTTGATGCGGGCGGCCTTGCCCTTCAAATCGCGCAGGTAATACAGCCGTGCCCGGCGAACTTTACCTTTGCCAACCACTTCAATGGAGCTGATCGTGGGGGAGTGCAGCGGAAAGATGCGCTCGATGCCAACGCCAAAACTGACCCGGCGCACCGTAAAGGTGGCGCTGGACGCCCGGCCCTTCTTGGAGATCACCACGCCCTCGAATGCCTGGAGGCGCTCCTTCACCTTCTCGCCTTCGCCTTCCTGGAGGCGGACGTTGACGCGTACGGTGTCACCGGCGCGGAACTCGGGAAGGTCTTTGCGCAGTTGCGCTTCATGTAACTTTCGAATTACCGGATTCATGTTCCTGTTTCCTTTTAGACCCACTCTGGCGGGGCCAACTCTTCAGACGCAATCCACAATTATAGACAAATCGTCATATTATTCCTAGCGGATTCGGACTACCGGTGAAGCCTTCCGCGTCTCTAATGGCTGGCGCGCTGGACGACAAGCTTGCAGCTAAGCCGGTGCCACCAGCGACGAATCCCGGCGAATGATGGCATCTGCAAAATGCTCCATTTCTTCCAACTGCGGGCTGAATTGCAGTAGCACCAGGTCAACACCGGCGGCTTCGAATTGGGTAAGTCGTTCGGCCACCTGTTCCGGCGTGCCGACGAGCCCAGACCGCAGGCCGCGGTTCGAAACCGAATAATCTTCCAGGGAAACGCGCTGCTCCAGTTGTGTTCCGGCAAGCCATTGCTGGTAATTTGCGTAGCCCGCCGCGGATTGCTGGACATCCGTGATGCGCCGCAGCTCGTCCTGAGCTTCGCGTTCCGTTTCTCGAACGACGGCATAGCCGGCGACCCCGAACTTGAGCGGCGGCAGATTGTGACGTGCGCGGCGTTCGCGGAGATCCACGATTTTCTCGCCGACGCGCTCCGGCGGATCGCCGTGCATAAGATAGGCGTCGCACTTCTCGGCGATCAGCTCTTTTGCCGCGGGAGACTCGCCGCCCGCGTAAAGCGTTGGCCGCGGCTTCGAAGCAGGCTTTGGCTCGAGCACATTATCGTCCACGCGGTAATACTTCCCGGAATACGAAAAATGGTCCTGCTTCCAGACGCCATCCAAAACGTCGAGCCACTCGCTGGTGCGCGCGTAGCGGTCGTCATGCTGTTCGAACGCGACGCCATACTTGCGCGCTTCGTCCGCCCACCACGAGGAAACCACGTTCAGCGTGAGCCGGCCATTGCTGATCTGATCGATGTTGGCCGCCTGCTTCGCGAGCAACGCAGGCAAATGAAAAGTCGGCCGTACCGCCACCATCAATTCGATTCGCTCGGTTACCGCGGCCAGTGCCGCCGCCGTGGACCAGGCATCAAGCGAAGGGGCTTCGGCGCCCTTGATATCGTTGAGATTGAGCTCCGCGATCAGCGTCAGGTCGAATCCAATCTTCTCGCTGCGCTGCGCAAGCCGCTTCACGTACGCCCAGCTTACCTCCATGTTTTCGTTTTCCACGTTGCGCAGCCAGCCGCCGAAAACGGGAAGCCAGTAGCCGTATCTCATCGCGGGCCTCCGCTCACCACCGCGCGTTCCGGGCGGCTCGCTTGGTGCTTTTGCGCCTCCGTGATGAGGAAGTCCGCCAACCGCGCGTAAGGATTGAAACCGATGACGCGCACCGGATCGGCAACAAAATTGGAAAGCGCGTTCACGTCGTAATAGAGTTGCCGCCCTGTGCGGTCGTCGATGACATATTCGATCCCGCCGACTTCCACCCCCGCGAGTTCCACAATTCGCTCCACCTCTTCGATCACCTGTCGCGGGGGCTCGTAGCCTTCCACTTTCATCCCGCTCTTCGGCGCGTCCACCGCACACGCAATGCGCGTCAGCTCTTCGCCTCGGGTGTTCTGGCAGATGTCCGCCGGACACAAGTTGTAACTCTCGCCGGTGATGTGAATCTGGATCGCATAGAGAAATTTCCCGCCAAGAACCTCGACGCGCGTAATGATTCCGTCGCGCGCCGTGAACGCTTCCTGCAGCAGCGCCGTGGAATCAATGCCAAAATAAAGGCGATTCGCTTCCATCGCGGCGCGCAACTCCTCCGGTGAGTTGAACCTTTCGATTCCCGCCCCACTGCCCCCAATGTTCGGCTTGATGACCACGGGATACCCGATAGCCTCCGCCGACTCAAGCGCTTGCAACGGATGATTGATGACACGCGCTTTCGGATACGGCAACCCCAGTTTTTCCAGGTTGGTCAGTTGCAGCGCTTTCGAAATCTCATGATTGAAGCAACGGTAGCCATTGACGACGCGCACGCCTTTACCTTCGAGGTGCGCAAGATAGTTGAGCGTATAGAAAATCCCGTGCCCCAGCCCCCGCTGCCACGCCGAAGGGCTCATGCGATTGAAAAGCAGCGAATACTGGCGCTCCGGCGATGCCACATCGTAGTTATGGTGCCGTGCATCAATCTTCAGCCACGGCACGCCGCGCTCATCCAATTGCTGAAACAGCGGCCGGAACCAGTCCGGATGCTCGTAGTAAATGGCGATGGGCTTTTCGAGCCCCAACCCGTTCCCATTCGTTTCCATACGCATCAAACCCCTCGTGTCCCTTTCGAATCGCTCTCGTCACAATCAAAAAGTGGCCGCTCGTCCTGCCCGCATTCTTCTAACCCGGCGAGTCCTCGAATTCCAGCGTCATATGGATTTCGTCCACGTACTGCTCGCCGATCTTGAGCGACCATGGTTCGGTTCCAAACACGCGAAACCCCATGTCCTTATAGAGATGCCGCGCCGCTTCTTGCGTTACGGCTACCATCAATCGAACGCAGCGTATTTCCGGTAGCGCTCTCGCCGACTCGACCACCTCCACCAGCATCGCCCGCCCGACGCCATGCCCGCGCGCCGCTGGAGAAACGAACACGCCCCAGACATGTCCGACATGCCGTCGCTTTAAGAGCGCATCCCGATAAAATCCCGTCATTCCCACCAGTTGTTCAGCATCGAACGCGCCAATCACAAAGTTTTCCCGGCCACCTAAGCGCAGCCGGGAAGCATATTCCTCGACGGTCGTCCGCTTGAGTTCCTCCAGCGATTCCGCAAACGAAACCGGATCCGTCTCCAGCGCGTGCAGCCGCAGCAGCCATAGAGACGGAGCGTCGTTTTCCGTCAGCTTCCGGATATTCATCAGCGGTTTTCTCCCTAATATTCAGCCTACCGGACCTGGGGCATTATTATTCCCCCTGTTACCGGGACGCTCGCGGCTTCCTGCTCCCGCCCAGCAAAGCGCTATGCGAGATCGGGTCGATTGCGCCTGGTTTTTTCCAGCGCTGCGGCGCGCCTCCACTTCGCCACCTCCGCGTGATTGCCGCCAATCAGCACTTCCGGAACGCCCCAGCCGCGGTACTCCGCGGGCCGCGTGTAATGCGGAAAATCGAGCAAGGTATGATTCGTAACTGCTGATTCCGGCTCCCTGCGGCCGCGCGCATTTATAGCTTCCGGCCGTAGGGGCGGGGTTTGCCCCGTCCGTTCCCCAGCAGAGGCCGTCGATTCCTGCTTTATCACGCTGAACGATTCATTTTGCGAGGAAGCTTCGTTTCCCAGCGCGCCTGGAAGGAGACGCGTGACCGCGTCGACCACAACCATCGCGGGAAGCTCCCCGCCGCTCAGCACGAAATCACCAATGGATATTTCGTCCGTAGCCAAATGTTCCGCCACGCGTTCATCAACGCCTTCGTATCTCCCGCAAATAAGAACAATTCGCTCCAACTGCGCGTAACGCCGCGCCGTTTCCTGCCGGAACAGCTTGCCTGCGGCAGACATCAGCACAATTGCCGTCTTCGGATCCATTGCGCCCGGCTTCGACGCATCTCCAACGCCGCGTCCCAGCAGAGACTCCACCGCTTCAAACAACGGCTCCGGCTTCAGCACCATACCCTCGCCACCCCCGAACGGCCGGTCGTCCACAGTGCGGTGACGGTCCTTCGTGAACTCCCGCAGATCCTGCACGTTCATTTCGACGAGCCCCGTCTCCCGCGCGCGGCGAAGTATTCCGTGATCGAACGGCCCGGCAAAAAACTCTGGAAATATGGTGATGAGATCGAAGCGCATTTAGTTTCAGTTTAACGAATGCCCTTCTCGCTTGTCATGCGAGCCATTTGAAGCGCGGCACCCACCTCGGCACCCGCCGGCAATACTCCTCATACTCCGCGCTGAATTTCTGCCTCAGCGCCGGTTCCTCGTATAGCACCACGAACAAATTCACACCCACAAAAAAAACCACCGCCAAATCCACGAGCGCCACGGAATGAAAGACCGTCGCTTCTCCCAGCATCACAAACGCAACGCTCCAATACATTGGATTCCGAACAATGCGGTACGGCCCCTCTACGACCAGTTTCTTCGGTGGATCCATGGGCAGCGGCGTGCCCTCGCCGCGCAGAGCGAAGCCCCAGAAAGCACAAGCGAAGTAAAGTGCGGTGCCTGCGGCAATGAACAGCCACCCCGCTGCGCCCGCTCCGCTCACAGCCGGCCGCGCGCCGCGAGGCAGCAGCCAGTAGGGCATCACCAGGGTCCAAAAACCCGGAATCAAAACAGTGAAGATCAGAGTGCGAATGACGGCAGACATCACCAGCAGCGTACACCCATCGCGCTATTCGCGGTTCAGGTCGCGAAGCCCCTCCGGCAAGTTGACGTCGATGCGCCGCGCAGCAGTGTCAATCTTGGCGCAGATGTCCACCGCCAGCGGAATCAAAACCTCTCCATGCGAAGTTTCCACTTCCAGCAACGGCGTCCCGGAAATCTCTTCCCCGGGAAATTGCACGTCGCGCACCGTCCCGAGAAGAGGCGGCGCTTCGGCAAGCGAGCACGGCGAGGAAGAAACGACCGGGACGAAGGCAGGATTCTCGAACACGGCACAGCCGATGAGGTCCGATACGAAATACTGTCCCGCAGGCAGCGTCACGCGCTGTTCGAACGGAAGCAGCACCCCGAGCCCGCGGAATTTTTCCGCTTCCGAGATGGAATCGACTCCCTCAAAATGAAAAACCGCCTGCCCGCGATGATTCTGGCTCAGCCAGCAGGATTTCAGCGAGATGCGGCGCGGCTCATTCTTGCCATCGGCATGTCCCACAAAAACTTCCCGCAATCGTGTCAGGCGCTCCGGAAAATCGGTTAGGATTTCAGCGGCAACTTCGCCCTTATTGCCGCGCGCCCGAAAGATGCGCGCGACCAGGACCCAGCGTGGAGTTTCAGGGCTCAATGGCAAGTAGGACCGCTCATCGGTCCACGGAAAGCATGACCGCCAAGCGGTCAATCTTCAAGGATTTCCAGCGTGAATCGCTTGTGCAGCTTCATCCCCGACGCACCCAGCAGCGTTCGCATCGCTTTGGCCGTCCGCCCCTGCCGTCCGATCACCTTTCCCAGATCCTCGGGATGCACCCGCAGTTCAAGCACGGTGACTTGCGACCCCTCGACGGACTTCACCTGCACGTCCTCGGGATGGTCCACGAGGGCCTTGGCGATGGCTTCGACCAACTCCTTCATAAGGCAAGGCACCTGGGAATGGCGCCCCCGGCGAAACCGGGAACGCGCAAATTTCAGGAAGGCGCTGCGACTATGCGATCTTCTGCAAACGGAGAAAGCTGCGCACCGTATCGCTGGGCTGCGCGCCCAGGCCGATCCAATACTTGATGCGCTCTGCGTCGAGCTTGATCTCCGCCGGCTTCTTCAGCGGATCGTACGTGCCCACCGCTTCCTTCACGCGGCCGTCCCGCGGCCGGGTCCTCTCAATGACCACCACGCGGTAAAAGGGCTTCTTTTTCTTTCCAATCCTTGACAGACGAATCGTTAACACTAAGTCAGTCCTCCTGAACCCATTTATTGTAGCTTGCCGCCGCTCCCCGCGGCAATGGAAGAGTGTGAGCGCATGCCGGGGCGCCGGGGCGTCCTTTTGCCGAGCGGTGCTCACCTACATCCCCCACGCTTGACAACAAGCTAGGGCTTGCGAATCGCGGGCGAGTTCCGGAGGCAGGAATTTCAAAGCCACGCTGCGCCCCAGCGTGGTGTCCTCCGCTTCGTACACCACGCCCATCGCGCCACCACCGAGCTTTCTGACGATGCGGTAGTGAGAAATGGTCTGACCAATCATGTGTTCGGCTGAGCCTTGGGCGGTTCTCTTGCGAGTTAAGCCATCCCAGGCTAGCTGACCCAATGCGTCAACGCAACGCGCGGGAGCCTGCGTGGACATGCCGAACTTGACGAATAGTCGGAATGATATGCTCTTGCTACCAAAATGAGGTGAACTTTGCAAAAGAGCCTTTTGGGGTTCGTGGGCGCGCTGCTCTGGCTTTTGGCTGCCGCCGGGAACGCGAGCCCTCAGAATCGCCAGCGGACCAAAACTCCGGTCGATGCCGTATTCGACGGGCTTGTCCAGCCCGATAATCCCGGCATTGCGGTGTTGATCGGTTACCGGGGAAAAGACAGTTTTCGGGCCTACGGTGTGCGCGATCTCCGTTCGAAAGCGAAGATCGACGCGCATTCGAATTTCAGGCTCGCTTCCTTCACCAAGCAGTTCACCGCCATGGCGGTCATGCTGCTGGTACACGACGGAAAACTGCGCTACGACGAAACACTCACGGAAATATTTCCCGATTTTCCTTCATACGGAAAACCGATCACCATTCGAAACCTGCTGAACCACACTTCCGGATTGCCCGACTACGAAGACTTGATGGACGCGGAGGAAAAAGCGAAGGGAACGATTTGGACACCGGAAAAACAAATTCAAGAAGCCGAAGTTTTGGAATTGTTGAAAAAAGAAAAAAACGGAAAATTCGCGCCGGCGACGAGCTGGTCGTACAGCAATTCCGGCTATGTCGTGCTCGGTCTCATCGTCGCGAAAGTTTCAGGAAAAACTTACGGCGAATTTCTTCGCGCGCATATCTTTGCGCCGCTAAAAATGAATCACACCATCGTCTTTCGAAAAGGAAAAAACGAAGTCGCGAATCGCGCGTTCGGCTACACCAAAGAAAACGACGCGCTCAAAGAAACTGATCAGAGCGCAACTTCCGCGACGCTGGGGGACGGCGGCATTTATTCCAATCTCGAAGATCTCGCCAAGTGGGACGACGCGCTGCGCAATCACACTTTGCTGAGCGAAAAAGAATTTCAGCCTGCGCTAACGCCGGAGAAACTCGCAGACGGCTCCGAGCCCCACTGGCCCAAGGAACCCAACGACGACAATCTGCATCCCGGCAAGCCCGTTGCTTACGGCTTCGGCTGGTTTCTCGATCCGTATCAGGGACGCCAGCGGATGTGGCACACGGGAAGCACGATGGGCTTCCGCAGCGTGATCGAACGATTCACCGATGGCAGCGGCTTGACCGTAATTATTCTGTGCAATCGCAACGACCTCGACCCAGAGAAGCTGGCGATGCAGGTTGCCGATCTAATTTTCAAAGAACAAAATCTTCTCCGCTAAAGCGGCGACGCTACAGATTCATCACAAGCCGGCGAGTTTGCCGAGACCTTTCATTTTGGTGCGGGCGGCCAAGGCGCCGTATTGCTTCATCATGGTGCGCATTTGCAGGTATTGCTTGAGGACGGTGTTGACGTCCTGCACGGTGGTGCCGCTGCCCTTGGCGATGCGCTTGCGCCGTTTGCCGTCGATGACGTTGTGGTCGCGGCGCTCCTGGTTGGTCATGGAATTGATGATGGCTTCGACGCGCGTGAGCTGGCCCTCGTCGACTTTCGCATCTTTGGGAAGATTCTGGAGCGGGCCCATCTTGGGGAGCATGTCGACGATCTTTTCGAGCGGGCCCATCTTGCGAATCTGCTTGAGCTGGTCGCGGAAATCTTCAAGCGTGAATTCTTCCTTGCGGAGCTTGCGCTCCAGTTCGGCGGCGGCCTTTTTATCGACGGTCTGTTCCACTTTTTCGATGAGCGACATGAGGTCGCCCATGCCGAGAACACGGGAGACGATGCGCTCGGGATAAAAACCTTCGAGGGCGTCGTATTTTTCGCCGAGGCCGACAAACTTTACCGGCGCGCCGGTGACTTTGCCGATGGAGAGCGCAGCGCCACCACGAGCGTCGCCGTCCAGCTTGGTGAGGATCACGCCGGTGAGGCCGAGGCGCTTGTGAAATTCGCCAGCGGAGCGCACGGCGTCCTGACCGATCATGGAATCTGCGATGAAGAGCATTTCGCTGGGCTGAAGTTCCTTCCTCAGCATGCTCAGTTCGTTCATCAAATCGTCGTCGATATGCAATCGGCCGGCGGTGTCCACGAGAACGACGTCGCTGGCGGAAAGTTTGGCTTCCTTGATGGCGCCTTTGACGATTTCGAGCGGCTTGTCCGTGCCAGTGCCGGGCCAGACCGCGGTGCCGACGGCTTTCGCGACTTGAGCGAGCTGTTCACGCGCGGCGGGGCGATAGACGTCCGTGGAAACAACGAGCGGACGGTGGCCATGTTGCGAAAGCCATTTGGCGAGTTTGCCCGTGGTGGTGGTTTTGCCGGAACCTTGCAAGCCGACAATCATCCAGACCGACGGCGGGCGCGAAGCGAAGATCGGCTTGGCATGCTTTCCCAGCATGGCGGCGAGCTCGTCGCGAACAACCTTGACGACTTGCTGATCGGGCGAAAGTTGCAGCATGACTTCGCTGCCGATCGCTTTTGCGCGGATGTTGGCGAGGAGTTCATCGGCCACGCCGACGTTGACGTCGCCTTCGAGCAGGGCTTCGCGGATTTCAGCGAGCGCGACGTCCAGGTGCTCATCGGTGAGCTTGCCCTGTCCGCGCAGGTTCTTGAAGGTGCGTTGCAGCTTTTCTGTAAGGTTCTCAAACATGGCTCGTGCTAAGGACTCATCCTTTGCCCTTCAAGGATAGCAGGGTGGGGACGGAGAATGTACGTCCGTGGTCTGCACTCGATGACATCAACCAGCCACGTAGAGGCCGTGAATGTCAGAGAAACTTCACGAGCGCGTCGGTGGTCTCCTTGGGGTTTTCCTCGAGGATCCAATGGCCGGTGTCTTTAAGCACGACAACGGTTACATCCGAAGCCACCAATTTCATCTGTTGCCCGAGGACTTCTCCGAGGGCCTTCTCGCCGCCGATCGCCAGTACCGGCATGGTCAACTTGGTCTGGGAGAGTTGGGCGAAATCCTTCGCGGCTTGCGGGAATGAAACGAAGTAGCCCCAGCCCGCGCGTATGCGGCCCGGGCGAGCGTACGCGGCAGTGTAGGCTTTCCGATCGCCTTCCGATAGCGAGCGCGTCTTGTCGGCGGCGAAATTGTTCCAGTAGTGCTCGAAGTACAGGCGCTCGCGTCCTTGCACTAAAGCCTCGGGGGTCGGCCCGTTAATGCCAGAAGCCCGGGTTGTTGTAGACCGCCTCCCACTCTCCCACACCGGGAAGAAAAGCATCCATCACAACCAGTTTCTCCACTTCCGCGGGGAACTGCGCGGCGTAGGCATAGGCGACCATGAGGCCGATGTCGTGCCCGACCACCCTGGCTTTCTGGACTCCGAGCGAGCGGGCGAGCCCGTGAATGCGGATCGCAGCAGTCTTCATGTCCAGGCCGTTCGCGGGGATCTCCGAGTCCCCGATGCCAGGCAGGTCCGGGGCGATCACCGTAAATCTCTCGCCGAGCAGAGGGAGGATGGGTGTCCACATGCGCGAGGTCTCCGCGTAACCATGCAGCAGGATCAGCGCAGGGCCGTGACCACCCGTCGTGTAATGCAGCTTGACGCCATCGATCTCCGCGGTGCGCGAGACGAAGGACTTGTCTGGTGTGTCCGCCTTCGCCGAGGCCGAAAGGGAAGCGGAGAAGAAAAGCAGGCTGAGCACAGACAGGATTGGAAACAGGTTGAGAACGCGTTTCATGGAAAGCTCCTTTTGTGGAGGGCACATTATACGCGGATAGAGGCGGCGGGGCTTCAGAACCTAGCTGGTGCTAGCTGGCGGCAGCTGGTGGCTCGACTCTAGGGGCTGGACGAAATTTAGAAAGACGCCACCGCAGGAGTAGAATCGAAGTTGTTATGGAGAAGCATCCACAAGAGACACCACCGGCAGCGATGGATCCGCACGAGCCTGCTCCTCAGGAAGAAGCGCTGGACATTGTTGAAGAAGCGTCCATGGAATCTTTCCCTGCGAGTGACCCGCCCGCCTGGAATGCAGGCAGTACAAAGCTGCAATTGCTGAAACGCAAGCAGACGGCGTGATTGGCGGTCCGGCGGAGCGCGAATCGTCGTGCCGAGATGGGGCGCAGCATCGCGGCAAAGGCCGGGATAGGTGCTGGGCCCCTACAATGAGAAAAGGGCGACTGGAGTTTCTCTTCATGTTATCGATTCGTGCTGCCACGGTGAACGATGTGGCTCTGCTGAAGGCTCTGATATTCGAACTGGCGGAGTACGAACGGAAACGGGACCAAGTGGTGATTTCCGAGGCGGACCTGGTGAGAGACGGCTTCGGGCCGCAGCCGAAGTTTCGCGCGCTGATCGCGGAATGGGGCGGGCAAGCGGCGGGATACGCTTTGTTCTTTGGCTTTTACTCCAGTTGGGAAGGGCGTCCCGGGCTGTTCCTGGAAGATCTGTTTGTACGGCAGACCTTTCGCGGCAAGGGAATCGGCAAGGCGCTGCTAGCAAACGTGGCCGGGATTGCGAAGCGCGAGAATTGTTACGGCGTACGATGGGAAGTGCTCGATTGGAATCAACCGGCGATCGACTTCTACAAGAGGCTGGGCGCTACATTCCTCGATCAGTGGAAATCCGTGCTGCTGACGGGAGATGCGCTGGAGCGCGCGGCAGAAGCGAACTAAGCTCCGACATCTCAACGAAGTCTAAAGACGCGGACTTTTCACCCAAACTGTTTCGGGACGAGCGTTAGGGTTTGTGTTTGGCGCTGTGGCCGAGGGCTACGAGGAAGATGGCGCTTTTGCCTTCGGCGTGGGGAGAAAAGAAGCGGGTGACGTCGTCGTCGAAAAAGGTGAGGCCCGTGGCACCCAGACGCTGGGCGTACGCCGCGAGATAGAGCTTGCCGCCGAGAATGCCGGCTTCGAGTTGCACGGCGCGATAGCCGCGGTTGCCGAAGCGCTGCAAAATGGGGCGCAGGTCGGCGAGGAAAAAGATGTCCACGGCGGCGTCGGCGGGCAGCTCCTGCTCCAGGCCGAGGTAGCCGGCATCGGCGCGGAAATTTCCTTGCTTCAGGGACTCGAGCACGCCACGGTCGCGATGGAAGACGTAGGCTCCGGGCGGGAGCCCTTCGACCTCGTGGATAATTAGATAGAGATCATTGAGCTGAGTTCCCGGCGGATCGAGAAAATCCCCCGGGACGCCGCGGGTGGCACGGTCCAGCATGGTGGAAAGTTGCGGCAGGGTGATGGGGCTGCGGGCGAATTTGCGGGTGGAACCGCGGCGCTGGATAACCTGCTCGATGGGGTCGCGCGGCATTTCGGCGTCGGACAAAGGTTGCAGCTGAATGACTGGTCCGGTGGGCGGCGGAAAGTCTGTAACAGGAGTTTGACCGCGCCACGCGTGCACTTCTTCGCCGGAATCGAGCGAAGAGGCGGCGTGCATTTCTCGCATAAGGGGATAGTCCACCTCGCGTTGAGAGAGCGGGACGGTCTCTAGGCGAAGCGGGGGAATTTCTGCAGGAAATGGCGGCAGGGGAGCCGCGACATAGCCGAGGGCCACGAGGGAGAAAGCTACCTCACGCTGGGGATCGACATCCAGCAGGCGATTAACGCTGGCGTCCACAAAGCCGCACACCACGCGGGCAGGCAAACCGAGGGCGGTGGCGACGGCGAGCAGGTTGGCGAGGAGAGTGCCGTTGTCCCAGCCGAAATGGCGGTAGGTGCGGGCCTGATATTTCCAGGCGTTGCGCCAGTAGGTACCGGTGCAAACGATGGTAAGCGGGGCGTGGGCGATGGCTGGTTCACCGCCGGTAGCTTCGAGCAGGACCCGGCGATGATCTCCCGCGCGCAGCCGGCGCAGACCGAACTCGGCGGGAGCGAAGTGGTAGACGCCAGCCTGCAAGTCGGCGAGATCACTGCAAACGAGATAGAGCTCGACTTCGTAGAGCGCTCCGGTGCAGGCGGCGGCGCGGAAGTAGAGTTCGCCGCCGGGATATTTCCTTTTGCGGGTGATGCCGGCGGAGAGGTAGAGGAGCTGGGCCACCGCTTCCAGATCAGGAGATGCGTTGGTCTGGGCAGGGACGCCCTCGGCTATGGCGGAGAGGGCGGCGACTCCGGTTTGGCGCAGCTCAGCGGGCAAGCGCATGGGCTCCAGCGAGGGATAAATCTTGAACGGCAGAGGCTGGTTGGACCAATCCATAAAATGAGGGTTGGTGCGGATGCTGGTGTAGGAATGTTTTGTGGCGTCGTGATAGGTCCGAGCGGCTTGGGGATTGCGGTTGTCAGTCATGGTGGCGATGGGCCGTCATCAAAGTCGAAATGAAGCATATCAGGTTGAGGCGTCGCGACGTTCGAACGAGGGACGCGCAAGGCTGTGGTAGACTATCGCTTTTCGCGCACGTCCTGCCCCCGCAGGGGACCGCGATCATCGTAGGGAGGCACTTTCTGTATGTTTTCTTGGTGCTTGCGTGTCGTTTGTCTCATCCTCCTCATCTCCGGAACGGCCTACGGCCAAACGGCTATCGAAGGTGCCGTGCACGACGCTGCGGGCCGCGTCGTAGCCAAAGCGTCCGTCTCTCTGCAGCATAAGGATGGCGGAACCGCTCTAAACACTGTCTCGGACAGCGATGGAAGGTTTCGTTTCTCGGGCGTGGAAGGCGGGGCGTACACATTGGGAGTGGAGGCTGCGGGCTACTTCAAGGCTACCTACGAATTTGTGCTGCGCCCGCGCCAGCCGATTTCTCTCAACGTGGATCTGCAAGAAAAACAAACCGTGCGGGAAAGTGTCGAGGTGCAGTCCAACTACCTGACCGTCGATCCTGAGAAAACCGGGAGTTCTTACACCTTCACGCGGCAGGACCTCGAGCGGCTGCCTGAGTCGATGCTGGAGAGCACGAACGACCTGGTCAACAACCTGATGCCCGGCGCCAGCGACAGCCACGACAATTTTTTGGCTGTGCGAGGGACGGAGTTCTCGCTGCACGAGTTCGTCAACGGAGTCTCCTTCCTCGATAACGTGCAACCGCAATTTTCTCCCGGCGTGAGTCCGCAAATCTTTGAGACCGTGGACCTGATGACCGGCGGATTCACGCCCGAATACGGCAACCGTTTCGGCGGCGTGCTGGACATCACGACGCGATCCGGCGCCGAGCTCGCCGGACACGGCGATGTGAATTTCCGCGGGGCCACTGTCGATAATTATGATCTCAATGCGGACTACGGCGGGCAAACAGGCAGATTGGGCTACTATTTCTTCGTAGACGGGTTCACCTCCGGGCGCTATCTTGACCCGCCCGAGCCGAAGGCGCTCTATGATTTTGGCAAAGGCTCTCGCGCCACCACGCAATTCGACTGGCGTGCCGGAAACAACGATTCGATCAAACTCCTGCTGATGGGCTCCGGCACCAATTTTCAGCAGCCCAATATTACCGATGACCAGGCAGTCGGCCGCGATGCGCAGCGGCATCTTCGCCAGTACACCGCGATTCTCGGATGGCTCCACACGTTTTCTCCGCAAACGCTGCTGCACACTTCCGTTTACGAACGCACGAGTTCCGATCAGGTTTTGCCGACGAGCGACCCGGTCACGCCACTTTCGTCGGCGTCGCGCTCGTCCTTTACGCTCGGCATCAAGAGCGATCTCTCACACTCTTGGCGCGGTCATTTCTTCAAGACGGGAATCGACCTCGTCCGGCTGCGCGAAGGGGAAAGCTTTTTCTTCGACGGCCGTGGTGACCCAGAGGTTTTCCCTCCGTTCCAGGGTTGGGGCAAGGGCGGGCAAGCCAGTTTCTACGTGCAAGACCATTTCTCGCCCGTTCGAAACCTGACCGTGGACCTGGGCTTTCGCTACGACCATTTCGACCTCGTGGACGCGGACCAGCAAGCCAGCCCGCGCGTTGGCCTGGCGTACCACATCGCAAAGACCAAGTCCGTGATTCATGCCGCCTACAATCGCTTGTTTTCGCCGCCGCCAATCGAATACTCGCTGCTCGCCAGCTTTATCGGGCACAACGCTGTCGATCCGAGCCTGCGTGTCGGCAACGTGCGCCCATACTCGCAGCACTACTACGAGGTGGGTTGGGCGCAGGAGGTCGCACCGCGCGTAAGCCTGGAGCTCAATGCTTATCTTCACACCGGCCGGAACAGTTTCGAAAACCACGAAATTTCGATCTCGCGGATTTTTGTGCCCATCAATTTCGATGCCGCTCGTTCGAAAGGCATCGAGTTCGTTGCGAACATGCGTCAACTCGAGCGCCTGGGAATTTCAGCGCGATTCCAGTATGCGCTTGCGAAAACTTACTTTTACGGCCCGATCACCGGAGGTTTCGCCGGCGACGTACTGCTGGTCGCAGGCGAGCGAATCATTCCGGCCTTTGATCAGACGCACACGGGGACAGGGCAGATTTTTTATCACAACCAGTGGCGGGGATTTTGGGCGGGAAGCGCGATGCGCTACGGCAGCGGGACGATCGTCGAACACGGCCCGCGCCTGCCGCAACATTTTACGGCAGACCTGGCGACGGGACTGACGCTCTGGAAGACCGAGCCACGCTACTTTGATCTGGAGTTCGATGTCACCAACGTCAGCAACAGCATCTACAAAATTGCCAAAGAGAGCGAAGAGATTCCCATCCAGTACGCGCCATCACGCACCGTGGGCGGTAGCTTGAAATTCCATTTCTAAGTACGCGCAGCTGCCGGTGCTGTCGTGTCTACCAACTCCCGTCAAAAAAAGGGAAGGCCAACACCCGGTTGAATCTTAAGACGCGCCGAATGCGGGCCGAGTTACAGCGGGCTTGCTCAGAAATTCGTGGCGGGCGCTCCGACCGGGCGGGGCGCCCACCAGGGTAAGGTTAGCTCTTCGGTGCCCAGGCTGAAGCGATCAAATCATGATCAAAAGCCGGCGGCACCTGCTTGAAGCAAGCGTAGCGATAGAGCGCCGCGTTGAAGATGCCTCCCACTGCGGACATGAAAACCGAGAGCAAGAGGAAATAAAGAATCATCAGAACCGTGCCGACGATTAGGCCCGTGATGCCGCCCAGAAACATGGCAGCGAGCCACAAACCGATGCCGGGCAGCATGAGAACCATAGAAACCATGCTGAGGCTGAAGCCGCCCATGACCTTTTCTCCCCAGGTGTCGCGGAAGAGCTTGGAGGAGCGCTTCACCGCTTCGATAGGGGTGAGGTCCTCGAAAGCCAAGACAGGGACCACGAAGTAGCAGGCCAGGGTCCAGGCGATGCCGATGATCCTCATGATAATGCGTCCGATCAGGCCCATGCGCTCTTCCACGGTGCGCAGGATGACGCCGACGGTCGCGGCGACGAGCGCCCATTGAAAAATGGTGCCCTTGCGCTCCCAGGCCAGTTCGATGCCGTCGCGGAACGTCCAAGTGCCGCCCACCAAGCGGCTATTGGCGACGCCGACGAGGGCCACGTTGAAGAACACGATCACGAAATAATTCACAACGTACAAGGTGAACATGCCGAGCAGGAACACCGGCGACTGGTTCGCATTGAACCGTTCACCAGCAGCCAGGGCCGCGGCCCTGGCCGGCAGCATTAGGAACGCCCCGCCAGTGGCAATTACGGCCGTGACAACAAAACACGCCAGGGCCGAGAGAACCGGGAACAGCATCAATTGTTTGTCGGAACGAAGAATGGCGAAGCTCTGCTTGACGAGCTGCCAACTACGAGAAAACTTACCCATCACACCCTCCTCGTAATCGTAAACGAACGAACGGTGGCCTGAGAATAGTTTGGCGGGAAGACCTGCCGGCTCCAATAGTACGTTCGATGCAAGCCCTCCGTACAGGTAACGCTTCCGACAAACGGGTTGGTCCGTCCGCGGCCGCGATTCGGGGGCACTCGGCATTCTGGCACCCGAATCGCCCCAGACCGACTCGCACGCCGCCGCAAGTCACGGCGCGCGGAATGCCGGTTGTGATGGGCGGACTTCCCGCGTAGAATCCGCGGAACTCGCTCTGTGGAGGGAATCGTGATCGATCGCCGCGGATTTTTGTCTTCATTCGCAGGTGTTGCTGGCGCCGCCAGTGCGCTCGGCTTGCCGCCGAAGTGGAACCCGCTGTTCGAACAGGAACCGCCGAAACTGCCGGACGCCGCACTCTATGGTTCGAACGAAGAAGGGTACTGGACCGAGCTGCGCAAGCAGTTCCTGATTCCTGCGGATGAAGTTTATCTCAACAATGGGACGGTCGGATCGTGTCCCCTGCCGGTGCTGCGCGCGGTTTTCGACGGCTACAACGATACGGAAAAGATGGCGCAGACCGATCCGGAAGATTATCCGATCTGGGGTTATGGCCCGTGGAACGAGTTTCGCGACCCGCTGGCGGAGTTCGCTGGCTGCACGCGCGATGAGCTCGCTCTGGTGCGCAACGCCACGGAAGCCAACAGCTACATCGCCAACGGCCTGGACATGAAGCCGGGCGACGAAGTGCTGATGACCGACCAGGAGCACCCGGGAGGCGAGCACCCCTGGAATCTGCGCGCCAAGCGATATGGAATCGTAGTGAAAAAGATAACGCTGCCGAAGCCGGTGCCAAATGCGGCGGCGGTGCTGAGTCTTTTCAATGATGCGATCACGCCGCGGACGCGCGTGCTGTTCTTCAGCCACATCACCACGGTCACGGGTGTGGTTCTGCCGGCCAAGGAACTCTGCGCGTTGGCGCGTTCGAGGGGGATTCTCTCCGCCGTCGACGGCGCGCACGTCGTGGGAATGATGCGGCTGAACCTGCACGAACTGGGCTGCGACATGTACACCTCCAGCCCGCACAAATGGCTGCAGGCGCCGAAAGGCAGCGGGTTTCTGTATGTCCGAGACGAGGTGATCGACCGGCTGTGGAACACCATCGTCACCGCCGGCTGGGACGAGCCGAAGCTGCGCGCGGAGCGCTTCCAGCGCATCGGCAGCTCCAACGTGCCCGCGCTGTGGGGCATGCGCGCGGCGGTGCAACTGGCAAATCAGATCGGGATGGAGCGGATCGAACGACGCCACCGCCAGATGGCGGATGCCATTTTGAAAGAGATGGTGCAGCGCGGCGCGGAGTCCTGGACGTCGCCCGATCCGGCGCTGCGCTGCGCGATTGCGTCGGTCAACGTTGTGCCGATTCAGATCTATGAGCTTGAGAACTGGATGTGGAAGACAAAGAAGATCCGCATTCGCGGCGGCGGACCATCGAAAATCCGGCTTTCGACGCCTTACTATCTGCTGCACAAGGATGTGGACCGGTACCTGGCGGCGTACGAGGAATACCGGCGCGAGAAAAAGCTTGCCTGAAGCGGTGCTCGGTGCGCACGGCAAGCGATTGGAGTCCGTCATCGTTTCTTGACCCTGTGCGCAAGGGTCGAATACACTACTAAATTCGGAACCAGCCGCTGAAGAGGCTAGTGGGCTGTTCTGCCGTTGCGGGTGAAAGAGACTGCCCCGCGATCGCGTACTACAAAGGGGGATTGT
>WNFR01000543.1_pt1 | contig 38223 bp, 35 predicted proteins | sample 5400221 | NCBI WGS metagenome assembly WNFR01 (sample SAMN13153357, study PRJNA577476) | soil metagenome | isolation source: 40 cm soil under Madrone tree | place: USA:California | collected 2016-06-14 | reverse complement strand
ATTCCACAAGTCTCCCCGCCCGCCGCCTGTGGCCGCCGTCCCCCAGTGGGCCCCCCTCGTGCCGGAACCCCGGGGCGACCGTCTGGTCGTGCGATTCCGCATGCCCGACGCCCACTCGGTCGCCATCGCGGGCGATTGGAACGCCTGGCGAACGGTGCGGCTGCGCCCCCTGGGCGACGACGTCTGGGAGGGCACGTTGGTGCTGCGCCGCGGATTGTACCACTTCAACCTGCAGGTCGACGGATCGGACTGGGTCGTGCCCAACGGTGTGGCGACAGTCCCGGACGGGATGGGTGGGATGGTGGCGGTACTAGTCGTACCGTAAGGCTAGACGCACAGACGCGCAGACGCACAGTTGCTTGACGGCGGTTGCATCGGCCCCTACTGTCGGGGCGGCGTGCTGGTCGCTCTTCTCCCTCCCTGAGGTCACTATGGGCAAGATCAACTGGGGTCGCGTGGTGCTGGGCGGGCTACTGGCAGGGGTGGTGCTGAACATCGTCGATTTCCTGACGTACGGCGTGTGGCTGAAGGCGGACATGGCGGCCGCGATGACGGCGCTCGGCAAGTCGCCGGCCGCGATGGACAGCGCCATTCCGCTGTGGGTGGCGCTCGATTTCGTATCCGGGATCGGCCTGGTATGGGTGTACGCGGCCATCCGGCCGCGGTTCGGCGCGGGAGTCAAGACGGCGGTGATTGCGGGGCTCGCCGTGTGGTTCTTCGTCGGCCTGCTGCACGCGATCGGCGAAGCGCCCATGGGCATGATGCCGCAGCGCCTGATGACGATCGGCACGTGCGTGGCGCTGATCTCGATTCCTGTCGCGACCGTCGTGGGGGCGTACGTCTATAAGGAAGTCTAAGAACCACAAGTAGGAAAAAATGGAGGGGCGCAGCGTGCTGCGCCCCTCCATTTCTTTACTCATCTCCACTCAGGGACTGAGCGGCGTGCACGTTATCAGGTCGCCGACCGTTTGGGGTGCCAGGTTGCGGGCGTCACACTCCGGGAACGGCACCGGCATCGCCTCGGGCACGTTCCCCCCGGCCACAGCCGGTGGAATGGTGGCGAGCAAACCGAAGCGCCGGGCATCGATCCAGCGCGTGCCCTGCTCCCACAAGAGCGAGTAGCGCCGCTCGTACAGGAGGCCCGCGATGAACGCCGCGTCGGTCGAGGCGATCGTGAGCGTCGTCGGCGGGAGCAGACCCGACTTCGTGCGCACGTTGTCGAGGTCTAACAGGGCATTGGCCTTGGCCCCGGTAAACCAGCTCGCCTCGGCCCGGAGCAGCAGCAGCTCCTCGTCCTTGATAATCGGAATCGGGCGACCGGCGTCCGCTGCACCGTTGGAGAAGTACAGCGTGAACTTCAGCACACCCGGGATCGAGATGCCACCGAGGATCTGGGGAACTTCCGCCGGAGCGATCTTGTCGAGCACCCGCTGATCTTTGGAGCCACCAGCTTGGTTCTGCGCATCGACGGTGTCGCTCGTCAAGGCGAAGTACGTCGCACCATCCAACGGCTCTGACAGACCGTTGGTCTGGTCACCCGGGTCAGTGGAAAAGTCGAGGTGGGCGCCGGTTTGGAAGTCGGCGGCCACAGTGCTCAAAAACGTCTGCCCCAAAGCGGTGAGCGCCGCCGCATAACAGGTATTTGGCGTCCCGCCGCAGCCGTTCAGCGCCGTCGCCCGCAGCACATTGGCCTTAGCCGCGAGTGCGCGGTTGAACTTCAGGAAGTTCGCCGGCGTGGCGAAGGCAGCGAGTCCCGGCGGGATCGAGAACGGGAAGGCGGTCGAGCCGGCGGTGGTAAGATCGGTCGCCGCGGAGTTCAACAGGCCGAGGATATACCCGTAGACGCTGTCCTCGGTGACCCACGGCGCCGGGCCCTGATCGACGGTGCGATCCACGTCCACCGGAGCGCCGAGCTGCGCGCGCGTCTCGATGATGTACAGGAAGGCCAGCGCCTTGTAGGTATTCGCCATGCCGCGTGACGCCGCCCGCTCAGCGTCGCTCAGCAGATTGGGGCCCGTCTGGGACGTGTTGTTTGCAAGCGCTTGGAGGTAGATGTTGGCGGTGCGGATGCTCTGATAGCGGTCGAGCCACTGCGTACCGCCGAAGGAGCCACCCCCCTGTACCGGCCCGAAGAAGGGCTCGGCGTAATCGGGCTGGTTGTTGCCCGACAGATTGATGCCCTCCCGCCCCATGGACCCTAACCGCCAGATGAAACCCTCCATGCCCGTCCGGGCGCTGGACATCACCCCCGTCGCGGCGGCGGTGAGCTTGTCGCGTGTGGGATTGGTCAGCAGATCACCAAGCGTCGGCTGGTTGGTGTTGAGAATGTTGAACTCACAGGCCGCCAGAACGAGGAGGCCGGCCGCGATCGCGAAGCGTCTCGTGCGCATGGTCAGAACCCCGCCTGGATGGTGAAGAAGAACTGCCGCGACGGCGGATAGGGCCCGAGGTCGATGTTGCGCGTGATCGCCTGCTGGCCGTAGTTGGAGACCTCGGGGTCGTACCCGGTGTAGTCCGTCTTGGTAATGAGGTTCACGCCTTCCACGCTGACCCGCGCCGACCTCGCCCCGAACGCGTTGGCCAAGTGATCGGGGAGATCGAGAGAAATGCTCGCGTTGCGCAGCTTCAAGAACGAGGTGGACTCCACGAATGGGCGGGCATCACCCGTGTTGTTGCACGCATCGTATCCCGCCTGCCCGCGGGGCGACGAGAAGTCGGGGGCGAGGCCGTTGCAATCGTACAGCGACAGGGTCTGGTTTTGCGCCACGCCGCCGTACTGCCAGTCCAACATGAAGGACATGGTCAGGCGGTGATACGTGAACTGGTTCGTGGCCGCCCAGCGGAACTTCGGATTCGCCTGGCCGAGCGAGATGGTGTTGCCGAGATCGTCCACACCGATGATCTGGGTGATGGGCCGTCCGACCTGGACGAAGAACTCGCCGTACGAGAGGCCGTAACCCGCGTTGGCAGGCCGGAAGCCCTGGGCACCCCCGGGGAGGTTCAACTCGAGTACCCGGTTCCTGATGCTGGTGAAGGTGGTGCGGAAGATCCAATTGAAGTGCTCGCGCTGGATCGGCGTGATCCCGGCCGCGATCTCGATCCCTTCGTTCTTGATCTTGCCGCCGTTCAGGAACTGCAAGCCGAATCCCGTGGACGGCGCCGGCGTCACGGGCACGAGCAGGTCGCTGGTCTTGCGCTGGAACAGGGTGAGCTCCAGGCTGGCCCGACCGCGGAGCAGGCTCGCGTCCATACCGGCCTCGATCTCGCGCGTGCGCTCCGGACGAATGTCCGGGGCACCGGCTATGTTGCCGACGACGGTGCCGACGTGGCCACCGATCACCTGGCCGCCCTGCAGCGTCGTGAACTTCTGGCCGAACAACGGCTGGTTGCCCGTCTCGCCGTAGGCGACGCGCAACTTGACGTCGCTCCCTTCCCCGAGCAGGTCCGGGAAACGGTACGAGCCCGCCGCCTTCGGGAAGAAGTAGAACTTGTCCACCTCGCCGTTGGCGCTCGAGCGCTCGGCGCGCACGCCTGCGGAAAGCAAGAGCCGCTCTCGCAGGCCCAGCCATTCCTCCTGGCCATAGAGACCGATGGTTCGCTCGTGGGTGAGCTCTTCGAACGCCTGCAACACCGAGCCCTGATTGACGTTCTGCTGGCCCGGGAGGAGCCCGTTCGCCGTGATCCGCGCTCGACTGAGCCGGCGATCCTCCCATTGCACGCCGGCCGACGTCGTGGTCTTAAAGCTGCCGCTCGTCGGTGTGTAGGCGTGGATGGCGTTCAAGTTCCAGTTCGTGAACCGGCTGTCGGCGTTGCCCAGCGTCGATACGCCGGGGTTCGTCTGGCTCGCCTGGAAGTACAGCTCCGGCGGTGCGAACACTTCGTTCTTCTGGTTGAAGAAATCGATGCCGCCGGCACCCACGAGCTTCAGGCTGTGGTTGGCGGTCGCGACCGCCTGGTACGTGGCCGTGACTCCGCCCGTGAAACGCGACGCGGTCTCGTCGTTCTTGCCGAGCGCGATGTTCTGCAGCGGATTCGATTGCAAATAGCTGATGCCCGGCTCTGGGAACGCCCCGTTGACGGGGGTGATCGGAATGAAGCCGGGAATGTAGGCGAGCGCATAAGTGATGCTGGCGCCGTTGTTGTCGTTGTTCGTGAACCCGCGCTGCGTGTTCGTGTGATTGAACGCGGACGTGAAGGACACGTTGAACCGGTCCGAAAAGGCCTGATCTACATTGGCCCGTAGGGTCTGACGCTGGAACCCCGTGTTCCCAATGATCCCGCCGTCGCCCTTCACGTTGCCCGACAGGAAGTAGCGTGTTTCTCCTGCGCCCCCCGACACGTCAAGCTGCGTCTCGTAGTTTATGGGCTTCTCGCCCGCCACTTCGCGCAGGTGGTCGTAGGTGGGCAACTGGCCGTTAACGAGGTAGGAAAGGATCAGGGCGCGCGCCGTCGAGTCGTCCTTGACGTTGCCGGAGCTCGCGTACAGAGCCTTGGCGCTCGTCGTGTCGAAGACGCGCGTGTCGAACCCGCGCTGCAACTCGGAGAACCCCACCCGCTGGGTGATGTTGGCACGAGGCTTTCCCGCTTTCCCTCGGTTGGTCGTGATGATGACCACTCCGTTCACACCCTTCGAGCCGTAGATCGACGAGGCAGCGGCACCGCGCAGGATATCGATCGACGCGATGTCGTTGGGATTGAGATCGGTCAACCGGTTGACCGAGTCGTCCTGCTTCTCGCCGTCGTTGCGCGTCGATTGCGGATTTCCGCTCGAAGTCACCGTGAACAGCCCCGAAGAAATCGACGCATCGCTGTAAATGACGCCGTCCACCACGAACAGCGGGTCCGCGGATCCGACCACGGTGTTCGAGCCGCGGATCTGAATCTGGGTACCGCCGCCCGGTGCACCGGAGTTCTGCTGGATGTAAGCCCCCGGGACTCGTCCCTGGAGCGCGCGATCGACCGCAGGAGCGGGCACGCCCGTGATTTCCGCACCCGTCACGACCGTAGAAGACGTCGCGGCGTTGGCCCGGGAAATCCCGGTCTGCTGGCCGGTGACCACCACCGCCTCGAGGTTAAACACATCGGGGTCGAGTGTCACATCGGCGGTGTTCTGACCGGCCGGGACTTGCACCTCGCGCCGCTTGAACGCGATGCGGCGGAACACGAGCGTCACGGCGCCGGCGGGTGCCGCGATCGCATAGCGGCCCTCGGCGTTCGTCAGCGCGGCAAACGCGGTCCCGGTGACGGAGACATTGACGCCCGCGACAGGGTCGTTCGACACAGCCGACGCCACGCGCCCGGCGATCTGGCGTTGCTGCGCCGGTGCGCCAGCCACACCGCTGAGCGTCGCCAGCGCCAGCGTGAATAGGGAAATACGCATTACCACGAAAACCTCCTCAGAGGATGCCACGGAAGTCACTGCAGCCGCACGAAGCACCCCATATGCTGCCGCCCGAACCGCGACACCGCAAGAAGGGGCGGGTGGTCGCGGATTGCGACAGACCATGCGTCCGGACGCATGAAAAACCGCCGAGCGCGAAGCGCTCGGCGGTCGGGAATCCACGCGGGCGGTGCGGCTACTGCCGCGCCTGCACTTCGAACAGGTTGATCGGCAGCGTCGAGAACACCACGTCCGGCGGGATGCCTGCCGACGCGCAACCCGTGGGCCGATCGATGATGACCTGGTTCAGACGGCCGTAGCGCCGCAGGTCGACCCAGCGGTGCCCCTCGTACAACAGCGAGTAGAGCCGCTCGTGCAGCAACGCGTTCACGAACGCCGCGTCGGTGCTCGCGATCGTCACCGTCGTGGGGGCCAAGTTCCCCGAGGTCTGCCGAATGAAGTTCAGGTCGCTGACGGCCTGCGCCTTGCTTCCCGTGGCCCCGAACCAGTTCGCCTCGGCACGGAGGAGGAATAGCTCTTCGTTCCGGATCATCGGGATCGCGGAGTTCGGGGTCGGGTAGCGGATCCAAGCCAGTGCCGACTTGAGGCACGCGAGCGAAAACGTGTCCGGGACCGTAGCGGTGGCGCTCTTCCGATCCGTCACCTTCGCGAGGAAGCGCCGGTCGGGCAGGGAGCTGATGTTCTGTACCTCCGCACTGTCCTTGACCATACGATGGGCGAGCTGGATCGCAGACGCCGGATCCTGCGACAACCCGTTCGTGACATCCTGGTTTCCCGTGCTGTACGAATGGTAGACGCCCATGTCGAGGGGGGCGGCCGGGTCGATGAACGATGCCGCAAGGTTTGTGAGCACCGTGTCCCAGCACGCGGTGCACGCTACGCCCGGCGCGGAGGGACTCGCGCGGTATGCCTGCACCCGCGCCGCCAGCGCCCGGTTGACCTTGAGGAAGGTGGCAGGGGTGTTGAAGCCCACGAACCCAGGGCCGGGATCGAAGGAGAATGCGGTCGCCGCTTGGAGCTCCGTCTTGGCCGAATCGAGCAGCGAGAGAACGTACTTATAGGCCGAATCGTTGGACACGAACGGTGCGAGCGCCTGGCTGACCGACCGGTTCACGTCGACGGGGATCGAGTCTTGCGTGTGTGAATTCAGGACCATCAGGAAGGCCACGGATTGCATCGTGTGCACGAATCCGCGGGCAGCCGCCTGCTGTCCGGCGGGGATCTGGGCCGACCCGATGACGTTGAGAATCGCGTAGCCGCTCTGGATCGCGCGGAATTCCGCCGCCCACTGCCCGCCGCCGAACGCGTCGTTGCTCGGATCGAGCGGCCCTGCAAGCAGCTCCGTTGTGAAGCGGGGGTCGGCGGTGTCCAGGCGGTAGCTCTCACGTCCGAGGATCCCGTTATTGAGCACCCAGCGCGTGACATCCACGCGGAGCGCAACGAGCAGCCCGAGGGCGGCCGATTTGACCTGGTCCGGCGTCGCGTTCGATCCGATGGGTGGGGGACTGTTGGGGTTGACCAGATCGAAGTTGCACGCCCCGACCGCGAGCGCGCCCACCAGCGTGAGCGCGACGATGGCTTTCCTCATAGTGGGACTCCCTGTTCCGTGCGCGCTCATGGTCAGAACCCCAGGTCGATCGAGAAGAAGAAGCTGCGGCTTGGCGGGAACGGTGCCACGTCGATGTTCCGCGCGATGGCCTGGTTGCCGAAGTTCGACACCTCAGGGTCGAGCCCCTTGTACGGCGAGAACCGCAGCAGGTTGCGGCCGCTGAGCGAGATGCGCGCCGTCCGCATCCCGAAGTGCCGCGGGATGTCGGGCGGCAGATCGTAGCCCAGGTTCAGCTCGCGCAGCTTCAGGTACGAGGCGTTCTGGATGTACACCTTGGTCTGCCCGCCGGCCCAGTCGCCGATCCGTTTGTTCCCTGCCGGAACCTGGTCGACGGAGTTGCCGAAGGCGTCGAACAGGAGCTGGGTCAGGTTGATAATGTCCCCACCATGCTTCCAGTCCCACAGAAAGCCCAAACTGAACCGTTTGTAGTTCAAGTCACTCGAAAACGACATCTGGAACTTGGGATTTGCATCGCCGTCCACGCCGTCCAGTCCGACGATCTGGGTCGCGGACTTGCCCTTCTCGATCCGGAACGCGCCCAGCGATAGCCCGAACCCAGCTGTGTTGAACGCGGGAACGGGTAGCTCCAGGATCTTGCTGCGGTTCATGTAGAAGGTCGACCGTAGAATCCAGCTGACGTCGGCCGTACGGACGGGCGACACCGCGAGCGCGGCCTCGATGCCGCGGTTGCGAAGCTTGCCGCCGTTGAGGATGCGCTGCCGATACCCCGTCGATGGCGCCACGGACTGGAGCAGCAGCAGATCGGTCACGTTCTTCTGATACAGCGTGACGCCCACCGTGGCGAACTGGTTGCCGAAGGTCGCGTCGAACCCGCCCTCGATCTCGGTGTTCCGCTCGGGTGTGATTGAATCGAGCCCGAGCGTCAAGGCGCGGAACTGCCCAACCTGGCCGCCGAGCGCGCCCGTACTGTCGAGGACGAAGCGGACGCCGTACAGCGGCGGGTTACCGGTCTGGCCCCAGGCGGCGCGCACCTTCAACTCGTCCAACCCGCCGATGGGTTGCACGAACCGGTAGGACGCGGCGGCCTTCGGGAACAGGTAGTACTTGCTGGGATCGCCGTTCACACTCGAGCGGTCGGCGCGGATCCCCGCGGTCAGGAGCAGTCGCTGGCTCGCGGTCAGGAGCTCTTCTTGCGCGTACAGCCCCGCGTTTTTCACCGGCTGCTCCGCCTGGTTCGACGTGATGCTCGCCGCTTGGCTCACGTTCTGCAGCCCGAGCGCGATCGTGCGCCCGACGATGTTCGTCAGATTGAGATCGCGGTTCTCGTACTGGAAGCCCGCCGACGTCGTCGCCTGAAAGGCGTTCGAAGCCGGCGTGTAGGTGTGCACGACGCTGCCGACGAGGTTCAACCGGAGATCGGTCGCCTTCCCAAGCACGACGGTGCCCGGCTGACCGTCCTGCGGCTCAAACTGAAGATCGGCGGGCGACAGGACGTCGTTCCGCTGGCTGAAGAAATCCAGACCCCCGGTGAGGTTGAACACCAAATGCTGGGTCGACGTCGTCACCACATCCACTTTGGCGGTCGTCGTGCCCAAGATGCGCCACACGTCCTCAGCGTTCGTGAGTTCGGCGAAGGTCGCCAGCGGATTCGACGGCGCGAACGGATTTCTCGGGTACACCCCGTTCACCGGCCGCAGATCCACGAAGCTCGGCGTCGTCGGATAGACGAGGTACGTGCTGGTCCCCGTGTTATCGTTGTTCGAGATGCCGCGATTCGACAGGCTATGGATCGCGTTGAGGTTGACGCTGAGCTTGAACCGGCTGCCCAGGAGCTGGTCCAGGTTCGCTCGGATCGACTGCTTCTGGTAGCCGGTGTTCTGGGCGATCCCCCCGTCCTTCTTCACGAGACCCGACAGGAAATAGGTCGTTTGATCGTTCCCGCCGGTGACGGTGGCGTTGGTCTCGACGGACAGTTGGTGCTCTCCGTAAAGTGCGCGCTCATTGTCGAAGACCGGGCACCCGCCGCCCGACAAGGTACAGAAACTTGCGGCGTTTGGTCCGAAAGCCGCCGTCGCTTCGGCGACGCCACTGAAGCGACGGAAGCCGAGGGTGTTCGACAAGGCGGAAGTCCCGAAGCGCTGGGTGACGCTGAAGCGCGGCGCGCCCGGACGACCGCGCCGTGTGGTGATCACGAGTACGCCATTCGCCGCTTGCGACCCGTAGATCGCCGCCGCGGACGCGCCTTTCAACACTTCGATGCTCTGAATGTCGTTGGGGTTTAGATCGGCGATGCGGTTGACCGAGTTGTCCTGGTTGGACGCATTGCCCCCCGCCGCCGCCGCGGTGACGGCATTCATGTTGCTCGCGATCGCATCGTTGGCGATCACCAGCCCGTCGACTACGATCAGCGGGTCGACGCCGGCATTGATCGTCGTCACGCCGCGCAGGTTGATCTGGCCGCCCCCGCCTGGTGCCCCGGAGTTCATCTGAATGACCGCCCCGGGGATCTTCCCCTGCAGCGCGCTCTCAATCGTCTGCGTCGGGGCGCGGTTCAGCTGCTCGGCGTTCACGGTGGTGACCGCGTTGGCCAGGTTCCGCTGCTCCACCCCGGTCGCCTGCCCCGTGATGACCACCGCCTCGAGGTTGAACACGTCCGGCTCGAGGCTCACCGTGACGGTCGACGCATCCAGCGCGACGGGCAACTGACGACTCCGAAACCCCACGCCGCGGACCAGCAGCGTGACGGCACCCTGCGGCGCCGACAGCGAGAACTCGCCCCGGTCGTTCGTGATGGCGGTGATCGGCGTTCCAACCACTGTGATGCGGACGCCGGCGACCGGCTCCGTCGTCGCCGCGCTCACGACCTTCCCTGTGATGGGGCGCTGCTGAGCTCCGGCGCCGAAGCCGACGGCGAAGCTCAGCGCGAGCGAGACAAACAAGGTGCGCTGTACCACGATTCCTCCAGACCTGGTGCGCAGTGGCAGCGGCTCGAGCCGCGCGAAATTTCAACGACCGCTATGTTGCGCGCGATTCCGCAGGTCCGCAAGGAGGGCGAAAAGGGGTCACTCGGGGTTGTGGTCGCGCTCCATCCCCCAGACGACGGTCGGATCGTCGCTCTCGAAGGCCATCACGTGCACCATCCACCCGAAGAGGCGGGGCACGAATCGCCCGTCCACTGCCGCGCACGCCTCCGCCGTCGCAGTCGACGACTTGGGACCGAACAGAGGCTTCCCGTCGCGCGTCTCGCGCCACCGCTCCCGCTGGCCCTTGGGCGGCAGCAGTTCACGTGCTCGTGCCACCGCGCCACCGACAAGGGAATCCGCTGGTCGAGGGCGTCGAGTGACGTGCGGGCCGGAGCCGTGTACATCGCCCCCGCGAGCACGAGTCTCCCGCCCGCACCCTCCCGATACAGGAGCGACGTAGGCTTGGTTGGATCGAACCGGCGCGTGGCGCGGAGCGCCCAGCGCCAACTCGTGAAGTGGTAGATGGCCGCGCGGTCGCGATCGAGAGGGCGACGAGCACGGCCGTCGCGGCGGCAGCGAGCTTGGTCATGGAGGGTAACTTAATGGTCGCCATGTTCGACGTCGCCGTCGTCGGCGCCGGCCCCGCCGGGGCGACCGCCGCGCTCACCCTCGCCCGACGCGGGCTCTCGGTCGCCCTGCTCGAGCGTGATCGCCTCCCCCGTTACAAGACGTGCGGCGGCGGCCTCGTCGGCCGGGCGCTCCCGCTGCTGCCGCCGGAGGTGGAGCGGGTGCTCGAGCGGCGCTGCGGGGAGGCCGACCTCCACCTACTCGACGCGAACCAGCGCTACCGTGCCACGCGCGATTCGCCCGGCCCGCCGATCATGGCGATGACCATGCGCGACCGGCTGGACCACGTGCTCGCGTCGGCCGCCGCCGCCGCCGGGGCGGCGCTGCGCGCGCCGTGCACCGTGAGCGGCGTGAGCCTCGAGCGGCGTCACGTCCGGCTCGACACCGACGCGGGGCCGGTGACCGCGGCCTTCGTGATCGCGGCGGACGGCGCCACGGGTGAGGTCGCCCGGCTCGCGGGATGGGAGGACGGACGGCACCTGATTCCCGCGCTCGAATACGAGGTGTGCGTCGACGACGCCACGCTCGACCGGTTCGCACGAGTGCCCCGCTTCGATGTGGGCATCGTGCCTCACGGGTACGCCTGGGTGTTCCCCAAGACGACGCACCTGTCGGTGGGTGTGCTGACGACGCACCGCGGCGCGATCAACCTGCACCGCCAACTCGAGGAGTACCTGCGGGTGATCAGGCTCGCGCCGCAGTCGATGGAGCGCCACGGTTTCGTGATCCCGGTCCGCCCGCGCGCCGGGCCGCTCGCCCGCGAGCGCATGCTGCTGGTCGGAGACGCCGCTGGTCTCGCGGACCCGGTGACGGCGGAAGGGATCAGCCTCGCGGCGCGGAGCGGCCGGCTGGCGGCCGATGCGATCATCGCGAGTCAGCTCGACCCGCGGCGCGCGCGCGCCGGCTACGACGCGGCACTCCGGCCCATGCTCGCCGAGCTGCGCGTCGCCCGCACGCTCGCCCGCCTGCTGTACGAGTACCCGCGCGCGCGCCGCTGGATGTTCCGGCGGGTGGGTCAGCGGCTGGTCGAGGCCATCACCGACGTCTTCATGGGCGCGCGGACGTACCGCGGATCGGTGATGGGGCCCTTCGCCGCCCTGGCGCTCCGGCCCAGCACTCGTTCGTAGACCGCCAGCTCCGCCCGCGCGATCCGCGGCCAGGCGAACTGGGCCGCCTTCTCGACGCCGGCGCGACCCATCGCTGCGCGGCGCTCCGGGTCGTCCAGCAGGGCGATGGTCGTATCTGCCCACGCCGTCGGGTCGTCCTTCGGGATGACCACCGCCTCTTCGCCGCCGTCGATCACCGAGCGGAAGCCGAAGTTGTCCGAGACGATCATCGGCGTGCCGCACGCCATCGCCTCGAGCAGCGTGACGCCGAACGAAGCGATCGTGGTGGGGCAGAGATACAGATCGGCCGAGCGGTAGTACGCGGGGCGGTCGTCGAATACCTGCCCGACGAACCGCACGCTCGTGCCTAGTTTTCCCCCCCGGGCGCGTCGCTCGTAGTAGCGCCGCCACGGCCCGTCTCCCACCACGGTGAGGACCGCGCCGGGAAACCGCGCCAGGATGCGCGGCATCGCGTCGAGCAGCGTGCCCAATCCATTGCGGGGCTCGATGCGCCCGAGGAAGAGGAGCCGCGGCCGGTCGGTCGCAGCATCGGTCGGCCGGCGACCGTTCGGCTGGAAGAACGTGTTGTCCACACCGTTCGGGATGATGTCCCAATCGGCGCGGAAATAGCGGGCGTTCGCATCCACCACCGGCTCGCTCACCGCGATCGTCGCCGCGTGACGGTCGAGGATCCGCTGCAGCGGTCGCCGAAAGACGCGGCAGCCGACTGAACGCGAAAACCACGAGTGGAAGGTGGCGACCACCGGGATGCCGGCGCGCCATGCGGCGAACGGTGCCGCCAACCCGAGCGTCGGAGCGAGCCCGCCGTGCACGTGCACGATGTCGTAGCGGCCGCTTCGGAACACTTCCTCGAGGCGTCGCCGCAGGCGCCAGCCGGTGGTCACGCGCGACACGCCACCATTCGAATAGATCACCCGGCTCGTCCCCACCCGACGCACGAACTCGGCGTCGGGATAGTCGCCCATGTAGGACGTGACCACGGTGGTCGGATGCCCCCAGCGGTTGAGCTGCAGGGCGAGGTTGTGCACGTGCTCGGGGACGCCCCCGAGCTGCGGATAGTAATCCTCGGCGACCAACGCGATGCGCATCGGGCGAACCTCCGTCACTGTGACCCGCGGGCGTGGACGGCGGTCACGCTCGCCTTGAGGCGGGCAACGCCGGCCAGCACCGCGCCCGGCTCTTCTTCTTGAATGAAGTGCCCCACGGCCGGCACCGAATCGAGCACGAACGCGGGAAGTGTGCGCTGCAGCAGGTCCACTTCCCGGGCCCCCACGTCACCGTCGTGGCGCGCGCCGCCGACCATCAGGCGCACGGGACACCGGATCTGCGACAGGCGCGGCGCCAACGGTTCGGGCTCGCGGGCGTTCGCCATCGCGAGATACGCCTTCAGGGTGGCGTCGAGATCGCGCGCGGCGGCGGCCGTGTACCCGAGGACCGCCGAGTCCGTCACCCAGCTCGCGTCGCCCGAGGAGTCTATAAGCATACCCCGGATCTTGCGCCGGATGAGCCGCATCCCGCCGAACAGCTTGATCCACGGCGCGAACCGGAGCGCGCGCTTGAACGCCGGTGTGATCGCTTTCTCGGTGGGCCCGCCCTCGATCGACAACAATCCCCGAACGAGATCCGGCCGCCGGTAGGTGAGCCGGAACGCCTCGGAGCCACCGATCGAATGCGCGAGGACTAGGGCGTTGCGCACGTGCAGGGAGTCGAGCACGGCGGCGATACGATCGGCCTGGGCCGTGAGCGAGTAGTTCGCTTTCTCGGGCCGGGCGGAAGCCCCGACGCCCAGCGGCTCGATGACGATCGTCCGGTAACCCGCGTCGACGAGCAGTGGGACGAGCTTGCGGAAACCGAAAGCCGAGCCGAAGAGACCAGGAATAAGCACCACCGGGTCACCCCGGCCCGTGGTTTCGACGGACAAGGACTCCGCCGGAGCAACCGGCACCATGAACGATTGCGACACCGACGCGCTGTCGCTGATCAACAAAACGGCGAGCAACCACACGAGTTCTAGACCCGGGTCAGAGGAAGAGTCACGCCGACTTTCCGAGTGCCGCCCGCAGCTCCGTGAGCCGGTGGCCGATCGCCTCCGGCGGCACCGCGGCAAGGTCGGGAGGCAAGAGCTGACGGCTGGTGCACTCGAAGGCCGCGATGAGGCGCTGGTACTCGAGCTCCAGCGGATACGAAGGCGGCTGGAAGTCCCGGATCAGCTCGCGCAACAGCGCGGCGCTCAGGGTCTTCTGGCCCCCCGACGCCATGCGACGGCTGCTGCGCACCAGGATCGCTTCCAGGTCGGCCGCGGAGAGCGCGTCGCGGCCCTCGGCAAACAGCGCCGCAGCATCGACGCCGGGCTCGAGCGTGATCCCCAGCCGCTGCCGCAGCAGATCAAACACCTTCACGCGCTCCGGCACGGTGGCGGGCGGGAACAGCGCCAGGTGTTCCTCAGCGCGCCCCTGGCGCTTCAAGTCCACCGGCACGAGGTCGGGCCGGCTGGTCATCAGGAACCAGATCACCTTGCCCCGGCGGCGTGTGTCGCCCATGAAGGCGGCGAGCGACGCGAACACCCGTTCCGAAACCCCGGAGTCCGCTCCGCCGGTTTCACGGGTCCCGAGCGCAGCGTCCGCCTCGTCCACCACCACCGCGACCGGACCGATCGCGTCGAGCAGCGAGAGAACGCGCTCCAGGTTCGCTTCGGTCTGCCCCTGCCACTTGGAGCGGAAATTCAAGAGCTCGACCACCGGGATCCCGATCTCTTTCGCGAAGCACCGGACGATGAAGCTCTTGCCGGTCCCCACCGGCCCGCAAATCAGGTAGCCCATCGGCACGACGTCGAGCCGCCCCTGCGACAACGCCCGCGCCGTCTCGCGCAGCAGCGCCTTCGCTCCTTCGTGCCCGGCGACCGCATCGAGCCCCACTTCGCTGGTCATGAACGTCAGCAACCCCCCGCTCGCCTCTTCGATCAGCCGCTTCTTTTCGCGCGTGAGCGCCTCCTGATCGAGCGGGGCGCCGCCCGCCTCGGCTTCGGCGAGCAGGCTCTCGAGGTGGAGGCGCGTGAGACCCGCGGTGAGGATCGCGACGCGACGGGCATCCACGACCGAGAACGTCTCGGGACGGCTGCCGCGCCCCGCGAGGTACGCGTAGCGCTCCTGCTCGTCCGGCACGGGAACGCCGATCTCGAACGTACGGGCGTCGCTCACCAGGGCGGCGGAGAGCGTCGCCGTCGTTTCCACGAGCACGCAGAACGTCACCGTGCGCTGCAGGAACAGCGGCTCGCTGGCCCAGCGGCGCAGGGTGACGATCGCGCCGCGATCCTCCGCCGGAAGCTGCCCCGGCTCGCCCGTGGGTGCCACCGTTTCTCCATAATCGATGATAACGGCAGCCGAGAAGCGCGGGTTTCCGGTGAGCTGGTAGCGCAGGTAAGTCTCGATCAGCTGCAGCGCCCGGTCGGGGTCGCGCGGCTGCGCCTGAGCCAGGTTCGTTCCACCGAGCTTGTCGTATGCCTTGAGCACCGTCTTGAAGTCGTTCTCGACGTCCCGGTCCGAGAACCCGATCCCCGCGCCGCGGTCGTAGGTGACGATCGCCGAGCGGTCGTTCAAAATCACTTGGGCGAGGCAGTCGCCGATCGTGCCGAACCGCCGGGCACCGAGCGGATGGAGGTCGCGCACGCCGGGCCCGTGCAGGATGAAAAAATCGATCCCGCGCTGACGGATGCGCCGTTGGAGCGTCTTGGCCCAGGCCGGAAGGGACGGCGGATCGTTCATCGTGCCGAGAACTAGTATGAAGCCCGAGGCCCTGTCAACGACGCGGCGGCATATTACCGGGCATGCGAGCCCTCTGGCTGGAGGATCGCCGCCTGCGCGTGCGGGACGACGTTCCGATCCCCGAGCCGCCCTCGGGCGAAACGCTCGTCCGCGTACTGCGCGCGGGAATCTGCAACACCGATATCGAGCTCACGCGCGGGTACTACCCGTTCACCGGGATCCCGGGCCACGAGTTCGTCGGCGTCGTCGAGCAGGGTCCGTCGCCGCTCGCCGGCCGCCGCGTGGTCGGTGAGATCAACGCCGTGTGCGGCGCGTGCGGCGCGTGTCTCGCCGGCCGGCGTACCCACTGCGAGCGCCGCACGGTGCTCGGCATCGCGAGTCGGAACGGCGCATTCGCCGACTACCTGATCCTGCCGGCCGAGAACCTGCACCCGGTCCCGGACGCCGTGTGCACGGACGCCGCCGTGTTCACCGAGCCGCTCGCCGCCGCGCTCGAGATCCAGGAACAGGTCCCGACCGGCCCCCACGACCGCGTCCTCGTGGTGGGTGACGGGAAGCTCGGCCAGCTCGTGGCGCAGACGCTCGCGCTCACCGGCTGCGCTCTGCTCGTGGTCGGGCGGCACGACGCCAAGCTGGCCTTGCTCGCCGCGCGGGGCATCGAGACGGGGCGTGCCGACCGAGTAACGCGCGGGGAGTTCGACGTCGCCGTCGAGTGTACCGGCAATCCGGAAGGGGTCGCCGTGGCGCAGCGTGCGGTACGACCCCGCGGCACGCTGGTCCTGAAGAGCACCTACGCCGGCGCGCTGACGCTCGATGCCGCGGCGGTGGTGGTGAACGAGCTGACGCTGGTCGGGTCGCGGTGCGGGCCGTTCGCGCCGGCGCTGCGCCTACTCGCGGAAGGACGGGTGACGGTCGACCCCCTGATCCACGCGCGCTACCCGCTCGCCCAGGCGGTCACGGCGTTCCAGCACGCGCAGCGCCCGGGCGTGCTGAAGGTGCTGCTGGACATTGGCTAGACGGGCGCACGCGACAATGGCCAGGGGCAGAAACACTCGACCTCAGATTCCGAGGTAGCGGTCCAGCCCAAGACGACCGGCGCCCGTGAAGACGAGGGCGAGCGAGAGCGCGAGAAGTAAGAACTCGAGTTCCCATCCGGCCTCCTGCGGCCCGGACGCGAACCGAGACTTCCCGATTCGCACGGTCGCGAGCGCTACCACCATATCGATCGCCAGTCCCAGCGCGAGCAGGCGCGTCGCGACGCCCAAGATCAGCAGCACCGCCCCGACCGTCTCCAATAGCGCGACCAGCCACGCGGAGAACAGCGGGGCCGGCACGCGGATCTGCCTGAGGAACCCCGCAAACGCGGCCGGATCCTTCAGCTTGCCCCGGCCATGGGCCAAGAATGTGATCCCGAGCGCCAGCCGCAGGATCAGCTCGCCGACGCCGGCGTACGGTGCGAATACACTGTCGAGCATACGCGCCTCCCCCTGTTCCGTCCCCCTGTGTTCGCAATCTCGTTCACTATGGCCAGGGCCGGAATCGAACCGGCGACACGCGGATTTTCAGTCCGCTGCTCTACCAACTGAGCTACCTGGCCGGGCTATGCAGCAGAAGAACTTAGCGGGCTGAATGATGGGGTGGGAGTGGCGCTAGCTACCGAGGGGCGGCTTCCCTAACATACGACGTGGTCGCGTTTCCGAAGAGCGTCTTCTTACCCCTCTCCGTGGTCCTCCTCGGCGCACTCGCCCTCGCGGCTCGCGGGACGGGAGCGCAGGGCGAGCAGTACGATCTTGTTCTCATGGACGGGCGCGTGCTCGACCCGGAGACCGGCCTGGACGCCAAGCGCAACGTGGGCATCCGGGACGGCCGGATTGCGGCAGTGACCGTCGAGCCGCTCGCGGCGCGCGAGACACTCGCCGTCGCCGGTCTCGTCGTCGCGCCCGGGTTCATCGATCTCCACGCGCACGGACAGGATTCCGAGAGCTACCGTTACTACGCGCACGACGGCGTGACGACGGCGCTGGAGCTGGAGATTGGCACTTACCCGGTCGCGCGGTGGTACGCCGAGCGCGACGGCCGTGCCCTCATCAACTACGGCGTCAGCGCCGGCCACGTGGGCGCGCGCCGGGCACTCATCGCGCACGACGAATCACTCCCGGGCGTTGGCGCGATCACGCGCGACACGAGCCGGAGCTGGACTCATGGTGCGCTGCCCGACGCCGACCTGCCCCGACTCGATTCCCTGGTGGAGCGCGGACTCGCCGAGGGGGCACTGGGCATCGGGTTCGGTATCGCGTATACGCCCGGCGCGAGCCGCGAGGAGATCCTCCGCGTATTCCGGGTCGCGGCGCGTCACGGCGTGCCCTGCTTCGTACACTTACGCGAGGGCGGGCGGGACCCGGCGACCGGGGGCAGCGTGGCGGGGCTGCAAGAGGTGATCGCCGACGCGGCGGCGACGGGTGCCTCTCTGCACGTGGTCCACGTGACGAGCATGGGCCAACGAGACACACCGCTCCTCCTCCAGCTCATTCGCGGCGCGCGCGAGCGCGGCCTCGATGTCACGACGGAAGCGTACCCGTACGCCGCGGGGTCCACCGCTCTGCAGTCCGCGGTGTTCGATCCCGGCTGGCAGCAGCGCATGTCCATCACCTATCACGATATCCTCTATCCTCCGACTGGCGAACGGCTGACCCGCGCCAGCTTCGCGCGACTCCGTCGGCAGGGGGCCACCGTGGTGATCTTCCAGATTCCGGACAGCACGGTCCGGCAGACGCTGGCCGACTCGCTCGTGATGGTCGCCAGCGATGGCATCTCGCCCCACGGTCATCCGCGGCTCGCGGGAACACACGCGCGGGTCTTGGGGCGCTATGTGCGCGATTCCGGCGCGCTGAGCCTTCAGGATGCCGTGCGCAAGATGACCCTCATGCCGGCTGAGCGACTCGAGCGGGTGGAGCCGGCGATGCGCGCCAAGGGTCGGGTCCAGGTAGGGGCGGACGCGGACCTCACCGTGTTTGACGCCGCGCGCGTCGTGGATCGCGCCACGTACGAGCGGCCGGCGCAGTTCTCTGAAGGGATCGTGCACGTTCTGGTGAACGGCCTGTTCGTGGTGCGGAACGGAGCGTCGGTGGCGGCCCATCCGGGGCGGGCGATCCGGCGCGGGCCCTGAACCGCCTGGACGTCTCGCCGTCTCACGCGATACTTTCTCGTCCATGCCGCACCCCAAGTTCTCCAACCTTACCGTGCTCGATCACCCGCTGATCCAGCACAAGCTCTCGATCCTCCGGGACAAGAACACCCCCACCAAGGACTTCAAGCAGCTCGTGAACGAGATCGCCATGCTCATGGCGTACGAGGTGACGAAGGACCTGCCGCTCGAGACCGCGGAGGTGGAAACCCCGCTCGAGCGGATGCACGGCGTCCGGGTCGCGGGCAAGAAGCTCGCCCTCGTACCGATCCTGCGCGCGGGACTCGGCATGGTCGAGGGCATCGCGCAGCTCATCCCCTCGGCGCGCGTCGGTCACATCGGCATCTACCGCGAGCACGACACGCTCGAGCCAGTCGACTACTACTTCAAGATCCCATCCGGCGAGGACGCGCGCGATTTCTTCGTGCTCGATCCCATGCTCGCGACCGGCGGCTCGGCGGCGGACGCCGTGAGCGCGCTCAAGCACGCCGGCGCCCAGCGCATCCGCTTCCTCTGCCTCGTCGCGGCGCCCGAGGGCGTGCGTCGCATGCTCGAGACCCACCCCGACGTCCCCGTCTTCGCCGCCGCGCTCGACCGCGAGCTCAACGACCACGGTTACATCCTGCCGGGGCTGGGGGACGCGGGCGATCGGCTGTTCGGCACCCGGTAGGGCGCATCGGGCTGGTTGACAGTTTACGTCACATTAGTGTATTATGACGTAATTCGTCATATCGACACAATGTGACATAAAATGTCAAAGTCCTACGTCGCCCTCATCGCCGACGCGATCGCCTCGCGCGAGCTCCCCCCGGCCGCCCGCGCTCGCCTCCAGGCCGACGCCCGCGCCGCCGCGAAGGACCTGAACCAGCGCTACCGCCGCGTCCTCGCCGCCCGCTTCGCCGTCACCCTGGGCGACGAGCTGCAGTGCCTGCTCCCGACACCCCAGCCGGTGTGGCACCTCGCGCACGACCTGCGGGCCCACCTCCCCACCGTCGATTGGGTCGTGGCCTGCGGCCGGGGAGCGATTACCACGCCCCTCGCGCCCACGGCCCCCGAGATGGACGGCCCCTGCTTTCACGAGGCCCGGGCCGCGATGGACCGCGCCAAGCGGCAGCGTCAGGTGTTCGCGTTCGGCGGCTTCGCTGCCGCGCTCGAGCCGCTCGCCAGCTACTACTCGGCGCTGTACTGGAGCTGGACGCCCCGTCAGCGCCGGGCCGCCACCCTGTTGCGGCTCGGCGACCAGGCGGCCGCGGCCGCCCGGCTCGACGTCGATCGCAGCGCGATCTCCCACCTCGCCCGCCGCATGGCCTGGCCCCTCGTGGCCGCCGGGGATAAGATGTTTCGGGCTCTCTTGGAGACCGGATGAATCCGCTGTTCGTGGTACCGCTGCTCGCGTATACGCTGGCGGCCACGCTCTGGCCCGGCCAGGTGGACGGCCGCCGCCGCGGCCGCGCGCTGCTCTTCGGGGAGGCGCTGTTCGTGATCGCGGCGCTCGTCCTCGGCACGCTGCTCGAGCCGCTGGCGCGGCCAAGCCTCACCGGGCTGTGGTGGGGGCGGGTCGCCCTGCTGGCGACCGCGTACCTCTACGTGTCGGGCCGGGGAATCGTCCTGATCCGCAGCGTGCTCGAGCTGCCGACGCTGCAGATGCGGCGCGACGAAGACCGCACCGCCGGCGCCATCGATGTCGCCCGCGGCCGCGCCGTCGGCTCTCTGGAGCGCGCCCTCGCACTCACCATGGTCCTGCTGGGCGACTATGCCGCGGTGGGTTGGATTATCGCCGCCAAGTCCCTCGCCCGCTTCAAGCAGCTCGAGGACCGCGAGTTCGCCGAGTACTTTCTGGTCGGCACCCTCGCCTCTTTCCTGCTCGCCGTGCTCGTCGGCGTGGGCATCCGTGTCCTTTTGAGGCAGGCCTAGCCCCCGCGCAACCCTCCCGCGCTTCGCCGTGTCACAGAGTTAACCGACACTGCCCGCTGCCCCCCGCCCCCGCCGCTCGGAGCCTGGTGGACGAACGCGAACTGATTGCCAGAGTCCGGGCCGGGGACGGCGCCGCGGAGCGAGCGCTGTACGACGCCCACGTGGATCGCGTCTACCGCCTCACCTACCGGCTCGCCGGAGACGACGAGCTGGCGCGCGAGTTCACCCAGGACACCTTCGTGCGCGCGTTCGAGCGGTTGGGCGGGTTTCGGGGCGAGGCGAAGCTCTCCACCTGGCTGCATGCCATCGCCACGTCGGTTGTGTTGAACGGGCTGCGCAAGGTGAAGCGCTTCCGTCAGCGGGAGACGGATCTGGACGAGGCCGCGACGACCACCGCGAGTGGGCGCGCGGCTGAGCCGGATCTGAAGCGGCGATTGGCACAGGCGATCGACGGTCTCCCCGACGGCTATCGCATGGTGTTCGTGATGCACGACGTCGAGGGGTACACGCACGACGAGATCGGCGCGACCCTCGGCATCGAAACGGGAACGTCGAAGGCACAACTGTCGCGGGCGCGCGCCAAGCTGCGTGATGCGCTCGCGGATTTTGCGGGGGAGTGGGTCTCATGACCGAAGACCGGTTCGAGGAGCGGCTGCGGCAGGCGGCGCAAGACTATCATCGCCCCCCGGCGACGCCGCGCGAGGAGCTATGGAACCGCATCGCGGCGGCGCGCGCAGCGCGACGGCGGCAGGCCTTGGTGATCCGTCCCCTGCTGCGCTGGGGTGCGGGCATCGCCGCCGTGCTCGCACTGGGCATCGCGATCGGACGTTGGAGCACGACGGGCTCGCCAATGCGCTCTGCAGCTGCAGGGACGAGCGAGCGCACCTCCACATTCGTCTATCAGCTCGCCGCCGCCCAATACCTCAGTCGCACGGAGGCTCTGCTCACAGGCTTCCGCGCGGAAATCCACGGGGGCGCGTCCACAGCTCAGTTTTCAGTTCAGGCCCGAGACCTGCTCTGTACGACGCGACTCATGCTCGACTCGCCAGCGGCTCGAGACGTCAGGCTGAGGAGCTTGCTCGAAGACCTTGAGCTCGTGCTGGCGCAGATCGCCCAGCTGCCCTCGAGCGGCGGTCGAGAAGACCTACAATCGATCAACCAGGGCCTGGACCAACGCAGCGTGTTGCTGCGCCTGCGGACGGCGAACCCCGCCGGCCCCGGCCCCGTGCGCACGCAAGGAGCACTGTGATGCAGCCGATGTATCTGATGGTAGCGGCCGTCGTCGGAATGCAGCAACCCGTCGTGCCACGTACGGTCGCACCCGCGCTGGCGCGCGCGCAGGTGGCGCTCCGGGGATTGGACGCGCTCGACGCGCTGGTTGCCTTGGACGCGCTGGATGTCCTGGACGGCCTCGACGCGCTCGATGCCCTAGAAATGCTCGACGGACTCGATGCGGTGGACAGCTGGGATGCCGGTACGCTTCAAGACGAGCAGGATCCCACCGACTCGCTGTGGCGGGCCGCACGCAAAGCGCTCAACCGCGCGGACTATCAGAGTGCCGCCACGCTCTACGGCGACCTTGCCCGCCGGTATCCGAACGCGTCACGCGCCGGCGATGCGCTCTATTGGGCAGCCTTCGCGCTCTATAAGAACGACAACCTCGACCGCGCGCGCGGCCTGCTCGCCACCCAGCAGCAGCGCTACCCCAAGGCGGCGACGCTGCGAGACGGTGACGCACTTCTCGCGCGGGTGCAGGCCGGGCTGGCAAAGCAAGGGGACGGGGAAGCCGCCGAGTGGATCAGACGGCATGCGCAGCCTGCGGCCGACACCGGCAGGACTCGCGGAGGCAGCTGCCCGGGAGAAGACGATGACGACGACCTGCGCATCGCGGCGCTCAACGGCCTCCTGCAAATGGATGCCACGAGCGCGCTCCCCATCCTCAAGAAAGTCCTGGCGAAGCGCGATGCATGCTCCGCCGGACTGCGACGCAAGGCGGTCTTCATCGTCTCCCAGAAGCACGGTGGCGAAACGGAAGACATCCTGCTCGACGTCGCCCGCAACGACCCTGAGTCCGAGGTGCGCCAGCAGGCGGTGTTCTGGTTGTCACAGGTGGGCAGCGACCGGGCCGTGACCGCCCTCGACTCGATCCTGCGCAGCGCCAGGGATCCCGAGCTCCAGGACAAGGCGATCTTCGCGCTGTCGCAAATTGATCAGCCACGCGCCGGGCAGATCCTGCGCGACTACGCCGCCAACGAGGGCGCCCCGGACGAGGCGCGCGAAAAGGCGATCTTCTGGCTGGGGCAGCGGGGCTCCCCGGAGAACGCCGCCTTCCTGCGAGGCATGTACGCGAAGCTCACGGGCGAGGACTTGAAGGAGAAGGTGATCTTCTCACTCTCCCAGATGGGCGGCGCGGACAACGGTCGCTGGTTGATGGATATCGCGCTCAACGAGCGCGAGCCGGTGGAGATGCGTAAGAAGGCGCTCTTCTGGGTCGGCCAGACCGGCGGGAACTTGGACCAGCTGGCCGGGCTGTACGACCGGATGCAGAACCGAGAAATGAAGGAGCAGCTGATCTTCGTGTACTCGCAGCGCCACGAGGCCGCCGCACTCGATCAGCTGATCCGCATCGCGAAAACGGAGCCGGACAAGGAGCTCCGTAAGAAGGCGATCTTCTGGCTCGGCCAGTCGCATGACCCGCGCGCCGCGCAGGTCCTGCTGGAGATCATCAACCCGTGACCGGCCGGCTGGTGCTCGTGTGGGCGCTCGCGGCGGGGCCCGCGGCCGCGCAGCGCCTCGGCGCCCGGCTCGCCGCCGCACCCGACGGCACCGTCCGGCTGAGTTTCGCCGCCCGTCCTGGGGTATGCGGCGACGGACACAGCGTGATCGCGTTCGAATGCACTGGCGGGCAGTGTGGGCGGGGAAGATGGGGACGCACGATCACTCTCGACCACGGCTTCGACGACGATGAGGTCGAGTACGTTTGCGAGCCGGGACCGGTGCGCGTCTCGCTCAGAGTCCGGGCCGGCCGGGTACAGTCGCTCCGCACCTACGTGGGAGGACGCTGGGTCACCCCGCCTCGAGACGCCGCCGTCACCGATCTCGGCACCACGTCGGCGCGCGAGGCCGTCGACTTCCTGCTCGGCCTCGCCACCCGGGAAGACTCTCGCGGAGGCGAAGAGGCGATACTGCCCGCGACCCTGGCGGATTCGGTCATCGTCTGGCCGATGCTTTTGAAGCTCGCCCGCGACGATCGCGCGCCCGGGCGCACCCGCGGTCAAGCGGTGTTCTGGCTCGGGCAAGCCGCGGGCGACGCCGCGACTCGCGGCCTCACCGACCTGGTAGACGATGCCGACCTGGACCGGGACGTGAAGGAGCAGGCGGTATTCGCCCTGTCACAGCAGCCCCGCGAGGCCGGTGTCCCCGCCCTCATTCGGATCGCCCGCACACACCCCGAGCCGGGGGTGCGGCGCAAGGCACTGTTCTGGCTCGGGCAATCCGGCGACCCGCGCGCACTTGCGCTCTTCGAGGAGCTCCTGACCAAGCCCTGAGAGATTCCGTGTCGCGCTGTCCCCCTTCCCTCTATCCCCTTCCCTTGTTGTCTTTCCCCCATGCCCTTCTGGACTCTGCGCCGCAAGCTCACCGCGACGGTGATGGTCCTGGTCGCGCTCACCTTCGGCTGGGCGGCGGTCGTCGTCGCGGTGGCGCTCGCGGGTGCGCACGACCAGGCGACAACGGCCGATGCGATCGCCGTGCTCGGCGCGGCCCAGTACAACGGCCGCCCGTCGCCCGTGTTCCGCGCGCGACTCGACCACGCGGCGGCGCTGTACCAGCGCGGACTCGCACCCGTGGTCCTGGTGACCGGCGGCGTGGGATCGGGCGACACGGTGAGCGAATCGGACGTGGGTCGGCGCTACCTCCTCAAGGCCGGACTCCCCGACGGCGCAGTCGTCGGCCTACCAGCGGCGGCGACCACGTCGGCCTCGCTCGAAGGCGTCGCCCAGTGGTTCTCGGGGAAAGACAACCGCCGGGTCCTGCTCGTGTCCGACGGCTTTCACATGCTGCGGCTCCGGATCATCGCCACCCGGCTGGGACTCCTGCCCTTCACGTCGCCCGCCCCCAATTCCCCCATCCGGTCGAATCCGCGGCGCAACGCCGCCTACTTCCTCGCCGAAGGGTTCAAAGTTCCCGTCACCTGGGTCTTCAACCGCTGAGGGTGCCATGCAGCTCGAGAGCCGCCGGGTCTACACCGGCCGGGTCGTGCGGGTCGACGTCGACACGGTGCGATTCCCCGACGGCTCCACCGGGGAGCTGGAGATCATCCGCCACCCGGGTGCCGCCGCCATCGTGCCGTGCGCTTCCGACCCGCAGGGGGATCCCGATCCCACGATCCTCTTGATCCGCCAGTACCGCTACGCCGCGGGCGGTCTGTTGTGGGAGATTCCCGCCGGCACGCTCAACCCTGGCGAAGATCCCGAGGCGTGCGCGCGCCGCGAGCTGCTCGAAGAGGCGGGGGTCACCGCCGCCCGCCTGCAGCGGCTGACCTCGATCTGGAGCACGCCGGGCTTCACCGACGAGGTCATCCACCTCTACCTGGCGACCGGCCTCACGGCGGGGACACCGTCGCGCGAGCGCGACGAGTTCATCGAGGTGGTGCCACAGCCGTTGTCGCAGGTCCTGGCCCGCATCCGGGACGGCGAAGTCCGGGACGCAAAGACCGTGGTGGCTATCCTTTATATGGCCGGGTTCGTCCTCGGGATGTAGCAACCCGATGTCCCCCGACGAGGACGGACGTGTCGGCCCGACTCGACGCTGGATCCGTGAAGCGGTGATCGTATTGAGGGTTACGTAGGTGATGCGACAGGTACGGTTCGTGCCGTATCTTTACATAGAGGAAGTGCACGGGACATAGAGGAAGTGCACGGGCTTGAAACCATGGAGCGGTCCATGCGAGCAACCCTCAGGCGGAATAGCCAGGCAGTCGCGACGCCGCGCGCGCTCGAGCGCCAGGCGCTACACGAGTTCGACGACGGCCGGCTAGTGCTTGAGCACCTGTCGGGCGACCCCCAGGCGTTCGGCACCCTGGTGGACCGCTACCAGACCCGGCTGCTCAACTTCATCAATCGGACCATTGGAGATCGCGAACGGGCGGAGGACCTCGTGCAGGAGGTCTTTATCCGCGTGTTCCGGCACCTCCACCGCTTCGACCAGACCAAGAAGTTCTCGACCTGGATCTACACCATCGCGTCGAACCTGGCGAAGAACGAGCTGCGGAACCGCAGCCGTAACCCGCTGGTGCTGTTCCAGACGATCAAGAAGCACTGGGAAGCGGACCACCGGCCGCTTCAGTTCGAAGACACCACGGCCCGGCCGGACGACCTGTACCGCAAGCGCTTCCTCAAGGAAGCGGTGGACCAGTGCGTGGATCAACTGCCCACCCACCACCGGGCCGTCTTCGTGCTCCGCGAGCTGGAAGGCAAGAGCTACGCCGAAATCGCCGACATCACAGGCTGCAACCTGGGCACGGTGAAGAGCCGCCTCAATCGGGCCCGGAACAGCTTCGCCCAGCTCATCGGCCCGCTGCTGAAGTAGGATCCCCACAACCCCCCCCCGCCCCCCGCACCTGCGAGGGGCGGGGCCTTTTGGGGGGGGTCCGGGAACCCCGTCCCGGCCGGACGGTAATAGATTCTCGCCATGACGTGCGCCGAATTCCTCGAACGTTATACGGACTTTCGTGACGGCCTGATCACCGCCCCCCGCGAGCTGCGCCGCTTTGACCGCCACCTCGTGCGCTGTGCCGGTTGCCGTGGGTACGACGCGGCCGTGCGGCGTGGCGTGCTCGCGTTACAGGCCGCGGGGACGATCCAGCCCTCACGCGACTTCCGACGCCGCCTGGACGCCCGGCTGGAGCGCGAGCGCCGCGCCGCCCGGGAGGTTCCGGCGAGTGCGGGCGTGGCGGCGGCGCTCGTCATCGCTGCAGCGCTCGCGATGCTGGCGCTCGAAGGCGTCCGGCGGCCTGAGGTAGCGCGGGCCCCGGTGCTCCCGCCCGTTCCCTTCCCGAATCCGGTGGTACAGGCCGGTGTGCCGTTCGTCTCGTTCCAGGACCCGCGCGCGAGCGTGTTTGCTGGGCCCCAGGTCCCAGACGGCGCGGTGCTCGTCGAGCCCGCATCCGCGGGGCGGTAGGCTTTCTCTCGACTCGAGGCCACGGTAACTTCCGCCCCGTATGGGGGCTCTCACCTTTGACGCGCTGCTCCGGAGCCTGAAGCAGGGCGCGCCGGATCCTGTCTACTATCTCCATGGCGAGGAGGACGTGCTGAAGGACGAGGCGGTGCGCGCGCTGCTGGAGCGCGCCGTCGACCCGACCGCCCGTGACTTCAACGTCGACCAGCGCGCGGCCGCCGATATCGACCCCGAGGCGTTCAACGCCCTGGTGAACACGCCTCCCATCCTCACCGCCACCCGGGCCGTGGTCCTCCGTGGGATGGACCAGCTCCGCAAGACTGCGAAGGTGCGCCAGGAGCTGCTGCACTACCTCGATTCACCCAATCCCACTACGGTGCTGCTGCTGGTCCACGGCACCGCTGAGCCACCCGACGCCGAGCTCGTGCGCCGGGCGACCGCCGTGGAGGTCACGGCACTGCCCCCGGAGCGGGTCGAGCGCTGGATGACACACCGCGCGAAGCAGCTTGGCTTTACCCTCGCGCCCGAGGCCGGGGAGCTGCTCCTCGCCAGCGTGGGAAACGACCTCAGCGGCCTCGCCCGTGAGCTCGAGAAGCTCGCACCGCTCTGCGCAGGGCGGCCGGCCAGCCGCGACGAAGTGGCCGCACTCGTGGGCGTGCGCCGCGGTGAAACGCTCCAGGATTTTGTCGACGCGGCCCTCGAGCGGCGCGCAGCGGACGCCGCCCGGCTGGTCGAGCCTGTGCTCGAGCAGGCAGGGATGAGCGGCGTCCGCATGCTCAGCGCGCTGGGCACTGCGCTCGTCGGCACGGCGCTCGCCCGAGCGGAGGTCGACCGCGACGCGCGGCGACACGACCGCCTCGAGGGTGCGTTGCTGTCGCATCTCCGGGCCGCGCGACCGTATGGCCTCGGGAGCTGGGAACAAACCGCTCTCCGCTGGGCTCGGTGGGCGGGGCTCTGGACCGCCGGCGAGCTGCGCGGCGCGCTGCGCCTGGCCCTCGACGCCGACCGCGCCCTCAAGTCGAGCACGCTGACCGGTGAAGCCGGCATCCTCGAGCAGCTCGTACTGTCGTGGGGCGTGAGCGCGAGGGAGGCGGCATGACGGTCGGACGGTCGGACGGTCGGACAGTCGGACGCGTACTCGTTGTCGCAGCCGCGCTGCTGGCCGCCGGTCCGCCCGTCCCACTGTCCGCCCAACGCGACACCGTTCGCGCAGCCGCTCTCCGAGTCGCACAGACCCGCCCCGACTCCGCGCGCGCCATGGTTCGCCGCCTGCTCGCGAGCCTATCGCCGCAGGATTCCATCTATCCGGGCGCACTCTTCACCGCGGGCCGGGTCGCGGCCGACGCAGCGACCGCCGCAACGAACCTGCAGCGCGTGGTGGTCGAGTACGGGCGGTCGGTATGGGCCGACTCAGCGCTCGTACTACTCACCCAGCTCTATTTCGCCCAGGGCGATCCCGCGGCCACCGTGCAAGCGGCCGAGCGGCTGCGCCTCGACTATCCCGATTCCCCGTTGCGGCCCCGGGCGGACTTCTGGGGCGCGCGCGCCTACTTCGACCTCAAGGATGACGCCCACGGCTGCCCGTTGATCCGCGAGGCGCTGGACGGCGCGGGTGCCGACGTGGAGTTCAAAAATCAGGTGAGCTTCTACGCCTCTCGCTGTGTCTCCGCGACCGTCGCCCCGCCGGCCGCTGCGCCCGCCACAGCAGGCGACACCCAGGCCAAGGCCGCGCCCCCGGCCGCGACGTATGCCGTCCAGGTGCTGGCCGTAAAAAGCGCGGCGCAGGTGGACGAGATGCTCACCCGTCTGAAAGTGATGGGCTTCGACGCCCGCGTGGTGCGTGACACGAGCGGCCTCTTCAAGGTGCGCGTCGGGCGGTATGCGTCGCACGATGACGCCGCGCAAGCACAGCGCCGTCTCAAGACCCGGCTCGGCGGTCAGCCGTTCGTGGTGGAGGAGCCATGACGCCACGAGTCGAGGTGGACACACCGCTGATGCAGCAGTATCGCGAGATCAAGGCGCAACACCCCGACACCATCCTGTTCTTTCGGATGGGTGACTTCTACGAAATGTTCGAGGACGATGCGCAGCTCGCCGCCCGGGAGCTGGGGCTCACCCTCACGTCGCGCAACAACGGCGGCGCAGCGGAGGTGCCCCTCGCCGGCGTTCCCGTCAAGGCAGCGACCGAGTACCTGCGGCGGCTGATCGGCCTCGGTCACCGCGTGGCGATTTGCGAGCAGGTGGAGGATCCCAAGCTCGCCAAGGGCCTCGTGCGGCGCGCGGTCGTGGAGACCGTCACTCCCGGCACCGTCCTCGCCGACGACTGGCTCGAACGCAGCCGGAACAATTTCCTGCTGGCGGTCGACGCTCGGAGTACACCGGCCGGGATAGCGGCGCTCGACCTCACGACCGGCGAGCTGCTGCTCGAGACCGTGGCACCGGAGGACCTCGCGGCGGCGCTCGCTCGCTACGAACCCCGGGAAGTGGTGCTTCCCGGCGGCGCACCGGCCGGCGTCACACTTCCCGGCGCCGTCCGCACGGAGCGTGAGGCATGGGAGTTCGATCCCGAGCTCGCGCGCGAGGACCTGGCACGCACCTTCCGCGTGGCTTCGCTCGATGGGCTGGGCGTCGAGCCGGGCGACCGCACGGCCCTGGGCGCGGTGGGGGCACTGCTCCGCTACGCACGGGAGCTCAAACCGGGGGGCCTGCCGCACCTCGCTCGCCCCCGCATGCTGCGGCGCGGCGACCGGTTGCCGCTCGACGAGATGACCCGGCGCAACCTCGAGCTGGTGGAGCCACTCCGCGCCGCCCTCCCCGGCCTTCCCGGCGCGGCAGGGACGACGCTGCTCGACGTACTGGACCGCACCCTGACGCCGATGGGCGCCCGGCTGCTACGGGGATGGCTGCTCGCGCCGCTCGTCGATCCCGCGGCTATCACCGCGCGCCTGGACGCGGTGGAGGTGCTGGTCGACGACGTCCGTGGGCGGGACCGCCTGCGCGAAGCGCTCGACGGCGTACGCGACGTCGAGCGTCTGGCGGGCCGCGCCGCGCTCGGACGCGCGACTGCACGCGAGCTCGGCGCGCTGCGGGATTCGATCCTCCGTTTGCCCGACGTCCGCGCGGCGCTCGACGGCCTCGAAGCGCGGGGGCGGGCCTCGCTGCTGGAGGAAGCCGCGGACCGCCTCGACCTGCTCCAGGACGCGGGCGATGAGCTCGCCCGGGCGCTCGTGGAGCGTCCCCCGGCCCAGGCATCCGACGGCGACGCGATCCGGACCGGGTACGATCACGAGCTCGACCAGCTCAAGGACGCTCGCGACGGCGGGAAGCAGTACATCGCGGGGCTCCAGGCACGCGAGCGCGAGCGCACCGGCATCTCCTCGCTCAAGGTCGGGTTCAACAAGGTCTTCGGTTATTATCTCGAGATCACGAACCCGCACCGGGACCGTGTGCCGGCGGACTACGAGCGGCGTCAGACGCTCACCGGCGCCGAGCGGTTCGTCACGCCCGAGCTCAAGGCGTACGAGGCCAAGGTGCTGGGCGCCGAAGAGCGCATCGCGCTGCGCGAGGCGGAGCTGGTGGACACGTTGCGCGTCCGTGTGACCGAGGCGATCGCCCGGGTGCAAACGACGGCCGGCGTGCTTGCCCGGCTCGATGTGTGGGGGACCCTAGCCGACGTCGCGCACCGCGAGGGGTACGTCCGCCCAGAGGTCAACGATGGCTTCGCCATCGTGCTCGAGGGAAGCCGCCATCCAGTGGTCGAGCGTATGATGGCGCGCGAGGCATTCATCCCGAACGACGTGCTGCTCGACGCGGCCGGTCGCGTGATCCTGCTCACCGGGCCGAACATGGCGGGGAAGTCCACGCTGCTCAGGCAGGTCGGGTTGTGCGTCCTGCTCGCCCAAATGGGGGCATTCGTCCCCGCGCGACGGGCTGTCGTAGGCGCGGTGGACCGGTTGTTCACGCGGGTAGGGGCGTCGGACAATCTGGTGCGCGGCCAGTCGACGTTCATGGTGGAGATGAGCGAGACCAGCGCCATCCTCCACGGCGCAACGTCGCGGAGCCTCGTGCTGCTCGACGAGATCGGGCGGGGGACATCGACCTACGACGGCGTGGCGATCGCCTGGGCGGTGACCGAGTTCCTGCACAACACGATCGGGTGCAAGACGATCTTCGCGACCCATTATCACGAGCTCACGCAACTCACCGAGGCGCTCGCCCACGCGCGCAACTTCAACGTGGCCGTGCGCGAAGCGGGGGACGAGATCGTGTTCCTGCACCGCCTCGAGCCGGGCGGCGCCGACCGGTCGTACGGCATCCACGTGGGGCGGCTCGCGGGGCTTCCGGCGCCCGTCGTCGAGCGGGCGTGGCAGGTGCTCGCGCTTCTCGAGGCGGGGCACCACGTAGCGCATCAGACTCCGCCCACCCGCCCGGACGCGGCCCAGCTCGCGCTGTTCAGCCACTCGGCCAGCCCGCATCCGCTGCTCGAAGAGCTCGACCGGCTCGACCTGAACGCGCTGTCGCCGCTCGAGGCTTTGAATCGGCTCGCGGCGTGGAAGAAGCAACTCGCGGAGGGACCATGAGAGTCTGGACCGTCGCGCTCGCAGGCCTCGTGACCCTAGGCCCGGCTGGATGCCGCCAGGCACCCCCGGCCGAGCAGTCTGGAAGCGGGTCACCCGGCGTTCCGCCGGACCAAGAGCCCCCGGTTGCCCTGAACGCCGACTCGCCGATCCAGTATCCGCCGCGCCTGTACGACCAAAAGGTGGAGGGCGACGTGATGCTGCGCCTGGTCGTCGATTCCATAGGGCGTCTGCTGCCGGAGTCGAGCCGCGTGGCCGAATCAAGCGGCTACCCGGCGCTCGACTCGGCGGCGCTCACCGGCGCCCGTAGGCTTCGCTTCGCTCCCGCCCGGCGACACGGCCTGTCCATCGGCACCGCGTTCCTCCAGCCGGTCGAGTTTCGGCACCCGCAAGCGAGTGGCACCGTCTCGAAGGGGGAGCCGGACACCACACGTCCCCGGCCGACTCCGGTCCGTGCGCCCGCAGCTCCCCCCGCTCTCGCTCCCGTCCCCGTGCGCCCGGCGCGGCGCGACACGACGCCCGCGCGGCGGGACACCTTCCCGCCGCTGCTGGACACGACACGCGCGGTCCCGGACAGCGCGGCGAGGCCGGATTCGAATGCCGTCCCACACTAAGCCGTACGGCAACATCCTCGAAACGATCGGCTGGACACCGCTGGTCCGGCTGAACCGCGTCGCGCAGGGGATCCGGACGCCGGTGTACGCCAAGGCGGAGTTCTTCAATCCCGGCGGCTCCGTGAAGGACCGGATCGGGTTGGCGATGATCGAGGCCGCCGAGCGCGAGGGGCGCCTGCAGCCGGGCGGCCTGATCGTCGAGGCCACGTCCGGCAACACGGGGGTAGGGCTCGCGCTCGCCGCCGCGGTGAAGGGGTACCGCTGCATCTTCACGATGCCCGACAAGATGTCGCAGGAGAAGGCGCGGCTGCTGCGCGCGCTCGGCGCCGAAGTGATCATCACGCCGACCGCGGTGCCCCCCGACCATCCCGAGAACTACATCATGAAGGGACGGGCGATCGCCGCGGCGCACCCCAATGCGATCTTCGCCGACCAGCACTACAACCCGGTGAATCCCGAGGTGCACTACCGCACGACCGGTCCCGAGCTGTGGGAGCAAACGGCGGGGAAGATCACGCACTTCGTGTGCGCGCCCGGGACGGGCGGCACGGTGAGCGGAGCGGGCCGGTTCCTCAAGGAGAAGAACCCCCGGGTCCGCGTGATCGCGGGCGACCCGGTCGGCTCGATCTACACCGAGTATGCACGCACCGGTCAGAAGGCCGAGGGTCACCCCTATAAGGTGGAGGGGATCGGCGGCGACAAGTTGCCGACCTCGCTGCACTGGGACGTGATCGACGAGTGGATCACGGTGTCCGACAAGGACGCGATGCTCATGGTGCGCCGCCTGGCCAAGGAAGAGGCGCTGTTCGCGGGGGGCTCGACCGGCGTCAATGTCGTGGCGGCGCTCGACGTGGCGCGCCGGGTGAACGATCCGCAAGCGCTCGTGGTGACCGTGCTCGCCGACACGGGGGAGCGGTATCTGTCGAAGGTCTTCAACGACGAATGGCTGCGGGAGAATCAGATCCTGGAAGCGGAGCGGGTGTCCGTGGGAGAGCTCCTCGAGGCGCGGAACTCGGGTGCGCCGCCGCTGATCTCGGTTGCTCCGACGGCGACGGTGCGCCAGGCGTTGAACCTGATGAGTACCTACAACGTGTCGCAGCTCCCGGTGCTGGACGTCGGCGACGGCGTGGGCGCGGTCTCCGAGCAGGGGCTCATGGCCCGGGCGCTCGAGGAGCCGGCGACCCTGGACCAGCCGGTCGAGGATGTGATGGATGGGCCGTTCCCGGTGGTCGATGCGGACCTTCCCGTCGAGCGGCTCGCCACCCTCCTGTCGCGCGAGACGCCGGCGGCGCTGGTGCGACGCGAGGGCAAGATCGCCGGAATCGTCACCCGCTACGACGTGCTCCACCAGCTCGCCGGGATCCACTGATGCGGGTCGCGGTGATCACCGGCGGCGCGACGGCGGAGCGCGCGGTCGCGTTTGCCGGCGCCGCCCAGATCGTGGAGGCACTGCGGGGGCGCGGGCATACGGTGCGGGCCGTCGATACGGTGACCGGGCTCCTCTCGCCGACCGACGAGCAGCGCCTGCTCACGACTGCGGTGGGCCGGGAGCCGCCCGCCGTGGCCGAGCTCGACGAGCGCGAGCGGGCGATGCTGTCGAACGGGCTCGCCCGGCTCACGGAGGTCGCCGGCGCGGACGTCCTGTGCCTCTGCCTGCACGCGGGGCGCGGTGAGGGGGGGATCCTGCAAGCGGTGCTCGACGTGATCGGCGTGCCCTACACCGGCAGCGGGGCCTTGGCCAGCGCGCTCGCCATGGACAAAGACCTCGCCAAGCGGCTGTTCCGGGCGGCGGGAGTGCCGGTGCCGGGGTGGTTCATGGCGCCGGTTGCCGCCGAGGACGTAACCACGGCGCTGGGGTGGCCCGTGATCGTGAAACCGTCGAAGATGGGCTCTTCCGTGGGGATGACGCTGGTGCGCAACGCCGAGGGGTTGGACGCGGCCGTCCGAGTCGCGCGAGCGTACGATGCCGAAGTCATGGCGGAGCAGTTCATCCCCGGGCGGGAGCTGACGGTGGGGGTCCTGGGCGACGTGCCGTTGCCGGTGGGCGAGATCATTCCGAAGCACGAGCTGTTCGACTACGAGTGCAAGTACACGCCGGGGATGTCGGAGGAGATCTTCCCCGCGAAGCTCGACACGACGCTGGCGCGCCAGCTGCAGGAGCTGGCGCTGACCGCACACCGGGCGCTGAAGCTCGGGGGGTATTCTCGCGTCGACTTCCGATTGAGCCCCGAGGGCGACATCTTTTGCCTTGAGGCAAACACGCTCCCCGGCATGACGCGCACCAGCCTCTTGCCGCAGGCCGCCCGGGCCGCGGGGATCGAGTTTCCGGAGCTGTGCGAGCGGATCTGCCGGCTCGCGGGGAACTCGGGGAGCGCGCGCGGGGGATAACTACGCGATGGGCCCGCAGCGGATGTTCGGCATGACTCCGTGGGTGTGGCGGCTGATCGTCGCCAACCTCGTCGTCTTCCTGCTCCAGGTGACGCTGTTCGTCAGCCCGGCCTTCCTGGCCACGTTCGGGTTCGTGCCGCTCACCGCCCTGGCGCGGCCGTGGACTTTCTTGACCTACATGTTTCTCCACGCCAACTTCCTGCACCTCGCGTTCAACCTCCTGGCCCTGTTTGTGTTCGGGCCGCAGGTCGAGGAGCGGATGGGCGGCGGCGCGTTTCTGCGCTACTACCTGTTGTGCGGGCTGGGCGGCGCGGCGCTGTCGTACGCGCTCATGCAGTTTCGGCCTGTGACCTTGGTCGTCGGCGCTTCGGCCGCGGTGTACGGCGTGCTGCTGGCGTTCGCTTGGGCGGCGCCGGACGCCCCGATCTACGTGTTCCTTCTCCCGGTGCCGATCGCGGCCAAGTGGCTCGTGACCTTCTTGGTGGCGATCTCGCTCGTGCTCGCGCTGCTGCCCACCAGCGACGGCGTGGCGCACCTCGCGCACTTGGGCGGCTTCGCGACCGGCTTCCTCTACCTGAAGGTCGGCGACTGGCGGCTGGGACGAGCCGAGCGCACCCTCCGGCGCCGGTCCGAGCCCAGCGTGCTGGTCCATCCGGGGCGCGCGGCACGGGCCAGCGACGCACCCAAGCCGCCGCGCCGCGTCGAGCGCGATCCCGCGCAGGCCGAAATCGACCGCGTGCTCGACAAGATCTCGGCGCGCGGGATCGACAGTCTCACCCCCGCCGAGCGGCGGTTCCTCGCCGACATGAGCCGCAAGATGCGCGACCACACCTGAGGGCCATCGCTCGAACCGTCGCGCCGTAAGATGTCAAGCCGGTTGCTTCCCGTCGCACCGGGTCCCGGGGCGGGGGCGCGCTTGTCTCCGGCGGGGCCGGTTCCCAAATTGGGGCCGGCCGACTCATGCTCGTCAATCTCGTGCCGGAGTTCCTCGCGATCCTCGCCGCGCCCGACCCCGTCGCGGCCTATCACGAGTATCTCGAGCGCCACAGGCCGGTGCTGCACAGCTACTGGCACAACTACGTGCTGGACCCGACGTCGCCGCACGCGGAACAGGTGGTCGCGGCTGCGTTGCGCGCCGAGCGCGCGGATCTCGAGCGGCTGCTCGAGGACGTGGACGTCGCCGCCATCGCAGAGGACGCGTTGCAGCGCTCACTCGAGCGCTTCGAGGCGGACTGCGCGGTGGACCTGTACCTCATGGTGGGCGTAGGCGCCGCCAACGCGGGCGAGCTGGTCGTGGGCGGGCGCGGGATTGCCGTCGTATGTCTCGAGCACTTCACCGGCCGGGCCAATCCCCAGACGTACGGCATGGGGCTCGCGCCACACCTGTTACCGCTGTGGATCGCGCACGAGGTGGCGCACGCGGTGCGTTACACCTCGCCGACGAGCCGGGCCGACCTGAAGCGCCTGGTGACCGACCTGCGCGGCTACTATGACTACTGGGACACCGGCAGCCGGGCCACCTTGAGGGAGCTGCTCGCGAACGAGGGGGTGGCCGTGGCGGCGGCGCAGGCGGTGGCGCCCGGGTTCGAGCCGTGGGAATACTTCGGCTACACGCGCCGGCAGTATCGCCGCATCCGGGAGCTCGATTCCTTCCTGCGACGCGCGGCGGCACCGCTCTTGGACGAGACGGGCCTGGGGCTGCGTCTGCGCTTCCTGTCGGGGGGCATGAGCCCCGCCGCGCGACTGACGGCGGGGAAGGTGCTGCCGGAGCGCTCGGGATACTATCTCGGCCTGCGGCTGGTCGAGAGCTTCCTCGCCGAGCGGGGGCTCGCCTCGACCGTGCGCGCGGCGGCAGGGGAGTTCAAGACGGCCGACGAGCGGGCCCTCGGGATCCAAAGCGCATGAGCCCGCGGCCCCGCGCCGAGCGTCGCCAGAACCGGCCGCTGCGAGAGGTTCTGGACGACCTGCTCGGCCACGCGCGAGAGATCTCCCGCCGGGCGAAGGAGATGTCGCCCGCGGAGCTCGATTACGCGCAGCAGCGGCTGGAGTGGCTCGCCGACGAGGTGTGGCGGGTGGCCACAGGCGAGGCACCACCGGACTAGCTCGCCAACGTACCGTTTTGGAGCCCCGGCTCGCGGCCTTGACACCCGTGGGAGCGGCGGGCAGGTTAGCACCCCATCGATACGGTTCCGTAGGAGCTACCCGCAGACGCGGGACGGCGTGGCTCTCCACACCCCCTCTGGCCACGCTGCTCTCAACGCCGCATTCGTGACGGCCGGCAAGTGAAACTCGTGGACCCCATCCGGATCGGGAGGTAGTTATGGCAGCGGATTTCTTTCTTGGAGAGTCTCTGGTAGGCGACGGGAATGAGGTCGCCCACATCGATCTGATCATCGGGTCGAAGTCGGGCCATGCGGGGCAAGCCTTCGTCAGCACGTTGGCGAACAACACCGACGGTTTCACCAAGCTGCTCGCCGTCGTTACACCCAACCTGCCGGCGAAGCCCGACACGCTCCTCTTCAACAAGGTCACCATCAAGAACGCCACGCAGGCCGTGCAGATGTTCGGCCCGGCGCAGGCCGCGGTCGCGCGCGCGGTGGTGGACAGCGTGTCCTCGGGCATCATCCCGCGGGACAAAGTGGAAGACTATTGCATCCTGGTAGGGGTGTTCATTCACTGGGAAGCGAAGAACGACAAGAAGATCTTCGACTTCAACTATCGGGCGGTGAAGGAATCGATCGAGCGCGCCCTCAAAGGGCAGCCGAAGATCGACCAGGTGATCTCCCAGGCGAAGACGGCCTCGCATCCGTTCGCGGGTGGCGCGGACAAGGCTTGAGCTCCCCGGCAGTCGCCTGATTGCACGTCGAGGGGCGGGCTGCCGCCCCTCGACTGCTTTTTCGAGCCCTGCGCCGACTCATCGTGGAGCATGAACCCTGATGCGTAAGCTCCTGCTGCAGCTCGACAGCTCCCGGCTGCCGAGCGTGTTCGATCGGGTGGTCGCCTACGACGGCGGCGCCGATGAGGTGATGAGCTACGGCGGCATCACCGAAGCCGACGTCCGCGACCTGATCCACGGCTGCATCTTCACGCGAGGCCCCAAAGACCTGAAGAACACCGCCGTCTTCGTCGGGGGCGCGGACATCGCGGTGGGCGAGCAGCTGCTCACCGCGGCGGTGAAGGCGATGTTCAAGCCCTTCACGGTGTCCGCGATGCTCGACTCGAACGGGTCGAATACGACGGCGGTCGCGGCCGTGGCGAAGATGGTGCAGGCGGCGGGCGGCGACATGCGCGGCAAGCGCGTCCTGATCGTCGCGGGAACCGGGCCGGTGGGGATTCGGGCCGCCGGGCTGTTCGCCAAAGCGGGGGCGGACGTGTGTATCACGTCGCGCAAGGCCGACGCGGGCGAGCGGGCGCGTGAGCTCGTGCTCAAGCGCTTCGGCGGGACGGTGCGCGCGATCGCGATGCCGGATGCGAAGGAGGCCATTCGCGCCTGCGAGCGCGCGGAGCTGCTGCTCAACGCCGGGCCCGCGGGGGTGATGCTCGTGCCGAAGCAAGCGTGGGCCAACCGGCCGGGTCTCAGAGTGGTCGCGGACGTGAATGCGGTTCCCCCGCTCGGCATCGAGGGGGTCGAGGTGATGGACGACGGGGTGACCAAGGAGGGTGTGGTGAGCTTCGGCGCACTCGCCATCGGCAACCTCAAGATGAAGGTGCACAAGGCGTGCATTGCGCGCCTATTCGAGCGCAACGACCTCGTGCTGGACGCCGAGACCATCGCCGACGTCGCGCGGGAGTTGATGGCGCCGAAGCCGTGAGCCGATGCCCCGCGTCATCGGCATCGACCCGGGAACGGTGAGCATCGATCTCTGTGGGCTCGACGACGGCCGCCTGTTTCTCGATCGCTCCTGGCCCACCGCCGAAGC